>Ga0105160_1001277_pt1 | contig 10393 bp, 6 predicted proteins | sample GXS110809BmetaG_FD_89591 | JGI IMG/M metagenome (GOLD analysis project Ga0105160, IMG submission 89591) | Hot spring microbial communities from Gongxiaoshe hot spring, China to study Microbial Dark Matter (Phase II) - GXS 110809B | ecosystem: Environmental > Aquatic > Thermal springs > Hot... | reverse complement strand
TTATCGTAGGTCACAACTAAATAGGGACCCCCCGCTACGGCATATGCGAACCGCCCGTCGGTAAACTGTCCGTCGGCGTCATTAAGACTATCAACTACGAAAATAATAAAAGCCCAGTCAGTCGACCAAAACTCACGGATCTTGTTTGCACAACTTTTCCCCATCTCATAAGCACTCAAGCCAGATCCGCAATCTATATTTGATAGAACATCAGGTATCCAGAGCTGGTCATCTATGTGAAATCTGTTTATAGGCTCATACCGTGTGTACCCTATGATGCGTTGAGCGTTTACCAAAAACTGTAACTTGCCTTCTTGGAACGGATATATCGACGTCCACCAGCTGAGAGCTCTATAGATTCCTACTTCCACTTGCTCCATCCTCTCTGGTGTCCAGTTCTCCGTACTAGGGTCTAGCATGCCATCACTCTCCACGAACACTATGAGAACACCCACGCGCCCCATCATGTATTCGCTCGTCTCCCAGAACCCTGGCCTAGGATCTTCAACTTGGACATTATGGACTACTCTTTCATAGCTCTTAATAACATCGCTAGGCATTATGGCGTCGTTTACAAGAGGTGAATAGTTAAATGTTGGAGGCGAGTATGTTTGGGGAGGGAAGTATGGAACTGGAATCGGCGTTATATTAAGGCCGCTTTCCGCCTTGGCACTGTTTACATGGTTTACTGTGATCAAAATAAATACCAAGATACACGAAAGCATGATAGGACTTTGGGTTACGCCGATTCGGCGCATTCTTATGGGTGGATAAGTTGAAGAACTATTAAAACTTTTTAGGTGGATTAGGAGGTAGGCCCTTGCCATAGGGTGCCATCCTAGCTTTGAAACGGATCCTCCCAAACCACATCCGCGGTGAAATTCTTCAACGTGTTAGGCCTGAAGATATTCATTCACTCTTCTGTAACGGGGAATGAGACGTGGGTGGGGTATTAAGTTACTCGACAATACGTTTGGTCTAGAAAACTAGAGCAGAATGTGAGAGTCCAGTTTGTCTTCAAGCTTTGGCAGAACACGAATTCGTGCTCGTGATCAATATATCAATAAAAATTTGTGACACCAAGTCATTCCTTATTGAAAGTGTGCGTAAGGCTTAGTCAAAAATTACTAGAGAAGATTTTTTTCTCCTAAGAATTTTTTAACCAATAAAGCTACAATTAGAATAACTAAACCGATTAAGAGTGTGGGTAATCCGATGTCTGTAAGGAAGATAGTTGTGTAAGATGTGGTTGTCACTGGACCTATTGTTGTTAATACATCTTGCCTGACAACTTTCCATACAATCTCGAAATTATATGTTATGAATGATTGTTTATCACCTTTATTTAAAAATATGAAGCAAACGTAAGATCCTGTAATTTCTTTACCAAGTGGCGGCCGGAAAGAAATAGTTTCACTACCCACAATACTTGTCCTCACATATAAAGCCTGATAGGGCTTGTTCTGGGCAATTCTGGCACAATTCTCTTCATCCACCAACATAAACTCAATTGGACTTCCCACCACACTCATTTTACCTATAATTAGCGGCTCATTCTCAACGAATCTATAAGTTCTACCAGAATATATAAGCTCCAGATCGGTTAAATATACAGTTCTTGTGGTCGTTACGGACCCGAATATTATAGTGGATTCCGGAGTGCCTCTCCAGACTGCCGTCCCGATAGGACTTCCAATGGTAATGGTTGGTCCTTGCAATACACTAGGTGTTGGCATTTTTCTCAAAGCGTCTTTATATATAAAAATACTCATTAATGTATTTGGCTGCAACATTGAAGTTGTTTCTTCCATCAATGACACCCCCAGATTCTCATTAAAAGCGGTCGTAACGAACTTCACACCATCAGTCAAATATTGAACAGGAACTCTCAGAGGGTAGATAGAGATCGCTAATCCAAAAAATATTAAAATTAATGCAAAAACGGGCAACGCCATGTGCCTTAAGAAAGTTCGGGGGTCATTAACCCTAGTCAATTCTTGATCAAGAATGCTTTCATATTTATAAAGTTACCTTCTGAGCATTAATGCGAATAGAGCCGCGAGAGGGAGACTCCTCTGGAGGGTCGTAGTTTTAGGCTGCTCTGTAGCCACCACCATACCGCTCGACCTAGTCAACGAAGTCCTTGGGCCTTCAGGCTACTGCTGGCTGGAAACCGATCCTAAGGACTTCCGGTTGATAATTTCGCCCGCCGAGGTGAGATAGAAATGGTTAAGCGGGCTTTTTCCGCCCTAAAGCTGGTGTTGCATACTTGCGGCGTGTTGCGCCCAAAGCCGAGTCGCGGTAGTAAGATTTGGGACCGTGATGTCGTTTCGGTTGTTTATTCACAGGGCCCATGTTGAGCCTCTAAATGGAGGATCAAAGGCGTATGAATGCTAAGCGAACGGGCTAAGAAGTATTATGAGGATGGTCTAACACCTCTACCCCTCGCACCTCGAGGAAAGAATGCATTAGACAAAGGCTGGCCGAATCTAAGCCTAGAGGAATTAACTTCATTTTTTGCGAGAATTGTAACATTGGGTCTATCACCATCGAGAGGCCCCTAAACCCGGTATTCCGCATTGATATGCGATAGATGATGGGTGAAGGAAGGTATGTTTTGTATATAAGTTTTTGTATCCTTTCTTTTTAAAGTTTTGTGGACAAAAATGTAAATATTCTATGCTGTATATTCTTTACATGAGTAAAGAGGAGAAAGATGGCCGTGTCCCGCCCTAAACCCGGTGTTCAAATCCCGCCGCGTGACAAGTGAAGTTGTTAAGTGAAAATAGGGTGGAGGCTTAATGATGGTTGTAAAACTAGGCATGCGTGTCACAGGCTTTCATACTCTCTTAGAGATGGGGTGGCGGAGCTATGTGCTTTAAAGATGGTGGCGCCGGGGGAGGGATTCGAACCCTCGCGCCCCGTGTAGGGGCAGCGGCTGACGCGTCGGGCCAGCGTTTGTCTCATGATCTCGAGGCCGCCCCAATGGCCGCTATGGGACCCCGGCCTATAGATCACTATTTTCATCCAGACTTTTTTACCTATCTATGGGAGGGGCCTCTTCGTCAAGCCCCGCTTTCCGACGTTGCTTGAAGCTTAAACACTTATTAAAGGTCTGGGAGGTTATAGCAATGCCTTGGCCACCATCCATCTTCTGGGTCATAGCCACATAGACGCCGTATGGCTTTGGACAAAGGACGAGACACTAAGAGTCTGTGTGGAGACATTCAGCAGGGTCTTGGACCTTATGGACAAATATCCAGGTCTGACTTTCTGCCAGAGCACTGCCCAATATTATGAGTGGATAGAGAAGAATCGCCCTGACTTGTTTGAGAGGATAAAGGCTAGGGTGAGGGAGGGGAGATGGGAGATTGTTGGAGGCTCCTGGGTTGAGTTTGACTGCAACCTCCCCTCAGGCGAGTCTCTAGTCAGGCAGATGCTATATGGTAAGAGATACTTCATGGAGAAGTTTGGAGTTGATGTCGACATTGCTTGGCTCCCAGACTCTTTTGGCTATTGCTGGACCCTCCCGCAGATACTTGTCAAGTCTGGCGTCAAGTATTTTTTGACGCAGAAGCTGAGGTGGAACGATGCTACAATTTTTCCGTATAATGTCTTCTGGTGGCAGTCGCCGGACGGTTCTCGGGTCTTGGCGCATCAGACACTGGGGAGTTATAGTGAGTCTCTTGATGACTGGAGGGAGATAGAGAGGCAGCTTCTAACACTTCGGCTCAGGCATGGGTTATCGGACCTCCTCATACTCTTCGGCTACGGAGACCACGGCGGTGGCTTATCTGAACAGCATGTAGAGAGAGCCTTGAAGTGGATAGGGGAGTATAGTAGCGGTGACAGGAAGGTCGAGTTCTCAACAGCAGCCAGCTACTTAACCCAGCTAGAAAGATACGCGAAATCCGAAACAATCCCCTTGGTTAATGACGAACTCTACCTACAGTTTCACAGAGGCACCTATACAACACAGGCGGAGATCAAAAAGTGGAATAGACGGGTTGAGGCGTTGATAGAGAACGCAGAGAAGCTGGCGTTTTTTGCTCATGGCCTTGGCCTCCCATATCCTCGGGAGGAGATTAGAGAGGCTTGGAAGACGGTACTCTTCTATCATTTCCATGATGCTATCTGTGGAAGCTCCATCAGGGAGGTCTACGAGGAAGCAGAGAGAGACTATGAGAAACTCGATGAAAAGTTGTCCGGCATAGTTCGCCGCTCGCTTGAGGTTATTGCAAGTAACGTGGACACCTCGGGGGCGGGCAAGGCTGTACTGGTATTCAACACTCAATCCTGGGTGAGAAGTGAGGTAGTAGAGGTGGATGTCAGCCAGCTTGGAGAGACCGGCCCGTTCAAGATAGTTGACCAAGGCGGCCGGACTGTCGCCTCCCAGCTGATAACAAGCGATAAGGCTAGAAGGGTGTTGTTTATGGCTGAGGACGTGCCGCCTCTGGGATATAAGGAATACCGGCTTGTGCGGGATGAAATAGGAAGGCCGACGCCGACGGACCTTTCAATCCGAGAAGAAGGCGAGAAGGTCGTCCTCGAGAACGGACTCATCTCCGCAGAGATAGGCCGGCGGTCGGGGCTCGTGACTAGTCTAAGGCATAAGGAGACGGGGTGGGAGGCTATAAGGGCTGGGGATGCTGTGGCGTTCCACGTCTTCGAGGATAGTCCCGTCCCAACTCGGAAGGCAATTGAAGGCGGATTTGAGGCTATGCTCTTCGACGCTTGGGAGGTCTACATCTTTGACCAGTACGGGGGTGTGAAATCTGTACGGCTGGACAAGCCCATTAGTGTCGAGGTGGTAGAGCGCGGCCCTGTAAGAGTCGTAGTCTCCTCAAGGTACAGGTATAGCCAAGAGGGCCGCCCAGACTCAGAGTTTACTGTCAGGACAATCCTATACTCAAACACGCCGGTACTCTATCTCGAGATAGAGGCTGAGTGGAGGGCCTGGCATAAGTTAGTCAAAATCTCAATACCCGACACCGTCGAGAGCGAGTACATAGACTACGAGATACCATACGGTTACATAAGCAGGAGAAGCCCATACTCTGAAAGGGCGTCACTCTCTGAGAGAGCCAAGCACGAGGTCCCTGGTCAGAGGTGGATGGACAGGTCGTCTGAAAAACAAGATGTAGGTCTAAGCGTGCTCAACGACTGCAAATATGGGTTTGATGCGACTTCGAGAGAGCTGAGGGTGACACTTTTGAGGAGTCCCAGCTATCCTCCCAAGTGGCCGACTATCGACGTGGAGAGCTGGTTAAGAGGGGAGGAGCCTACAGACCAGGGTAGGCATGTAGCCATGATTGGCCTATACCCGCACAGAGGTGGTTGGAGAGAGGCCGAAACTGTGAAGAGGGCGATAGAGTTTAACAACCCCCTTATCGCTAGGCTGGAGGAGCCGCATAGAGGCCAACTCCCAAAGTCCCACTCATTCTTTGACGTGATGGGTGATTATATGCCTGTAACCGCGATAAAACTTGCCGAGGATGGGCCAGACATTATAATGAGGCTCTACGAACCCCACGGCAGAGAATCCACAACAGTCATTAAAATCCCATCTAGTATAAGAGAGGCCTACGAGGCCGACCTACTTGAAAGACCCATCAGACAAATCCCAATACAGGATAATCAGCTCAAACTAACGCTAAACCCCCACGAAATAAAAACAATACTGCTACGTAGAAAATAAACTTGGAAAAAAGGGACGAATGAGTTTTTAGGACATTAGACTTTTCCTGTTGATTATTATACGCCATGTCATAAAAGGGATGCAAGTCCCATATGGGTAGCGAAGATGTTCCGGACTACGCCATCTTAGTAAGCACATTCTATGGGATCAACCATGGCAAAGAGGCCATCCTACCCGGTGCCGCCAAGCCAATACTGTATGAAGACCTCAGCTTCGAGAGTAGAGTAGTTGCGAAGATGGAGTACCTTGAAGGTCGTTACGTGGTCGAGATCATGCGGCCCTTAGCGCTAGATGCTAGGAAGATGCTTGAGCTGAAGGTCGTGGTGTCGGTGGGTATAGGCTTCTCTGTCGGCCAGTTTGGGAGAGGTATAGAGCATCGTGCAACAGACATGGTCTCCTACGTCCTCGAACTTGTTGAGGAGGAGTTTGCAGGTAAGCCGGGAGCTGGAGAAGCATTCAACCTCTACGGAGCTGTATCCGAGTATGGCCACCTCTCTTGGTATGTGGCTGCTGCGGTAGTTCTAGCCCACCTAGTGAGAAGGAAGGCCTGGAGCGTGAAGGAACACAGCGAGATGGTCGTCCTTGAGAGGCACATCTTGGCCGCTAGAGTAGCGCATTGGCTACGAGTTGCATTCCTAACAATGATGACGATAACAGGTCTAAGCATCTTATTTAAGGCTCCACTATTCGGCGCCATGGTCAGAGACATACACGTGTGGTTCGCGTTCGCTATACTGTTTACCGACCTACCATTACACATATACTCATTAGTGAAGACACATGAGTGGAAACACCTACTAGTGCTGAATAGAGACGATGTATATGTAGCAATCACGATTGTTAAAAACTTCCTAGGTCTGACGAAAGACTACCCGCCGCACGCAGTCTACGATGACAGCACCAAGACGTATTACATGGGTCGAAAATACTGTTCCCTGCAGAAGCCACTACTCTGGTTCTACTTCATAGCAGGCGTCGTCTTCGGCCTAACAGGCTTCGCAATGGCCTACCCCTCAGCCCTCCCATGGGTCTTCACGGCCTTGAGCGGAGGGATAAACGTCAGAGCCCTGAACCTGCTCATCTTCTACCTTTCACAGGCGTCTTCTTCGCCCACATCTATCTCTCCCTCATACCTGGAAACTGGAACAGGCTTAAGGCCATAGTCTTTGGGTCGTGCAAAGTCCCTGTAATCTCCTAACAACACTAGCCATGCATCTATTTTTTCACTCATTACCTATCAGAGAGAGGCAAGGGTTAATACATGTTTAGAAACATGTTGTCCTGGGATGTCTGAAGCCTATCGTCTAGTCGATGATATATTATCAGGAGACACGAAATCGCTCGCCAAGGCTATCAGCATTGTGGAGGCGCGTGGCGGTGAAGCAGAATACATCCTGACAAGTCTCGGTAAACACGTCAGGGGCAGACCGGTCATAGGCTTCTCAGGGCCTCCAGGGTCGGGGAAAAGCACCCTTATCGGAAGAATCGTAGAATATCTGAATCGGCGTGGCTTGAAGGTTGCCGTTCTTGCTATAGATCCTTCAAGCCCCTTCACAGGGGGAGCGGTGCTTGGCGACAGGGTCAGGATGTCAACAGTCACATCGACGCCCGGAGTGTTTATTAGAAGCATGGCCACGCGTGGGGCAGGGGGCGGAGTTGTCACGCATGTTAGGGCGGTTCTCCGCATCTTTGACGCCGCGGGATTTGACATCATACTTGTTGAAACTGCGGGCGCTGGGCAGACAGACGTTTCTATCAATGACGTCGCGGATGTGGTGGCTATAGTCGTGACCCCGGACATAGGGGATAGCATCCAGGCCATAAAAGCGGGTCTCCTCGAAATAGGTGACATATACGTTGTGAATAAGGCTGATGATGTTAGAAGCTCCTATACTGCCTCGATGCTCGAGGCAATGCTTGGTAGGCATGGAGTTAAACCAACAGTCCTGAAGACAGTGGCGACACGCGGAGAGGGCATAGAGGAGCTGGCCGAAATACTCCTGAAGAAGTGGGAGCAGCTCAAAGCCGAGGGAGAGCTTCAAGCTAGGAGGAGAAGACAGCTGATCGCCGAGGTGCTAAACCTGATATTGGAGGACCTTAGAACCGCTGTCGCGAACTTCGCCTCAGACAAAGAGTTCACAGCAGAGGTAGAGAGGTTGACCGCCGAGGGGCTCGACCCTAAGGCTATAGCCAGAAAGACGAGGAATAGAGTGCTTGAATGGATGGAAAAGACTAGTGCTTATTAGCGTCTGAATACCATATAGAATTGTGGGCGGGATATCCGAGCGGCTCAACCAGTCAAGTGTGAAACGCCTCCCCTACTGGAGGGATAAGCTCAAGTTCCTTAACGAAAAACGCCAGGGCTCCCCGGCTTATCGCGCCGATTATCTGGAGAGGCTTGGTCAGAGTCTTAAGTATTGGGAGAGGCAATACAGCCAAGCTGTCACATTTGCCGGGGAAAGGAAAAGAGTCTTCAAAACCACTTCGGGGTTTGAAGTCAAGCCCCTATATACGCCACTCGACATCAAATGGCTTGACTACGAGGCAGACCTAGGATTTTCAGGCCTCTACCCATTTACACGCGGCGTATACACGACAATGTATAGGAGCAGGATATGGACAATGAGGCAGTTCTCAGGCTTCGGAACACCTGAAGATACCAATAGGCGTCTCCGTTTTCTCCTAGAGCATGGCGAGACGGGACTGAGCATCGCCTTCGACATGCCTACACTCTACGGCTACGACCCCGACAACCCGCGGTGCGAGGGAGAGGTTGGGAAATGCGGCGTCTCAGTAGCATCGGTCAGGGACATGGAGATAATATTTGACGGGATTCCACTGGATAAGGTGAGCGTCTCGATGACGATAAACGCCCCAGCCGCGGTCCTCCTAGCAATGCTCATAGCAGTAGCAGAGAAGCAGGGAGTTCCAATGAACATGCTTAGGGGGACAACCCAGACAGACATCCTCAAAGAATTCATAGCCCAGAAAGAGTGGGCATTCACCCCCGAGGCACACCTCCGAATAATAAGGGATATGATGGAGTTCTGCACCAAAAACATGCCCTACTGGCACTACATAAGCATCAGCGGCTACCACATACGCGAGGCCGGCGCTACAGCTTTGCAGGAACTCGCATTCACGCTAATGGACGGATTCACTTACGTCGACTTAGGACTAAGCTCCGGGATGAGCGTCGACCAATTCGCTCCACGCCTATCCTTCTTCTTCAACTCAACCATTAACTTCTTCGAGGAGATAGCGAAGTTCAGAGCCGCGAGAAAGATATGGGCCACTGTCTTAAAAGAGTATTACGGGGCGAAAGACTCGAGGTCCATGCTCCTAAGATTCCACACGCAGAGCTCGGGGGCCTCCTTAACATGGCAGCAGCCCCTCAACAACATCGTCAGAACGACAATAGAAGCTCTAGCAGCCGTGCTCGGAGGCACACAGTCACTCCACACAAACTCTTACGACGAGGCATGGGCCCTCCCGACAGAGGAAGCAGTCTTAGTCGCCCTCAGGACCCAGCAGATAATCGCCGAGGAGACCGGCGTCGCAGACACAATAGACCCGCTCGCAGGCTCCTACTATCTCGAGTGGCTGACAGAGCAGATGGTCGAGGGCGCCCTAAAGTATTTCGAGAAGATAGACCAGCTTGGGGGAATGCTCGAAGCAATAAATGCCGGCTACCCCCAGAGGGAGATCCACGAAGCCGCCTACAGGACACAGCTAGCCCTGGAGCGCGGTGAAGAGGTCCTTGTAGGAGTAAACAAATACACAATCCCGGAAGAGAAGCCAATAAGATACCTCGTAGTAGACGAAAATGTCGTGAAGAAGCAGGTCGAGCGGCTCCAACAGGTGAAGAGGATGAGGGACGCCGGGAAGGTGAGGGAGGCCCTGGAAAACCTCCGCCGCGCCTTCGAAGACGAGAACGCCAATGTCATGCCCTACATTATAAAGGCGGTCAAAAGCTACGCCACGCTGGAGGAGATCATGAACGTCGGGCGAGAGATATTCGGGACCTGGCGTGAACCGCTAATAATCTAGCCGACTATACAGCCTCCCTCCACCTCTCCCTCCTAACCCTCTCTACGATATGGTCTATAATCGTCTGGAGGGGTGTCCCGGGCCCAAAGTTACCTGAGATCCCTTCCCTCTCCAAGATAGGCTTATGCTCCGGCGGAATAATCCCACCACCTACAATCAATATATCCCCCGCACCCCTCTCCCTCAAAAGCCTAGCAACCTTGATAAAGTTAGGAATATGATCCGCATTATGAAGGCTCAAAGCCACAACGTCAACATCCTCCTGAATCGCTATCTCAACAACCTCCTCAGGAGACCTCAGAATCCCCCCATAAACAACCTCGAAACCAGCATCTCTAAAAGCCCTCGCAAGAATCAAAAGCCCCCTATCATGCCCATCCAAACCAGGCTTCGCAAGCAAAACCCTAATCTTCCTAGAACCAAAAGACTCACCAATCATCCAACCACCAAAAACCCCACCCCCCTAATTAAACACTAACCCCACAAACCACGGGCCCGGCGGGACTCGAACCCGCGACCTCCGGCTTAGAAGGCCGGCGCTCTATCCATGCTGAGCTACGGGCCCAACATCTCACCAACACTCCGACGGGGAGTGGCTATATCTATTATCACGGCTAGATGACTGCATTAGGATGTATTTAGAGT
>Ga0105160_1001275_pt1 | contig 10396 bp, 9 predicted proteins | sample GXS110809BmetaG_FD_89591 | JGI IMG/M metagenome (GOLD analysis project Ga0105160, IMG submission 89591) | Hot spring microbial communities from Gongxiaoshe hot spring, China to study Microbial Dark Matter (Phase II) - GXS 110809B | ecosystem: Environmental > Aquatic > Thermal springs > Hot... | reverse complement strand
TCCCTCACCAGCACCGCCACCTCGGGGACCACCAGCCCCTCCAGCCTGGCGGTCAGCACCTCGAAGGTCCTGACCCTCCTCTTCGCCCAGTCGTTGGGGAAGAGATCGAGCTTCAAGGCCACCTTGAGCACCGAGCCGGCGTCCTCCCACATGAAGACCTCCGCCCTGTCCCAGAGCTGATCGGGATCGGCCCTGAGGCTCAGAAAACCCCTCCTCGCCGCCTCCCTGGTGTAGCGGTTGGAGGGAAGGTAGCCTATGGCCCGAACCTCCAGGGGCAAGACCACCTTCCCAACGGCCTCCCCCCGCGAGACCTCCGACGGCCTCCGAAGCCTCCCCCTGGCGTCCACCTCCTCGGGCAGGCGCCCCAGCACCCATATCTCCTGGAAGGAGATAACCCCCTCGAGGCCGTCGAGGAAGGGGCAGAATATCCCCGCCTCGGGGGAGTAGAGGGGGGTGGATCCCACCCTCGCCACCAGCCCCCCCGCCCTGACCCTGGAGGGTTCCGCCCCGCGGGGGAAGTGGACGGGCCCCGAGGCGCTCGAGCGCACCAGGACCTCGTCCCACAGCAGTACGGCCGGCATCCTGGAGATCAGCTCCCGCCTGTCGGACTGAACTATGGCCAGCGGGGGGTCGAAACGACGCTTCACCTCGATCCCCAGGAAGTAGATCCTGACCAGGAGGAGGATCGTGGACAGCAAGAAGACGGCGTACATGAGGACCTTAAGCCTCTCCCTTACGGAGATCACCTCCTGAAAACCCACCTCGAGGATCTATTATAATTTCAAAGGGCGCGCCGCAAAGACGGAGGAGGTGGGCATCGGTTGGAGGGTTTCGCCGTCGCCCTCGAGGCGATTCGAAGCTACCCATGGCCGGTCCAGGTCTGGGCCGTAGCCCACCTCGTCTCGCTCCTGTACGCGGCGCTGGAGTCCAGGGGGAAGGGCTCGACCCTGCAGAGGACTTGGGCCATCCTGCCCACCCTGCTCTTCGGTCCCCTCGGGCTTTGCGCCTCGATCGTGAAGATCCGCTCCCTCCAGGGGGGCGCGGCGGGGGGGATCAGGGTGGGATACGCCCTGGACGAGAGGACCGTGGAGGAGTGGATCAGGGAGAGCTCCTCCCTGGAGCTCCACTGGAGCCCCACCTCCCCGCCCCTGCGGATATCCATACCCGACTCGATAGCCGAGGAGGCCGAGGGGAAGGGCCCCTCGCGGGGGTCGAGGCTGTTCTCTTCGGTAGGGAGGCACTGGGCGGTGGTCGCCGCGGCGCTGTTGCTCTCGGCGGCGGGCGTATCCCTGGGCCTGGTGCTGGCCGCCCTGCTGGGCTGAAGATGGTGGTCAAGGCCTCCGTCCCCGGGACCTGCGGCGAGCTGGCACAGGGCTGGTTCGAGGGGGAGGAGGCCCTTATCTCCCTCCCGGTCCGCTTGAGGGGCTACGTGGCCCTCTCCGACGCCCCCTTCGAGGGGGCAAGGAGGGCCAGCTCGGCCAGGCCCAAGACCAGGAGGGCCCTGGAGGTGGCCCTCAGGGAGTTGGGGGCGGAGGGGGCGCTCGAGGGCCTCTGGATCTCAGGGGGGAACCCCTTCCCCGAGGGGGTGGGGATGGCCTCCTCCACGGTGGACGTGGCCTCCTCCGTGGCCGCCGTCTTCTCCCTCCTTAGGGGGAAGGCAGAGGAGGAGGCGGTGGCGCGCCTGTCCTGCGCCGTGGAGGCCAGCGACGGCGTCATGGTGGAGGGGCTTTGCCTCTTCAGACACCTGAGCGGGGAGGTCCTGGAGAGGTTCTCGGCTAAGGTCTTAGAGGGGCTCTCGGTGGTGTGGGTCATACCGCCCTGGAGGGTCGCCACGGAGGAGTACAGGACCCCGAGCCGCAGGGCCCAGGTGAGGGCCCTCGAGGGGGAGTTCGCGGGCGTGCTCGAGCTCATGAGGGAGGCCCTGGAGGAGGCCGACGAGGAGACCCTCTTCGAGGCCACCACCCGGGACAGCCTGCTCCACGAGAGGGTCCTGCCCAAGGGATACCTGGACGTCCTCCTCTCGGCGAGGGAGCTCTGCGGCAGAGGGGGGCTGGTGGTGGCCCACAGCGGAAGCGGCGCCGGCCTGATCCTGCGGGGGGAGGAGCTGGCGGGGTTCGCCCGCTCCAGGCTCCGCGAGGCGCTGCCCTCGAGCTGGTGGATCTGGACGCTTCGGGCGGGAGGAGGGGGGATAGAGGTTGAGGGCCTTTGAGCTCCTCCTGGGGTTATCCCTCGACCTGGCGCTGGGGGATCCCGGGGGAGACCTCCACCCGGTGAGGCTGGCGGGGATGAGCATGGAGAGGCTCGAGGGGCTGTGGAGGCGCCTGCTCCCGGGCGAGGACCTCCTGGCCGGGCTTCTCTTCGCGGCCTCCGCCCTGGCTCTCCTGGTGGGGCCGGTGGTGGTGCTGCAGCTAGGCCTAGAGGGCCCAGCCTCAAGCCTCATCTCTGGTATGCTCCTCTTCTTCTGCCTGGGGGCCAGGACGCTCCACGACGAGGTGGAGGGCGTCTTAAAGCTCCTGGAGGGGGACGACCTGGAGGGGGCCAGAAAAGCCCTCTCCTTCCTGGTAAGCCGCGAGACGGGGGGGATGTCGAGGGAGAGGGTCTGCGCCGCCCTGGTGGAGACCCTGTCGGAGAACTCGGTGGACGCCTTCTTCGCCCCCCTCCTCTACGGGGCCGTAGGAGGAGGGGCCCTGGCCTGGCTGCACCGGGTGGTCAACACCGCCGACGCCATGGTGGGCTACAGGACCCCCAGGTACCTCCTCTTCGGGAGGGCCTCCGCCAGGCTGGACGACCTGTTGAACTTCGTCCCCGCCAGGCTCTTCGCCCTCGCCTTCTGGGCGCTGGAGGCTTCGCGCGCGGGCGTCCCCCTGAGGGCCATCCTGGAGGAGGGGAGGAAGAGCGAGAGCCCCAACGCGGGCATACCCATGGCCGCCTTCGCCCTGAGACTGGGGGTGAGGCTCGGAGGGCCAGCCGTGTACTTCGGAGCTCTTAAGGAAAAGCCCGTGATAAACCCGGAGGGGAGGGAGCCGGGGCCCGAGGACGTGAGGGAGGCCCTGGCCCTGTACCGGCGGACCTGGGCCTGGGCCTCGGCCCTGGCGATCTCGGCCCTCCTCCTGCTGTGACCAGGGGTCCTGGCTAAATCCATCGGAAGGAGGTCGCCCCCGAAGATGATGAGGAAGATCCTCGAGTTCCTGGGGATAGCAGAACCTGAGGAGGAGGTGGTGGAGGAGAGGGAGGCCACCGAGGAGGAGCTGGCCAGGAGGAGGGACCTGCTGGAGAGGCCCCCTCTACCCACCTCCCTGGTGATATGCAGGGGGATGACCGCCGTGAGGTTCGGGAAGGAGCTCGCCGAGGCCCTCAGGGGAGGGAAGATGCTCATACTCGACCTCAGAGGGGTGGACCGGGAGAGCGGCCAGCAGCTTCTGGACTTCCTCCACGGGGAGGCCACCTCGGCCAGGGCGGCCCTCCAGAGGCTCGCCCCGGGGCTCTTCCTGGCCCTGCCCAACGGGGTCAACGCGGAGGAGTGGGAGGAGGAGGATAGGCCTTGAGGATAACGCCCCTGGACGTGGAGAACGCCGTCTTCTCAAAGAGCTTCCGCGGATACGAGCCCAGGGAGGTGGACGAGTTCCTGGACCTGGTCTCCGAGACCCTGAGGGAGCTCATGGGCCGAAACGAGGAGCTGGAGAGGGAGCTGATAAAGGCCAGGGAGGAGCTGGACAGGTACAGGAGCATGGAGGGCACCATAAAGGAGGCCCTGGTCCTGGCCCAGAGGACCGCCGAGGAGATAGTGGAGTCCGCCAGGGAGAAGGGGAGGCTCATCCTCCAGGAGGCCGAGGCACAGGCCAGACAGGTCCTGGATGAGGCCAGGAGGAAGGTCCTGGAGGTGGAGGAGGAGATCCGGGAGCTCAGGTCCTCCAGGCAGAGGATGCTCCTGGAGCTGAAGGCCCTGATATCCACCTTCCACCAGATGGTGGAGTCAGAGCTGGGAGATGAGCGAGGCTAGGTCGGTCCTGGCCCCTCTGGAGAGGCTGAGGGGCGTGGGCCCCAGGAGGGCCAAGCTCCTCCAGAGGCTCGGGCTTCGCACGGTGGAGGATCTCCTCCTCTTCTTCCCCCACAGGTACGAGGACAGGCGAAAGGTAACCCCCATAAAGGACGTCCAGCCGGAGAGAAAGCAGCTCCTCCTGGCCCAGGTGCTGGACGTGAGGGCCTTCTCGGCCAGGGGCAGGAGGCTCGAGGTGGTGGAGGCCCTGCTCTTCGACGGCACCGGATACGCCCGCGCCGTCTGGTTCAACCGAAGGGACCTCTCCAGGCACCTAAGGCCAGGCTCCAGGTACTTCTTCTACGGGAAAGCGGTGGTCAAAGACGGGAGGCTCTACCTCCAGAGCCCCGAGGTGGACGAGGAGGAGGGGACGGAGCTCTCCATACTGCCGGTTTACCCCACCACCCAGGGCCTCACGCAGCGCTTCCTGCGCTTTCTGGTCTCCACGGCCCTCGAGGAGCACGCGGACCTCCTGGAGGAGACGGTCCCCGAGGAGATAAGGCAGAGGCGCGGGCTCATGCCCCTGAGGGAGGCGGTTAGAGAGCTCCACTTCCCCAGGGACGAGGAGAGCTGGAGGAGGGCCAGGAGGAGCGTGGCCTTCGAGGAGCTCTTCCTCCTCCAGGTGGCCCTGGCCCTCAGGAGGAGGGCCTACTCGATGGAGGCAAGCCCCAGGAAGCTCGTCTTCGACGGACCGCTCTTGAGGTCCTTCCTGAGCTCGCTTCCCTTCTCCCTCACGGCGGCCCAGAGGAGGGTGCTCCAGGAGATAGCCTCCGACTGCGCGGGGGAAAGCCCCATGAACAGGTTGCTCCAGGGGGACGTGGGCTCGGGCAAGACGGTGGTGGCCTTCGCCGCTATGCTCGCCGCAGTGGACTCGGGGGCCCAGGCGGCCCTCATGGCCCCCACGGAGATACTCGCTCAGCAGCACTTCGAGAAGCTCTCGGAGGCCCTCTACCCCCTGGGTATAGTCCCCAGGCTGCTGGTGGGAAGCCTCAAAAACTCGGCCAGGCAGAGGGCCCTGGCGGAGCTCGAGAGCGGGGAGTGCCCGCTGGCGGTCGGCACCCACGCGCTGATAGAGGAGGACGTGAGGTTCAAGGAGCTGGCCCTGGTGGTGGTGGACGAGCAGCACAGGTTCGGCGTGCTCCAGAGGGGCAGGCTCATGGCCAAGGGGCTCCACCCCCACGTCCTGGTGATGACGGCGACCCCCATCCCCAGGACCCTCGCGCTGACCGTCTACGGGGACCTGGCGGTGTCCGTCATAGACGAGATGCCCCCCGGGAGGAAGCCCGTGACCACCCGATGGGTGAGGGAGGAGGAGAGGGGGGCTTTGCTCCGCTTCCTGGAGAGGCAGGTCCGGGAGGGGAGGCAGGTCTACTGGGTCTGCCCCCTCATAGAGGAGTCGGAGAAGGTGGAGGCCCAAAACGCCGTCGAGACCTTCGAGAGGCTGAGGAGGGCGCTACCCCACCTGAGGATAGGCCTGGTCCACGGCCAGATGAGGCCCCAGGAGAGGGAGGAGGCCATGAGGGAGTTCAAGTCCGGGAGGCTGGACCTGCTGGTCTCCACCACCGTCATAGAGGTGGGGGTGGACGTGCCCAACGCCACCGTCATGGTGATAGAGGACGCCTGGCGCTTCGGCCTGGCCCAGCTCCACCAGCTCCGGGGTAGGGTGGGAAGATCCAGCCTGGAGAGCTTCTGCTTCCTCCTGGGCGATCCCCCCACCGAGGAGGGAAAGCGCAGGATAGAGGTCCTCTGCTCCACCAGCGACGGGTTCGAGATCGCCGAGGAGGACCTGAGGATGCGAGGGCCGGGTCAGATCTGCGGGACCCGCCAGCACGGAGTCACCGAGTTCAGGGTGGCCAACCTGATAAAGGACATGAGGCTTCTGGAGGTCGCCAGGTCCGAGGCCCAGGCGCTGGTCGAGAGGGACCCGGGCCTCGCGGCGCACCCGAACCTGAGGAGGGCCCTCTCCAGGAGGCTCGGGGAGGCCCTGGACCTCGCCTTCATATCCTAGGCTAGGGCCTCCTGTTGACCGCGTAGACCCCCAAAAGTATCATGGCGCCCCCCAAAAGCGACCAGGGGCTCATCCTCTCCCCCAGCAGTCGGTAGGAGAGGATCGTCCCCACCAGGGGCTGAAGGTACATGAAGACCCCCACCCGATAGGCCGACATGGCGCCCAAACCGTCGTACCAGAAGGCGTAGGCCAGACCGGTACAGCATACCCCCAGGAAGAGGACCGACAGGGCGGCCTGGGGCTCCAGAAGGCGCGAGGGCAGGTCGCTTCGACCGAAGAACGGCAGCGCCAGGCTCTCGAAGAGGAAGCCGAAGACCATCACGTGGAATATGGCCAAAAGCCCGTCTAGCCCGCGGGAGGACAAGAAGCGCCTCGAGAGGACCGAGAAGACCGCCCAGTTCAGGGAGGTAAGGAGCATCACCAGATCCCCCTTCGAGAAGCCGAAGCCCAGCAGGGCGCTCGGCTCGCCCTTCGCCATCACCAAGGCCACCCCGAGGAAGGAGAGGCCCACCCCCATGGCCTGAATCGCCCTCAACCTCTCCCCCAGGAAGACGTATCCCAGGAGGGCTATGAAGACCGAGGACATCCCTATTATCCAGGTGGCCGTGGAGGCCATGGAGAACTTCATGGCGTAGGCCTGGACCACCTGCTGGACGAAGACGGATAGAAAGCCCAGGAGCACCAGCGCGGGAAGGGGAACGCCCCTCCACCTGAGCTCCACCCCCCTGAGCCTCAGCATCGACCACATCACCAGAAGGCCCAAAAGGGTCCTCGCCCACACCACCTCCACGGGGTGCAAAGCCCTGACGGCCACCTTGGTGGCTATGAAGGAGGCCCCCCAGAAGGAGACGGTCACCAGGAGCTTCAGGTAGACGGAGAACAACCAGAACACACCCCCCCACCCCATCGACCGAATAAAGATAATACTCAAAAAGAGAAGATCTGCAAGGACTAATCGACCTTATGCAAGAACATATGGGGGCATAATTCCGCTCAGAAACAGGATAAGCGCTGTAATATCTTTACAAAAATGGAAAATCAGCTCTGGGGGGTCTCATTCCCCTTCGTCCTGCTCCAGCTCGCGGAGGAAGCGCTTTACCTCGTTGGGGTTTACGCCCCCGTGGGAGGAGACGATCTTGGCCACCCTGGAGGGCCTAAGGCCCTCCCTCAGGAGGGCCAGGGCCAGCTCCTTCCAGCCGCCCTCCTCCGCTTGGGGTTTCCCCTCGGCGCCCTCGACCGCCAGGACCATCTCCCCGACCTTCGGGACCTCCTCCCCCAGGGCCTCGAGGAGCCCCGACAGCCTCCCCCTGAAGACCTGCTGGTGCACCTTGGTGAGCTCCCTGCAGAGGGCGCAGCGCCTGTCCCCCAGGGTCGAGAGGGCGTCCTCCACCACCTCCTCCACGTCGTGGGGTGAGACGTAGAGGAGGAGGGTGAAGGGCAGGGAGGACAGGGCCCTAAGCCTCCTCGACCTCTCCCCCTTCCTCTTGGGTGGGAAGCCCAGGAAGAGGAAGGAAGAGGGGTTCAGGCCAGAGAGGAGCAGGGCCGGCACGAAGGCCACCGGGCCGGGCAGGACCTCCACCTCGAAGCCCCTCTCCAGCAGGGCCCGGATGAGAAGGGCCCCAGGGTCGGATATGCCCGGGGTGCCGGAGTCGCTGGTCAGGGCCACGGAGGCCCCCCTCTCCAGCTCCCTGGATATCAGCCCCACCCTCTCCTCCTCGTTGTGGGCGTGAAGGGACAGAAGCCTCTTGCCCACCACCCCGAAGTGGGAGAGCAAGGCCCTGGTCCTCCTGGTGTCCTCGCAGGCTATCAGGTCCGCGCTCCTGAGGACCTCCAGGGCCCTGAAGGTCAAGTCGCCCAGGTTCCCTATTGGGGTCGGGACCACCCATAGCCTCCCCAAGGGGCACCCCCTACCTGCCGTAGAACGAGAGGAGCCTGGGGGTGTAGGAACCCCCCTCGTCCTCCACGAAGAGGGGATCCTCCACCTTAACCCCTTTGCCCCCGAGCTTGACCGCCTCCACCAGCACCAGCGCGGCCTCGGCCCCGGGCCTGGGATGGACGAAGAGGAGCCTCTTGGGCTCCAGCCGCCTCCGGGAGAGCAGGCACATCAGCTCCACCGCCCTCTGGGCCTTCATCACCACGAAGAACTTCCCCCTGTTCTTGAGGGCGAAGGAGGCGGCCTCCACCACGTCCTCCAGGGAGCAAAACTTCCCCTGCCTGGCCGCCGCCCTCCTCTCGGAGAGGGCGGGCCTGGACGAGCTGGGATCCTGGTAGGGGGGGTTGGAGAGGACCGCGTCGAAGCCCTGGGGCTCCAGGAGGTCCCTGGCCCTCCTGATGTCCCCCTCCACGAAGGAGATCCCCTCGGCCCCGTTGAGGGAGGCGTTCAGCCGGGCAGCCCTCACCAGGTCCCCGTCTATCTCCAGCCCCACCATGGGGGACCGGGGGAGCCTGAGCCTAAGCATCAGCAGGACCCCCCCGGTGCCCGAGCCCAGCTCCAGGATCCGCTCGCCGTCCCTCACCCTGGCGAACCCCTGGAGCAGGACGCTGTCCATCCCTATCCTGGGCCCGTCCAGGGGCTGGTAGAGCTTGACCTTACCCCAGAGGATCTCGTCAAGGGTGAAACCCTCTAGCTCCACCTCGACATGTCCACCCCCAGCACCGACGAAACCCCCATCTCCCGCATGTACACCCCCCACAGCAGGTCGGAGACCTCCATGGTCCTCCTCCTGTGGGTGACCACCACCATCTGGAGCTCCCTCTTGAAGTGCTCCAGGAAGGCCACGAACCGCGACAGGTTCGCCTCGTCCAGGGAGGCGTCCACCTCGTCCAGCACCACGAAGGGGAGGCCCGACACCCTGGCGGCGGCGAAGAGCAGCGCTATGGCCGAGAGGGTCTGCTCCCCTCCCGACAGGTGGGAGATGCCCCGGAAGACCTTGCCGGGCACCCTCACCCTCACCCCTATGCCCGAGTCCTCCACCGTGAGGCTCGCCTCGCCCCCTCCGAAGAGCACGGAGAAGCACTCGTCGAAGGCCTTCCCCATGGCCGAGACCCCCTCGGCGAAGCGGGCCTCCGCCTCCCCCTCCAGCTGGAGGAGCAACCTCTCCATCTCCTCCAGGCTCCGCCTGAGGTCCTCGGACTGCTCCTCCAGGAGCTCGAGCCTGGAGGTCAAAGCCTCCTGCTCCCCCAGCGCCCCCTCGTAGACCTCCCCCAGGGAGGCCATCTCCTCCGTCAGCTTCCTCCTCCGCCTCTCCAGCGCCTCGAGGGAGGCCTTCGCCCCAGCGCCCAGGTCCAGGCCCATCTCCAGCGCCCTCCCCTGGAGGGAGAGGAGCTCCCCCTCCAGGGAGGAGATCCTCTCCTCCAGGAGGGCCACCTCCCTCGCGGAGAGCTCCACCTCCTCCCTGGCCGACTCGGCAGCCGAGGAGGCGCACCCCAGGCGCTCTTTCGCCCTCTCGGAGAGCTCCTTGAGCCTTCGCCCCACCTCGAGGAGAAGCCCGCCCCTGGCCCTGAGGGAGGAGAGCTTAAGCCCCAGCTCGCGCGCCGAGGCCCTGACCCTGAGGAGCTCCTCCTCGGCCCTCTCGAGCTCCCCTAAGACCCTCTCCCTCTCCCGCTCCAGCTCCGAGAGGGAAAGGCCCAGGGCCTCCCTCTGCGCCTCCAGCCGGGCCAGCTCCCCCTCGAGGGCCGACGCCTCGGAGCGCAGCTCCCTCAGGGACCCCGACGCCCTGCCCTCGAGGACCTCCCTCAAGCCCCTGGCCTCCCTCGAGACCTCCTCGAGCTCCCCCTCCAGGCCCGAGATCTCCTCCTCCAGCGCCGAAATCTCCCCCTCCAGCTGGGCCAGGGAGGAGGCCTTCCTCCTCCTCCCCTCCAGGAGCCCCAAAGCCCTGCTCCTCAGGGACGAGATCTCCCTACCCAGCTCCTCCACCTCCCGCCTCAGGGAGGCGGCCTCCGACCTGGCCCTGGACTCCTCCGACATGACCGAGGCGAAGCGCTCGGAAAGGCCCTTCAGCGCCGCCCGCCTGGCGGAAAGATCCCGCTCCATCTCCTCCACCTGGCGGGAGAGGGCCAGGTAGGAGGAGCGGGGCCTGGAGCCACCGCTCACCGTCCCGACGGGGGAGAAGACCTCCCCAGCCAGGGTGGCTATGCTGCCGGAGAAGCCCAACCCCAGGAGGGCCCTGGCGTCGTCGTAGGAGCGCACCAGGACCAGATCCCCCACCAGGTGGAGGAAGGCGAGCTCGAAGCCCTCCTCGAAGCCCAGCAGATCCCTGGCCTCCCCCACGAGACCCCCCTTGAAGCCCGAGGGGAGGCTCGCCCTCCTGGGCCTGCAGCGGGACAGGGGCAGGAAGGTGGCCCTCCCAAGC
>Ga0105160_1001274_pt1 | contig 10413 bp, 8 predicted proteins | sample GXS110809BmetaG_FD_89591 | JGI IMG/M metagenome (GOLD analysis project Ga0105160, IMG submission 89591) | Hot spring microbial communities from Gongxiaoshe hot spring, China to study Microbial Dark Matter (Phase II) - GXS 110809B | ecosystem: Environmental > Aquatic > Thermal springs > Hot... | reverse complement strand
GGGTGGTAATTTCGAGATTGTGGGTGAGTCGAGGATGCTTCATGGGAGGAGAATTTGCGTGCTTGGTCTGGGGGCGATTGGCACCAGAGTCGCGGAGATCGCTAAGGCCTTCAAGATGCATGTTGTGGGCTATGGGAGGTCCCGGAGAAACACTGTACAAGTCGATGAATTCTATACGCAGGAAAGGCTCAACGATGCTTTGAGAGGATGCAACTACGCAGTAATAGCCCTCCCACTTAACAAGTACACTCACGGCCTAATCACTTATGAGAAGCTTAGCCTCATGAAGAGGGACGGCATACTCGTCAATATAGGCAGGGCTCCAATAGTGGTTAAGGAGGATCTCGTGAGGTTCCTTAGGGAAAACCCCTCATTCATCTTTGCCAGCGATGTATGGTGGAATATCAGGAACCCATCTGAGGACGCTGATGTATACTCGCTTCCAAACGTGGTCTCTACGCCTTGGATAGCTGGAGCTGCCAGTTCGAGGGAGACGTATGAGGAGATGCTTCGCTTGGCTGTCGAGAATGTAGTCAGGTACCTGAGGGGTGAAAGGCCACTCAACATAGTAAGGCACGAAGACTACAAGTGAGGCGCCCATAGGGCTTTTAACCTGTGATCACCCCAAGGCTTGGATATCTTGACAGGAAGTGGAGGATTAGAGATTTGTAGGTGTAGAACTCGCCGCTTGAGAGGCGTTCCAGACCCCTAAGCCCCGACAGCGTCGCAAACGCCTCCGCAGCCTCAGCCTCTCTAACAATATATGTATCCTCCGCCTCACCCCTCGTGAAGACTATCGGGAGGATGGGGGCGTCCAGAAGCTCTGGCCGAAGCTTTGACGCAGCCATCTCTAAGTCCTTTTTAGAAAAATAGTGCCTTCCACCGCCCCTTGTCTCCACAAAAGGGGTCGACTGACTGAGTAGCTCCCTAACCGAAGCTCTGCGCACGGGAATTAACTCCCGGAAGAGGCGGGCCTGTCTGGAGAGCCAGGCTTCTTCTCTGCCCTCCCACTCCTTCTCAGCCAAATCCAGCCTCAAGGATGGCCAACGAATCTATATATGTTGGGCCCGACAAAATCCATCTCAGCTGGGAAATGGTCAAGGCCGAGACAGTATTTACAGGGTTCAGGAAAGAGGCGAGGGCCAGGCTCATACTGAAGCCTGGGACAGGCAGAATACTCATAAACGGGATGCTCCTTGACCACGCACCGAACAGTCTCGCGAGGGAGAAGATACTTGCCCCCCTAAGGCTTGACGAGAAATTCGCGAAGAAACATGACTTTCTACTGAAGGTGAAGGGGGGAGGGGTCATGGGGCAGGCGGAGGCTTGTGCAATGGCCATCGCCCGCGCAATGGCCGCGGCTAGCGCATCATTGAAGGAGAAGTTGCTCGCATTCGATAGACATCTACTTGTAGGTGACCCTAGGAGGACGGAGCCGAAAAAACCAAACAGGAGGTCTGCCCGTAGGTTTAAGCAGAAAAGCTACAGGTAGTTAGGTTTATGGGGGAACATAGAGGAGCTCGGCTGTATCGCGCATCTTCTGGTCTAGGCCGTTAGCCTGGATTATGTCGCGGAGTATGTAGTATGAGGGGCGCACCCTCCTCTTCTTGGTCGCAGGGTCATAGGTTATCACACCGAATCTCATGGAGAATCCGCGAGCCCACTCGAAGTTATCGATATAGCTCCAGTGCAGATAACCCCTCACATCGGCTCCACCCTTCACAGCGTCCTCAACTGCAGCTATGTGGGAGAAGAGGAACTGAGGCCTGATCCTATCAAACTTATCCGCTGTCCCATTCTCAGTGACAAGCATGGGCTTCCCATATCCTTTCAACATGAGCAGAACATTTCTCAGCCCCTCAGGATAAATCTCCCAGCCGAACTCGGAGGTAGGCCTACCCGCCCTCGAGAATGACGCAGGCTCACAGGCGAAGCCATATCCCGGAACAACGGTCCAAGGCAATGGTAAACCCGGAACCTCAGATGCCTTTACCACAAGCCTTGAGTAATAGTTAACGCCTATCCAATCCATCTTATCCCTCAGCTCAGGAACTTTCTCGGCCGGCTGTAGCCCAAGAATCGAGCGGTCAATCTCACCCTTGGAGAGTGTCTCGAAGAACCAGAGATTAGAGAAGTGGTTCATCTTCTCAGCCGCGGCCCTGTCTGCATCGCTCTCCCTGTTATGAGGCTCGACGGCTGAGGTTGCATAAATTATCCCAACCTGAGCGTTTTTCCCGAGGACCCTCTTCAACTCGTCATATCCGCGGGCGTGTGCCATGAGTAGATTGAGACGTGCCTTAATCACAGCATCGATGCTGAAGAATCCCGGCGGGAAGGCATACTGTGACGGATACTGACCGTACCCTATGTCCGAGACGACGTATGGCTCGTTGAAGGTACTCCACATGTCTACTAGGTCGGCGAGCTTCTGGCCTACAAAGTGTGCATACTTCACAAACTCCACTACATTAGCTGCGTCGAGCCATCCCAGCGGGCCCTCGCGGAGTGCAGAGGCCCTTGCCCTGATGGGGTCGTGGACCCATATCGGCTGGGTAAAGTGGTTGAGATTGACTATGACTTTGAATCCTCTACCCTTCATGTCCCTTATCATCTCCCTGTAGTGGTTAAGAGCATCCATGTTTGCGAGTCTCTCAAGCTCCCTCTCACCCTCCCCAGGAATCTCCACGTCCTTTACTATGCCGTTCTCGATTACTGCCCTAGCCTTGACGTCGCGTGTAGGCTTGGGGAAGATCCTGCTCCACTCTACGCCAATCCTCATCGTGTTTGCCCCTAGTTCAGCTATGAGCTGATGGTCCTGCTTGTAGAGGTCCCAGTAGCCTGGCCCATTCTCAGGCCTATCCCCACTTACAATTCTGTTCATTATGTTGAACGGATCTGTGACCCAGACATACCAGTCAGTCCCCATATCTATCGCCGCATCACTATAGCCCATCTCAAACTGGAAGCCTGCCTCAGAAAACCCCCACATAAAATCGCGCCTAAGCATATATGTACGCCCTCCTCAAGGCAAAATATCATTGTGCCTCAGGCATATTAATAAAACTTGAATGTCAACGTTATGAAGCTGAATTAAAAAGTATAGTTTATGATGAAGTAGGCGCGGCTGTTTTTATGTTTATGGGGAAACTTTATATCAAGCCGAGTTAAACTAATCCTCGCATGAAAAGGGAAATATCTATCTTAGGATTTTCGGCGGCGTTGGTGCTTGTTGCTGCGTTAGCGCTGTCGGCGATTCCTATAAGTTATGGTCAGCTGCCGCTGCCGGCAGGTGTACCCCGCGGAGATGTCCTCGTTATTGAGAATCACTGGGGAACATATGCTAACCCCAACAACTGGAATCCCATAGCCTCGCCCGGAGTAGGCCCCGCATCCATCGCGCCAGGCGGCAGCGGGTATCAGCAGCTCTGTAAAGCATTCCTATGGTACATCAACACCTCAAACAGTATGCTAATACCCTGGATCGCGGCTGAGCCGCCCATCTACTCGCCGGATTTCACAAGCTTAATCGTGAAGATTCGGGACGGTGTATATTGGAATGACGGGACCCCACTGACCGCAGAGGATGTTGTATTCACCCTCAAATATCTGAAGGAGGCTCCTGCCCCGATAGGTACAAACGAGAAGGCTTCAGTAAAGGATGCGAGAGCCCTGGACAAGCTAACCGCCCTCATAGAGCTAAACTCTCCCAACCCAAGATGGCACTACTTCTACGCTGTAATAATCTACGGTGCGGGTGGAATACTGCCGAAGCATGTATGGGAGGGGAAGGACCCACAGAAGTTTGAGAACAATCCTCCAACATGCGCGGGACCATATAACCTGAGGGCTGTAGACCCTGCTGGGAACTGGTTCCTCTGGGAGAGGTTTGATAACTGGTGGGGCTCAAAGGTATTCGGCGTCGTCCCAGCGGCTAAGTATGTGCTCTACATCAACCATGGTCCCGACGAGGCTAAGGCTCTTGCTATGACAAAGCATGAGCTAGACGCTTTGAGGACTCTGCTTCCGGAGCAGGCTGAGCTTGTCATAAAGAACAACCCATATCTTAAGGGCTGGAGGGCAAGCGCGCCCTTCGCTTGGCCGCTTGACCCCTGCGTAAAGGGTATCGCCTTCCAGACAAAGACGCCACCCTTCGACAAGAGAGAAGTAAGATGGGCCCTCGCCTACGCGATAGACTATAGAGTGATATACCGAGCATTCGTTGGGATTGACAAGTCTACTCCCTCACCGGCCGCACTACCTGTCATCCCTCATGCCGCGGACATCGAGACATTCTACATCCCGCTGCTTGACTATCTAAAACAGTATGGCTACGACCCTGAGCTGGTGCTTGATATCGCGCGGGAAAACAATGCATGGTGGGTTAGCCAGTATCCTGTACTCGGGTGGTGGAAGCAGGACCTAGCAAAGGCTGAGCAGCTCCTAACGAGTCAGGGATTCAAAAAAGGCCCCGACGGCAAATGGCTGATGCCTGACGGGACACCCTGGACTATAGAGATTAAGACTACCTCCGGCTTCGAGATGGAGAGCCAGAGGATAGCATTCCTCGTCGCGGATCAGTGGAGGGCTTTCGGCATTGATGTGAAAGTGACGCCACTAGAGTCTGGCCCATTCTCAACCTCCTACAGTATCGGCGACTTCCAAGTAGGTACCTTCTGGCCAGGATGCAGCCAGATTCTCGACCTCTACGCCAACTGGTACAACCGCTGGAGCAGCAAGTATTGGACACAGAAGAAGGGTGAGGGTGGTCATGGAACCGGCTGGAACACAGCAGACGCTCCGATCACTGAACTCGACCAGATAGTAGCAGAGCTTGAGAGAACAGCGCCGGGAACACCCAGGTCATACGAGCTCTACAGAGAGGCTCTGAAGATCTGGGTGAGAGATCTGCCATGGCTCGGCGTCTTCCCCACACCCTTCTACACATTCCAGGACGGCTACGCCTGGGACAACTGGCCAACACACCCAGAGAACTACTACATGGACCCCGTCTCCTGGTGGAGCCAACACCTCTTCGTCATATTGAAGGTTAAGCCGACGGGCAGAGCACCAACCAAGGATGCTATTATGGACCCGAAACCTCTAAAGGTTGCTAACACTCCATTAGTCAAAATTGCTACGGCAGCTGAATGGCAGAGCCTGACAGGTGGTGCACCGCCCGCTGCTGGTGTTACAACCGTGACGGTAACACAGGCTGTGACTCAGCGTGTCACTGAGTTGAGGACGCAGGTAGTCACGCAGGTACAGACACAGACAATAACAGCTGTAGACTGGGGAACCCTATCTGGAGTAGCCGCAGCAGTAGGCATAGTCTTACTTGTAGTTGGCATAGCAGTGGGTAGAGTGCTAGGAAGAAGAAGGCCAGCCCAGTAAAAGCACGCATATTATTTATTTCTCTATTTTTCTTGATTCATTGTGTAAGATATATATCCAGGACACTATCTTTAAACGTCGGGCTCCTTGAGCAAACTCCTAATTTTCATCGCTTCCAGAGTTGTGGCCTTCATACTTACTATTGTGATCGGTGTGACGGTTGTCTTTGTGATACCGAGGCTCCTACCATACAACCCTGTCGAGGCACAGATTGGCTTCATATATTCGATAGGCCAGTTCTACGACCCAACAGCTATTGATATGCTTAGACAGACATTATATGAGCTGTATGGGCTGAAGGGGAATCCTCTTGATCAGTATTTTGCGGTCTGGCGGCGACTATTCACCATTGACCTAGGCCCTTCGATTATGAATTTCCCAACACCCGTTGCTACACTGATAAGTATTGCACTGCCTTGGACGCTCGGCCTCCTTTCCCTCTCTACACTCATCTCCTGGACTATTGGAAACATCATAGGGACAATCTCTGGTTTCTTCAGCCATAAGAAATTCTCAAAGGCCCTGACTGGTGTGGCTGTTGTCTTATATCCGGTACCATACTTCATCCTCGCCCTAGTTTTAATGTTTACTTTTGCATTCCTAATACCTATTTTCCCCTTAGGCGGTGGGGTAACCCTTGTTGGTATGGGATTTAGTTTAGACCTCGTGTTAAACTTGGCAAAGCATGCGGCTCTTCCGGCAATCTCAATCATCATCCCAGGCGCGCTGGGCTGGTGGTTCCTCTCCTCCTTCACATTAACAAGCCAGAAGAAGACAGAGGACTTCGTCAGATACGCGGAGCTAAAGGGACTGCCTAACAGCTTGGTATTGAGGCGCTATCTGATTAGGAATATTCTCATGCCCCAAACCACCGCTTTGGGGCTGGCGCTTGGAGGAATCTTCAGCGGCGCACTATTGACAGAGGTCGTTTACGCTTATCCGGGTCTAGGCCGTCTACTCTACGCGGCCATCATCAATAACGACTACAACATGATAATGGGCATCTCCCTCCTATCAATCGTCGGTGTCTCGCTTGCTACGCTCTTCCTCGACCTGTTATATCCCTTAATAGACCCGACTGTACGTTATAGGTGAGCTAGAGCGTTGGCCCTTATTCCTCGTGTGGGTGTAGATACTCTTAAAATTCTCGGCGCAGGTTTCGCGAGGTTCTCACATATATTTTTGGAGGTTTTCAGGTCTAGCCGCCCATTCAGGGTTGGTCTAATAATTCTCGGCGTCCTAATGATTCTCGGTATAGGTGTAAGCTCTTTCTCCCCCTTCGACCCTAGACGCTGGTATATAGTGGCCTCTAACAAACCCCCGAGCCTCGAGTTCCCGCTTGGAACTACGACGAACGGCCAAGATGTGTTTTGGCTCTTGACCTGGAGCATTAAGAACTCCCTGATTATAGGCTTCATAACAGCGATGGTGGCCGCGCATGTTGGGCTCATACTCGGTATGATTGCAGGTGCGCGGGGTGGACTACTAGATAGAATCCTGATGGTCATGACCGACTCCTTCGTCGTCATTCCAGCACTTCCAACCCTCATACTCCTGGCAGTCTTGCTGAGAGATGTGATGAGCATTCCCCTCATGGGGCTTATAATCAGCATATTCTCCTGGCCTTGGCCATCTAGACAGGTTAGGGCCATGGTGATCTCCCTCCGGGAGCGTGACTTCATAGCTACATCAATCTTCTCAGGCTATGGGGTCATGGGCAGGGTCCTCAGAGACTATCTACCCTACCTACTCCCCTGGCATCTGGTAAACTGGACGAACACAGTCTTATTCGCCATATCCAGCGAGGCAGCGTTGGCTGTCATAGGAGTCTCAATACTCAGCGAGGCGACGCTTGGAGTCATGATCTACTGGGCCCTAAACTATTCAGCCCTCTTCAGGGGGCTGTGGTGGTGGCTTATCTCCCCAGTAGTCACCATCATACTTGTCTTTGTCTCCCTCTTCCTGATCTCAAAAGGGATCTCAGACTACTCTAATCCACGTCTCAGGTGGCAGGTGAGGGGGTGAAGCCACAAGATGTCAGCTAACACTCTTGTTCTAGACTGCAGGAACGTAGCCGCTTACTATGAGCTAGACTATGGCATTAGAGTGAGGGCGGTGGATAACGTTAGCCTCTCTGTAAGGAAGGGAGAGATAGTCGGGTTGGCGGGCGAGTCTGGCTGCGGCAAAACAACCTTGATGAGGACGATATACAGAGACATAGCTCCGCCCCTCAGGCTTGTATCAGGAGTCGTGCGGCTACAATCAGCTAACGGGGAGTTTATCGATGTATATGGTCTAAGCGAGGCCGAGCTGAAGAAGATGAGGGCAAAAGTGATATCCTACATCCCCCAAGGGTCGATGTCCGTCCTGAACCCTACGTCGAGGATTAGAAGCCAGTTCCTTGAGATTTTCCAGAAGTATGGTAGAGTTGATAAGAATGAAGCCCTCAGACAGGTGAAGGAGAGGCTCAGGGAGCTAGGCCTACGTGAGAGTATACTTGCCTCTTACCCCCACCAGCTCAGCGGGGGGATGCGGCAAAGAACGGTGATCGCCCTCGCAACTATAATGAATCCTAGCATTGTACTAGCTGATGAACCCACCTCCGCACTGGACGTAGTCTATCAGAGGGGAGTGGTGGAGATGATACAGAAGATTAGGGAGATGTATGGTACCTCTTTCATCCTTGTTTCACATGATATGGGGCTCCACTACCAGGCCAGTGATAGGATAGCCATAATGTATGCCGGCAAGATAATCGAGGTTGGTAATACTGATGATGTCTTCAAAGAACCCCTCCACCCCTACACCGAGGGGCTTATAAACTCTCTGCCCCGAATAGGCGGGTCTAAGAAGCTTGAGGGTCTCTCAGGGCTCCCCCCAAGCCTCGCCAACCCGCCGCCTGGCTGCAGATTCCATCCAAGATGCCCCTACAGGATGGAGAAATGTTCTGCCGAGGAGCCTCCCTTCTTTACTGTAGGTGATAGGCAGGTGGCATGCTGGCTCCTAGAGGGGAAGTAGGACACATGGAGAAGAATAGTGTCCTCGAGGTTGAGAATCTCACAAAGATCTACAAGACAGGGGGCATATTCTTCGGAAAGAAGTTCAGGGCTGTTGATAACGTCTCATTCACGCTAGGAGGCGACTCTGCCAACATCTTCACGATAGTTGGTGAGAGTGGTTGTGGTAAGACGACGTTGGCTAGGATGATTCTAAGCCTCATAGAGCCCACCTACGGCCGTATTGAGATCCTGGGGAAGGATATCTTTAAGCTCTCGTCAAAGGAGAGGAGCAGATGGCTTCCAAGAGTTGTCCAGCCTGTATTCCAAAACCCCTTCGAGGCCTTCAACCCTCTCAGAAGGGTGTATCCCTATCTCCTCCACACATCAAGCAAGGTAGCGGGGATCGAGGATAAGAATGAAGCCGAAGAGCGGGTAAATCAGGCCCTTGAGGCCGTTCGCCTCTCACCCGATATAGCTGCCAGGTCCCCCTACGAGCTCTCCGGTGGACAGGTCCAGAGGCTCTCAATAGCGCGAGCAATCATCCCTAGGCCAAAACTAATTATAGCCGATGAGCCAGTCTCCATGATCGACGCCTCTCTAAGGATGGGAATCCTAAACATATTCAAGCAACTCAAGGAGGAACTGGACATCAACTTCATCTACATCACACACGACCTCTCCACAGCCTATTACATAAGCGACAAGATAGCGGTGATGTATAAGGGCTCCTTCGCCGAGGTGGGAGAGGCTGACTCCATCTTTAAGGAGCCGCTCCACCCGTACACGCAGCTTCTAATCAACTCTATCCCGCGGGTTGACAGGAAGTGGGTTGGGAAGGTCAAAGTCACTGTGACTGAGGTTGAGGAGTATCTTCTCCCAGGCTGCAAGTTTGCTGACAGGTGCCCCTACGTCATGGATGTTTGTAAGAGGAAGGCCCCGCCCCTAATCAGGACTAGTAGTGGGGTAGAGGTAGCCTGCTGGCTATATTCAGACGAGAAACACTAGATTGTGGGTAGGCTTATCTGCACTTCTTTACCTGTTCGTGATGACTCATAGATGGCGTCTATTATGGCGTGGAGTATTATGCTCTGCCATCCAGTTACCGGAGGCTCAGACCCCTCTTGGACCGCCTTAATGAATGCCTTTGTCATCTCGAGTGGGAGGTCAGCGTTAGGCAGAACCGGCTTTGTATCTGTCAAGAAGTTCTTTGTCCTGGAGTAGAACCCGAGGTCTAGGAGGGCCTCATGCCCTTCTGCCTCTATCCCTCCCTTCTCGCCCAGCACTCTGAGCCTCCCCACCTCTCCCCTGTGAGAGACATTGGCTGCCCATGCAGTCTCTATGCACATGGTCAATCCGTTCTCGAACCTGACGAAGCCGGCTGCGAAGTCCTCGAGCTCAAATTCGGCAGGGTTCCACCACCCCCAGTTGAACTTTACCTCCTCTGGGTCCCTCCCGAACTTTGTATAGACTGCGCCGCTCGCGGATATTGGCTTTCTGAAACTCGTTAATGCAAGAATGTTGTCCAGCATGTAGCAGCCTATGTCGAGCATTACCCCCCTCCCTCCAGAGAGCTCCTTGTCTATGAATGTTGGCTTGCCGGGTATCCCCCTCCTCCTCACGAGGTATCCATATGCATAGTAGGGCTCACCTATCGCCCCGGACTCGTAGAGATCGACGCCGTATCTGAGTGCAGGTGAGAATCTCGACCAGAACCCAACCATTAGAACCCTGTTATGCCGCTTCGCGGTCTTCACAACCTCTGTGACTTCTTGCAGGTTTGCCCCCAATGGTTTATCGACTAGCGCGTGGACTCCACGCTTAAGACATTCTAAGGCGATTCTATAATGGAGGCCGGAGGGAGTGGCTATGCTTACAGCCTCTAACCCCTCCTTCTCAATCATCTCTGTGAAATCCATGTATCCTGCCACGTGAAACTCTCTGCAAACACTATCCAAGGTTTGAGGATTTGTGTCGCAGACTGCGACGACTCTCGCTCCAGGTGTCCTCGTGAGAGGTATAAGAT
>Ga0105160_1001273_pt1 | contig 10424 bp, 8 predicted proteins | sample GXS110809BmetaG_FD_89591 | JGI IMG/M metagenome (GOLD analysis project Ga0105160, IMG submission 89591) | Hot spring microbial communities from Gongxiaoshe hot spring, China to study Microbial Dark Matter (Phase II) - GXS 110809B | ecosystem: Environmental > Aquatic > Thermal springs > Hot... | reverse complement strand
TCCATAAATACCGAAAGGTTCGCTGTCAGCCACAAAGTGGGTATGAAACGGCGTGAATATCCGTGGAGAGTGCTGGTGGTGAAATGAGAAGTTGTGCTTCAACCAGAATTCAAAATCACATGACTTCTGTGGCTTCAAACTGCTGAGACTACACTGTTGAGCCAAGTTTTTCGCGAAGGCGATGCAATGCGGCTTCCTTCAAATCAGCGGGGCGTCTCTTTTCGCTTCCCTTGCCACATTCTGTCAATGCCTCTAATGCCTTCCTTTCGGTCGTCATAGAGGCGACATAAGCGCAAAAGTCGCCACACATAGTGCAAACTCCTTTCGCGTAATCCTCACTGAGCATGCGATATTCTCGGGCTTTGTCGTGGTCAAGGGCGAGGGCAAACATGGTTTCCCAGTCAAGCCGATATCGGGCTCTGGACATCTTCAAGTTTTGTTCCCAAGCACCATTGACTCCTTTCGCGATGTCTCCAGAATGGGCAGCAATTCGTGTAGCGATAATTCCCTGCCTCACATCTTCTGGGTCGGGTAAACGAAGGTGCTCGGCAGGAGTTATGTAGCAAAGAAAATCAGCACCTGCAGCGGCTGCTATCGCACCACCGATAGCACCGGTGATGTGGTCATATCCAGCACCAATGTCACAGGTTAAGGGACCAAGCACATAAATCGGGGCGCCGTGACATAATCGCTTCATCATTTTGATGTGGGCTTCAATGTGATGGATGGGGACATGTCCCGGACCTTCAATCATGACCTGAACCCCTGCTTCCCATGCCCTAAGAGTCAATTCGCCTAAAATTGAAGTCTCATACCACTGGGCTGCATCGCCTGCGTCTGCAATTGCACCCGGTCGCAGTCCATCACCGAGGCTTATGGTCACATCGTATTTAGCACAAATTTCCAGCAATCGGTCAAACTGCTCATAGAGTGGGTTTTCTGTCCTATTGTGAGCCATCCAATGAGCCAACAAAGAACCACCGCGAGAAACCATGCCACAGGCTCGGTTTTGTTGGACGAAAATCCTTAACGCCTCGCGAGTGACGCCGCAGTGCAAGGTCATGAAATCCACACCCTGCTGTGCTTGTCGCTCTATGACCTCAAACAGATGCTCCGGATCCATTTCCGTGATTGATTTGCCTTCCCGGAGCAACTCCCACGCAACTTGGTAAACAGGCACTGTCCCGAGAGGTTTTCTCCATCGGTTCAAAATGGTCACTCGGATTAAGTCCAAATCGCCACCAGTGCTCAAATCCATGATCGTGTCAGCACCGTAACGCTCACAAATTTCCACCTTGAGCAGTTCCTCTTCCAAGTCAACATGGTCGGGGGAAGTGCCGATGTTGGCGTTGACCTTAGTCCGTAAACCTTCGCCAATACCAACAGGGTAATAGTTGGGATGGTTGATGTTTCGTGGTATCACAACTCGCCCCTTGGCGATTTGCTCGCAAAGCCATTCAGGGTCAACGCCTTCGTCTTGAGCGACTATTCTCATCTCTTCAGTGATTACACCTTGCCTTGCAGCCTGCATTTGGGTCATATGCCAACACCTCCTGTATGTTAGTCCTTCTCGTAATTCTGTCACATCGTCTCGCCTCACTGGTCATGAACCTACCCACTGAACCGTTCCATCAGCGAAATGCTCGCGCTTCCAAATTGGCACGATTTCTTTGATGCGCTCAATAGCGTATCTCGCTGCTTCAAAGGCATTGGCTCGGTGTGGTGCCGAAACGAATATGGCGACAGCAACCTCGCTAACTTCAAGTTCCCCAACGCGGTGGACAATTGCGACCTTGCACAACTGCCATCGCTCCATCATTTCATCGGCAATTCGTTGCAACTCCTTTTCTGCCATAGGTTCATAGGCTTCATAGGTCAACGCTTTCACTTTTTTGCCGTAACTGAATTCCCGAACTGTTCCAACGAAACTTACAATTGCACCTGCTTGCGAGGATGAAACGAAAGCAAACAAGGGTTCAAGTTCAATTGGCTCCCTCGTTAACTTGACAAAAACTTTAGTCTCGGTTTCAATTGCCCCACCGCTGACTGGAGGAATCAAAGCGATTTCGTCACCATCTTCAAGTATGGTGTTTTCGTCGGCGTAGTCAGTGTTGACTGCAAACCGATAATGGTGCAATCGTTCAGTTAAGTTGGGGAAAGTGCTGAGCAGGATGTTTATTGCCTCTGAAAGGGGCGAGCCCTTCGGTAAGTTCAAAGTCGTTTCTTCACAACCGGTTAAGTCCTTTGCCGGACCAAAGAATTTGATGCGGACTTGAATTTCTTCGGCATTCACTATCTTTCACTCCTGTGCCCAATGGGCAATACCGATGCCCAACATTTGGCGGACTTCACGCCACCATTGGAAAAATTGGGCGAAACCGGGAACTTGGCTCAAGAAAGCAAATGGTCGCCAGAAATAGAGGGTTTGCGTGTCCGCTTCAGTGCTGATCCAAGAAATCGCCCGCCCTAAAGCCAGAGAGGCATAAAGTCCAAGGAACAAACTCCACGCCCCATGTTCTCGGAAACCCCAACACAGCAGCGGGATAACTAAACCTGCAATAGCGCTTGCCAATACACCCATGTCAGGGTTGTCGCCGCTGAGAAAAACTGCTTTGTAAGTTTGCCCTTTAGCATTGGTGAGCGTTTTCTTTTCATGTTTGCTCGCCTTCATCGTATCGCCGTATAGGTGAAGTGCTATTGCACTCAAAGTGCCCAGCAAGACCCCAACAATCACTGGGGGAGCATCTTTTGTCAAGGCAATCACGGCGTAGAAGGTTGCTCCAATCCCAATCAACACATTGAAGGTTACCAATCTCCAAACCATTTCAGCCGTCAGCAAAGCAATCAAAGCCAGAACAACCAAGACGGCAAAGATGGGGATGGCAATATGTCTCAGCAACAAGCCAGCGATGCCCAAAACCCCCAATCCGAAGATAACCAAGATGAACACACCTGCGACCGGCAAAAGATAATCGGAGGCAAATTCCTTCAGCGGTTTCCACCACTTCTCCATTTGACGAGCCATTTGCGACACCTCCAAAACAATTGGCTTTGCGATCAATTTTGTGCCTCATCAATTTCAGTGCCATCCTGCCAGCACTTTGTGACTAAGTCCAGTCGCAACGATTACAATGATGCCATGAAAGGACAAATTTAGCCACTGCTGGCATCAATTGTGATGTTTGTGAGAGACGAATGGACGCTCCCAGATTTCGGAGCGAACGCTAAGCCCCGAACTCGTTTTCGGACTCCGACAAAGGTGGTGCATCAACGAGCGGGATAAGCACTTTGCGAGGCTTATTGCCTTCAGCCGGACCGATGATGCCAGCCTTCTCCAATTGGTCAATCAACTTGCCAGCGCGCGGGTAACCGATTTCCAACTCCCGTTGCAACAAACTCGCCGAAGCGTAACCTTTCCGCCTAACGATTTCAACAGCCTTGTCAAAAAGCGGATCCTTCTTGTCCAACTTGACACCGAGCATCAACGCTTCCTCGTCTTCATCGGAGTAGACATCAAACAGATACTCTTCAGGTTCGCCGTATTCGTTGATGAGCACTTCCACGACCCGGTGAACTTCTTGCTCGCTCACGAACGCACCTTGAATTCTGATTGGCTTCGGGGCATCAATGGGTTGGAAGAGCATATCTCCACGACCGATCAACCTTTCAGCACCGTTGCAATCCAAAATGACCCTGCTGTCTGTTTGGGAAGCAACCGCAAACGCAATCCGAGATGGGATGTTCGCTTTGATGAGACCAGTGATGACATTGACGGAAGGTCGTTGGGTTGCGACGACGAGGTGAATGCCAGTTGCCCTCGCCAACTGTGCAATTCGGCAAATCAACTTTTCAAACTCGCTCCCAGCCTGCATCATCAAATCCGCAAGTTCGTCAATGACGATGATGATGTGAGGCAGAGGTTCACCGTCTTCCTCGTTTTTGACTGCCTCGTTATAACTGTCAATGTTCCTCACGCCTCTGTCGGCGAAAAGTCGGTAACGCCTTTCCATTTCGCGAATAGCGCATTTGAGGGCACGGGCAGCGCCTTTTGCATCAACGACAACGGGATGAGCGAGGTGAGGAGCACCGTTGAACAGTGTCAACTCAACTCGCTTGGGATCAATGAGCGAAAACTTGACCTCGTCGGGATGTGCCCTTGACATGATGCTGATTATCAGCGAGTTCAAGCAAACGCTCTTCCCACTGTTGGTAGCGCCACCGATGAGCAGGTGTGGCATTTTGCTTAAGTCGGCAAGTTTCGGGACACCAGCGATATCTTTGCCCAAAGCGAAAGTCAATTTTGATGGAGCCATTTTGAATTCCTCAAGTTCAAGTAACTCCCTCAGCCGAACCAAAGCAATTCGCTTATTTGGAACCTCAATCCCGATAACGCTCTTTCCCGGCACCGGCGCTTCAACCCTGACATCAATTGCAGCGAGCGCCAAAGCCAAATCGTCGGCAAGGTTTTCAATCCGCTTAACACGAATTCCCGGCGCTGGTTGGACTTCGTATCGTGTGATGACAGGACCTCGCTTGACATTTACGACCTTTGCCTCAATCTTGAAACTCGCCAAAGTCTCCTCAACTAAGCGGATGCCATCTTCAATGCTGGTTGTCGTCTCGGGGTTATCTTCGGGGTGCGGCGGTTCAAGAGCCTTGACAACTTTTTCGTAATGCTCGGGGAGGAAAGGCAAATTCCGTCTGCGGGAGCGTTTTGTCGTTCCGGCGCTGACAATGGTCTCCATTGGGAACGGGAATTCACTGTCGTCCGATTGAACAGCAGGCTTAAGGTTCGGTTGAGGTTGAGCAGGTGTCGGCTCAGGTTCAGAAATTGACTCTGGCACTTTTCCTTTTTCTTCCTCGGTTTCGGGTTTCGCTGAAGTCGCCACTTTAGCCTTTTCTTTCTTGGCAGCCTTCTTCTTTTGCTGTTCATGCCACGACTTCAACCATGCTGCCCACCACTTGTTCAGCCTTTTCTGGGTCGCTTCCAAAAGTTCCGTTAAGGTGCGGCGAGATGCGACCAAGAAGCCCACAAGAGTTGCAAGGGTCAAAACGATGACAGCACCGATGTCCCCAAAGGCTTTGCGAAGCAACAAAGAAGTCAACGCTCCAACCCAACCACCGTGCCCAGAAATGTTTTCTGGGGTCAATTCCTGACCACTTTGGACACCGAGGTGCAATGCGGTGACGAGGACCCAAAGCAACGCTGCACTTCCGAGCGAGAAAGAGAGAACGGGCAATTGGCGCTTCTGCGCTATCAATGCGACGCCGACGACCGCCAACAAAGTAGCGAAGGCATATGCACCTACACCAAACAGGGAGGTCAGCGAACTTGTCAAGAAGTGCAAGACAATTCCACCCGCCCGACCTGAAAGACCAACGAACAACAATCCGCCCAAGGCTATCAACACCAATCCGATAACTTCATACCAAAGGTCGGGCAGAGCGGAAGTTACCTCTCGCTTCCCGTTTTTTCTCGTTGCTGTTCGTCTCTCGGGCATACGACCAAGCCTCCAAGGTGGCGGTCGCCCCTTCGTCCCTGAAGCCTCAACAATTCAGGATAACACACCCTTTGCGAAATTGCTTTGCAAAACGGCTTCGTAGAGTTCAAAATTCATCTTTGCGATTTTGTAAACAGTTTGCTGTCTGGCAAACTCACGGGCAGACAATTCGTAACGGGTTCGTTCTTCAGGCTTTTGTAAACTCCTTATGGCTTCTGCAAGCGCTTCAAAATCGTTTGGCGGAACCAAAACCAGCGCCCTCGATTGTTCGGCGAGTTCCCTTAAAGGTGGCAGGTCGGAAGCAACAATTGGCTTACCATGAGCCAAAACCCGCATCAACGAAGCGGAACCACTGAGGTGGCGGAATGGTGCAACTACGACATCGGAAGCAGCCAACCACAAGTCAACATCCTCATCGGGCAAATAGCCTGTGACATGAATTCGGTTGCGGTTCGGGTGTTCAGTTATGCGTGCAATCAATTTCGCGTAATAGCCGGTCTTATCCAAAGGATGAGGTCCTCCAGCAAAAACAAGGAGCGTTTCTTCCGGCAACAGTGGGAGCACATTAAGCAAAGTATCGTAACCGCGACGGGCGACAATGAAGCCGAAAACAGTCACAACGAAGCGACCAGTTAATCCCAAACGGCGCTTTGCTTCCTCTGCGGGCAAAGTGGCTCTCAAATTTGGCACCCACATCGGAATGACCGTCACATTCCCGTAACCCAGTTGCTTCAACTGTTCGGCAGTGAAATTTGTCAAGGCAATTAGGCGCGTAACTTTTTCCGCTCTGAACAAACGCCTCTGAACCCAAGACTTGACAAACTTTATCAACGGTGGACCCGTCAAGTCAATTTCGTGGACTGTGATGACCGTCGGCTTGCTCAAACTGTTCAAAAAGAAGGGAAGCAAGTTTCGGAACGGTTTCAATCCGCCGAAAAAGTGGGGGGCAAATTGAATGTGCACTAAATCGGCGTTCCTTGCCTTTTCAGCGATTTCAAGCCAATAAATCCGTTCCTGCAACCAACCGAGTGTTCGCCCCTGTTCCTTCCAAACCTGAACCCCAGCGGGTAGGACAGCAACTTGACAGTTTGGTAATTGTTGTAACGCCGCTACCAGTTCCTCAGCATAGCGGGCAATTCCGCACTGAACTCCCCAACTCGTCACCATTGAAACCTTCATGTTTTTCGTTTCGCTCACCTCTGAGTTGGAGGTCTTATCAACGGCTTGAACCTCAGTTCACCGTTTTCCAACATCTCTTTGAACTCCTCGGGAGTGAGCGCCATGACTGAGCCATCTGCGAACAAGAACAAATTGTAGCCGTTATGGCGACCCGGGTTGGGGATGTCCTTGCCTGTTCCGACGGCGTTTCGCTTTGTTTGAGTTGTCTCGTAAATCAAAACGACCTCGTTTTGCGGATACATTTCCGGGTGCCATCTTGGGACACCGTGCTCTTCGTCCCAAGCGTAAGCGTTAAAGGCAAAACCGTAACCACCCTTGCCTTCCAACTTCGGGCAGTGGAAAGCGAACTTGCGCTGAGAAGGAGGGATGAAGTCTTCAAGGGCATCGCACCAATTTTGTGGTGGTGGCAGCAAATTGTCATACCGCTCCAAATAAAGTTGCAAAGCCTGTGCCAACATCACCCCCAACCGCGCTTGACACAATTTTTGCAACTCTTCCTCACGCCTCGCTTTCATCTTCGGCTCAATCGTTTTCAAAAGCAAAATTGCGCCAACAACGACAACCAGCAAAAGAATTATTGAGCCAATTGCCCTCAATGCCCGTCACCTCTGCTTTGGTCTCACCTGCCATTTACAGAAGAGCGTGAAACGACTTCGTTCAACTGAAGCCGTTACAATCATTTTGAAGCGAGCAAGGAAGTTGAAGCAAGAGGTGGAAGCAAATGGCTGTTTTCATCACGGAAGAGCAAGTCGTAAGTTTGCTTGACATGCCGACGGCAATTGAAGCCGTTGAGGAAATCATGAGGCTTCACGGTGAAGGTCGTGCCTTCAACCATCCAAGGCAAAGGGTGCGAAGGCAAAGTGCGATTTTGCATTGGATGGCTGCCACAGTTCCAGAGTGGGGCTTGACAGGTTTCAAAGTTTACACGCCCCGCTCTGTCCTGTTTTTCCTTTACGGCGCTGAAGGTGAACTTTTAATGGTCGCTGAAGCGGCGAGACTTGGGCAAATCAGAACTGGCGCTGCCTCAGGTGTTGCAACCAAGTTCATGGCTCGCACCGACTCGCGAACCATTGGGATCATCGGCACAGGATCTCAGGCTGAGACCCAACTTACTGCAATCTGTCAAGTCAGGCAAATTGAGCGGGTTTTCGCTTACAGCAGGACCCCAGAAAGACGGGAAAATTTCGCCCGAAAGATGACCGAAATGTTAGGTGTCCCTGTTAAGCCAGTCACTTCCGCAGAGGAAGCGGTTCAGAACGCCGACATAATCGTCACTATCACGACATCGCACACGCCGGTTTTGCTCGGCAATTGGCTGAAAGTGGGGATGCACATTAATGCCGCTGGCTCAAACTCTTTGGTGAGGCGAGAACTGGACAGTGAGGCTGTGAGAAAATGTCAACGCATCGTTGTTGACGACAGGATGCAAGCGAGGCTTGAGTGCGGTGACTTGCTTTCGGCTGTTGAAAGGGGTGACTTGGCATGGGACAGGCTACTGGAACTCGGTGAGGTTGTTTGCGGAAAAGTCAAGGGGCGAGAAAGCGACGAGGAAATCACGCTTTTTGAATCTCAAGGGATCGCCCTTTGGGATTTAGCGGTCGGCAAAGTGGTTTATGAACGAGCGAAATCCAAAAGCATCGGCACAAACTTGCCGTTTTGAAAAACTCAAAAACTCCAAGCGAGCGAAGTCTCTTTGCGTGAAGGCAGGTGGTAGCAATGGAACTTGAGCCACAACTCTTGGTCATCTTTGGCGCTTCGGGTGACTTAATGCGTCGGAAGTTGGCACCCGCTTTGCTTCGGCTCACCGAGCAAGGTTTGCTGCCAGAGCGATTTGCCGTGCTTGGCTTCGCCCGAACGCCAATGAGCGATGAAAATTTCCGTGACGCGATTGAAGAGGCTGTTAAAGCAAGTCCACAAAACGAAGGTTGGAAGTGGCTGCGAGAGAGGTTGTTTTACTGTCAAGGTGGCTATGGTGACAGCAAGTCAATGGAACGCTTGAAGGAGTTCGTCGCTGAAATTGACAAAAAGTTGATGCTTGAGGGCAACAGGCTCTTTTACCTCGCGACGCCGCCTGAAGTCTTTGACGATTTGGTCGTTGGGATTCGTGAGAGCGGGCTGAACAAGAGTCAAGGTTGGGTTCGGATCGTAGTTGAAAAGCCTTTCGGAAACGACTTGGAAAGCGCTCAACACCTTAACCGCTTGCTTTGGACCGCTTTTGACGAGCATTCCATTTACCGCATTGACCACTACTTGGGGAAAGAGACCGTTCAGAACCTTTTGGTTCTTCGGTTTGGAAACACGATTTTTGAGCCGCTTTGGAACCGAAGGTATGTTGACCATGTGCAAATTACTGTCGCTGAAAGCGATGGTGTTGGAACGAGAGGACGATATTACGATTTGGCGGGCGCTTTGCGTGACATGGTCCCAAACCACATGTTTCAACTGCTGACATTGATCGCAATGGAGCCTCCAATCTCCCTTGATGCCGATGCGGTTCGCGATGAGAAGTTGAGGGTGCTCAAAAGTATTAAGCCTTTTGAGCCCGAAGAGGTTGACGAGAATGTAGTGCGAGGTCAATACGGGGCAGGTGAAATTGACGGTCAAGTTGTCCCCGCTTACCGAGAAGAACCTTATGTCAACCCAAATTCAACCACGGAGACTTTCGTGGCGATGCGCTTGTTCGTTCACAATTGGCGCTGGGAGGGAGTGCCCTTCTACTTGCGAACTGGGAAGAGGTTGCCCAAACGGGTGACCGAAGTTCAAATTCAGTTTCGCCCTGTCCCGCACTTGCTTTTCCCGCCTGAAACTGCAGGTCAACTTAAACCCAATTTGCTGACTTTGCGAATTCAGCCTGATGAAGGCATTATTTTGCGCGTTGAGACTAAAGTCATTGGGATGGGGATGCAAGTTCGTTCAACCCCGCTTGACTTTTATTACTCGCAACTCGGCACTCCGATTCCTGACGCCTATGAGCGGCTTCTGCTTGATGCGATGCGTGGCGACCAAACCCTCTTCATGAGGGCGGACGAAGTTGAGGCTGCATGGCGAATTGTCACGCCAATTTTGCGCCACTGGGGGAATTCCCCCGCACCTAACTTCCCCAATTACCCGGCAGGGACTTGGGGACCAAAGGAGGCTGAAGATTTGCTGGAACGAGACGGGAGGAAATGGCTGACCAAGTGAACTTGTGTCAGTTTGATTAGAAACGCCGCAATATTTGAAGAACCAGAAGAAACGACAAGCAACTGCTGGCAATGTTGAACAAGTGGGTTTCGTTCGTTGATGAACCTAACCCTGAATCGCTCTTGCAAACGAAAATTTCGTGAGTTAGCGTGGATGTAGGTGCGATGAGAACACTCGCGAAGGGGGAATTGAACGATGGCTTTGAAGGAGCGTAGCAAATTGCTAACGGAAGGCGTTGAGCGTGCGCCACATCGGGCAATGCTGAGGGCGATCGGTTTGACCGATGAGGATTTGCGGCGACCTTTGATCGGAATTGCAAACACTTGGGCTGAAGTGAACACTTGCAACTATCATTTGCGCGAACTTGCCGAACATGTCAAGAGAGGCGTTCGCGATGCAGGTGGCACACCGTTGGAGTTCAATACTGTTGCCGCCAACGATGCAATGGGCATGGGGCATATTGGCATGAAGGCATCTCTCGTCAGCCGCGATTTGATCGCGGACTCAATTGAGTTGATGGCTACTGCCTATCAGTTTGATGCCCTTGTGCTCATCGGCGGT
>Ga0105160_1001271_pt1 | contig 10455 bp, 15 predicted proteins | sample GXS110809BmetaG_FD_89591 | JGI IMG/M metagenome (GOLD analysis project Ga0105160, IMG submission 89591) | Hot spring microbial communities from Gongxiaoshe hot spring, China to study Microbial Dark Matter (Phase II) - GXS 110809B | ecosystem: Environmental > Aquatic > Thermal springs > Hot... | reverse complement strand
CTCACCAAAGACCAAGCTTATCATCATTGTCCAGCCCTCTGGCAGAAAGCTATCCACAAAATCCGCATGCTTACTCTCTCTTATGTATTGCCTTACCTTGTCTCCTACACTTCTACCAGCTACGGAGTTAGCACCAGTTCCATATGGTGGGTCTGTGAGGATGAAGTCCACACTGTTATCTTCAAGACCTTGAAGGACTAAATAAGCATGTCCGTTATAACATACCCAGTCCTTACCTTCTTGCTTGTCCCAGTAGTTAACTGTTATATATTCTGTCGCCATGCTTACCTCCTTTATTATTTATGGATTAAGGTCTATTCTGTTTGCTTTAAGCGTTATGTTTCCATCCGCCTCTATAAGGATGTCTCCCTTTACACTTATGTGTAACTCATGGCTTGCTCTGTTGTACTCTATCCGTGTGCCGTCTTTGAATTCTATAACAAACTTCTCTCGTGTCTCCGCTGGTGGCTTATCTTTATCGTTGTAAATAGAACCTAATACAAAGCCTGTATCCCAATCATCTCCATAAAAAGCACACACAACTAACTCCCCGATGTCTGGTAGCCAGTAGTGTTTATCGCTCTGACTTTTTTGGTGGACTACCGGAAGCCAGTAGCTTACTACCGCATCTGCATCTTCTATCTGCACTCTGACTTTTGCGTTTTTGTCATCCACAGCTACGACTTTGCCAACTCTTATCATTTTTTCTTACCTCCTTTGGATGGTGCAAGTAACAATTCCAGCTCTGTTATATAGCCCTCTCTTGTTATTATGTGTGTGGCGGTCTGTATGTAATACTCTCTGTCAAACCTGCCAAAACCCTCTATGGCTACCCAGCCTCCCGCATGTAGGTCTGGGATGCCATAACATTCTATTTTTGCTTGTAGTTCTTTCATGCTGTTTAGCATTGCTTGCTTTTCAGCTATTGCCTCTGCCTGTTTTTTGTTTTCTACTCGCTTGTTTATCTTCTGTGTGTCTCCTGATGCTTTAACTTTGCTTTGCTTTTTGTCTTGTGTGGTTTCTTTCTTGCTTGGGTCAAGGTAGACAACTTCTGAGCTCTGCTCATAGAGAGAGCTGACTTCAAAGCTGGCGGAGATTATGTGGTCTCTTGTTAGCTTATATATGCCTGCGGGTTCCTCTGGGTCTATTATCACAAGTGTTTTGTTTGAGACCTTGCAGGTCTTCCCATACAGCTTACAAAGCTCTGCGAGAAACTCAAGGTCTCTCTTCTGGTTTTGGGTTAGTCTTGTGAAAGCGACATCTATGCCTTTGAAGTGTAGCTTATAGCCATGTTTTTTGGCTATTTCCTCTGCTATCTGCTTTAGCGTTTTATTTTCGAATGCAGTTGTCTTTATTGTTCTATAGCTGGACTTTACATCCTTGGCAAGGGCTTTAATGGTGAAAATATCCCCATCTCTGCTTATAGAGTAAGTATAGCTATCCACGAAAAACACGCCTGCGTTTCTTATTTTGTCTGTGTAGCCAAACTTGACCTTTAAAGCAGAGCCTCTTGCTGGTGGGTTTTCTCTAAAAAAGCTATCGGGGTCGTGTAGTTCTACCTCTACATCGTCGCTTTCTTGTTTTTGAAGTCCGTCGTTGTCTATATAGCGAAAGGATATAAGAAAGGGCGTTATGTGTGTAGTGATGTCTGTGTTGTTAAGTTCCACATACAGGTATGGTTCTGGCACTATTAGTCTGTCTGCCATGGCGGAGCTACCTCGTTTATGTCTTCCTCGTATTCTATTTCTGGGACGGCAAGTCGTATGCCAGCTGGAAAGACGGTTATATCTGCATACTGCGGGTTATACAAAAGCAATGCGTCGTAAGCATAAGGGTCTCCGTATAGCTTGTATGCTATGGTATCCCAGCGGTCTCCCTGTGTGGTTATGTAGGTTGTCATTTTTTAACCCCTTCTCGTGTTATTATCGCTTCGGGCTTCTTTGGTTCGTCACTTTTTTTTGTTTTCTTTTTCTTTTTGTTCTTGTTTCTTGTGTGTTGTGTCTTTTGTAGCTCTTTCTTTAGATACTCCGTAAATTCCACATCCAGCTCCACGGCTATCGGTTGTCCGTATGTATTAACTTGTGTATACTCCGCGTTTATTTTGTCTATAACAAAATCTCCTAAGACTTGTTCTGCGATTATGAGTTTTTGTGCCTCTCCTTTTTGTGCTATTTCTTTTAGCTTTTTGTAGCTTTCTGCGGGGTTAGAAAGCAGGTAATGGAATTTTAGCTTCATGCGGATTTTTTGTAACTCTCTGCCCAGCCATTGTGTAGCAGATGGGGGCTGTATAGTTTGTTGTCTTGCATATATAAAGCTATTCTCTTCCGCGTGTGAAAAGTATTCATGCACTTCGAAGACTATGTCCCCAAAGCTACCGTATTTCATCAGTAGGTTCTCCTAAAGCGTTCGTTGTCTATTTTTCTAAGAACCTCTCTTATTTGTTTTTCCAGTTCAAATGCTATTTGTTTTGCTTCGTTTTTTTGCACCGTTCCAGCTATGTTGAGATTAAGAGATATGTTGTAGGTGGAGTTTGCTGGAGCTGGTTTTGGAGTGCCTATGTTGGCTGGTTTTGGTTGTATACTTGCTTTAACAGGTTCCAGTACTTGTCTAACAGGCTGGGCTAAGGGACTAACCGTGGATTTAATAGGCTCTAACACTTGTTTAACAGGCTGTATTAAAGGACTAACCATTGTCTTTATAGGCTCCAGCACTTGTTTAACAGGTTGAGTTAGTGGACTAACCATCGCCTTAACAGGCTCCAGTACTTGTTTAACAGGTTGTATCAAAGGATTAACCATCGTCTTGATAGGCTCTAACACTTGTCTAACGGGCTGAGTTAGTGGGCTAACTGTGGATTTAACAGGTTCCAACGCTTGTTTAACAGGTTGTATCAAAGGACTAACCGTGGATTTAACAGGCTTAAGGGCTTGCTCGCTCTTAAGGAGTTGCAGTGTTTGTGTTAATGTGCCTCGTGGTATGTTAAAGACGCTTTTTAGTTTCTCTTGTAAGGGGTCTGGCTTAACAGTTTCTGCTATTGTTTCTATTAGTCTTATTCTGTGTATGTCTTTTAGAGGTCCCTCTTTGGCAGGACTGAAAGGTAGCATATTTCTAATTTTTTGCACTATGTTTTTAAACTCCTCCGCTGGCTTGTTTGCAAAGGACTTTATACCTTCCCAAAGAGTTTTGACAAGTTTTACTCCCGCATCGTAAAGACTTACCCCAAACAACTTTTGCGTTAAGTTGTTTAAAGCTACGAGTATGCCCGTAAAAGGGTTTAATGCCATAAGAAACTGTGCTAACCTTTGCCAGTTTTGTCTTAGCCAGTTCCATGCGGATACAAGGAGCTTTACAACTTTGTCCCAATTTCTCCACAGGAGGAACGCTATACCTGCTAATGCACCTACAACTGCAATTATTACAAGTGCTACGGGGTTAAAGGCAATTAGTGATAACATAGCAAGCCTTGTAAAGAGTATAAATCCCTTAAGAATATTAAAGGCTACAGCAAGCATTTTCACTACTGCCCCAACTTTAGCGAAGATGCCAATGGAAAAGGCAAACAGATTAAGGACGGAAGCGAAGACAAGAGAGAGTGAGCCCATTATTGCGATGAAGGCTATAAACGCTGCAATTGGGTAGGCTACTACTTTTGCAAGTGTTTGGTTGGCTTGTATCCACCCTATAATGGGTCCTAATACATTATTGTTAAGTGTATCAAAAATCTTTTTTAACGGCTCCGCAAAAAGCTCACCTACTACAGCCATGAGACTTTCAAGTGTTCCAAAGAAGCTCTCTTTTACATTTTTCCATGTGTTCATTGTTTTGTTTATTCTGTCTTGCAGGCTTGCTTGTTCATCCATTGCCTTTCTCATACCTTCGATACCAGAAAAGCCCCCTTCTTCTATCTGTTTTCTCAATCTTGCGTATTCCTCTGGGCTCATAGTGTTTCTTATAGTTTCGAGGTATGAAAGTGCTTCCTCTTTGTTTTTGGCAAGAAGTGCACCAACAGCCCTCATACCCTCCTCGTCGAAGAGTTGCCTCATGACTTGCATACGCTTTAGTGGGTCTTGTATCTTTTCAAGTTCTTGCCTTAAAGATATGAGAAACTCTTCGAGCTTAAAACCTTCCTCTGTCATGTAGTCGGACGCTCTAAGGTTTATCTGGACATCTTTTAGCTTTTTAACCCTCTCGTCAAAATTCGTAATACCCTTTAACATCCCAGCTATTGCGGTTCCCGCTGTTTCGCCTTCAAGTCCAACCTGCCTGAGTGTGCCCAGCATTGGGAATATAAGCTTTACAGCTTTTTCCCCAGTAAAGCCAAGCTGTTGTAAATAGTTTGCAAAGTATTTTGTGGAGTATGCTATGTCTTTTAGTTCCATGCCCGAGGCAAACTTAAGCCTTTGGAGCTCGTCGATAAAATTCGTAAAACCTTCCGGCTTTATCTTAAAAGCATTTGCAAACTTTGTTGCCATATCTGCCATCTGAGCGGGGTTGGCTTCGTTTTTAAAGAGCACCCACGCTTTTGCGGTTCCCTCCAAAATACCTCCCGCTATGTCCTTTGCGGATAGTCCACCCGCTTTAAGTGCAGTTGTAAGCTCGTAAAAATCCTTCGTAGCACCCGGTAGCTCTGTGCCGAGTTTTTCTACCTGTTTGTTTATTTCTGTAAGTTCCTGTGGCAAGCCCGTTTTTGTCATGAAGGCAACTTCCATCTGCACCCTTGCATCCTCAAGCTCCTCGAAGGCGGATATGGACTTCATGAGGGTTGCTGCAGGAAGGGCTATGGATGCTGCGGACTTAACAGAAAAGTTTTCCAGCTTATCAGAAATGTTGCTTATTGTTTCTTGCAGGGACTTAAATTTATTTTTTGCTTCCTCTGTTGTTTGTGCTAATCTACGAACGCCTTCGGTTGCTTGAAAAACTTGTCTTGAGAAGTTGTCAACGAGCTGAAGTGTAATAGCAACCGTGAAGGCATCCATTTATTACTCCTCTTGCATTCTTTCGTGATAGGCATTTAATTCTTTGCTCCAAAAACGAAGTTCGGGAAGACGCATATTGCTGAGTGCTTCATAGCTAAACCCATGCTCCACCATCGCAAGTATTACTTGCGGGCTTGGAAAGGGCTTGCAATCCTGCCTACCTCATTCAGAAGTGTCATGGCATCTACAAGCGACATCTCTTCCAGTTCATCTTCCGTTATAGGCTTGCCTTCTACCTCCACAAGCCTTATCACAAGCAACTTTATTATCTCGTTCTGAGTTGTAGCGTTTTCGAAGGCCCAGAAGAGGTCTCTGCCTTTGCCTTCTTTTATAACCGCTTTTCTACCATCCAGCAGGACTATCTCTTTCATCTTTTAACCTCCCATGGCTCGCTTGTATTCTTGTAGCTTGTCCTGACCGTTTACTTTAAGGATGTTGTTAAACACATCTATCTCGTATACGTCTCTGCCATCCACTTCCAGTTTGTAGTAGATAACAGACATGTTCGCTTCTGCTTCTGCGTTGTCTCCCTTCTTTAGCTTACCAGTGTCAAACTCTTTGAAGTATCCTCTTAGCTCGGCTTTCATGGGCTTTATTTTCATGCCGTTTTGGTCGTAGACCTGTATGGGTGCTCTTACTACAACCGAGTGGACTTTTGTTGGGTCTGATGCGTATGCGATAAAGTCTGGATAAACAGAGTTAAACTTTATTCGTGCTTCCATCTTGTCCACTATTGTATGAAGGTCTGCCTCTCCTACAAGTCCCAACGCTTTTAGCTCTATGGTCTTGTATTTCACTTTTGGAAGGTCTACCTCTTCTGCTCTCGCTATAAAGTCTGTGCCGTTAATGTAAACTCTTGCGTTTGTAACTTTGTTAATCTCTATCATGACCTACCTCCTGTTAGTGCTTTTAGCAAGTTTGTATCTATGACTTCGTAGAAGGTTATTCTCTCTGCAGGTGGTGGTGGCATTATGTGGTAGGCAAAGGTTAGGTGTCCGTTTGCGAGCTGACTTTCTGGGTTTTGGTCTGTGGGGAAGTAGCAGTATCCGTCCACAAGAGCACCTCTACCTACGAGGGTTCTTATGAAGGCGTTTGTTCCGGACAACACTCCGTCTATGGCAACTTGAATGGGTTTATCAAGCCACTGGAGTGCGTAGTATTCAAGGCTTTCTGCTATTATGTCTGCGGTTCTTTGGATGTTTATGAAGTTTAGCGGGTCTGTTTTGCTTGGAAAGGCACTTGAGCGGTTACCCCAAACTCTGTAGCCTGTTCCAAAGGAGTTAAAAACTGTCACTACGCCCGCTGCGTTAAGTTGGTTTGCTTCTGTGTTAGGGTCGTTAACGGACGCTGTTATAGGTCTCTCTATTCCTATTATTCCTTGTATTTCTTGGTTTGAAGGAGACCACCAGTAGCCTTTCTCGTGGTCTGTTTTGGCTATAACTCCTGCAAGCCTGCTGGAAAGAGGCTCAAGCCTTTCACTATTTGTGGCTGTATCCCAAACCTTTACATGCGGGTAGCATATAACAGTTCTGTAGTCAGAATAGTTGAGAGCTCCGTTTGCTCCTCTTGCGTTTATGACCTGCTGAGGTGTATAGCCCACAGGTGCATCTATCAGAGTTGTTGCTCTTACAGACTTTAAGTTCGCCTTTGCTATCATCTCTGTTGCAACTGCTGGCATCGTTGAATATGTGGGTGCGATAATTATCTTCGCTGTAAAGCCAAATTGAGAGAAAAGTGTATCTACTACCTGCAACCCCGTTCTTTTGCCAGTAGATGACACTGTGCCTATTATGTCTGAAGACTGGACTTGTAATGGGTCTGGCTGGTTTTGTGCGTTCTTATGGGTTCTTGGGTCAAAGACATTAACAGCTATAACAACCGTGCCTCCGTGGTCAAAGATAGCGTCAAGGGCGTAAGGAATGGTATAGCCAGGGGTTGGTTCTCCAAAATATTTTGCTCCATCCTCTCTGGAAAGTATCAAAAGCGGGTTATTAACAGTCTCGTTATACCAGTCTTCTTCAGACACTCCGTTGGGTTTTGTCAAATGCACTGGTGCGGTTCCCACAAGGAACACCACTGCACTTTTTACTTCTCTGACTGGGACTGGTCCCTTGGTTAAGATAAATGTCTCAACACCATGCAAGAAGTCAGCCATTTTTTGCCTCCTTTTTCTTTTTTTCAGTTTCTTCCTTTAAAATCCCTGTTTCAAGCAAATATTTCACTTGGTCGTCCTCCTCAAGCTCTACGACCATGCCAGTTGTTAAAACTTTGCCTTGGACAAGCAAAGGAAAGCTTGCCTTTAAAACCTTGTAAGTTCTCATAGTGAAACCTCCTGAAGGTTTATTATTCTTGTAAGTATTTCTTCTTCTTCATAAAGCACTTCTTTGCCTTCTGCAACGAGCTTAACTTCAAAAATAAACTCAGAGGCGTCCGACATTAAAAGCTGGGTACCTTGTGGTTTTATTGTGTAGCCGTTGACTACATGGTTGTTTAACTTGTAAAGTCTGCTTATTATTGGGTATGCACCCGTGCCGTCATCTCTTAGACTTCTATAAAAAACAAGCACGGATATGTAAAAAACGCTTTCATAACTTGCGTCAAAAATGTCAAAACTTCTAAGCTCGTGCTTTTGCACTATCACACGCAACGCTGGATATGTGTTTGGTCTTTTTAGCAGGTCTTCGGGCTTACCACTCCAAAGCTGGACATTTTCTATTCGTGCCACCTGCTTTATAAGTTCTGTAATTCCATTTTCAATCTTCTGCCACATTAGAGTAGCTCCTTAAGGGTTTTCTTAAAAATCTCTGAAACCGCCCTCTCTTGTAAGTGTTGAGCCACAGGCTTCATAAAGGGTCTCGCTGGCATCCTCTTTGTTCCATACTCGTGGTAAATGGAATAAGGCACTGGAGTGCCTATCTTGACCTCCATGTCTGTCGCTCTTGAGTGAAAGCTCTGGGCTAATGTTGTGGTTCTATGTAGCTTCTTTTCGGAGAAGCCTTGTTTTATCTTGTGGCGAAGATATTTCTCGTTTAGCGGTGGCCACTCTACAGAAAGACTTCTGCCTTCTGTCTGAAACAATTTGGATAGCTGACTAACACCAACTGCACCAACCCTTTCCAAGCTAATACGAACTGCCTGTTTTATCTTCTCTGGAAACTCTTTCATATAGCTCTCAAATTCTCTTAGATTGTCTGCCATAATACTGCTCCTTTGGGTGTTAGGCTTAGCAGTCTTTCCACTTCTGCGGTTAACTCCTTTGTTCTTATATACTCTGCATTGTTTTGCCTGTAGTAAAGGTTTATAAAAGAAGCCAACTCCAAGACCGCAAGGATTATGAGTGCTTGTCTGTGTTGTGGGTCGTTCTCGTCTGGTGCTATGTTCGTAAGCCTTACAAATCTGCCATAGGCAAGAGAAATAGCCTTTTGGATTTCTGTGTCTGGGATGTCCGCGTTCTTTAGAAAGTCTTTAACCTCTTCTACGCTTATCATTCCTTTCCTCTTTCTCTGTTGCTGGTTCTGCCAAAGAGAGTTGGAGCAAAAGCTCTGCTACATGTTTTTCTACTTCCTGCACCCCAGACACAACAGCGTATCGCACGCCGTTTATACGCACCTCTGTATCTTTCAAAACCTTTACCTTAACCATCAGTTGCTCTCTATCCTTACTATCGCAGGCTCGTAGAGCCTCTTAACTGCAAAGTAAGCCTTCCAGCCAAGGGTTTTTACCCTGTTAAGCCTGTCCACATTTGTCTGCACCATCTTGAGAGTTGTGCCATCCAAATCCACTATCCCGTAGGCATCCTTGCCAAACACGAGAGTCTGATAAACTGGGACAGGTGGCGTGCCACCATTGTCCACTATTGGCAAAGTGGTAGACACATAAAACTTCACGCCTGCGAATTGCCCAACAAAGCCTTTTTCGAAGGCAGACATTTGAACGGACGCTAAACTTATGAGCTCTTCGTTCGTAAAAAGGTCAAGGATCTTGTCAGGGTGCAAGAGACACACATAGTAGCCATCCTCAAAGGGTGGGATATTCTCCCTCTGTAAAAGGTTTACCGCCTTTCTTATCTCCGTCTTGGTGAGCGTTTTTGTCCCATTAAGTCCAGACCTTGAGGAAACTCCACCCGCATAAAGCACATTCGTGCCAGACACAAGCTCGTTCATGGCCACTCTGTCTAAACTTCTTTGTGCTTGGTCTGCAAGGATGTCAACCGTGTAGTCCACGAGGGGTATAAAAGAAGTCATGTCCGCAAACTCATAAAGGTCTATACTGTCTCCGTATTCTTGCACGGTTACTTGTATTGGCGTAAGGTTAGGAAGTGCTGTAGCAGGTGGCGTAGGCTGGTTCGTAATGGGCGTGGTGTTTATGGGCTTAGGGTTTGCTCTGTAAAACTCTACTGTTCTTCCGGAGTTGGCAGGAAGACTTCTCCTTTGTCCGAACTTTGTGGCTACGAGGTTAGCCTTTACATATTCAAGAAGCTTCTTCTCGTAGTAAAGAGGGAAAAACTCTGGGTGTGTTGTCCCGCTAACTGTGCTCATTGTCTTACCTCCTCATAAAGTTTTTTTCTAAGTTTTATAAGGTCTTGATAGCTTGCTTTTTCAAGCCACTCTTTGCTAAAGACTTGTGGCTCTTCTTGTGTGTGGGTTGCAGATGCTTTGAATTTCTCTTTTGCCTTCTCCTGATAGTCATCAACTATCGCTTTTAGAGTGTCCACATCTGCTTTGTCTATTAGCTTTAGGATTGGTGCGTTTTCTCCGTCAACCGCACGCACGAGCCTTATTGCCTCTGTTTTTAGATGCTCGTAGTATTTCTTGCCTACTTCTGCGAGGGACTTTAGTTCGTCCCTTTCCTTTTCTAATGTTTGAACTTTGAGCTGAAGCGTTTCCACCGCTTCTTGTAGCTCCTCCTTGCTAAGTGTCAAAATTGTCTCCTTGTCTAACATCTTTAACCTCCTTGACAATGTTTTTCATAAAGTCTTTTAGCTCTGTCATATATTTGCTTATGTCCGTGCAAAGATGACAACTGCATTGCTGCCTTTAGCCTCTCGCAGGAGATTTTCCCATCCCACGTTCTGTATGGATACCTGCGAGAGGATGGGTCTAAGAAGAAGTCCTGAGGTGCTTTATCTCTCAGCTCTGGGTCATTCCACCACTCTGAAGTGGAAAGCTCTATATCCTCGTATCTACTTGCGATTATTTTTGCGTTTGGGTCTGCTCCCTCAAAAACAAGGGAAAGCTCTTTAAACTCTATATCTTTCACCTTGTCCTTTTCTTTAACTACAACCGCACCTATTGACACGGACTTTACAGGACTTGGTTGAAGTTTTATAAGGCTTATAAGTTTTTCATTGCCTTCCTTTGCAACTCTTACCCTTGCCATGATAGCCTTTTGTGTGTCATCAAACCAGCTATGCACTACCACTCCCACTATCTTGTCCACTTTCCACTCGTGGTCAAGTAGCAGGGGTTTACCTATTAGG
>Ga0105160_1001269_pt1 | contig 10467 bp, 10 predicted proteins | sample GXS110809BmetaG_FD_89591 | JGI IMG/M metagenome (GOLD analysis project Ga0105160, IMG submission 89591) | Hot spring microbial communities from Gongxiaoshe hot spring, China to study Microbial Dark Matter (Phase II) - GXS 110809B | ecosystem: Environmental > Aquatic > Thermal springs > Hot... | reverse complement strand
GTTTTTCCGTTAATGAGGGTGGCACTTGCGTATAGTGGTGGGGTGGATACCACAGTATCAATACCTTGGCTGATTGAAAAGTATGGAGCCGAGGTTATAACAGTCACGGTTGACGTGGGCCAGAGCGATGACTTCGAGGAGATTGAGGAGAGAGCGATATCTGCCGGAGCTTCTAGGCATTTTTTCATCGACGCTAAGGGCGAGTTTGTAGAGCACTATATTAAGCCATGCGTCAAGGCTAATGGGCTGTATGAGGATGAGTATCCACTGGGCACCGCCCTGGCGAGGCCGCTCATCGCCTCAAAAGTTGTGGAGGTGGCTCTGAGGGAGGGCTGCGAGGCCGTGGCCCACGGCTGTACTGGCAAGGGCAACGACCAGCTTAGATTCGACACAACAATAGCGGTACTAGCACCTCAGCTCAGAATAATCGCACCCATCAGGGAATGGGACCTGAGCAGGGATGAGGAGATAGAGTATGCGAAAAGCAGAGGCCTCAAGCTTGACTTCAGGCAGAGCAGGTTCAGTATAGATGAGAACCTATGGAGTCGCTCAATAGAGGCGGCAGAGCTGGAGGATCCATGGTTCAAGCCACCCTATGAGGCCTTCAAATACGTGGTCGACCCCCAGAAGACGCCTGACAGAGTTGAGGTTATAGAGCTGGATTTTGAGAGAGGTGTCCCCGTCGGGCTTAACGGCAGGGATATGCCCCTAGGCGAGCTGATACATACGCTCAACATGTTGGGGGGAAGTACAGGCTTCGGCGTCATAGATCATATAGAGGATAGGGCTGTGGGGATAAAGTCGAGGGAGGTATACGAGGCCCCGGCAGCCCTAATACTTATCAAGGCCCATAAAGACCTCGAGAAGATAACGCTCAATGGCAAGACGCTGTCCTTCAAGGCCTTTGTGGAGAAGGTGTGGAGTCAGATGGTCTATCAGGGGTTTTGGCTTGACCCATTGATGGATGCTCTGAACGCTTTCATAGATGCGACACAAGAGAATGTGACGGGGCGTGTGAGGCTTGAGCTGTATAAGGGCTCTGCCAGGATTGTTGGTAGAATGGCTGAGAATCCACTCTACTCCCATGAGATAGCGACGTACACCAAGGGAAGCGTCTTCCAGCAGAGGGCTGGTGAGGGATTCAGCAAGATTTGGGGGCTGGACACAGTAATCAGTTCAAAGGTTAGGAGAAGAGGAAAGGCTGGCTAAGGCCTATTTCTCCCTTCGCAACCCCTCTTGCGGTAACTTCAAGATCTCCGCCGGGAATTTCGTCGATATTGCCCTCGCTACCTCCTTCGCCTTGTCTTGGGGCGCTATGGCTATGGCGCATCCACCCCCTCCCGCACCAGTAAGCTTCGCGCCAAGTGCACCAGCCTTCAAAGCATACTCGACAGCCTCGTCTAGAGCTCTATTCGACACCCCAATCGTCTTGAGCAGATTGTGCTGAATTGTAAAGAGAGCACCAATCCTCTCAAACCTCAGATTCCTCAAAGCCACCTCCATCTCAGCGGCAACCTCATCATTCACCAACCTGAGCCTCTCGAAAACGTTTATGAACTGCTCTCTAAGGGTTGAGACCTGCTTGACGATGCTGCCAGTTCTCCTCCCCTTCTTTGTACTTATCAATATTATGTTGAACTCGTCCTCAACAGGTATTTGGCGCGGCTTCTCCCCCCTGACATACGATATGAATCCACCGGTCAGGGATGCCGCGAGGTCGACCCCCGAGGACCTGTAATGTATCTCTGGCTCTGCTATTGAAGCTATCTCCAGCAGGTCTTGAAGTGTGGCTTCATGCCCGATAGAAGCGAGGCAGGCTGCTGCAACCGCGAGGGAGACAGAGGCGGAAGAGCCGAGACCCATTCCCCGAGGAATATCAGACTTAATGACTACTGAGAAACCCTTAGCCCCAAACCTCTCGGATATGTGGTCTATCATCGTCTTGAGAGGCCTTAGCCTTGTGGGCGCGCCTTGGTCTGAGCTTTTAATCAGCTTCTCCCCTCTCCAGACAGCCGATATTCTCGCGTCCTGCGATTCTATCGATACAAGGCCGTCATTCCTATGGCTCACAGTCGCATAAGCCCTCTTAGGAATAGCACAGGCTACAGCCCTACCTCCATATACAACATAATGTTCACCACAAAAAATGACCTTCGCTGGTGCAGAATAAGTTAGCCCCCCCATTAAGTCTCTCTCAAATCTTTCCCTATCGACTCCTAAATATAGGTTAATTTATCCAGCCATCAGCCTCTAAGAAATCATTAAAGTTTTTGTAATACTTGAAGAGAATGGGTGAATAGTGAGTGGCCCGGTAGCCTGCCTAGACATCGACTATTTCTATGCGCAGGCTGAGGAGCTCCGTAACCCAGCAATAAGAGATAGGCCTGTCCTCGTCTGCGTATATTCGGGCCGCACGCCCGACTCAGGCGTGGTCGCCACCAGCAACTACCTCGCCCGAAAATATGGGGTGAAGTCTGGGATGCCGATTAGGCGTGCCAAGGAGCTGTTAAGGGGCGTTGATGCCATCTTCTTACCCGTTGATATGAGGTATTACTCAGGACTCTCCAAAAAGGTCTTCGAGATAGCTGGCGGGTATGCCGACGTCTTGGAGGTGGCAAGTATAGACGAAGCGTTCCTCAGCCTAGTCGAGACCTCCTCCGGCTCCTATGAGAATGCGGCCCAGCTTATGGCTGATTTAAAGAGAGAGGTAAGGGAGAGGATTGGGCTGACCTGCAGCATAGGCGTGGCGAAGAACAAGCTCATAGCTAAGATGGCCGCTGACGACTCCAAGCCAGACGGCCTCCTAGTAATCAAGCCGGGAACCGAGGAGGAGTATCTGAGGCCCAAGCCAGTGAAGGACATACCCTACATCGGTGAGAGGATGGCGAAAAGGCTTCAGGAGATTGGAGTAAGGACGGTCGCCGACCTCACAAGCATCCCACCGGACAGGCTTGTAGAAATCTTCGGGTTCAGGGTCGGCCGGTTTATCTATCTTGCTAGTCGAGGGGAGTATTTTGAGCAGGTGACTCCACGCGGCGAGGCAAAGCAGTTGAGCAGGATGACAACGTTGAAGCGTCTAAGCAGGGATGAGGCTGAGATTTGGGAGCAGCTTGGGCGGGTGATTCGAGAGCTGCATCGGAGGATTGTGGAGCTTGGCTACGGGTTTAGGGGAGTGTCACTGATAGGCATAACAGAGGGGATGAAGCCTGTCAGTAGAAGCGCAGTCCTCCCACACCACACCCAGGAGCTAAGCGACCTAGAGAACACCTCCCACCGTCTCCTGAAGACTCTCTTAGCCGGGCTTGAGGAAGATCTAAGAAGGGTTGGGGTTAGGGTTTATGGGCTGAGCGTTGAGAGGGGGCAGAGTAGGCTCACAGACTTTTAGCCATTTCGCTTTTTAGAAGAATGACTCCAGTAGAATTATCAGCCCCGCCGCGGCAAGTCCTGACCCTATCATCTGGGCAGAAGTCTTGATTACGCCTATCCTGGCTGAGCGGCCAACAACTGCTCCAGCAGCTAGTAGTAGGCCAGCTGTAAAAATGAGTGAGATTATTAAGCCATACATCGTCTCCTCACCCAAGTATACGGTGGCTAGGTATGGCAGAGATACAGTTAGGAATGCGGCGACTGGTGTAAGACCGTTAACGAGAGCGACCAACAGCGCAGCTATTGAGCCAACCTTCCCTTGTATGGTATCTCTCAAGGTTATGAGTGTTGCTAGTTCGAGCCTCTTTATCCTAGCCTCCTGCTCGGCCCTCTCCGAGATAAGCGCCCCCGTCCAGCCTGAAATAACCATAGCAATGATTACTGCGACGAGGGTCTGAGAAATAACCCCGAAGCCGTGTGGGCCGGAGAAGTGGAGGCCGAAGACGACACCTATACCAACCATCGCCCCATCGAAGAGCTGTAGAGAGAAGTAGCGCCGAGCAACCTCGCTAGTCTCAGCAACTGTAAATATCGTTTTTAAACGTTGACGAAGACCACCAAGCACCATAGCTGTTCACTACCTCTTGCGCTCCACCTTCTCCACAACCGTCGCATCCACGCTATGAATGGCGCCACCCAGGGTCCTAATAGCCTCTCCAATCCTCTCAACATCCAGCTCGCTACCATCAATAATCAGCTTCACAGTCTCGGTCTCCGCGTCTACCTCAACGACAGATGAGTCGATCTTTTTAACCCCCCTAATACCTGCCAGCCTCTTGCTAAACTCCACAATATCTGGCTGGTGCGGCTTTAGAACATCTAACACAAGCCTAGTTATCTGGATAGTCTCACGGGTCTCCGACATCTATTTGGGAGCCACCCACCTCAATTATTTCTTCCCACGTCTATATTAAGGGTTTTGTCAAGAACGCATAAAAAGGCTTGAGAAGTACTCCATCGGAGTGGTTTTTGAGGTTTTTAGGTTTATTTAAGGAGGGGCTCCGCGCTCAAGATCGCAATCACCAACTCAGCCTGGCCAGACACTTCATTGCCCTAAACACCGGTGTCTATTCTTGGTTTATAGGTTTTTCTGACATATCCCAGCTGTTTGGGGCTGTCGCTGGGAATCTTTTTTAATCTATTAGATTCCTATCTCTTGGATATGATTACGTTGAGGAATGTTATTGAGGCTTCTCGTATACTGGGGCAGTATCTTAAGTCGACTCCACTTGTCTATTCGAGGGGGCTTTCGAGGGAGTTGGGCTGTGACGTATGGGTGAAGCTTGAGAACCTGAACCCTACCTACTCCTTTAAAGTCAGAGGCGGAATCTACTACATGTATAAGATGCTTGAAGATGTTAAGAAGACCGGAGTCATCACAGCCTCCATGGGGAATCACGCCCAGTCTATCGCCTATGCTGGAAGCCAATTCGGAGTAGACGTCCATGTAGTAATGCCCAGCTGGGTATCTAACGTGAAGAAGAGAGCGCTCCAGGAGCTCGGCGCCCACGTCATAACTTATGGCTCCTTCTTCGACGAGGCCGCTCTATACGCCGAGTCACTGGCACAGAAGCAGGGCTATAGATACATCCACGCGATAAACGAGACGCTACTCTACCCCGGCGTAGCGACTATGCACCTTGAGGTTCTTAGAGAGCTGCCTGACGTGGATGTTGTTATCAACCCAGTTGGAGGAGGCTCCGGGGCGATTGGGGCCTGCGTAGTCTACAAGTCTGCGGACCCCTCGATAAAAGTCGTTGGGGTGCAGGCGGAGGGGGCTCCAGCACTCTACGAATCGCTGAAGCAGGGCCGCCTGGTTTCTAGGGAAAAGGTTGAGACTAGGGCGGAGGGCCTTGCCGTGGCCAGGGCGTACGATGTACCATTCTCAATACTCTATGGGAGGATTGACGACATGGTTTTGGTCTCGGATGATGAGATGGAGAGGGGTATAAGGGCGCTCTACCGCCACATTAGACAGATAGCGGAGCACGCGGGAGCTGCTGCAACAGCCGCGGCCTACAAGATTAGGGGGAGCCTTGAGGGTAAGAGGGTTGTGCTGATGCTGACTGGAGGGAATATTGACGAGACCCAGATAGCCCGTATACTCTCAGAAAAGAGCTAGAGATGCAGGCCCTTGATATTTTCTAGATCGTTGAGACTATCCTTATCGCCAGGGGCTCAAAGAGCCGTGTTGTAGAGACGTAGATTATGTCCTTATCCCGCACTCCAGCCTGGGCGAGAATAACATCATCATCAAGCCTCTTTCCACCATACAATATCTCGGGGTCAGGGAAACCGAGGGTCGAGGCCAGAGCCTCCTTAAGTTTAAGAACACTCTCTCTTAGGTCGAAAGAAAACTCTAAAGGAGAGGATTCGTTCTCACCACAAACTATGCAATGCGGGTCCCGCATGATCTTAACGCGGGAGAGGCGGGAGTTGAGAGCGTCATAAACTAGGAGGCCTGTAGGCACCTGCCCAAGCTTCTTCTTGTGGAGGAGCTGTACACCCATGGTTGTCATGATGCCTGCAACCACCGAGGCCACGCTTTGAATCGCCGGCATAGGCGGTGTCAGCCTTGACCGCAGCTCCTCTATCAAGCCCAGAACCTCGTCATCAGCAATGCCGGATATCGTCTCCAGCCTCGTGTATTTTATGTCGTAGATTGTCTTTATGTTGAGCTGGAAGAGCTTCTCGGCCTGCTCCACGCCGACCTCTATTCCATGTTCCCTCAAATCGTTCACTAGGTCTTCAGGCCTTCTTCTCCTGAGCGTACACTCTGCAAGCCTCTCCTCCCGTGGAATCAGGTTGATACTCTGGCACTCTAGGCATGCAGTCCTTCTGGGCAGGACGATTTGGATGTTCCCATAGAACCCGCTCATGGCCCCGTCGATTAGGGGCTTATCAAGGCCTACGGCCACGGAGTTCAGCCATCTCCTAGAAGCCCAGTTATCTAGGCAAGAGAATATTATGTCCGCACCGCTAAGCACCTCCTCCCCAAGCTCCCTAATATCACGACCAAAGGCCTCGACAGATACGTGAGGATTAATCTCACGGAGCCTCTCAGCAGCAACGCTCGCTTTACCCCTACCTATATCCGCGTCCCGAAATAGGAGCTGCCTACTCAAGTTACTGAGCTCCACATAGTCATAATCAACGATTATCAGCTTCCCTATACCCATCATCGCGAGGTTCTTCGCAACCTCGCCGCCTATGGCCCCGACGCCGGCAATGAATGCCGATGAGAAGGAGAGGGTATTCTGGTCCCACCCTTCTATACGGATTTGACGATCGTATCTTTCCATATTTGTCATATCTCTGTGAGCTTCTCGAGGGACCTCTCAGGCGTGGCGTAGAGTCTTATATACTCCCTAACCCTCGCCACAAACCTCTCCGGGTAGAGCTTCAGCTCTTGGGCCGCCCACACGTTTAGCGGGTCTTCCGGGTTTGGGTTGACGAGGAGGTTCTTCAAAGCCTCGATAACCGAGACGACATGCATGTTAGGATACCAATCCTTGTTCAATATGGATTCACAGATTTTAGCAGGCTCCCCGTCTGTGAAGTTTGGATGCCATATCCTTGTATGCCAAGTGACTTCAGGAGGAACAAAGGGGAATGACCTCGGGAGGATAATCTCCACCACAAAGACACCGCCATCATAGACGCCTGAGCCGATAATCGTTCCTTTATAATGGGTTAGATCACCACCTACGGCGTCGAAGTTGGGCTCGTAATTCCTGATGAGCTGGTACTCCTGGGCCAGCCTCTTGGCCCAGCGGGTCTCAGGAAGATACCCAACCTCCGACGCCTCCAAGACTAACCACCAACCGTTCTAGTAATTAGGACGAGCTTGTCTCCCTCGGTCACTCCTGCAGAGGAGATTGTCTCAGAGTCGCTTAGTGCCCTACCTTTAAAAGTAAGCCTCGCATCCTCAGGTCTCAGCTTCTTTATGGCGCAGACCCTCATCTTCACGGCGCCAATACTCGCATTGGGAGGAACATCCAGCTCGATGGGCGGGCCACCACCAACAGCGGGGACAATCCTAACCTTCATATTTCTCACTTCGCCTAAACCAGTTTACTTGATGGGCTATAAATAGATTAACTGTATGAGAATCGCGCGCATATCTACGCAACCAATACGCGTGCCAATAAACTGGTGCGTTAGGCTCCAGTATCGAGGGATTCTTAAGCCTTCTCCAAGTACGGCACAGGCGTATGTTGTGGCGAGCTTTTATGGGCTTGTGATGGTATTTACATCGTTTCATGGGATTACGCGTAGGTAAGGGGTTTATAGGCGAGTAGTATCTTGATAAGGGGGTAGAATGAGGGTTAGACTACTTCCACCCGCTTTAGCCAAAATCATCAACCACGCCCTATCCAGTCCCAGCGTAGAGGTGGCTGGCCTTCTAATTGGGACGGAGGAGAACGGTGTTGTGGAGGTCTGGGACGCCGTTACTGGTAGCCAGATGGGGTCTAGCGGCTTCGTAGTTCTTAACGAGGAGGTTATGGCGACAGTTGCCGAGTTCCTGCACGACAATAAAATACCCCTATTTATTGTAGGCTGGTACCACTCCCACCCCTCCCTCGGTCTCTTCCTCTCGCCCATAGACATCAGGACCCAGCTGACCTACCAGGCACTTTACCAAAACGCCATAGCGCTCGTCATAGACCCATCGAGATACAGCGGCTCCAAGAAGATTTCAGACTCCCTCTTCAAGGTCTTTAGAGTGGGCTTAAATAACCAGGTGATCGAGCTTCCCGTATCCTTATCGGCGGGCACTCGGAAAATGCTTGAATCCACACTCATAAGCCTCACTACAACGTCTATCTTCCAATATCAAGAACATAACATCCCGGTCTCGAAACCCTTCAAGGTTATCAGTAACTTTTTACTATATGGTTTAAGGTCGGAGGGGGGCAAAAGACGTGAGTGACAGGAAGAGAATAGTGATAAGGAGGCGGCTACTGCCCGAAGGTGCTCCCGCTGAGCAGCAGGCAGGTGACACTGCAGAGGCACAGGATGTTGAGAAACCCAGCCTCGAGCCCCAGGGGATACAGGCCCAACCGCCAGCAGACGCTTATGAAGAGGCTCTGAAAAGTTTCGAGGGAATCCAAGAAAGGATAAGGAATATCCGGGAGCTCGACCGCTCGATCCAGAGGGTTTTCAAGAAGTGGGATGAGGTGGACCTCCGCTCGGTGAAGAAGAAGCTGAACCAGCTCACAGATGAGAGGAACGCTGTCCTCAGCGAGAGCCAGAGCTGTGAGAACCTGCTGAATGAGGCTCTTGGATTGTTAGAGACGAGGATGAGCGAGTTAGAGGAGCAACTCTTCGACAAACTTGTAGAGGTTGAGTATCTGAGGGAGCGTGGAGACTCTCTTAACGAGGCGGAGGGCTCAAGGCTCAAGACACTTGAGGGAGAGGTTGAGGAGCACCGGAACAAAATAGCAGAGGTTAAGAAGAAGATATCCGACCTCCAGGTAAAACTCGACAACATTAGGTCTCTACCCCGCACAATCTCAAAATTAACCACAAGCACTGAGGAGGCTGAGCCCCTATACAAAGAGCTAGTGGCCAAATACAGGGACGAGACAAGAGTGGCATCTGCCATCGAGAAGATAATGCAGGATGAGGGTGTCTCGAGGCCCTATGCGATAATTCATCTTTGGAAGGCCGCTTTAAAGCCGAGGGTATCCGGGCAGTCTTAGGGCATAGTTTAGGGTCGGGACACTTTAAATAGAGGACTTAACAAATCACTTAGGAGTTCCAGGGGATATCCTGGACTTAGACAGGTCTTCATGTGTAAAGGGTGGAAATCAAAATGCTATCAAAGCTGAGGGCAGACATATTCAATTACTTGGCTACGCTGGGTAAGGGTGAGCGTATACTCACTAGGATTGATTTTGAGGGGCCTAGAATCGCTATATACACTGCGGAGCCGTCGGTCTTCGCTGAGAGAAACTCTATTGCGAGGGACCTTGTGAACCTGATTAAGAAGAGGATAGTCATCAGGCCAGACGAGTCTATCAGAATGCCTCAGGAAGAAGTGAAGAAGATCCTGAAGGAGACGCTGGGCAATTTCCCAGCCAACATAGTGTTTGACAACCTCATGGGGGAGGTTGTGATTGAGAGTAACAGTCAGGAGCTCTTCAACTTCCTGACTCCTGAGAGGGTGGCCGCTCTTGAGAGGCAGATAAACTGGCTAATCACCCTGTCTAGGATGCCGCTTATGCCCTCAAGAACGCTGGAGAAAGTCAAGAAATATCTCTACGGTGATGGCGATGATAGGGTTGAGGTTCTGAGGAGGATTGGTGAGAGGATCTTTAGGGAGCAGTTGTTTGAGCCTGGAGAGGTCTCGATAACTGTGCTCGGAAGTGGGATGCAGGTCGGCCGTTCAGCCCTTCTGGTCAGGACTCGGGAGAGCTGTGTATTATTAGACTTTGGCATAAACGCCGGAGCAAGCAAGCCTGTGGAGATGCTCCCGAGAATAGACTTCTTCCCAGACCTGGTCGACAAGCTGGATGCTGTGATAATCACGCACTCTCATATGGACCATCATGGGGCGCTGCCCCTACTGTTCAAGTATGGCTACCGTGGCCCAGTCTACATGACCGAGCCCACAATGCCTCTGATGGTCATGGAGCATCTAGACTATCTCAACCTAGCCGCTAAGACAGGCCAGTATCCTCTGTATGGAGAGCAAGAGGTTAGATTAGCGGCTCGCCATGTGGTCCCACTACGCTATGGTGTAGTAACAAACATCACGCCAGACATTAGAGTTACATTCTATAATGCGGGCCACATTCTAGGCTCCGCAATTGCGCACCTACACGTGGGTGAGGGCTTCCACAACATAGTCTACACTGGCGACTTCAAGTATGAGAGGACTAGGATGCTAGACCCAGCAACGTCAAAGTTCCCGAGGATCGAGACACTCATCCTCGAAAGCACTTACGGCGCCACACCGATACCATTCACGAGGGAGGAGACAGAGCGTGTCTTTGCAGAGCATGTAACGCGCACCGTGAGTTCGGGGGGCAGCGT
>Ga0105160_1001267_pt1 | contig 10472 bp, 8 predicted proteins | sample GXS110809BmetaG_FD_89591 | JGI IMG/M metagenome (GOLD analysis project Ga0105160, IMG submission 89591) | Hot spring microbial communities from Gongxiaoshe hot spring, China to study Microbial Dark Matter (Phase II) - GXS 110809B | ecosystem: Environmental > Aquatic > Thermal springs > Hot... | reverse complement strand
TGGTTACTCGGAGCTCGTCGTGGACCGCGAAAACCCTTTCTTCCCGGTGGGAACGGTGTTATTGGGGCACGAGTTTCATTACTCGCGGGTTGTAGTCGATGATGGGCAGCCTCCGCAAACGGCGTGTTTAGTGCGCCGAGGCGCTGGTTGTTTTGCGGGGCGAGACGCCATCATTCAAGGCAGGGTCTGGGCTGCCTACACGCACTTGCATGCTTTAGGGAGTCCTTGCTGGGCAGAGCGATTTGTGGCGGTGGCCCGTCAATACCGTCAAAAGTCTGGCTGGGTGGGCGAAGCGAGTGCGACAAGCACACCGCCGGGGTGTCAACGGCGTTAAGGGCGCTCAACCGGGGTATGATATCGGGAGAAGAAGACCTCAATACCTGATTTTCGGCCCGGGCGCCTCGTTAGTGCGGCTTGGCTTCCGAAGCGGAACTCGGGAATCCGAAGGCAGGTCTTGGGGCGAGATAGGGGTGCAGCTCGAGCCCCCGCCATCACTGAACATCGCGCAGGGAGGCAAACGATGAGCAAGTTAGTTCCACCGCACGGGAGTGATACCCTTAAGCCGCTTCTCCTCGAAGGCAAGGAGCGCGAGGAGGAAATCAAAAAGGCCCAGCGTCTCAAGCGCGTCCCTATGACTAGCCGGGAGACCGGCGACCTGATCATGATGGGCATTGGGGCCTTTACGCCGCTTGATGGCTTCATGGGGTACGACGACTGGAAGTCGGTCTGCGAGGAAATGAAAATGCCCAGCAAGAACGGGCTATTCTGGCCGATCCCGATCACTTTGTCGGCCGAGCAGGACCTCGCAGACTCGATCTCTATCGGTGAGGAGGTCGCCCTATGGGACACCGAAACGGACACACTCATGGGCACCATGAGGGTGACCGAGAAGTACACGATCGACAAGGAATACGAATGCAAGCAAGTCTTCTGGACGACTGACACTAAGCACCCGGGCGTCCAGAAGGTGATGGCTCAAGGACCTGTGAACCTTGCGGGCCCGGTGCGAGTGGTGTCCGAGTCGTACTTCCCGGAGCAGTTCAAAGGGATTTACCAGCGGCCTGCGGAGGCTCGAAAGATCTTTGAGGAGCGTGGCTGGAGCACAGTGGCGGCGCTGCAGCTGCGCAACCCCATGCACAACTCGCATGCGTACCTAGCCTGGATCGCCATCGAGGTCTGCGATGGCGTTTACATCCACCAGTTGCTGGGCAAGCTCAAGCCTGGGGATATTCCGGCGGAAGTCCGCGTTCGGGCCATTGACGCTCTCGTGAACAAATACTTCCGCAAAGAGCGCGTGGTGCAGGGTGGATATCCTTTGGAGATGCGTTACGCGGGGCCGCGCGAGGCTTTGCTGCACGGAGTGTTCCGGCAGAACTACGGCTGCTCGCACCTGATTGTTGGGCGCGACCATGCGGGCGTCGGCGACTACTACGGACCCTTCGATGCGCAAAAGATCTTCCGCGAAATCCCCGAGGACGCGCTTAAATTGCGCCCGCTGTGCATGGACTGGACATTCTATTGCTACAAGTGCGAAAGCATGGCCTCGATGAAGACCTGCCCGCACGACGAAGTGGCGGTCATCGACGAGAATGGCAACTACGTCAGCGGCGCTCGGTTGATCATCTCTGGCACCATGCTTCGCAAGATGCTCGCCGAAGGCAAGCCTGTGCCTAAGGAATTCTCCAAGCCGGAGGTGATCGAGATCTTGCGGGAGTACTACGCAAGTTTGGAAGAGAAACCGCAGATCGAAGTGCACAGCAAAGCTACCGGTCAGGTCAACCCCAAGTCGTAGGCTTGTACTCTCCTGGGTAGGTGCGAGGGCGCTCAGCAGGAGGAACTCAGCGCTGGGCGCCCAATGCTCTTGCAGGGGACTCCAAAAGGTTGCCTTCTCGTTCCAAATCGCAGCCGGGAAGGGGCGGCAAGCGTCTTCTTGAGCATCGTAAGTGCGCCTCGCAGGGGTGTGTAGGGCTAGCGACGGGATGGGGCACGCTGGAATCGGTCCCCCGGAGAGTCAGCCACTACCGCAAAAGAAGTCGAGCGTCACTAGGGCAGGTCGTGCGTCCGATTTTTCTCGGGATGTCCTTTTTAGCGAGGCAGGGGAAGGCCCGGTGCAGGCTGGCCTGCGGTCATCGGGCCTCGTGGTTTACCCAGCGGCCGTTTGGAGTAGAGGGAGGTAGACCGAGTTGGGCTGCCCTGCAGCTGAAGGGGTAGCGGTGAGGAAGCAAGGAGGGGTAGTTGGAAGGGTGGGCCTCGCCTCTAAGAAGCCGCACGCGGGGAAATGTCGCGGAGTTACGGATCTTAAAATTCACTGTTGCCCTCAAACGGGAGTAGAATGAGGAAAGAGATCGCCTTGATGGACGGTGCATATGAAGATCAACACTCGAGTCCGTTACGCCGTCCGCATGATGGCCGACATAGCCCGCCATGAGGGCGAAGGCCCCGTCCCACTCAAGGACGTCGCCGAGCGCCAGGGGCTCTCTAAACTGTACTTGTCCCAACTCGCCACCCCTTTGCGGAACGCTTCGCTGCTCAAAAGCGTTTGGGGCAACAAGGGCGGGTACATGCTTACCCGGCCGGCGAACAAGATCCCAATCCTGGAGATCATCGAAGCGGTCGACGGGCCAGTCAGCATTATCGACTGTGTACTTGACCCGAGCGTGTGCGAGCGATCGAAGTTCTGCGAGTCGATCGGGGTGTGGCGCGATATTAACCAGGCAATTGTGGAAACGCTGCGTCGTTACACGTTAGACGACTTGGTGCGGCGCGGCGAGGGCGAAGGACCTTCTGGCGGAGTTTGTGTCTCGCCGGGGCGTGCGCGGGCTGGTTAAGGGCCTGAGTCGAAGAGGCTTGGCCAGAGGCCGTCACGTGGGGACTACCGGGACATGGTGCGCTAAAGGGCAGTTCAGGTTAAAAAGGCAGTGACTGACCCGAATGGCTCGCCTAGTGCCAAAATGATTCTGTTGCTTTCGACTAACCAGTACAGATTGCTCGAAGCTCGCCCTAGGAGATTCCCATGACCGCGCTAGTGTTTCTCATCGTGTACGCTGGAGTGCTCGCTTTCTTGGCCGGCTGCGTTGCCCGTGCCTTGACTTATGCGCGAATGCCCGCCCACCTGCGTTGGGAAATCTACCCTGTACCCCACGAGGAGCCGGAACGGGTGGCCTACGGGGGTTCTTACTTCGAGCAGCCCCGGTGGTGGACCAAGCCACTCCGGTCCCACTGGGTGACTGAGCTCCGATTCATGATTCCGGAGATGATTTTTCTCAAAGGACTTTGGGACCACAACCGAAGCCTTTGGTATCGTTCGTTTCCCTTCCATTTCGGGTTGTACCTGGTGGCGGCGTCTATGGTCTGCTTGGTAGCGTCGGTGGCTTTGACACCTGCCGGCGTCGAGCTTTCTGGAACGGCAGGCGTACTGGCGACTGCTGCCAGGATCCTCGGCGCGGTAGGAGGCGCTGGTGTACTGGTGGGTGCTTTAGCACTTGCCTGGCGGCGGCTGACCGCACCGGAGGTGCGCAATTACACTGCCCCCGGCGACGTGTTCAATTTGATTTTCTTCGTCGTCACCTTCGGCTTGATCGGGGCTGGGCTGCTGAGCCGGCCGGAGGGTGCCCCAGGGGCTTGGGAAGTGACTCGAGCGCTGCTGTTCTTCGACACGTCTATAGCCCTCCCCAAACTTCTAGCGTGGGGCTTGGTGGCGGGCTCGCTGCTAGTCGCTTATATCCCTATGACACACATGTCCCATTTCATCGCAAAGTACTTCACCTATCACAAGATCCGTTGGGACGATGTGCCAATGCGACAAGCCCAGCGCCTGGCCAAAGAGATTGCGAGGTATTTATCGTACCGGCCGCGTTGGGCTGCACCACACGTCATGGCCGACGGCCGGCGGAGTTGGGCTGAGCTGGCCATGTTGAATCCCGCACAGAAGGGGGACCAATGAGCAAGTTCACTCGGATCGAAGAAATGTGGCGGCCAGACGACCGGCCGCTGCTACACCTGACGAACGAGGACCTGATGCCGTTGCCTCCACCGTTGAACCACCCTTCGTTGGATCGGCCGTGGACGCCGTTGACGGAGGCGGCACGGCAGCAATACGAGTGCCGGCTTGACGATACCTGTGCGGTGAGCGTTCCCAAACCCAAATCTCCGGCCGAGGAGGCGGAACTGGTTCGGAAGTTCCTGGCGGGTTTGGACAAGTTGTTCGCCCGGGAAGACAATTGGACGTTTTTGCAGCCGCTGGTGCTCACTCTGGAGCATTGCGCGCGCTGCCAGACTTGTTCGGAGGCCTGTCATATTTACGAGGCCAGCGGCTACAGCGAACTCTACCGGCCCACGTACCGATCCGAAATTTTACGCCGTCTCTACTTCAAATACGTCAAGCACGGGGGCTTGGTGTCAGCCTGGCAACATGGAGACATACAGTTAAACTGGCCCCTGGTAGCGCGGCTGATCGAGCTGGCTTACCGCTGCAACCTATGCCGTCGGTGCGCTCAGGTTTGCCCGATCGGCGCCGACAACGGCCTGGTTGCGCACGAGTTGCGCAAGTTGTTCAGCCAGGAGCTGGGCATTGCTCCCAAGGAGCTACACGACAATGGCACCATGCTCCAACTCAAGGTCGGCTCTTCCACAGGCATGAACGCGTTAGTAGTCAAGGACAACATCGAATTCATTGACGAGGAGATCAGCGAGAAAACCGGCATCGAGGTCCGTACGCCTTGGGACGTGGAAGGAGCCGACATCCTGCTCATCCACAACGCCGGAGAGATCCTTGCTTGGCCGGAGAACGTAGGAGCCTTCGCCGTGATCTTCACGGTAGCCGGCTTGAGTTGGACCATGTCGTCCGAGCTTGCGGCTTACGACTCGGTCAATTACGGGCTTTGGTACGACGATGTCCAGTTCGCCCGAATTGCGCTCAAGCAGATCGAGGCGGCCAGGAAGCTTAAAGTGAAGCGGATCGTCTTGGGTGAATGCGGTCACGCGCACAAGGCTTTGTCTGTGGTTGCCGATCGTATTCTCTTGGGGGACGCCAACATTCCTAGGGAAAGCGCCCTGACCCTACTTCATGAACTGATCATGAGTGGTCGGATCAAAGTCGATCCGAGCCGGAACGATTTTCCAGTCACGCTACACGACCCGTGCAACGTGGTGCGCCTAATGGGTGTGGTCAAGCCACAGCGTGAGATTCTCGCAAAGATTGCTCCTAAGTTCCGCGAAATGGAGCCTCACGGGGTGAACAACTATTGTTGCGGTGGCGGCTCCGGTTTCGCCATTATGAGCGGGAACAATTTCGCCGACTGGCGCTTCCACGTGTCCGGGCGCAAGAAGCTGCAACAGATCCTGAATGCCTTTCAGGATTGTTTGGATCCCTCGATTCCCAAATACGTCTGCGCGCCTTGCTCGAACTGCAAAGGCCAGCTGCGCGACATCATCAAGTACTACGGGCTGTGGGACAGCAACCGGATCCTTTACGGCGGCCTCGTAGAGCTGATCGTGAACGCTATGGTGGATGTCAAGCCTGGCTTCATTGACTGGGAGTGGCACTGAGGCTGCATCTGTGGGGCTCGGTGCGCGGGCCGTCGGCCGCCAAGGTCAGCCTAGCTACGCTGCGCGACTCAAGGCGCGAGCGGTGATAGTGCGGTGCTCTGTTTGTTCCCTTCCACCGCAATCGGCCGATGTGATAATCCTGGAACGATGTGGCTCAGCTCCCTAGCCAGGGGAGCAGGTTTGGAGAGCTAATACGCAGCGCAGGGGTAGCCAATGTCGCCCAGTATTTCTCGCCGCAAGTGGTTCGCAGGGTTGATGGCGCTCGGCGGAGGGGCTACCGCCTTGGGGGTGCGGTTGTGGAGTCAGAAGCAGGCCGCGGATGGGTGCGCGGAAACCTCACCACCCGGCTACACGGACACGCCTTTGTTGCCCGGCCAAAAATGGCGCGTGCATGACATTGCCCGGCCACAGCCGCCTCGGGTTACCCCGGCAGGATTGCAGCTCCCGGTGACACCTCCCTCGGACGCCATAGTGCTGTTTGACGGCAAGGACTTGTCGGAGTGGGTGCAGTTGCCGCGAGGGCGCCGGCAAGCGCCGGGTGAACCAAAATGGATTGTCCGGGACGGCTACATGGAGGTCGTGCCAGGCAGCGGTTCGCTTGCGACGCGGCGCAAATTCGGTGACGTGCAGTTGCACATTGAGTGGTGCATCCCGCCCGAACCTTGTGGGTCCGGTCAATGGCGTGGCAATAGCGGGATCATGCTGATGGGGCGTTACGAGGTGCAGGTGCTGGATCCCATCGACAATCCGACCTATGCGGACGGCATGGCCGGCTCCATTTACGGCCAGTGGCCACCCATGGTCAATCCTGGTAAGCCTCGCGGAGAATGGCAGGCATTCGACATCATCTTTGAGGCTCCGCGGTTCGAGTCCGGGCAGCTGGTCAAACCGGCCTACCTGACGTTGCTGTTTAACGGGGTGTTGGTGCATCACCACCAGGAGATCATCGGGCCAGTGGCCCACGCTGCGATCCGGCGCTACGAACCACATGATCCGGAGGAGCCATTGGTGTTGCAGGACCACCGCGTGCCCGTGCGATTCCGCAACATCTGGGTGAGGCCGTTGCGCGGTTACGCCCAAGGCTGAGAGGGAAGCCGGGGATGCTGACGGTCTAAAGCTGGAGGCGCGACCGGAGCTTCCAACGAGCGCTGGGATGTGTAACTGCGCTGACGCGGGCACAGGATCTCGCTGACGATGAGCTGGCCCATGCCGGGCAGCTGAGATACTTCTCCTGCTTGGTGGCGCCTGGAAAGGTCAGTGTTCGGTTTCCCCGCGGTGGCTTTGAAGAAATTCTTCGTCAATCGGCTGACGACCGGCAAAGCCCGCTTCCACTTCATGCCAGTAGGCAATGAACGGCTCGTCGATTTTCCAGCACAGGAGCACCTCTCTGCCGCGGTACCGTGTGGGGAAATCCACCAGCCCCAAATTTAGGTCCTTCACCTGGCAGCCCTGACTTTGGATCTCCTCGATGAGCTCTCGCAAACGGTCAGCCGTCGCCCGCTCGCGATTCCGCAGCCGTGTAATGTGCTGCCGATTGACAAACGCTCCACCCAGTGCGTTGATCCTCCAGTTGATACCAGCCAACTCATGCCCGGCTTGCATGAGCGCGCGAAACAACACCATCGCCTGTTCCATTAAGGGCTTGATCACCGGTAGCAACCGTTCCGCCTGGTGCACTGTAAAATAGCGCGGCATGTCGCCCTCGGACGCTGGTACTCGGAGATCGGCTACCAGCCTGGCAATGCTTCTGGAAGGACGTTTTGCTCTTAGCTGGGTTTGGCCTCCGGTACGCGATCTCATTCGCAGTTTAGCAACCCCACGCTGGGTTATCGGCGTCACAAGGCTGTGCACGATGCCGGGCTCGCGAAGAGGACCGTGGGTAGGCAGCCGGCGAGAGCCTCGTGCGTTGTGTGGCCGGACTTACCGTACTGCGTACCGTGGCCAGAGCGTGAGGAAATTCTGTGACCGGCGGTCTTGACTTTCCACTGCCGGTTCGGCCCATCAGTACGCCTACGGCGGAAAACTCTCCAGCCGTGGGTGCTTGCAGCCACGCTCGATCGATCCTCCACGGCTACCGCTTAGCCTGGCCTTCGGTCCGTGGTGCATCGAGCGCCTGGTCGGGATGGCCCTCGGCAGTTCTGCGTTCGACCCTACGGCCGCTCCGATTCGCGTCAAATATCCCGTTCAGCCGGTGGGCGTCGCGCAGCGTGTGACCCTGGCTACCGGGATGCCGTGGACTGCTGTGCTGCCGTTTGAGGGATCGGAACGCGAACACACTATCAGCTCCCAGGTGTTCGTCTGGGCTGCATCGAAGCTCTGACTTGGTCGACGGACTCGTAGGTCCGGGTCCCACCATCAGCCTCCCGGCGTGGCTATAGATCCCTGTTGGGTGTTTCTACTTCTTGTACGTACCCTGAAGGCGGCTCAGAGTTCGGGCGCGGGCAACTTCAGCGCCATTCACCCAGATCGACAGTCCTCGACCGCGACCGTAGCGTTGCCCGGTCACATCCCAGATGATCGTAAGCCGCCGTCCGTGGTAGGTGACAGCGTCTAAGCAAAACCATTCCCACTCGTTGGGCGGCAACAGCGGGTGCACTTCAATCAGCTCGTCTGCCCGCGGGCGGAGTCCGACAAGGCCGGTGATGAGTAGGTCGGCGTAGGTAGAGTGGTTGTAGTGATCGCCGCGGCCGTAGAACCGTCCTTTCTTGATCTTCTTGGCCCGAGCCAGCCATTCACCAGTGAATGGCTCTAGGTTTTCGTCGATCCAGGGGACAAGGGTGCCGTCGGGCAATCGGCGGTGTTGGCTGCGCGTGTAAATCCGGAAAAGGCTCCAGTAGTGCTCCTTGCCCAAAACGCGCTGAGGGTATTCCTGGATGACGTTGGCCATGGCTCTGAGCACCATGCTCGTCAGGAAGGGCCAACTGGGCCCATTCCACTGGCAGTCGTCTCCATCCCAGGCGATGCGGAACGAGGGATGACGGCGCTCGACGGTGGTGGGCCCAAAGGGCGCGTAGAAACCCGTGGGGTCGAACAACTCTTTCCAGGCGACCTCGAAACCCCGCCTCGGCGTAGGCAGCTTGAAGTACCACGGCACGTAACCGATGAGCTCTCGCATGGGTGCTAGCTGGCCTGATTCCAGGCGAACCTTAAAAAACCTTGCCTGCGGGTCCCATAAGTGGCGTTCCACCAGTCGGCGTAATCGGATAGCTTCCTGTTCGAATTGATGGGCGAGTTGGTGTTGCCCGGCCAGCCGGGCGAGTTGAGCCAGCCCCACTGCGTTGCCGTACATGTAGCTGTTGATCGTGGGTCGGATGTTTTTAGCCGTACGGGATCCACTGGCGGATTCCTCCATGCCGTCTCGCACGTCGTACTGCCAAAACAAGCCATCCGGCAAACGACGCTCGCGTTCCCAGGCACGGAAGTCTTCGACAAGTGCATCGAGCAAGCTGAGCGCGAAGTCCGTGCGTTGATCCACGAGCCAGCGGTTCCAGACGGCATCGGCAATCCAACCGCTGTAACGGTGAAGCGCCGGGTGCAAGCGCCCATCCGGCCCTCCGCAAAGCCAGAACCGTAAGTGGTCATCCAAGTACTGTGGATCCCGCAGCCACCGTCCTTCGTAAACGTGATGTCCCAGAGCGCAACTGAGGGCGTTGTATTCGACCGCGTGGGAAACGGGCTTCAGGAATTCCGTAATGATGTAGCCGCGCGGTGTGTGCCGGATGTGCTTGCGATACGCCCACCAGCGGTAGTAGTAAAGCTCCTCAATCTCTTTGTCTGGGCACTCGAACCATGGGATATTTCGAACCATCCAGTCCCAAGCAGCTTGGTCCGGGATGGCATTCACCACCTCCTCGGGGAAGATCCGGTTGAATCGCTCCACGTAGTGGCGGAACTGCTCAGGATTGAGGACCTGAGCGAGGAGGGAATGCGCGGAAACGATCACAAGCAGAACTGTATGTCTCCACGTCCGGGCGAGTTGGGCCATGGGCATGGGTACACCTGTTGCTGAGTGTAGCGAGAGTGCTTGTGCCGCAAGCCAGCTATTTGAATTCTGAGCGAGCTGATGGGAGTGGCGAGCGAGTCCGTCGGGATTGTTGCGTCGCACTGTGTAGCGTCGTTTGCCACATTCCTGGGCTGGTCGTGCCCGTACGGTCCCCGCAGATGATTGCTAGCCTGCCGCCCAGGTCCCTTCGCGGGCCGATAGGGCGGCCAAGTGCCACTGGCTCGGTGGAGCCTAGGATCGTCCGAGGAAACGGACAAAGGGCACCCCAAGTTGCAGCGAATTTGGCCGTATGGGTCTTAGTCGGCCCCAAGCGCAGTTCTCGAAGGTGACGGAAAGGCTTGCGCCACAATGTTCCAAGCAGTCTTTGCAAGGTGGGGCGAAGGGCCAAGCGAGCCGGATGCTGGGAAGCGGGGCTTCTCGCACACTGGTCCGGGTTGTCCACCGTAGCTGAGGTTGCGGTGCGGAGGTGCTAGAAGGATCAGGCATTTGTTCTCTCGGCTTTGGACGGTTTGCAAGGGGCGCCGGAGAGACGCTGGCGAGTGGAACTTACTTTGGAGGCCCATAAGGGCGATCGTCCCGGGAATCAGCTTCCGGGAGGCGTACCGATTCGGGTTCCCGTAGCTGGCTCGAAGCCGCGACTGGCGCCAAGGCTCGTATTCGAGCGGATCTCCCGCGAGTACACCCGATGTGGTGGCCGCCGTGGCTTGTTGTACTTTCGACCGGGTTGCAACAACGGGCTGCGTATCCCCCGCGTGCTCATGTCTCAAGGACGGTATTGGCGTACCCGCGTGCTGATACGCTAAGGATGCCCTAAGATATAAGGAAGAGGCCCGCCTGTGTAGTCGGGGCGTGGCGCAGCCTGGTAGCGCACCTGCCTTGGGCGCAGGGGGTCGGAGGTTCAAATCCTCTCGCCCCGACCATA
>Ga0105160_1001266_pt1 | contig 10480 bp, 9 predicted proteins | sample GXS110809BmetaG_FD_89591 | JGI IMG/M metagenome (GOLD analysis project Ga0105160, IMG submission 89591) | Hot spring microbial communities from Gongxiaoshe hot spring, China to study Microbial Dark Matter (Phase II) - GXS 110809B | ecosystem: Environmental > Aquatic > Thermal springs > Hot... | reverse complement strand
CGTGTACTGACTATGCGTGAGCTCAAGAAATGGTACCGCTCCCCGTTCCTGCTGGTGTCCACGCTTGTCCAGCCTGTTTTGTGGATGGGGTTGTTCGGCAAAGCCTTCAACCTCACAGGGCTTCTCAGCATACCGGACGACGTTCTCAACCAGCTTCCGCCAGCAGCAACCTCACAGATAGCTGAAGTCTTCAACAGAGTGCTCACCCGATTCTTCGGAACCGCTGACCTAGATTATTTCAGCTTCATCTCCGTAGGCATGCTCAGCATAACCGTGTTGTTCACATCCATGTCTAGCGGGATGGGAATCGCTTGGGACAGGCGTCTAGGCTATCTCAACAAGCTGCTGGCCGCGCCGATATGGCGTGGCTCGATAATCATGTCGAAGGTCTTGGCCACCGTCGTAAGGTCTGTGATCCAAGCCTCCCTCCTCCTCATGATCGCCCTAGCTCTCGGAGCCCGGTTCAACCCATGGCTCCCCCTAGGACCAGTAATAGCCATCGCAACCCTCTGCATCCTAGCCACAGGGTTGTCTTCCTTCTCCATAGCCATCGGGCTGCGTCTCAAGAGCTGGGAGTCTCAAGCCGCCTTGATGAACCTCCTCAACCTTCCGCTGATGTTCGCCAGCAACGCACTCTACCCCGTCAGCATAATGCCCTCATGGCTTCAAGCCATCGCCCTAGCCAACCCCATAAGCTACGCAGTCGACGCAGTACGCCAGACCATCCTTCTAGGCCCGGCGGCCAGCCCCGCAACCCTGATCACAGACCTCGCCGCCGTGGCGTTGTTTGCCGCTGCGTTCACAGGCCTAGGAACATACTTGGCTGGGTCCGCTCTTCAAAAGACCTAGCCTCATCGCCAGGCTTTGCAGAGTTCCTCGTAGTCCTCCTCGGCAAGCCTCCAGCCAGCCGCGCCCGCGTTCTCCTGCAGATGTTCTTTCCTCACCGCTTTGGGTATGGTTATCACGGAAGGATTCCAGACAACCCAGTTCAGAGCCACTTGGGCGGGGGTTTTGCCGTACTTGTCGGCCAGCCTCTTCAAAACCCTTCCCCTGGCCGTGTTAGCCGAAGCCTCAGCAGGTATCCGCCCCTTCCCCAGCGGCGTGTAGGCCACGACCGTCACGCCGTTCCTTGCGCAGAAAGGCAGCAGCTCTCTCTCTACTAGCCTGTTCTCGAGGCTGTACTCCACCTGGTTCGACACAACTTCCTCGCTCTTCAGAGACTCCATCGCCTCCTGCAGAAGCTTCACGTCGAAGTTGCTCACCCCTATGTACCTCACCAGCCCATCCTTCACAAGCCGCTCCATCGCCCGCATCGTCTCAGCCACCGGTATCCTCGGGTTGGGCCAGTGAACCATGTAGAGGTCGACGTACTTGAGCTGAAGCCTTTCAAGGCTCCGCTTGCATGACTTGATTACGTCGTCGTAGCGTAGGTTGGTGTGCCAGACCTTGGTTGCTATGAAGACGCTGTCCCTGCTGAAGCTTTTGACAGCTCTTCCGACAAGCTCTTCCGCATGGCCTGCTGCGTACATCTCCGCTGTGTCGACGTGGTTCATCCCCAGCTCGACCGCGGTCCTGATGGCTTCAACGCATCTCTCGTCATCACGGTGGTCAGCTGCCTCCCTGCCTCCCATCCCCCACGTCCCAATCCCTACGGCTGCAACAGACTCCCCAGTCTTGCCGAGCGGTTTTCTCTCCAAGCCGTCATAACCAGCGTCTCGAAGGCTTAAAACATTACCGTGGAAGCAAAACAGCTATAACACATGGCTTCATGGACGATGACGTGGACGGCGAGGAGGACGAGTACTGGATAGTGAGGATACCTAAGCCACGGCGGCTGATGAGGGCTGTTGGTCGTTTGTTCGGAGGGGTTGGTCAGGGTGTTTTGAAGAAGACCATAACGGTTGACGTGCCGTTCACGATAATAACCTCAGCCCTGATAGGTGTCTTGATGTTCGTCTTCTTCACAGCGGTCGTCAAGATCCCCGACCTCGTCGCCGCCTTGTTCACAGCCATCCTGCTGGGCTTCTACCTGTACGTGCTAAGGTCTGAGACGAGGAGGTGAGGGCCAGCTCCAGAACTTCACAGCTGCTGGCGTTGATGATTTGTCTGCGGCGGCTGCGTAGCAAGCCAGCGCTAGAGCTATTACGTAGTCGTCGTGCTCTCCAGCCGGAGCCTCGTATCGTGCGGCTCCGTCCTCCAAGACCTGCTGGAAGATTCTTAGCTGGTTGATTAACGTCGTCGCGTCCGCCGGTATCACAACCTTTCCGTCGACTATGTTGTTCCGCAGGTTGTTGACGAGCGACTGCTTGACGGCTGACGAGATGCTGACAGGCATGATGCTGGGGATGTGTTCGGCAAGCTTCTCCGCTAGAGGCGCGCCCATTCCCGTGCTGTCGACAGCCACGGCCGCCGGGCTGAACGTCTCCACCGCCCTGCTGATGACCTCCAGCTGCACGCTGAAAGGCTTCTGCTTAAGCTCCGCCAGATAGCAGACCCTCAGCCTGTCGTCCTCCCTCGCAACCCCCACCACAACGGTCGAGTCCCTGTACCTGCCGAAGTCAACACCCAGGTATACACGGCTTTCTTCGCCGGGTTTCGACGGCTGGTAATCCTCCACACACGCCAGTATCTTCTCGTAGGGTATGAAGGCGTTGGCCTCGTCGAGGAACTCGCACTCCATCTCCTGCCTCCACTCGAGGTCGGTCATCACGCGCCGCAGCTCCTGAAGGTCTTGCTGCGTGATGTGGGGTGAGCTTCTGTAGCTGACTAGATGCTTCGACCACCCCTGCTCAGCCGTCCACGCTTCGTAGAACCATCCACGCCTGCCTTTCGGGGTGGAGGCGAGAGCTATCCGCCCCTGCCGGGCCACAGTCGTGAACATGACCGCCGTCCTAACCTTGAAGTCGTCCCTGAACAACGCAGCCTCGTCTACGTACACGGCGTCAGCCCTGTATCCTCTGAGGGCGTCGGGGTTGTTCGGCAGCGATACTATCCTGCTGCCGTTTCCAAGCACGGCCGACCTCTCGCCACACTCGTAGGTCAGCCGGTATGTTGCGCCTTCATGGATCACGCCCGAAGACGCAGCCTTCTCGAGGGTCTGTTTCACGTGGCGGAATATTTCGAGGGATTGTCTCAGAGAGTAGCTTGTGAGAAGCGTTGTTGAGCCTGGCTTGAGAACTGCGTGGGTTAATGCTTCAACCGCCATGGTGAACGTGGCGCCTACTCCCCGAGGCTTGAGCATTATACGGAATCGTGAAGCATCGTCGATGAATCTTCTCTGCCAGCCGTAGAGATTCACGCCCAGCCCGGCGAGCCTGAGAAGCAGCTGGGCTGCGTCACTTGTCTTCATCAGCGGCTCCCAGCGCCTCGCTCAGCATTTCGGACACCATGCGCTTCAGCCTGTCTGCATCCCTCCTCGTCCTCGCACGCCCCTCTACAAAAAGGTCGTCGCCCGCCCTCCGGACTACGCAGCTAACCCCCATCAAGGTCTCAGCCGTCTCGTGTCTCTTCTTGACACCGCTTCTCAGAAGCCAGCTCACCCCTCACCGCCCCCAGACACAATCCTCTCCAGACGCATCACTTTAGCGGCCAGCACGGCTATCAACGCCTTCAGGTCTATATCTCCTTGAGAGGTTCTGACCTCGGCGGGCATCTCCTCCGCCAGGAACCAGAGCTCGCGACGGCCCTGTCTCGTGTAGTGTTTGGGGGTCGGCAGGGGTGCTGCGGCCAGCTGGCTGACGTCTGCTTCGACGATGTTTGTTTTGCCGCTGGTTTTGGAGGGGATGGTGATGTTGGATGACACGACGTCGTTGAAGTAGTTGCTTGACGTGCCCAGCGATGCAGGGGATAACGGCTTGACGGCGTCAGGGCCCACTACCAGCGACGCTCCTACCACGACTCCCTCCTCCGTCTCCCGAGCCACGCTGTCAAGCCTCCGCCTCAGCTCAGCCTTCTCAGCCTCGAGCACAGCCAGCCTTTCCTTCAGCCTCCTCGCAGCCTCCTCAGGCAGGCCCGTCTCCCCGTCTATCCACCAGTAATGCATATCATATCACTCCGAGTAGGTCTGCTGTTATCCTGCCTTTGACGACGTGTAGCTTGTTTATGGGTGCTCGGAAGCTGGGGTCGATGACTACGCTGTCCCCCGCGGTTGCGAAATACATGTTGGTTTTGTCGTTTATGCGTGCAAGGGTGTCGGCAACCTCAGCTCTCAGCCGTATCAAGTATAGCTCTGTGAAGCCGAAGTCCCTCGGGGCCACGGGGTTTTTGTCGTAGTAGATGCGCGGCTCGTAGCTTGTCTGGTTGTAGGCGCCGTTGCCTCTCACCAGGATACGCAACTGTCCGGCCGCCGGGGCTCTTATCTCGGGAACTCCTGACGCCGTATCCCATGTAAGCGTCGTGTACGTCGTCGAGGTTGTTGATTTCTCGGCCGCTGCAGCGGCGAACACGGGCTCGATGAAGACGATGGGGCGTGCGAAGACCGTTCCCGAAGCTGCTCTGATTTGTATCGAGACTTTGGGGGCGTAGGAGCCGGGGCCGATGAAGTAGGTCTTGTCGAAGATGTCTGCCGACACCGGTAGGTATGTTTTGCGGATGAGAAGGTCATGGGGCTTGTAGGCCGTGGCGGCGCCGTCGAAGACAAGGCTATGCTCCCAGACGGCGTCATCCGTCAAACTCGATGACCCGGTGATTCCGTTATACGTCCCACCTCTCTGAACCATGTAGCAGTTGTTTGTGTCCGGCGAGCCCGGGCTTGACAAAACCACGTACAACCTCTCATCAGCTGGCGGCAGAATCTTCATGCCGTCGAACGGTAAGATGGACGTGTATCCACCGCCCGTCAGAGAAGAGGCGGGAATTTCATACTCCGCGTATTTTGTCTCAGGAACCCATGCGCGTGGATGGATACGGAGTGCGACATAATAGTTTGTCACGCTAGAGCTTGTCCACGTCGAGCCGCTGTTTGTGCTAGTCCATGCGCTGTGGTCGGAGCCGAAGTCGCTCGCCGACACACGGCCCATGTTGTAGTGGACGTAGCCTGTTCCCGACGAGCGGAAGAGGACGAATGAATAGAGGCCGGGCCCCAGTTCGAGCGGGGGGTTGAAGAAGTATTCAGAGTACACTCCAGGAGACGTGATGTCAGCTATAACCGTCGGCCCAGGCCTTCCATCGGGCTGAGCATTTCTTACCTGAAGCCTGTCAGCTCCTGAGGTCATTGTTGTGAATACGATTCCGGCGATACGTATTTTGTTGGGAAAGTTCCTCGTCGTGGCTCTCCACGTTGTCGGCGAAACCGACTCGTAGTTGGAGGCGTTCCCGCCTTCCCGCAAACCGTCGGCGAGAAACTCCGTCGAAGACCTTACGGCTCGGTAGATTTCGACGCGGAGAGGGCCGGGGCTTCCGACCTTCGAGAGGCTCAGCTCGAGGTTGTCCCAGAACTCTCCGCCTCCCGCCTGCCGCTTCAACACCTGCCCGAGCCTGACCTGGCCGTAGAGAGGTATGGATTGCACCGTTCCCCCGACGTCGGCCGGCGTGTATGTTGCGTATGACGGTATGTTGAAGGTTTGCTCCGCCTGCCATGTCTTCGTGGTTGTGGAGTCTAATGGTTCGAGCTGCAGGTAGGGCCAACGGAGTGGGAAAGCCTCAAGCTCCGTGTAGACAACCTGACTCATCTACCACTCACCCCGTACGAATTGTCATCCCTCCGTCCAGACAATCTTCACGAGCTTGACCTTGGGCGATGGATGTGATGGAGTCGGCCTGGTTAGCGATATTTTCAACACGACCCGTTCCCGAGCGGCTGGCGTGAGCAGGTAGTCGCTGTCGATGTACAGGGTTGGGAGCGTGGTTTCGACCTCAAGCCAGTTCATGGTTGACGCACCGCCTCCGGCTTTGTTCGCGGTGTCGATCTTGATTTGGTGGCGTCGCCACGCGAGGCCTTGATGGTTGAGCACGGCTTCGCTGTATTTGGTCTGGGTTTCCATGATTCTGAGCCTGAGGTTGGGGTCGTCGGCGAGCGAGTAGAGGTAGACTGTGAGGTATTTGTAGCTTGTTAGGGTTTGTGCGAGGTTTTTGTCGGCGGGGTAGAATATCTTCATGGTCGGGGACGTGGCTGTCTTGGTTGCGCGGATGCTCCAGCGGCTGATGACTGCGTTCTCCGAATCCGTGAGCCTGCCGTCTTCCACGCCCCATTCGGATGCGTTCTGCTCGGTGAGCCCGCCAACGTGTGCGGGGAAGTAGTTGAACAGGTAGTCTTCGGGGATGTTTTGGTCGATTGGAGAGCCGTCTGCCCTGTAAAGGTCTGCTCTGACCGCGCCTCCTCCAGCCTCGTAGCTGTAGTGGACGCGTAGCCATCGGTTGAACAGGTCGTTAGACGGCGTGCAGCTTGTTTCAAACCATCCGGAGGTGGCGCCCGACGAGAGCTGGGCGTGCCCGTCTTCGTTCAGGACGATGTTGTTAGCGTTCTCAAGGATGAGCGGCGGCTTGTTGTAGAGACGTAGGACTCTTCGGTCGGCCTGTATTTTGAGGGCTGCTTGAACCGAGGACGCTATCGTCGTTATCAGCTCGGGTATTTGGATTGATTTACCGAACAGCGATGCGGTGTCGCCGTGCAGAGCCTCCTGCAGGTAGTCCTCGAAGTATTCGAGCCTTCCGCCTAGCATGACCTCGCAGAAGTTCTCGCTCGGCGTGTAGCTTGTTTCGACGACGTATAAACGTTCTTCTTCGAGCCCCAGCGATGACAGGCTCACGGAAGCCATCATCCCCGCCTCAACCCCCAGGTCTTCAAAATCAGCCCTATGCATCTTTATCCTCAGCTGTCGACCATACTCCCTGCTCATCTCAAGCCGCGTCTGCGCTCTCCGGACAGCCTCGTCGACGTCCGTCAGGAACGGGTCGTGGACCACAAGCGGCATGTCTGCCGGAGGCTCCGAAACCTCGGCCAACACCTTCCCCCCCGCTCCCACGTAGATGATTTTGTTGCGGAGGCTCCACCTGTCTTCGACGTGTTCGGCTGAGACGACGTGTTCATCGCTTAGGGAGATTGTTGGGCTTGCCCCGGTCTTGGGTTTGAAGATTAGTTTCCTGCCGGGCTTCATCCGGAGGAGGTGGTTTGTTCCTCTGGCGGTGTTGAGCATCACCTCGAGGGCTGAGGTGTTCTGAACCTCCCAACTCGTCTTGAGCGACGGACCTTCCTCAACTCCTTCCACGTCAACGTTCATCTCGAGCTGCGCCATGTCCCTCACAACCTCCCCCGCCGAGGTTCCCGCCGGATAGCTCCTGTAGACGACGTACCGCTCGTAGAGGATGAGGTCGGAGTAGGCTGTGGCCTCTGTCGTCAGCGTGCCGGAGACCCTGAGACGGCGCTCGTTGACCACTCCTTCGAAGACGGCGCTGCCGCCAACCTCCAGCCTCACCCTGTCGCCAACGTCTATGCTTGCCTGGACAAGCTCGAGAGACAGTTTTTCTAAATCCCTTGACGAGACCGTGTGGGTCAGCTTGGCCAGCCTGCCGGAGACATCTGTCCACGAACCGTCTCTGTAGACCTTGAGGCTGGTCGTCAAACCCTCCTCACCCTCCTCAGCAAAGCCCTACTCAGCTCCTCAGCCAAGTCCCTCGGGTCCGAGCCCGCAGCGTTGACGGTTATCGAGATGTTGACCGTCCTAGACGTCGAACCGCCTCTCCTGAACCACTCAGCCACGGGCCGGGGCAAAACCATCTCCCCCCGATGAAGGTAGGCAGGCCCCTCAGGAGTATACCAGGCGCCGCGCTGATACTCCCAGAAGTCTCCAGGCGCTCCCTGAAAACCGGAACCGCCCGCAGCCCCCGCCTCCTCCTGCCTTGCGGATACACGCTCCTCGACTATCCTGTAGACGACTGTCATGCCGTTGAGGCTGTTGAGCGTGTTGATCAAGGCCTCGACGCTGGACCGGTTTCCCTCGACGGCGCTCCGGGTTGTTTCGAGTGCTTTGACGAGCAGGCCGTGCAGAGAGCCTGCGACGTTCCCGGCGTCGACTCCAAGAGCGTTCAGCAGCGCTACGAACTCCTGCTGGCTGACAACGCCGTCGGATAGAGAGCCGGCCAGGGCGGACATCACGTTTGCCAGCATGCTTCCGGCGTCGACTGCGCCGAGCATGTAGAGCTGGAGGGCTTGCTGCTGGAGCGAGAGCAGCTGGCTGACGTAGTTGACGGCTGACTGGGCTGCTGCGAGATATCTGGCGCTGGCCGCCTGCTCCTCTGTCAAGGCTGTTGAAACTCCTAGGGCTTCGTTGAGCCGTGTGAGGACGTTGTAGTAGTCTAGGCTGGCCGCCAGCGTCTTGCCGGCTGTGGAGAGGTCTTTGACCGCGTTCTCAGCTGTGCGTAATGCGTTCGACAGCTCCATCACCGCTGTGGACGACGTTCGCACCCCATCCTGCATAGACTCGGCTAGCCTCCTCATGCTGTCCGGGACCGATTGGCCGGCCATCAACGCCGTCTCGACAAGCCTGTGGATGTTCTCGTCATAAACAGCAACGGCTTCAGCTATCTTCAAAGCCTCAGCCAAGCTTATCTGGCCCGACTCGACCCAGAAAGCGATGAGCTGAGAAGCGTCCTCCTCCGTGATCTTTTCGAGAATCCTCAGCTGGGTCTCGAGGAAGGCCATCTTCCTGTCAAACTCGCTGTCCACAATCTCGGCGACAATACCCCTCCACGCAGTCGTGAAAGCGTCGAAAACCTTCAGCACGTAAGGCCCGACCATGCTGTAGATGGCCGAAAAAGAATCGCCGATAACGCGTTGAAGCCTGTCAGTCTCAGCCCTCAGCATCGCAGCTTTTCCCTCAACCGTCGACAGGGACTCGCCGAAGACCTGGAGGGCGGAGCCGCCGCGGGAAACCTGGGAGACCAGCTCGTCGAAGGCTTCGCTCATCTGCATCAGCGTGAACAGGGCTCTGACGGCCCTTATGTCGACTCCCGAAAGCCTGTCCTGCAAGTTTACAAAGTCTCCTCCGAGCTCTCGAGACCTTGAGAGGACGTCCATCATGATTTCGCCGACAGACCTAAGCCTCTCGCCGGCATCACGGACAGGCACGCCGAGCTTTCCAGCTATTTCGTAGAGGCTTGACAGAAGCCTAGCCAAGTGGGTTCCAGCCTCCTCGGCGGAGCCGAACCTCCTCTCCAAAGCCACCAGCCATGCGGTGGTCTCCTCGAGCGAGAGGCCCACGGCCCGGGCTACGGCGCCGACGTTGGCCAGCCCGTTGGCGAAGTCGCCGGCAGTACCTATGCCCAGCCGGGAAGCGTTGACCAGGACGTCGACGACGTGCGCCGCCCTTCCACCCTCGACGCCGAACTGAGCCATCACCTGCACAACCCTGTTGGCCGCCTCTCCGAACTCTAGGTTCTCCAGCCTGGCGAGGACGAGCGAAGACCTCAGGGCGTTGACGGCGTCCGTGCTCGACAGCCCTGCCTTGACCAAAGCCTCCAAAGCCCTCATAGCCTCAAAGCCCGAGACCGCCATGTCCCTGGCTGCAGCAGAAGCCACAACTCTGAAGGCTGAAGCAAGGCCTGAGACCGACTGCCCAGCCCCAGCCGTCGAGGCCGCAAGCCTAGCGGCTGCTGCTTCAAACTCGGCGAAGGCCTTCACCGACCCTGCGAGAAAGTCTTGGAGATAGTTGCCGGCCTCGAAGATTGCTATGCCCAGGGCCCTCTTCAGAGCCGACGAAAGAACTGCGAAAGACGACTCGAGCCTCCCGGCCTCACGCACACCCGTGTCCCCAAGGCTCTGCATCTGCGTCCGTGCGTAGGCCACGGCCTTGCTGAGCTGGTCGTCAGCCTCGAGCAAAACCTTGACGGTGAAACTGGGCGGTGGCATCAAGGCCCAGAAACATGGCTGGCTTATCTTGCTGAGAACCTCCGTCCGACGGCTGGATGTGAAGACGTGCAGGCCGCATCGGCGGAGGCCGTATAAATACCTGGCGGGGTTGTTAAAGCTTAATTGGGCTCGAGAGGGACGAACACCGTGAAGACCGTCAAGCAGACGCTAAGCTGCCCCATATGCCGTGGGACCAACATCCTGCCGGCGAAGGTTGAGGGAGACGCGCCGCAGGCCTTCGAGTGCCTCGAATGCCAGACGCAGTTCAGCATACTCAAGCCTAGGATACTGGGGTACGAGGTTGGAAGGGAGAAGGTTGAAGAAGCCAGGAAGAAGGAGTCTAGGCGTAGGACTCTGGCCGACATCCTCGACGGCGTCCTTCTGGGATGGCTGCTCCGTCGCTGACTATGTTTTCCTGACGTACAGGATCCACGCAGAAGGGTTGAACTCGTTCCTCAAGTCGTACAAGACGGCGTGGTTGTTGACCACGAGCCAGAGGTTTACGTTGAGGACGTGCGTAGAGTTGTGGTCGACGTAGACTACGGCGACAAGCCGGTTGTACGGGTCCATCACGAAGAGGTCGTCGACGTCGAGGTAAACGGTCTTCCCCTCGATGAGCGCGCGTAAGGCGTTCGT
>Ga0105160_1001264_pt1 | contig 10486 bp, 7 predicted proteins | sample GXS110809BmetaG_FD_89591 | JGI IMG/M metagenome (GOLD analysis project Ga0105160, IMG submission 89591) | Hot spring microbial communities from Gongxiaoshe hot spring, China to study Microbial Dark Matter (Phase II) - GXS 110809B | ecosystem: Environmental > Aquatic > Thermal springs > Hot... | reverse complement strand
GCTCTCCACCTCCTCTGTTGGTCCCCAAGAGGAGAGGGGGAATTCCCCCTCTCCTCTTGGGGACCAACAGAGGAGGTGGAGAGCGATGGCGACCCCTCAAAACATGACGCGGCGTGAGTTCCTGAAGACGATAGGCTTGGGAACAGCAGCCCTGGGCGTCTCGAGGCAACTTTCGGCCCAAGGGAAGCGTCGTCCCAACATCCTTCTCATCGTGGCCGACGATTTAGGCTATGCGGGCATTGGTTGCCAAGGATGCACCGACATCCCCACGCCGAACATCGATTCTCTGGCAACCAACGGTGTGCGCCTCACCAACGGTTACGTCTCCTGCCCGGTGTGCGCTCCCACGCGGGCAGGGCTCATGACCGGGCGTTACCAGCAGCGGTTCGGGCTGGAGTTCAACCCTGGCCCGGAGGCCACGGCTGCTTCGGACTATGGCTTGCCCCTCTCCGAGGCCACCCTAGCGGAGAGGCTCAAGCGTTTGGGCTACGCCACCGGCATGGTGGGCAAGTGGCATTTGGGCTACAGGCCGGAGTTCAGCCCGCCCAAGCGTGGCTTCGACGAGTTCTTCGGCTTCCTTGGAGGATCCCATCCCTACCTGCCGGGGAAGGGAGGAGGCCCTATCCTGCGCGGCCTGGAGCCGGTGGAGGAGAAGGAGTATCTCACCGATGCCTTCGCCCGGGAGGCGGTGGCCTTCATCGAGAAACACCGTCGCGAGCCTTTCTTCCTCTATCTGGCCTTCAATGCCGTCCATGCTCCCATGGAGGCCAGCGAGAAGTATCTGGAGCGTTTCAAGGCCATCAAGGACGAGAGGCGTCGCATCCATGCAGCCATGCTGGCAGCCATGGACGATGCGGTGGGGCAGGTGCTGGCCACCTTGCGGAAGCATCGCCTGGAGGAGGACACCCTCGTCTTCTTCATCAGCGACAACGGCGGGCCGACGGGGGTGAACACCTCCCGCAACGACCCGCTGCGGGGCTTCAAAGGGCAGGTCCTGGAGGGTGGCGTTCGCGTCCCCTTCATCGTGCAATGGAAGGGCGTGCTGCCGGCGGGCAAAGTGGACGATCGCCCCGTCATTGCCTTGGACATCCTCCCAACGGCCCTCGCGGCTGCAGGAGGCTCCAGCGTCCCTGAGGGGAAGTTGGATGGGGTGAACCTTCTCCCCTATCTGCGAGGCGAAAACCCTAACCCACCCCACGCCGCCCTCTTTTGGCGCTTCGGAGAGCAATGGGCGATTCGGCAAGGGGCGTGGAAGTTGGTGCAGGATCGCCAGGCCCCAAGGCCCCAACTCTACAACCTGGAGGAGGACGTGGGGGAGTCGAGGGACTTGTTCGAGAAGGAACCGAAGCGGGTGAGGGAACTCACCGAGCGGTGGCAGGCTTGGAATGCTGAACTGGTGGCCCCCCGTTGGGGTCGTGGCGCCCAGCAGAAGCGGCAGGAAAGGGGGGAAGGCGCTCGCCAACGGCGACGGGTCGCCGGGTGAGATGAAGCGCCGTCGATTCTTGAGCGCCGCCCTCGGAGGGGTCGTTGCCCGAACTCGGCTGGCAAAGGGTTCTGTTCCTGCAGGGAAGGGGAAGATGCCGAACCAGGAAAGGCCGAACATCCTCTTCATCCTTACCGACGACCAGGGCTGGTGGGATGTAGGAGCCTACGGCAACCCTCACATCGAGACGCCCCACTTGGACCGGTTGGCCTCCGAGGGCGTGCGCTTCACCCATTTCTACGCCACCCCTGTGTGCACCCCCACCCGGGCTTGCCTCCTAACCGGCCGATACTTCCAGCGCACCGGGGCCATCGACACCTTTATGGGCCGCGACACCATGAGCGCCGACGAAATCACCCTGGCCCAAGTGCTTCAGGAGGCGGGCTACCGCACAGCCTTAGTGGGCAAGTGGCATCTGGGGCGCTATATGCGCTACCATCCCAATCAACGAGGCTTCGACGAGTTCTTCGGTTTTTGGCAATACGGATTCATCAACCGCTACTTTGATTCCGACGAACTCTTCTATCAACGGGAGCGGGTTCACACCACAGGCTACATCACCGACGTGCTCACAGACTTCGCCATCGAGTTCGTGCGCTCCAGCCCAAGGCCCTTTTTCCTCTACCTTTGCTACAATGCGCCCCATAGCCCCTTCTTCGCTCCCGATGGGTATGTGGAGCGCTATCTGCGCAAGGGCCTTCCCCTGCGGGAGGCGCAGATTTATGGCATGGTCTCCTCCATCGATGAGAATGTGGGGCGGCTGCTTCAAGTCCTGGACCAGGAGGGCTTAACAGGGAACACTCTCGTCTTCTTCATGGGCGACAATGGTGGGGTGAGTGGACACTGGCGAGGGGGCCTACGGGGGAACAAGGGCTTGGTCTACGAAGGAGGCATCCGCGTCCCCTTCTTCGTTCGCTGGCCGGGCCATTTCCCCGCTGGGGCTGTAGCGGAGGCGATGGCCCACTGCATAGACCTCTTCCCGACCTTGTGCGACCTTCTGGGCCTGCCCTTGCCGCAAGACCGTCCCCTCGATGGGAAAAGCATCCTTCCCTTGCTGCAGAAGGGAGAAGGACCCAGCCCTCATGAGGCCCTCTTCTTCCAGTGGACGAGGGTGCGGCCCGACCCCAACAAGAATTGGGCGATTCGCCAGGGACGCTACAAGTTGGTGAATGGCGAGTTGTATGACCTGGAGACCGACCCCGGCGAAAGGCAAAACCTGGCTTCCCAATACCCCGACCTCGTGCGGGCGCTGCGGGCTCGCTTCGAGGCCTGGTTCCAGGAGGTCACGGCGGGCCAAACCTACGAGCGGGTTCCCATCGAGGTGGGACGGGAGGACGAGAACCCGGTGGAGATCGATGTCACCTGGGGTGAGGCGGTGGGCAAGAAAGTGACCCCTCGCTACGAGCGTTACATCCGCGACCGGGTGGAGAACTGGACGGAGCCGAACGATGCGGTCCGGTGGAGGATCGAGGTGGTGCGGGGAGGCGACTACGAGGTAAGCCTTGCCTACGGCTGTCCGCTGACCGATGCCGGCTCCACCTTTCGCGTGGAAGTGGGCGACACCTGGCTGGAGGGAACTGTAGAGCCAACCCCGGGTTGGGAGATGTTCCAGGAACGGGTGGTGGGGCGCCTCCGCTTGACCCCTGGTGCGGGCGATTTAACGATTCGCCCCCTTCGCCTGAAAGGGCGCGAGTTGATGCGCCTCCACAAAATCTGGCTGCGGCGGCTGTAGGCGGGGGCCGGGTTCAAAACAACAACCTCTCTTTGGGCGTGAGTTGACCGCTTCGAATCCGCTCCCGCAACTCATCAGGAACTTCCGCCAAGTAAATTTGGGCGATCCCTGTTCGGTCGGAAGTGAAGAGAACATATCGGCCATCAGGGCTGAACTGGGGGTGGGGGTGAGTCCACTGAGGGTGACCTTGGGAACTGCGGGCATAGCAAAGGGGACGATAGCGCCCTGTGGGAACATGAACCAACTGCAACCCTTCATCGGGCCAATTGGTATCAGCGACAATCCATTCCCCATCCAAAGTGGATGCCGAGTGCCAAAAGTAGACGCCTTGGGCGATGTAGGTGGGTCTCTCCTCCCCCAGACCGAGATGCAAAAGGGCTCGATCCGGTGGCAAGGCTGTGCCCTGCAGACGCCCTGTTCGTCCCAAGAAGGTCCAATGGGCGAATTCGTAGGAGGTGGTGAAAACGCCCTTCTCCTCCCCCTCATAATCCAGCAGCCGATGCTCGTAGGTGAGGATGCCGGAGCCACCCGGGTCGCAGGAATGGAGCGCTCTGACCTTTCCCTCCCATTCCCTCAGGATAACTGCCTCCATCCCATCGGTGCGATAGCGAGCCAAAACTGTCTTCCCCTGAGGCGTATAGGCTTGAGTGAAATAATAAACCCCATCCGGCGAGACGAAACCTGCCCCGCAATGGTCTATTCCATCCAGACCTACGATTTCCTCTTCCTCAAAATTGTCCATGCTCACCCTCCATAGGACGCTACCACGATGGAAGTAAACCCATTGGCCATCTGGGGAGAGGGCGAAGCCGCCTAAGCCCTCGGACTCGGTCAGTTGCGTCAAATTGAGTCCGTCCACATCCACGCGGAACAAATCCCAAGGCGCATCCCTCTTGGGCTCTCGTTGGGAGAGGAAGATGAGCGTCTTGGAATCGGGCGTGAAGTTCATGGCGTAGTAGGAGAGGCTCATGCTCATGGTGGGGAAACTCGTCAACTGCAAAAGGCGCACCCCTGTGCGAGCATCAGTAAAGGAGATCCTTTCGGGCGTGTAAGTCTTCCCTTTGGCCATCTCCCTCACTCCTAACGCGGGAAAGCGATTTCTACCTTGTCCTGGGCGACCTCGCTGCGAAAGAGGGGCTTCCCTTGGAGGGAAACGTGAAGCAGACGAACGCCGTAGAGGAAACAAGGCCGCCAGCTTCGCCCCTCTCGCTGGTAGCCCATGACAAGGCTGGAGCCTGCCATAGAAAGGGCGCTTCCGGCGGGTAGAGAAACCTGGCATGTTTCCGGCGCCCCTTGAAGGGCAGCCAGGCCGTTAACCAGAAACAGGAATGCGTAGGTTTCTCCCTCCACCCACAGTGCCCTGGCTCCCGGTGTCTTCGGAACGAGGGGCAAGGCGCTGGCTTTCACCTTGGGAACCTTTTGCCCCTGGAAGGGGAGGAGAAGAGTGGTGAATGCCAAAGGCAGGGTGCCCTTGCGGCGGAAGCAGACCACAGGGACTTGGGTCAAGCGAGTCCAATCAACAGCAGCGATGCTCTGGCGAACATCCAGGGCGACCTCTTCAGGCTGAATCTCCTGCAGAAGCAAATTCCCACCATCTCCCGAAGTCCATACCAACCGCTGGCCTTGATTAAGGCTTGTTTCGATGGGAGCGAAGTGGAACCAGAGTTGAGCCTCGTGCTCGCCATGCCCTACCACATCGTCCCATAGGAGCCATAATCCCTCATGGCCATCGCCCGGTTTAAGGAACCATAGCCGGCGATAATGTCGCACCTCGGGCAGCCCTTGATAGCCTTTGTTATGACCGGCAAAGAAATCGAAGTCTTGGGAGGTCACCCAAAGGTCAGCCTCCCCTCCGCCGCTTTCGTTGCGAAGGTCCGCCGTAACGGTGTTATGGGAGAAGGTGGAGGAGAGTTCCTGAGCCTCTGGTGTGCCGTAGATGTAGACGCCAGGATCGATCAAGACCAAGCGACCGTGGGAGGAGAGAATGAAACTGAGAGCATCCAAGTGACCATGGCTTCCATGAGGCCCACAGTGGAGACCTAAGTAGTGGGCATCGGGCTGCCAGGAAGAACGCATGTAATAGAAGCCTCCATAAGGGAAGCCCATTGAGGTTTGACGGGGCGGTGTGCCTTCTTTCCCCCCTGTGGCGACAAAGCGAAAATCCTCGCGCTGGAAGAATTGGGCTCCCTTCGCCAGCACATCTACCGTCACGGGAGGATTGGCATCGCCCCAAAGAGGCAGGCTACCATCGGGCAGGGCGGAGAACATCACATATTCGTGCATCTTCTCCGTTAGCCTGACCATCTCCTCCGGCACTTTTATGCCAAGTCCACGGGTTCGCTCCAGAACGCTGAGATAGCGACCCATGACCAGAAGGTGATAATTGATGGAGGGCTCTTGGAGGACTCCATCTGGAAGCACAGTGGAGAGGGCGTTCCGAACCAGAGTCTCTATGCCCTGCTGGACCCATCTCTTCGACCCCTTGAACTCCGGATAGGTGAGACCAAAATCGAAGAGGGCATCGGCCATCTGGGTCTCCCAATTCCCGCTGCCTCGCATCCGTTCCAAAACCTCTGCCATCTCGCCCAAGTTGATGATGAAGGCAGCCCTTAAGTCCAAGGGGAAGAAGGGGGAGGGGACGAAACGCCCGTAGTAAGCAAAGCCGTGTCCCATCCTGGCCCCAATGGAGAGGCCCGACCACATGGAGCCTCCGGCGAGGCCAGGAGGTAATGCAGCAGGGATGACTTCATCGCTCCGGAACACACCCGCCCGCAAGGGGGAGGGGGAGTGGAGGAAAAGATGGAACAGCATATCGCTGAAGGCTTTCGCATACTTCTCGTTCCCTGTATTGGCATAGGCTTGAGCCAAGCACTTCCGGAGCCCTGAACGGGTCAAGCCGACACCGCCCCGCTCCGGCCAAAGGGCATAATGGTTCCAATAAGGACCCAAATCCACCGTCGTCCCATCGGGGAGCAAAACCTTCTGCTCACAAGCCAAATCGGCCTCCCGGGTGTCAAAGTCAGGGTTAAACCGAGGCTGGCAGTTCTCAAGCGGTATCAGGTCTTGGCGACCTTCAAAGTGAGAAACCAAGCGCCGAATGGCTTCCTCCCAATCCTTGCGCTCTACTGCCTCGCGCAAAGGTTGCACGGGTGGGTAGTCCAAGTTAAAGAGTTTGAAGGCTTCACGATAGAGGTGTTCGCGGTCGCAGCGATGGCGCACATGGACCTCAAACCAAAGATCAAAATCCTGAGGCTGCCCGCCGACGAAGGCTCTCCCTCGGGGATAGTCGTCGCGCGCCACTCCGATACCGGCTAAGACCCTGTCGCCGCCGGCAAAGCCAGGGCGCTTCCCGCTGAGTGCCCATTCCCTGGGGGTCACGGCGGGTCGCAGCGGCTCCGCTTCAACAGTGAGTTCAAAGTAGTAGGGGCGATTCGGTTGGACCTTTGCCCTTAAGGTAAACATGGGCACAGCCCCTTCCCACATTCGGCGGGCATAAGGGATGGCGGAGCGACCATAGGAGACGCGCTTTTCCGGGCCGTCCCAGAGGGTCATGACCAAGACTTCATCGGGCTGCCAACTCTCGTGCCAGAAGGCTTGCCAGATGGCGATACGGAAGACTTCCTCTACCTCTTCCCCGACGATGAAGGTCTGTCCCACGGGCTTGCCCGGCTCAATGGTGGCAAACTGAGCCTCGTCACGGCTTCCCGAATGTTCCCCTAAGCGAGGGCAATTGAGAATCTCCTCCAGCAAGGGACCTGCTTGGCCCACCGGAGCGGGCTTCAAGAGTCCAAATACGATGGCTCCGAGCAGAAGCAGTGTCCTTGGCCAGCCCATCATCCCATCCCTTCTGGTCACTTTAGGGGCACACTGGCGCGCAGATGAAATCGTCAAAGGAGACGGTAACTGCCCTACCGAGGTTGCCCCAACCGTTGAGTTGCACATAAAGCCTCCATCGGCCGGAGAACGGCGGAACATGGACGAAGCGATACAGGTTCCATTCTCCGCTCCTTTCCAAAATTTGATCAATGGGACCATACCAAGTGTGTGAGTCCTCATGGTATATGCCATAGTTGACGATTGGAGCGGGCGCCTCAGGGGTGTAGTTATCCCAGCGCATACGGCAGCGAATTTCGTAGCGCACTCCTTCCCGCAATTCGACATCTTGCCAGAGTTGGGCAGACTCAAAGTTCGAGGTTCCCTTGGGCATCGTCAGCCGAACAAAGCGCTCGTCGCCTTCTCCAATAACCTCCCCTGTGATGTTTGCGCCACCGATGTTGGCGAAGTGCCACGGCGGGGCAATGGGACCAGGAACTTGATGGGTGAAACCTGGATCGAGGACAATGTTGCCAGTGCGTGTCTCAACCTCCGATGGCTCTTCCAACTCGTAAAGTTCAAAATCATCCACTAACACCCTGATATCCGCTGGCCTTTGATGAGGGAGTAGAGAGAGATATATCAGGGTGCGTTGGGTGGGATCGGTGGGACGGAAGCGAAACGCCAGCCTATGCCAGCGATTGTCGAACAGCCACACATCGCGTCCGGAGAAGTCTCCCATGCCCTCGCGATGCCGAGCCCAGAAGGAGACGATGGCTGAAGGATGTCCTGATGTGGGGTTAGCATTTGCTGGCGCTGTGTCGGGCCCATCGAGCCACCGCACCCACACTGAGGCTTCGTATTCCTCCCCCTCGGCGAGCCATATCCTCTGGCCGACGGTCACGAACTCAAAGCCAGTCGCCTCCTTCGGAATCGCTAAAAGGAGGCACCGACGCCCCGATCTCGCCTTCGCTGGGTTCTCAATGCCCATGACCAGCAAACGGTTTTGAACCACCTCCCGACCCACCTTTTGAACCTCCCACCCCTGGGTTAAGCCTGTGCTCGAGAGGGGGCCTACAGGGACTCCTTCGAACCCAGGGTCATGGAGCAATTGCCGATCTGGAGCGCGGGAAACGATGGCCTCGAAGAGCATCCCCAGGAGAGCGAGCCTCCATCCCATAGCATCTTCTCCAACCTACAGGGCTATGCCTCCTCCACGAATCGGAAGCTCAAGGCCTGGGCCAGTTCTTTCACCGGCTCCCGAAGGTCGCCGTAGAAGGTGACGCGATGCCAGCCGTATTCATCCCAGAAGGTGAACAGTTTCTCCATATCACCGATTACCTCACAGGCGAGTTTCGTGCGGCAGGCGCGGTCCAGGACGATATTCTCCACTGCCTTGCCTCGATGGAGGAGGATCTCCCGTCGCAAAGGATGAATCTCCAAGGTGCTGGTGAGGTAGCCCAAGGGCAAGAAGGAGCGGACGGAGGCTCCCCGCTGATCCTCGGCGTGGGGGAGGATTTCAAAATCGTTCTCCGGCCCCTCGGGTCCGAAGGGCTTTGTGGTCGCTACGCAATGGGCGTAAATGATTTGCCGCTTCGAGGTATCCATGACAGGGTCGGAGATGTATCCGGGTCGATGGATGAGGTGGTTCATCACCACCATTGTCCCCGTGGAGACCAGGTCCGCCTCGCACGCGCCTATAAGCCCTGTGTTGAGGAGTTCCACATAGCCCAGGCATGGGTAGGCTGCAAGCCTTCCGCTATAGAAACCCCCCAAGCAATTGATCGTGATGGCTTCCGCTTGATATTTCCCCATAAGCGCCTTCTGGCCCAGGTAATTTCGGGCGGATTGGCGGAGAGTCTCCTCTGGCTCCTCGATTCGCACAACCCTCGCCTTGTTCTTCCAGCGCTCAACCACCTCTTCCACCTCGGCGGGGTCTGCCGCCTCGCAAGCCGCTGTCAGTTCCTCGAAACCAACCCTCTCCACCGTGATGCCCATGGTCTCTTGAAGGGCCTTGGCCACATCGGCACTTCCCCCACCTACCGCTACGATTTTAGCCCTCTTCACCGCCTCCAGGCAGGCACCAATGGTGGAGACATCCAAGCGGTCCTCCTTCCACTCTTTAGGGCCTTCCGAGGGCGTGCGCTCCTGGCGAACGCGGTCGCAGGCGGCCACAAAGTCCTCCACCGTCCCAGTCTTTAGGAGGGTGAAGCATCGGGCTGCCGCCACCAAGTCTTCGAGGCGGGAGGAAGCGATAAAGGAGAAATTACGATATTGATTGCGCAACTGGGCCGTGTAACGCAAAAAGCCCCCGCTTCCGGCAAAGAGAAAATCGGCCACCAAGGTCGGCTTGCCGGAGGCCACGATCGGAGGGAACACCTGGATCCAGTTGTTCATTTGATAGACCAGATAGCCATCGACTCGGTCCGTATCGTGTTGGGCCAAGATCGTCTTTGCATCCTCCGGAGTGTGGGCGATTGCGGGGAGGAATTCCACTTCAGGGCAGCTGGTTTGGAGAGCACGGGTGACCCGTTCGATCTCCGGTCGCAAGTCATAGCCGATATGGGGCCAGGTTGGCCGATCCTGGACCAGCGCCCAGCAGGCGAAGACCAATCGCACTCGAGGACGCTGGCCCGCCTTTAGGGATCCTCCCTCGGTCACCATGGGCAGCGTCTCACCCGCGATCCTTAAGGCAGCATAGGCGGCACCTCCAACCAGGAACCGCCGCCGGCTCATGCAATAGCGACAGGCATCCTCCCTCAGACCGGATGCGGCCTGCTTCATGGGCGTTCCTCCTTGCCACAAGGCGTTAGCCCTTAAGGGTTCGGGCTATGACGTATTCCTGCAACTCGGGGGAGAGTTCCACAAACCTATGGGAATAGCCGAAAACACGCACTGTAAGCCATCGGTATCGTTCGGGATACTTTTGGGCTTCACGCAAAGTCTTCTCGTTCACGGTATTAAAGGCGATGGAGCCCCCGCCGAGCCTGCAATAAGTCCGAACAAGGGCATCGATCATCTCAACAATCTTCCCCCCCTTTAGACCCATGGGAAGCTCCAGGATATAGGAAACACCCCCTGAAAGGAGTTGGTGAGGCAATCTGGTTACCGAAAGGATCTCCGCCGTTGGACCTTTGCTCCTTCTAAGGGTAGAAGGGCATGCGCTCATGGCCAACGGTTCCTTTGCGTTTCGACCATTGGGAAGAGCAGCGGTTTTGGGTCCAAAGCCGTAGACCATGAGAGGACTGGTCTCGAAAAGGAGAGGCATGAAGGGACCACCTCGTAGGGTTCGATGCTTCCTCACCACACTAACATAGTGACGCACGATCTCAGCAGCCACTTCGTCCGCCTCAGGCTCGTCGCATCCGAACTTTGGGGCCGTGTTCAGGAGCAACTGACGCAAAGGTTCTTGACCTTCAAAATTCCCTCTCAGGGCTTCCAGAAGATCTCCCATCTTT
>Ga0105160_1001263_pt1 | contig 10487 bp, 12 predicted proteins | sample GXS110809BmetaG_FD_89591 | JGI IMG/M metagenome (GOLD analysis project Ga0105160, IMG submission 89591) | Hot spring microbial communities from Gongxiaoshe hot spring, China to study Microbial Dark Matter (Phase II) - GXS 110809B | ecosystem: Environmental > Aquatic > Thermal springs > Hot... | reverse complement strand
GCACTGGGGAGATCCCCTGGGCGGGCTGACCCTGACCGTTTCCGGGTTCGCGACCCTGACCCGGCGGCTCACCGAGCTGGCGGATGCTTTGTGCCATGGGCGCCTGGTGTTCGTGCTGGAGGGCGGCTATCATCGGGACGCGCTGGCCTATGGGGTGCTGGCCGCCTTTCGCCTCTGGCTGGGCGATGAGGACGTGGTGGACCCACTGGGCCCGCCCCCACGGGCCGATGAGCCTTCCGTGGAAGGACTCATCGCCAATGTCCGTCGCCTCCATCGGCTGGAATGATGGATTAGGAGCTACGCAGCTGGGAGCCCGCGAGAAGAGGTGGAATGGCTCCGCCCCCCAGGGGAAAACCCGCTGCGTAGCTCCTATAATGGATGATGGCGCTTATCAATCCGGGTCTTCATCTCGTTCAGGCACAGAAAGGCCAATGGGTGATTCCAGCGAACGGATTTTCATTAAGCTGGGCGGCTCGCTGATCACAGATAAGCGTCGGGAACGGCGGGCTCGCATCCGGGTGATCCGCCGGCTGGCCCGGGAAATCCGGGAGGCCCTCGCGGAGCGGCCGGGGCTGCGGATCCTGGTCGGCCATGGCAGCGGCTCCTTCGGTCACGCGGCGGCCGCCCGCACCCGGATCTATCAGGGGATCTCCCGTCCGGAGGACTGGTGGGGGTTCGCCGAGGTGGCCCTCGCGGCCGCGGAGCTCCATATGCGGGTCCGTCGGGCCTTCCATGAGGCGGGCCTGCCCACCCTCAGCATCCTGCCCTCCGCGGTCGCGGAGGCGGCCGCAGGGGTTCCCATCCACTTTGAGATCCGGGCGTTCCAGCGCGCATGGGAGGCCGGCCTGATCCCCCTGACCGGAGGGGATGTGGTCTTCGATCGGGAACGGGGGGCGACGATCCTTTCCACTGAAGCCGTCTTCGATGCCCTGCTGGAGCCTCTCCGTCCCACCCGCATCCTGCTGGTCGGAGAGGTGGAAGGGGTTCTGGCAGACGGACCGGGGGGACATCAGGTGATCCCTCATTTGACCCCCGAGCGGTTTCGAGAGATCCAGGAGGCCGTAGGGGGCTCCCATGGGATCGATGTCACCGGAGGGATGCGGGCCAAGTTAGAGATGGCGTTGCGCTGGGTGGAAAGGGATCCGGAGCTGGAGGTCTGGATCTTCTCCGGACGGCGCCCCGGGGCGCTTCGGGAGGCGCTGCAGGATCCCTTCCGGATTCGAGGGACGCGGATCACCCGAAGGTGAGGAACGGGACGGGAGGAAGAGCTGGAAGCCTCCCCGCTTCTATCCCCCTTTCCATTTCCCTCTTGATGTTTGCGATCGAGCAAAGCATACTTAGAGATGGAAGCTGCTCTGTTGCGATCCTTGTGGCGCCCACTCGGGTTCGGCGTTTGCCCCTAAATAAAGCCCCCAGGTTGCAACAGGGCAGATGGAGGAGCGTATTGAGAGCACGCTGAAGGCGGATCTCTGTTGTGCAACTCACCTGGGGGTGCGGGTGGACGGCGAAGCCGCTCGCCACAAAAGGTTTCAATTTCGCCTAAGGGCGGAGGATCCCTTGGACAACAAGACGATTCGCCTGACGGCGCTGGCCTCGTGCGCGGGTTGAGCCAGCAAAATGGCCCCCGAGGCCCTGGCGCACGTGCTGCGCCGGCTCCACGATGAAAGGCCCTCGCTGCCTCATCCGGCCGTCCTGGTCGGGCTGGAGGCGCCGGATGACGCGGCGGTTTACCAGCTGGACGAGGAGACAGCCCTCGTCCAGAGCACGGACTTTTTTCCGCCCGTGGTGGACGATCCTTACGCTTACGGTGCCATCGCCGCGGCCAACGCCATGAGCGATGTCTACGCCATGGGGGGCGAGGTCCGCTTCGCCCTCAATCTGGTCGCCTTTCCGGACGGCCTGGATCTGGAGATCCTGGTTCGGATCCTGAAGGGGGCAGCGGACAAGGTCACCGAGGCGGGTGGGGTGATCCTGGGCGGTCATACGGTGACCGACCGCGAGCCGAAATTCGGGCTGGTGGTCACCGGGGTGGTGCATCCCCGGCGGATCCTGCGGAAATCCGGCGCCCGGCCCGGGGATGTCCTGGTCCTGACCAAGCCCCTGGGCAGCGGGGTGATCACCACGGCCCTGAAGCGGGATCTGGCCCGGCCGGAGGAGATCGAAGAGGCGATAGCCTGGATGATGCGGCTGAATAAGACGGCCGCCCGGCTGGCGGTCAAATGCAACGCCCATGCCGCCACGGATGTAACCGGGTTCGGGTTGCTGGGCCATGCCTGGGAGATGGTGGAGGCTTCGGGGGTGGGGCTTGCCCTGGAGGTCCGACAGCTGCCCTGGATGCAGGGCGCTCGGCGTTGTGCGGAGGCGGAAGCCTTCGCCGGAGGGCTGTGGCGGAACCGGGAGTTCTACCGGCCTCACGTGCGGCTGGAACCCTCCGTCGATGAGATCACCGAGGCTCTGCTCTACGACCCCCAGACCTCCGGCGGGCTGTTGCTGGCCTTCGCTCCAGCGGATGCGGAGGCCTTCTGTGCCCGGATGGCAGAGGCCGGCGAGACGGCCTGGGTCATTGGCCGTTTCGAGGGGGAGCCGGAGATCCACGTGCGGGGGTGAGGGCGATGGCGGTTCCGGAGGTGCCCTTCGAGGAGATCCCCCATACAGCGGACTGGGCGATCCGGGCTTACGGGCGCACCCTGCCTGAGTTGTTCGCCCATGCCGCCCTGGGGATGTATAGCCTGCTGGTCGACCTGGACGCTCTGGGGGAATCCGAGCGGCGGGAGGTCGAGGTGGAGGCGGCCAGCCCGGAGGGCCTCTTGGTGGCCTGGCTGAACGAGCTGGTCTATTTCACGGAACGGGAGCAGCTCGCCTTCCGACGGTTTGAGATTCATGAACTCTGTCTGCCGGATCCCGTGGATCCAGACTCCCTCGGTCGCCTCCGCGCGGCCGCTTATGGAGAACGGGCCCGGGAGCTGCGAAAATATATTAAGGCGGTGACCTACCACAACGTGGCCATCCATCAGGAGGATGGACGTTACTGGGTGGAACTGGTGTTTGACGTGTGAGGAGGAAGACCATGGCGCGGGAGATTCGGAAGCAGGATTTCCGACGAATTAATGAGTATCTCTGGGAGCTTCCCAGGGAATTCGACCCCCGGATGAACGTCCCGGTCCGCATCTATGCGGACGAGGAATTGCTGGAGGATGCCCTGGGGGATCTGTCCGTGCATCAGGCGGTGAATGCGGCATCCCTGCCCGGCCTGGTCGGCGCGGTTGTGGTGATGCCGGACGTGCATATGGGCTACGGGTTCCCCATCGGGGGCGTGATGGCCAGCAAGGTCCCGGGAGGGATCATTTCCCCTGGAGCGATCGGCTACGACATCAACTGTCTGACAGGGGATACGCGCATCTTGCACGTCCTCGGTTACACGCTCCCGATCGGGGAGATGGCGGATGTCTGGCATCAGGCGGAACTGGCTTGCTATGATCCGCGAAATGCACGGCTCGATCGAACCCCGGTGGCTCGTTTCTTGCAGCGGCCTGCGGATCCGATCCTTTACCGACTGATCACGCGGGCGGGGGATGAGATCGTGGCCACTGGAGATCATCCGTTCTGGACGCCTGAGGGGATGCGTCCTCTGGTCGAATTGAAGCCGGGGGATCGGATTGCTTTCCTGCCCTTTGAAGGCGTTCCTTATGAGCCGCCTTCGGATGAAATCATCGTGGACGAAACAGACGTGGAGCGTGTTCTACGAGCGGCAGGAAAGGACCGCCAGAAGGGCGCGATCACGAAAGCCATAGCAGGCCTCCACCGCCGGGGATTGTTGCCTTTACGCTACAGCTCGCCTGCGCTTCCCTATCTGCTGAAGCTACTTGGCTATGCATGGGGAGATGGAACGGTCGGTTTCATGCGCCGACGGAAAGAAGGGGTTCTGGTTCTTTATGGCAAGGAGGAGGATCTAGAGGAGATCCTTCTGGATCTCCGAAGGCTGGGCTATGGGGCCTACCTTCGCTCTCGACGTCGAAAGGTCGCGGTTCGGACCCCCTATCAGGTTTACGAGGTTGTGAGCTCTGTTGGCGAATTGGAGGTGAATTCGACGGGCCTGGTTGCCATGTTGGCTGCCATGGGATTGCCGCTGGGGCGGAAGACCGAACAAGCGGATCGAATCCCGGATTGGCTTAAGCGAGCACCGCTCTGGCAACAGCGTCTTTTCCTTGCGGCGCTCTTTGGTGCGGAGTTGACCGCTGTCGCATTGCACAATGGCTCCCGTGTGAAGCTGCGACGGCCTGTCCTGACCATTGCCAAGGCGGAGCATCGCGTGACAGACGGCTATCGCTTCCTCGCTGACATTGCGGAGATGCTTCAGGGATTTGGGGTTCGAACATCGGGGATCTATGTGGAAAAGCAGGCGCTTCAGCGAGCTGACGGGTCGCGCTCGGTGATTCTACGGCTTTTAATCTCCGGACAGGCCGATAATCTGATCCGCTTCTTTACGCGAATCGGGGTGGAGTATAACAGCGAGCGCCGTTTCAAGAGCCTTGTCAGCGCTCAGTATCTGAAGCGCAAGCGGGCTGTTCGCGAGGCCCGACAGCTTCTTCGCCGGAAGATCTTTGCGGCGCACCACCAGGGTCTGCCTGTTGCGTCTGTGGTCGCGGCCGTTCCCTCCTCTGTGAATACCCGCTTTGTGGAACGATCCATCGGATCGAACAGGTATGTAGACGCTGGCCTTCCGAGGGATTTTCCCGATTTTGAGACTTATATGGCCCAGGCGACGGAGGGGCTGGGTCGATCCGGAGTGATTTGGGAGGAAATCGAGCGCATCGAGCCGGTCGAGGGTTATACCGAGGCGGTGTATGATTTCACGGTGTGGCATCCTGAGCACAACTTCATTGCAAATGGCTTCGTGGTATCCAACTGCGGCGTTCGCCTGCTGGCTACGAACCTAACTCAGGAACAGATCGCGCCACACCTCTCGGAACTGGCATCACGGATCTACTATAACTGTCCCAGCGGGGTGGGCTCCGAGGGGCATGTGCCCCTCACGGCGAAGCAGCTGGATGAGGTGCTGGCGGAGGGAGCTCGCTGGGCGCTGCGCCACGGCTACGCCCGGCCGGAGGACCTGGAGCACACCGAGGAGTTCGGCTGCATGCCGAACGCCAACCCGGACAAGGCCACGCCCAAGGCCAAGGAGCGGGGGAAGGATCAGTTGGGCACCCTGGGCGCGGGCAATCACTTCATCGAGGTCGATGTCGTGGATGAGATCTTCGATCCGGTGGGCGCGGAACGGATGGGCCTCTTCGAGGGTCAGGTGGCGGTGCAGATCCATTGCGGCTCGCGGGGCTTCGGCCATCAAATCTGCACCGATTACCTGCAGCGCTTTGAGCGGGTGATCCACAAATACGGCATCAAGCTCCCGGATAAGGAGCTGATGTGCGCGCCCATCGATAGCCCCGAGGGGCAGGACTATATCCAGGCGATGGCCTGCGCGGCGAACTTCGCCTTCTGCAACCGTCAGATCCTGGCCCACTACATCCGCAAGAGCTTCGAAGAGGTCCTCAAACCGAAGGGCATCGCCTATGATGTCTGGCAGGTCTACGACATCGCCCACAACATGGGCAAGATCGAGACCCACGAGATCGATGGCCAGCGGATGACGGTATGTGTCCATCGGAAAGGGGCCACCCGCGCCTGGGGCCCGGGCTCCCCGGGGCTACCGAAGAAATACGTCGACATCGGACAGCCGGTCCTGATCCCCGGTTCTATGGGCACCGCCTCCTATGTGCTGCTGGGGACCCCCGGGTCGATGGCGCAAACGTTCGGCAGCACCTGCCATGGGGCAGGCCGGGTGATGAGCCGGGCCCAGGCGAAGCGGGAGATCCGTGGGGAAAAGCTCAAGACGGAGCTCGAGAGCCAGGGCATTGTGGTCCGCGCAGGCTCCATGTCCGGTCTGGCGGAGGAGGCTCCTAAAGCCTACAAAGATGTCAGCCGGGTCGTCGAGGTGGTTCACCACGCAGGGATCGCGAAAAAGGTGGCCCGGCTGCGACCGATTGCGGTGATCAAAGGGTGAAGGGGCGGACCCTCAGCTTCCGGGGCGGTGGGATGGCGAGACGCCTCGCCATCCCACTTTTCTTCCCCTGGGGTCTGGGCCATGGCCCAGACTCGCAAACTCAATCGAACAGGAATTCCGCGGTTGACCTTCTTCCCCGGGTTTTTGGGCGGGGCGCTGAAGGCGCCCGCTCCAGCCCAGGAATCAATGGGATCCTCCTCCTCGCGGCCGGAAAGGCCGCGAGGAAAGGGGAAAGGAGTGAGGGGCCCATTAACCCCTTCCGAACAGAGACCAGCTGTGTAATGATCAAAATCAAGGTGGTAAAGGTCGTTTCATCGGTATGAGCCTCTCCATCGCGGAACGCTGGGAACAGGTTCAGGAACGGATCGCGCGCGCGGCCCGTCGGGCCGGCCGGGATTCGATGGAGATCACCGTGGTGGCCGTGACCAAGACGGTGCCGCCGGAGCGAATCGTCGAAGCCTATGCATGTGGGTTGCGGATCTTTGGGGAGAACCGGGTGGAGGAAGCGGAGGAGAAAATCCCTCAGGTGCGGGCCCGGCTGGGGGGCGAGGCCGCGATCCAGTGGCATATGGTGGGCCATCTGCAACGGCGGAAGGCCCGACGGGCCCTCGACCTGTTTGAAGTGATCCATTCCGTTGATTCCGTGCCGCTGGCGGAGAAGCTCAGCCGGCTGGCCATGGAGCGGGGGCGGAGGGCGAGGGTCCTCCTGGAGTGCAACGTCTCCGGCGAGGCCAGCAAATACGGCTTCCTCCTGCATCGCTGGGAGGAGGATGCAGCCCAGCGGGAGACGTTCTTTCAGGCGGTTGCCCGCATCCTGGATCAGCCCGGCCTGGAGGTCCTTGGGCTGATGACCGTGGCCCCCATCGCCCCGGATCCGGAGGCTGTCCGACCGGTGTTTCGCCGGCTGCGGATGTTGCGGGACGCGCTATCTTCGCGGTTTCCCCAGGCCTCCTGGGAGCATCTCTCCATGGGTATGACGGATGATTTCGAGGTGGCGATTGAGGAAGGCGCCACCATGGTCCGCCTGGGACGCGCGATCTTCGGTGAGCGTCCATCGCCGTGAGCTTCGCGTTGCAAGAACCGGAAGGAACTACCAGCGGCTCTGTTGCCGCCAAATTCCCGGGATGAGGAAAGCGAGATGCCTGGAACTCTGATTTCCCTTATCGACGCGCTGGTTAACCTTTACGTCCTGCTGATTGTGTTCTACGTGCTTACCTCCTGGATCGGCCTCGATCCATGGCATCCGGCCCGGCGCCTCCTGGCGAGCGTGGTGGAGCCCGTTTTGAACCCCCTGCGGCGTTATCTTCCTCCGGTAGGGGGTCTGGATTTCAGCCCCCTGGTGGCGATCCTGCTGATCGAGCTGGCGGGTCGGTTCCTGCGGGCGCTTCTGCTGGGGTGGTTCTGACGGTGTTCCTCTCCTGCATGGGAATGCGAATTTTCTCCTGCCTGATCCCAATTTAGCGGGCTTACATTGACGAGGGGCAAAGGCTTTGACTACAATCTACAAAGAATACGTGGGGCAAGGAGGCGATCGGGGATGCTGGCCAAACGGATTGCTGTGGTCATCGGCGGCCTGATCATTGGGATCGCGCTGGAACTATGTGTCCTGGCGCTTTATGCGATTCCGCCGGCGAAATACGGATGGCTCTATCATCTGGGCACGGCGGTGCCGCTGGCGCTCGCGGCGATGATCGTGCTGGATGCCGTATTGAAGACGGAAATGCTCCCCTGAGGGGATGAGGAAGAGGGGCCTGTCGCTTCTTCAGATGGTTACGACGGTGAGGGGCTCTGAATTTCACTCTCCTTCCCCTGGCCCTTTGGGCTGGAGGCCTTCGGTTGTGAAACGCTCGGTTGCGATCTGGGCAATGCCTGCCTGGGTTCAGTGTTTGCCTCTCCCTACGCCGCTTCGCAGCGTGGAGAGGAGGTAAATCAAGCCCCCGGTTTGCAACAAAAATAAAAACAAAAGGGTGGGGCTTCCCCCACCCTTTTGTTTGCCCGCATCATCCCTGCGCTTATAGCAAACCGGCCGCTCGCAGAGCCTTCAGGGTTGTCCGCCGGCTTTTGCGCAGCTTGGCCGCCTTCTTGCGCTTGCGGATCACACTGGGCGGCTCATAGTAGCGCCGGCGCCGCAGCTCCGAAAGCAGCTTGTCGGCCTGGATCTGCTTGTTGAACCGCTTCAGGGCCGACTCGAAGGACTCCCCTTCCTCAATGATCACGCGGGCCAATGTTCCCACCCCCTTTCCGTATGTTGGGTTCACTCTCATTATACCCATTCGGACGAAGGGCTGTCAATCCTCCGGATCCGCTCCTGCGGTTTTAAGGCCAGATCCGGAAGGATGAGAAGGCCTCCCCCTGTCGAAGGCCGTCTGAGGCGGTCGCGTGGACTTCAATCAGCGATCCGGGAGGGAAGGCCCCCACCGTGAAACTCCCTTCCGCTATGCCGGCTTCATCGGTCTCCAGAAGCAATGGATCCTGCCCGGGGACATCCACGCGGATGCGAGTCCGGGAGATGGGCTGGCCTTCCTCGTCGGTAACGAACACCGTGATCGTCTGCCGATCCCCCGCTGCCAGGACCGGACGGCGCACGGCGATACGAACCCGGAGAGCGGAGGGCGTCTGGAGGATCCGCGCTGGCACCCGCGGGTTCAACCCCCGCATTCGAGCATAGGATTCCCCCAGATTCATGGGCCGCACGGCGTGCTCCACAGGATCCCACATCACTTTCATCCGCTGGAAGATCTGGACCACCCGCCCGTTTTCAACGAAGGGCTCCGTGATCGGGTTGCCGATGATCTTCGCGCCGCCGTGGCGTAACCAGAAGGCGAGGAACATCCCGCTCACGGTATGCCCGGTCTCCGGGATGTACCGCCGGAAAGGCCGGCCCAGCGGGATCTGCAGGGGGAGAATGGGTGGGGTTCCCAATCCCATCGCCTCGGCGATGGGCAGCAGTTGCACCGTTTGATCGGGCGGTGCCAGGGGATCCCAGCGCAAACAGGCATACTGGAAGCACTGGATATAATCCGGAGGCTCCGGGATCGCGGGGGTGATCGGGTAACCGAAGAAATGGACCCCGCCATGGGCTTCAAAGAACCCCAGGAAGGGCTCCCGGACTGTATGGCCGGTCTCCGGGAAAAACCGTTCTCCCGTCCCCTGGGCGAGCCGTCCCCCGAGAACGCCCAGTGCCAGGAGCAGGGCTCCAAGATTTGTATATGCAGGGAACCGGGCGGATCGATTCATCCTGCTCTATTCCATAGGAACCTGGGGGATCACCCGGCCGCGCAGGCGTTCCATGATGTCATCCAGGTCGCGACCGGTCACGGTGATCCCGTGATTGCGCAGCCCGATCACCGCTCGAGCGGGATCGGGGGAACGGCGCACCAGCTCGGCCACTTCGGCAGCCAGCTCCCACGTCCCGCATGGATAGTTCACGGTCGTCACCGGGATGCCTTCCATCCAGGCGTGCACATGGATGATGGCCCCTACCTGGGGATGTTCCCGGTAAATCATCCAGTGCTCAATGGCGTCCACGGAGACGCGACGGGGCTCGATGTGGGGTGGGACGCTCAGAAGGATCACATTGCGGTCGGCGTCGTAGCCTTTCACCAGAAGGATGTCCCGGCCGATCACCTGCAGGTTCCCCTTATCGACCCCGCTGGCGCTCATCCAGAACCGCTCCATGTCCTCCCGCACGCTGAGGTTGCCATAGCTCAGGCCTCCCAGCCCATACAGCCGCTTCACGTGCTGGAAATCCCGGGGCGGAAGGATTTCTTCTAATGGGAACGGCGCGGGCAGCAGGTTCAGGGAGGCCAGGAAGCGGCCGGCCTCTTTTAATTTCTCCGTCCGCTCGTTGCCGTTCCAGAGCTCGGGCGGCAGGTCAGGATGGAACTCGTTGTTGATCACCAGACGAGCCTGGGCCAGCGGGGCAAGTCGTCGGTAGACCCGTTCGAAGAAGTCCGCTTCATCTTCCCGGCATGCCTCCACATAATGGCCAAGCTCCAGAGTGACGAAATGCGCTTCCCAGCGGATGCCATTGGACGATGGGATGCGGGTCCCCGGGATCAGCGCGATGAGGAGGTTGGAGAGCGCGCGCACCAGGATGGGATAACAGGTCTTCAGGAAATCCGCCGGGGGCTCTGGCAGTTCCACGATCGATGCCACGAAAGTCCCCTGGGATTTGCGCCGGAAGGGACGTGGGCGGGATGGATTCGTGAAGTTGAGAACCAGGCGGATGTCTGGGGTTGGTTCCTCCTGCAGGATATGTCCGTGGGCTCTCAGGGTTTGCCATAGTCCCTGACGGAACCATCGAAGCCCTGGTGTATCCGCCTGCCCGATCATCACAAAATCCATTGTCCCCTCCCTTCTTTGAAATAGATAGGGGTTACGCCGTTCGGGGCTCGCGAGAAGAGGTAGAATGACCCCACCCCCCTTG
>Ga0105160_1001262_pt1 | contig 10487 bp, 8 predicted proteins | sample GXS110809BmetaG_FD_89591 | JGI IMG/M metagenome (GOLD analysis project Ga0105160, IMG submission 89591) | Hot spring microbial communities from Gongxiaoshe hot spring, China to study Microbial Dark Matter (Phase II) - GXS 110809B | ecosystem: Environmental > Aquatic > Thermal springs > Hot... | reverse complement strand
GCGAAGGGCGGGTCCAGGCGCATCTGCGGGCCCAGCAGCGCCGGGACAATGGGGCCCCTTCCCCCCGGCGCGATGACCACGTAGCCAGGGATGGGAATCAGCGCACAGGCGAGAAGCGCCAGCGCCAGCCCCAGTAGCCATCCCCAGCGGCGAAGGAAGGGGGTCAGAACCTTGAGGGCACGGTCGGCAGGACGAATTGCACGCATGTCCCGGTCTCTCCCTCCGTTCGGCTGGAAATCTCCAGGCGGCTCCCGTGGCGGCGCAGGATTTCCTCCACCAGCGCCAGGCCCAGCCCGTTCCTTCTACCCCCTGCTTCGCCACCCGACAGAAACGACGGGTAATGTGCAGCAAAGGTTCCGCCGGGATGCCTGATCCGGTGTCCTGGACGGCGCAGAGAACGCCCCCTTCGGTCACCCGAAGGATGATGGTCGCTCGGTCGCCCGGACGGCAGTGCTTGAGGACGTTATCCAGCAGGTTCAGGAAGACCTGCATCAGCCGGTCCGGGTCTCCCCAGACGGTGGGGAGGGGAGAGCCGGCCTCCAGGGAGAAGCGGATGCCCCGCTACAGGGCCTGGGAGGCCAGGGAGGAAATGGCCCGCTCTGCCAGGTCCACTGGAAGCCGGTTTATCTCCAGGGAGGTCTCCAGGCGGCCCAGTTCCAGCATCAGGTGGTTGCGAGCCTCTTCTGTCAATTCTACACGCTGAGAGCGTGCCGTTGGCGCAGGATAAATGCTACAGCCGTGGGGATAACTCGCCAGGCAAGCCCCCGAAGCGTCCTGGCCCGATGAAATTCCGGAAGAAAATCGTCTTTCAACCGAGAAGGGGTGGTCTCAATTCGGCGGCGCACCCGATTGAACGTTCGCCAAATTTTCGTCGTCCATAACGCGCAGGATAGCACTGCAAAACAGCGTGGAGTTGCTCAATTTCCTCAAAGGTGGTATCACAGGTCATCCAGATTGAGCCACCGAGGGTGTCCGATGAGGTTGAAGTTCTTGGAAGAACCCCCTCTCAAGCCCGAATGGATGACCTGCCCCCAATGTGGGGGACGACGCATCGGAATCCACAGCCGACCCGAGCGGCGCTATATCTGCCACACCGGCCACCGCACGTTCGCCGAGACCCAGGGAACCCCCTGTTTGGTCTCCAGTATCCCCTGTGGCGGGTCGTGGTCGTGCTCACCCTACTGGCCCACGGCTGCCCCGTCCAGGCCATCACCGCCGCTTTCTACCTGGATGCCCGAACCGTGACCGATGGGCTGCGCAAAGCCGGCCTCCACGGGAAGAAAATCCAGGGGCGGGTTGTCTGTCACGGCCGGGTGACCCTGGGCCAGGTTCAGGCCGATGAACTTTATGTCAAGATGCAGGGCGGCCGGGTCTGGATGGCCACGGCGATGCGCGTCTTTTCCCGGCTGTTTCTATGGGGAGAAATTGCCCTCCAGCGAGACCGCTGCTTGATAGAGCGGGTTGTGGCTCAGGTATAGGCCGCTGCTGGGGGAATTGTTCAATCTGTTCTCTTTGCGGTAGACGGCTTTTCAGCCTACCCCAGGGCGATTTTGAAGGATTTCCATATCCGGTTGTATACCGGGAAGCGGGGGCGCCCTCGGCACCTTCCGTGGCCGGATTTACACATTGTGCAGGTGGTCAAGGAGTATTCCGGACGGAAACTCCGGGAGGTGAAGCGCCGCCTGGTCCACGGTTGCTCGAAGCGAGTGGACGAATGGATTGCCCTCACCCAAACCGGGTTGGGGCAAATCAACACGGCTTATGTTGAGCGACTGAACGCCACCTTTCGGGCGTTTCTTCCCTCCCTGGCCCGGCGGACCCGGAATCTGGCCCGGACGGTGGAGCGGCTGGCGTGGGAGATGTTCTGGTGTGGGGTGGTATACAACTTCTGCACCGTTCATACCACCCTGGAGGGCACACCGGCTATGGCGGCAGACCTGACCGACCACGCCTGGTCGGTCAGAGAATTATTGCTTTTCAGCCCGCCTCCCCCGGAGCCACTCCACGCTGTTCTGTAGGACTACCGCGTGTTGGAATCCAGGGAATATATCGGGTTTTTACCATTTCGCCTGCTTGGTCGCGAACCAAGATCGTTTGCAGGACTTCCGTGCAGGGTAGGCTGCAGAAGCGGCCTGTCCTACACAGAAAATCTTCCTGAGTGGGTAGGGTTTGTAAGCCCCATTCGATTTTCATCTCTATCTCTGCGACAAAGCAGCTTCGCCCGGACTCGGGAAGGCTACGGCTAAGCGAGGGAAAGAGGCCCAATCGCTCTACACCATGTCCACAAACCCGGCGCTACCCAGGCTTGACGTGGGAGGACATGAGGGATCCGGGAAACGCGCCCAGGGCAGGTCCTCCGGTCGCGGAACATGCAGACCCGCCCATTCAGGAGGCAGAGCGGCAGATTCGAGGCGGATATCCGCTCGCGCGCCGAGCTGTAAGATCAGATCCCGCATGGCCCGGGCGAATCGGCATTAATCGCCGCCTGCCTCCTTTCGGATTTCGGCGACCAGCTTCCGGCCCGGAGCGGAGCGGACGAAAGATTCCTCCAGTTGTGCAGTTAACTGGGAGAGGAAATCGGGATCCCCCGGACGCAGGCCCCGGGCCTCCGCCTGCCGCACCAGAGCGCCCCATGCAGTGGGATCACGGCGGGTTCGCTCCAGATAAGCTTGCACCTCCTGACGCGCTTGCTCTCGAGGGATGCCCAGGCCGCGCCGCTGACCTTCCTGATTCAAAAGAATCTGTTGCACGATCAGGTTGAATACCTGCTGGATGGTCTCAGGATCTAGAGGCCCCATCGTGGCTTCTATAGTTTGCAGGGAGGAGCGGAAGATTTCCCGGTCGATGGGCTCTTCATTCACCCAGGCGACGGGAGTCCCGGAAGTCGTTGCGAGGAGCATAACGCCCTCCGCCCATACTGGGGGCGGGCCGGCATCTCGAAGAATCTTAGCGCCGATGCCGGGGGAGAGGCTAATGATCGCAGCCAGCAGGACGACTTTCACCCGGCGAAGCATCGTAATAACCCTCCACCTTAAGGATAGACTCGAATTTCATGAATTGGTCCGATGTTCGGAAAGCAACCATTCCCATACCATAATCGGCTCTGAAATGATCCATAAATCGAGAAGCCTCCAAGGAAGAATGCTTGAGTGCTTCGAAAATTCTCACATGAATATTCCGGTGGGCAGATAGTTCCAGTCGAATACCAGCCCGAGATATAATGGGCTCCACATGCATCATACCAATACGCCTGAGTCAAAATCCATGCTGACAATCCGCACTCAGTCTCGGATGGGTAGACCCAGCCTCCGAAGGTTTGTTCAGATACATAGACATTGTAAGAAGAAATTCGCCGAGTGCTCGCGTTAACATTAGCTCGATGTCCATAATAGATTGGCACAAACCCCCATCCTTCTAAAGGATGATAGGTGACTTCCGGCCAATAGCCATCTCCACTGACAGCACGCGAATTCGCGATAGGGAAAGCCAGCATCCGGGTTGACACCTGCCTCGTCTTCATCAGTCTGTTCTGGCTGGGCTCCTCCCGCTCATAGCGCTTGCCGTCCAGGATCATCGGGATCTGAACGACTTCCGAGAGCGGAAATTCGGGGATGGGAACGGCCCCCAGAAGAAGCAGGACACTTAAAAGACCCAGGACGTGAAAAGACCTCCGTAAGATCCATCACTTCCAGCGCATCGCACACCTCCCGTCTTAATGGTCCGCATGGCAATGGGCGCACGAAGTTCACATCCTGTCCAGGGGCTGTCTTCCTCAGTCCACTTTCGATGGTATGCCCCCATCGTGACTGCATCGTGACAAATGCCCATCCAACATGTTAGAATTTTCAATAAAAATTGGACCGAACCCTGATCCCCCTGGGAGGTGGGGGATGATGCCCTCTGCTTTCGATGAGACCGGGGCGCCGCTGATGGCCCAACCGGCCCTGCGGATTCGCCTCTTCGGGGACCTGACGGTGGAGATTCGGGGGCGCTCCCTCCCGGAGCTGGCCCGACAGCCCCAGACCGGGGGGCTGCTGGCCTTCCTGGCCCTCCATCCTTTCCGCTCGTTCCCCCGTTCGGCCCTGGCGGAGCGCTTGTGGCCCGATCGGCCTCCGGAGCGCGCGGCGGGGGCGCTCCGGGCCGCTCTCTATCGGCTGCGTCGTCGGATGGGCGCAGGGCTGGACCCCCGCCGGATCCCCGTTCGAGCCGAACGGGACCGCATCGCGTTCGCTCCCCCTCAACCCTGGTGGACGGATGTCCGGGCTTTTGAGTTCCTGCTCCAGCGGGCCCGCGCCGCTCCCCCTTACCGGGCCCAAAGGGATCTGGAGGCCGCCGTGGACCTTTATCGGGAGGACCTGTTGCCGGATTGGGAGGCCCCCTGGATCGCAGGGTGGCGGGAGCGTCTTCGGCAGCAGTTTCTGGAAGCCCTGCAGCGCCTGTGGCGCCTGAATGAGACGCTGGGGGACCTCCCCGCCGCCGAGGCCTGGGCGGCGCGCCTGGCTCAGGAATCGCCCACGGACGTCTCCGCCATTCGCTTTCTGATCCGTCAGGCCCAGGCCCGGGGGGATCTCGACGCCATCCATCGGTGGTGGATCCATTATCGGGATGCCTGTCATGAGGCCGGGATCCCGCTTGACCTCGCTCTGATGGCCCAGGCGATGGCCTCCTTACCGACCCGCCCGGCGCTCGCGATCGGTCGTCTGCTGCAGGCGCTGGAGGAGCTCTCCCGGGTAGACCCGGAATTCCCGGCCGCGGCGCTCCGCCAGGGGGCTCTGGAAGGGATGGTGCAGGCCGCGGAGCGGGCGCTGGCTCGGGGCGACTACGTTCGGGCGGCGCCATGGGCGACCGCTGCGCTGATGGCGCTTTCCCCGGAAACCCCCATCCAGTGGGCCTGGCGGGCCCGGTGCGCGGCGGATGTGGTGGCGGATTTCTGGCAGGATCCGGCCCGACAGGCGGAGAACCTGCGGGCGCTACGGCGGCTGGCCCGGCAGATGGGCGATCCCCATGCTCGGGCGGAGGTGGTCGCCCGGCGGGCCTGGTTGGAGTTGCAACGGGGCCGATTCGCTGCGGTGGAGCGATTGCTAAGGGCCGCCGAGGCCTCGCTTCCGGAGGCAGGCCAGCTGTTCCAGGCCCTGTTCCGGCGCCTGCGGGGACTGGCGGCCCTGCGCCGGGGATGGTTCCCGAAGGCGCGCGAGCATCTGCAGTCCGCCATGGATTTGCTCCCGCCTTCCGCGCCCGCGGCTCATCGCGCGGCCACCATGAATGCGCTGGCCGTGGCCCTTCGCCACCTGGGCGATTACGGAGGAGCGCTGGCCATTCTGAAGGAAGCTTGGTCGCTCCTGGATGAAGCGGCCCGCGCCACAGCGCTGGGCGCGCTCATTCGAGGGAACCAGCTCGTGTTTCAATGCTGGATCACCCCTCCCTCCCCAGAGAAGTGGTCGGCGATGGAGGCGTGCTGGAAAGAGGCGGGCGAGCGGCAGGACCTGGAAAACGCCGCGTGGATAGCTTCCGCGGCGCTCCGGATCGCTCTCCGCTGGGGAGATCCGGAGGCGGCGGAAACCTGGCGGGCTCATCTGGAAACGTTATGGCCCTGGGTGGAAGGAGGCTTCGAAGGCCCCCGCGCCGCGCTGTCGCTGGCCCTGTGGCATTCCGCGCGGGGGGATCGGCGGGAGGCGACGCGCTGGCGCCAGCAAGCCCGGGAGAGGAGCCGTCGCTGGGGCCGGGAGGATCTCCAGCTCTGGACCTTAGCGCTCTTCTCCCGATGGACCCGGGAGATGCGCCATGAGTTCGAGCAGCTCATCGAGCGCGTGGGATGGGAGGCCTGGCATGCCTTCCGAATGGAGTCACCGTTCCTGCCGCCCCGAGGCCGTCCGTGACTCGCGTTGCTCGGGGATGTAGAAGCCGGGGCGCTGCCCGCTGCAGCGCCTCAGACTCTAACCCCTCTGAAGAGCCGGAATCAGCCGGGAGGATGCTCCATCTCCTCCACCGAGATCCCAATGGCTTCCAGCCAGGCTTTCAGGGCGGAGGCGTGATCGGCCCGAACCATCAGGGTGTGGGAATCCAGCGGGCGGATCCACGGGGCGAGCGCGGGTTCGTTCCAGAGCGCCTCCAGGATCTCCGGACGATCCATCCGCAGCAGGATGACGGGTTCCCAGCGCGCGCGGGGCGGCTGATCGCTCCAGGCCAGGAGACGGGCCAGCAGCCACGCCGGCAGGGGCCCCCGATGGACCCGCTGGAGGCGTTGCAGGATCTGGGGAAGGGTCAGGCCCGCCGCCAGCCCGGCCCGCAAAGAAGCCTCCGTGATCCGGAACCCCTCCGGGATGCGCTCGGTGAACGGCTCCAGCAGGCGCTCCACCCCGGGATGCGGGAACGGGCCCGTCCAGCGAAGGATCCCCGGGGGTTCCGCGGTCACCTGATTTTGCAGGTCCTCCGGCCGGAACCCGGTCGCCCATGGGTGGATTCCCTGGGGACGCCAGCGAGCTTCCAGATGCGCCAGCGGCTCTTCCGTCCATCCGATGGAATCCCCCAGCGGACGGATGGCATGGCCTCCCGGGAGCGGCTCCCCGGCGGTCCGGATCAGGGTCACCCGCCGATAGATCCGGATCTGGTGGAATCGCCGGTTCCAGTCCTCCAGGGACCGTCGGACATTCGGGGGAAGGGGTTCTCCGCTGATCCCCTCTAAAAAGCGGATGATCCGTGGGATATCCCAGCCCTGCTGGAGCCCTCGATAGACGGTATCGCGGGAGATCTGATAGATGGATACCGGATCCCCCGGGCTGGGATCGGCGAACGCCTCCAGCGCCGCCAGGATGGATTCGGACACCGGCTCAAAGACCAGGATGCGGAAATCGGGCTGGACGATCAGGCGCCCGCCTTCTTCGGGAAACGAAACCGGTCCTCCCACGCCCAGCACCCATGCGCCGAAGGGCGTAAGGCGCACAGCTTCCCACCGACCCTCCGCATCTCCGAGATCCAGAAGGCCCAGCCAGTGCAGCGGCCACAGGATCTCCGTCACCAGCCAGGTCTTCAGCTGGGCTACCATTTCCCGGCCGGCTGGAGAAAGGGGATCTGGCCATCGCTCCGGCCGTTCCGGGAAGATCGCGGTGAGCAGGCGGGGAAGGGGGATCCACATCCCGGGCTCCCACCGGCGCAGGGCCGCTTCCACCTGAGCTCGAAGAAAACCTGGAGAGAGCATCCCATTATTCGGGAGGTCCTCTGTCTCCTCGCCTTTCCATGCGCGGATGGCGGCCAGGGCCCGATCCATCGCTCCCTGTTCCCAGAACGGATGCATCAGATCCAGCATGAGGGTGGCCCCATGCGTTCGGAGCACCCCCATTCGCTCCAGCAGCTGCTGAAGGAAAGCCAGATAGGTGGACTCCTGAGGAGATCCATCCCGCCCCAGCCATCGCTGCAGGCGTCGTATCCAGCGGACGGGCAGGCGTCCCTCGCGGGTCAGAGTGATCTCCGGGAACCGTCGCAGGAAGCGGCCGAAGCGTCCCAGATCCCGTGCCAGCCGCAGAGGGGAAGCCGGGATCACGGTGGAGGGTGCCGGGGGCTCGAGAGGAGGAAGGACGGCCGCTACCTCTACCGGCAGGATGGCTTCTCCCTGGGGGAGCAGGGAACGGATCGGACGGCCGGCGGAATACCAGTAGATCAAGCCCGAAGCGGCGAGGCGGACCGCGAGCGCTTCAAACGGGATCCCCCGCGTGCCACCGGATATCATTTCATATAAAATCGAAAGGACCAGAGCAGGCATGGCGCCTTCGGCCCGGCGCAGCCCTTCGATCAGCCTGTGGCCCTCCGGGGGGAGCTGAGTCCAGAGCGCCACGAGGCGATCTGGATCGCTCAGTCGGCGCGGCAACTCCTCATGGGCGGCCGGTGCCGCCTCCACCGGCCAGCCTTGCTGGCGGAGGATCTCGGTGAGCAGCGAGGGCTCATAGGAACGGATAACTTCCCATAATCGCATGGCCGGAGCCCTTTTCTCCTCCGGGCCCCTCCCGGGCCTCAGGAGGGGCCGATGACCAAAGTAAGGTCAGAGAATCTTAACCACACCGGTATGATAAAGGGGAACAAGATGGAATCCGGGACAACGGGCCCCGAGAAGAGGCAAACCGGGATGGAGACCCAGCGGCTGGAGCCCATGCAAGCTCCCTCCCTTCTGAGAGCGGGCGAGGTCCTGCAGGGACGATACCGCATCGAGCGGGTGCTCGGGGCAGGGGGGATGAGCACTGTTTATCTGGCCCTGGACCTCCGCTTCTCCCAGGTGCGGCGTCTTTGTGCCATCAAGGAGATGATCAGCCATATCCCGGACCCCCGGATGCGCGCGCTGGCCCAGCAGAGCTTCGAGCGGGAAGCGGCCCTCCTGGCCACCCTCAGCCATCCGGCCATCCCCAAGATTTACGATTACTTCGTGGAGGGCGAGCGCAGCTATCTCGTCATGGAGTATATCCCAGGACAGGACCTGGAGACGCTCCTGCGGCGCACGGAGGGGATGCTGCCGGTGGAGGAGGTGGTGAACTGGGCGGTGCAGATCTGCGACGTGCTCCATTATCTCCACTCCCAGCAGCCGCCCATCATCTTCCGCGATCTCAAGCCATCCAACATTATGGTGGATCCGTATGGGCGGGTGTTCCTGGTGGATTTCGGGATCGCCAAGGTGTTCCAGGCCGGGCAGCGGGGGACGATGATCGGGACGGAGGGTTATAGCCCGCCGGAGCAATATCGGGGCGTGGCGGATCCTCGAACGGATATTTACGCCCTGGGGGCCACACTGCATCACCTGTTGACACGCCAGGACCCACGCCTGGAGCCGCCGTTCTCCTTCCATGAGCGCCCCATCCGCCGGGTCAACCCGGCGGTCCCCGAGGCGCTCGCCCAGGTTGTGATGCGGGCCCTGGAGTATGATCCGGAGCGCCGGTTTCAGTCGGCGCTGGAGATGAAGCAGGCATTGCTGGCTGCGATCGGGATGCGGGTGCCCACGCGCCCGATGGCCCCCCAGGAGGCTCCGTCGGGGAGCGCACCGTATCGGGTGAAATGGGTTTTCGCCTGTGAGGATGAGATCCGTTCCCGTCCTGTGGTTGCGGACGGGATCGTCTTCGTGACTTCTTATGATCACAACGTCTACGCGCTTTCGGCGGAGGACGGAAAGCTCCTCTGGAAATTCGCGACGGGAGGCGGCATCGGCGGCGCAGTGGCGGTCGCTCGGGATCGGGTGGTGGTGGGCTCGCTGGACCATCGACTCTACGCCCTGCACGCGAAGAGTGGGGAGCTCCTGTGGGCGCTGGAGCTGGGCGGGCCGATCTATACGACGCCGCGGATTGCGGCCGGCCTGGTCTTCCTGGGGGCCGATGATGGGGTTTTCTATGCGGTGGATCTGGACACCGGCCGGGTGGTCTGGAAGATGCCGGTCAGCGCCCCCATTCGGTCCTCGGCAGGCCTCTGTAAAGAGACCCTGGTGGTGGGCGGCGAGGATGGCGGTGTATATGCTCTGGATCTTCAGGGTCGTCTCCGCTGGCAGTTTGTGGCCCGCCGGGGGGTGACCGCTTCCCCATGGGTGGATGAGGAGCTGGTCGTGGTGGGATCGTGGGACTGGCACGTCTATGCCCTGGATGCCCGGACCGGATGGGCCATCTGGCGGTTCCGAACTGGAAAGCCGGTCCTTTCCTCCCCGGTGGTCTCAGAGGGCGTGATCTATGTGGGGTCGGCGGATGGCTTCCTTTACGCATTGAATGCGCGGACGGGAAACCCGATCTGGCGATTTCAAACCGGTGGGCAGGTGAACGCCCCCCCGCTGGTGCTGGAAGGCCAGGTCCTGGTCGGGGCCACCGATGGTCGTGTGTATGCGGTGGATGCGCGGACCGGGAACGCCCTCTGGTCTTTCCAGGCCGGTGGGCCGATCGTCTCCGCACCGGATTGGTGGGAAGGGATCCTTTACGTAACTTCCATGGACTATCGGGTTTACGCGATAAGCCTGGGATAGCGCTTTTGAACCCGGAGGGCGGCCCTCGCGGCCTGCCGTTCCGGGCGCTCTGGGAGGTGGGCCCTTCCACCAGATCCGCAGCAGAGGGCTTGTCTAACTCTAATGACGGAGAACGATGAGCGAATGAAATGGCTTAAGCGCCTTTTTCAACGGCCTGAGCTCAGGAAGAGCGCTTCACTCACCCCGATGGTTCCTCCTCCCGCCGTTCCCAGCCCCGAACCCGAGGCTGCCCCTCCACCTGTCGCGGAACCGGGGGGAGGCACAATGCCGCTGCCCCCCATGCCGGCCCAGCCGGCAGCGGGGCTTCGTTTCGGCTGGGCTACCGATCCGGGCCTGGTTCGACCCAGCAATGAAGATGCCCTTCTGATCATGCACATCGTCTATGAAGGCTCCCGGGAGCTGTTGCCCCTGGGGTTGTTGCTGGTTGCGGATGGGATGGGAGGGCACCGGGGGGGCGAACAGGCCAGCGACCTGGCCGTCCGGGAAATCGCCCGCTACCTGGTCTCTC
>Ga0105160_1001261_pt1 | contig 10489 bp, 8 predicted proteins | sample GXS110809BmetaG_FD_89591 | JGI IMG/M metagenome (GOLD analysis project Ga0105160, IMG submission 89591) | Hot spring microbial communities from Gongxiaoshe hot spring, China to study Microbial Dark Matter (Phase II) - GXS 110809B | ecosystem: Environmental > Aquatic > Thermal springs > Hot... | reverse complement strand
TAATGCTATTTTCCTGCATATAGCAGCTGGTGCTTTTTCTCTACCACCCTCATAGGTTCCAAGTGGACCATAAACATTATGAAACCTAACGATCCTCGTTTCAAATCTATAATCTTGCCAATAACATCTGCAAAGTTCTAATATTGTTAAACAAGGGTCTACAGGTGACTAGAATACATCAATTTTAGCAGAAAAACAATACTACCCTCTATTATTTTTGACTTTGATAGTAATCAATAATTTGGCGACTTCCAGCACCAGTCTGTGCTAATTCAGGCGTATGGAGGCTGCCCCAATACTTATTCATCATAGATAAATTTGATTAGCGCCGCAATCGTTCTGGAAGTGGCTTTCCACAGACTTGATAAAACAGTCGTTCATAAGCATCGGTAACGGCCTCCCACGTATAACACATTCGAGCCCGTTGTTGAGCGCGTTGACGATACTCTGCTACTACTTCAGGTTTTGATAACAAGAATTTCAATATCTGGCGAAGGCTTTCTGCCCCTCTTTGACCTTCGTAAGAGAACCCAGCATCACCAATGGTTTCCAGGTTTTCCAGCGTGTTATGAACGATGACGCAGTTACCAAAGGCCATCGCCTCAATCAAAGCAGGATGTGTGCCTCCTACACCTGAAGTCTCGACGAAAATATAAGCATTAGAACCCAGTTCATAGTAGCCCTGGCCGAACACGTAGCCAGTAAAGACAATCCGGGAATCGCCATGAGCACGGGCTTTAAGAGAAGCAATATACTTTTCAGCATAAGGTGCATCGCCAACGATCACACATTTCAAATCAGTATCTAATCCCCGAAATGCTTCTATCAAATGGTGGACGCAGTTCTCTGGAACCAACCGCCCCACAAAGAGTATATATTTTTTTGGTTCCAGACCAAAACGCGCCAAAGTATCACCAGGAGGTACAATTTTTACCTCTGAGCCATAGGGAATATAGAACGGCTCGCTGCCAAAGCGATCCTTATAATAACTTTGGACTACACGCGAATCTGTCACATAAGCAGTAGGCAGTTTGGTCGCCAGATACTCAGCAAACTGGATGTACTTTTTAGCAAGTGTAGGCCATTTCTCTCGCTTCCAGTCTAGGCCATCTACGTTAAGGATAGTTTTGGTGCCTACCAGCCGTGGTATCCAAGTAACAGGGCTGTTTCCAGATATAAAATAAAGGACTACATCATATCTTTGACTCAGAGCATGCAGTGAAGATAAGAAGGTATGAACAATAGTATCCAAATATTTATTCCGAATAGTTGGCAACCTGATTAACCGCATCCCTTTATAGTAAGAACCCTCATAGGTAATATGATGCGAACGACAATAAACAGTAACTTGGTGGCCTCGTTCTACCAAACGTTGTCCCAGCTGTTCCACGCAAGTTTCAAAACCGCTGTAACTAGCAGGAATACCTCGGGTGCCAAGGAAAGCGATGTTCATATGCAATCTTTTCCCATAATGAATATTTGGAATTTACGAGGCGTTTTTAATATTTACCTGTTACATATCGATTGATGGCCCCGGCACATTAGGGAAACTTTGAATTCAGAAATTGTTTGAAAAACGAACAAACAATGGGTATCTACAGGAATGCACGACAACATACTTCAAAAATCTCCTCTCAATTTGCCCAGTACTACTCTACGAATATCATCGTTAAAGCGTCTAATAGAGAACAAATCTTCTACTCTTTTGCGCCCATGTTTTCCCATACTTTCTCTTAACTGTGGATTCTTAGCTAACTGTAAGAGCCTCTCCGCCATAATCTGAGGACTATCCAGAGGGACCAAAAAACCTGTGTAGCCATCTACGATCATCTCAACAGGACCGCCATGGGCCGTAGCAACCACTGGCTTGCAAGCGGCCATGGCTTCCAAAACAACCATTGGAAAAGGATCAGGCTGAGTAGATGGCACAACGACTATATCAACAGCTTTCAAGATATCAGGAATATCCTTTCGATAACCACAAAAGATAATGTTCTCTACAAGCCCCAACTTTTGAGTTTTTGTAATAAGTTCGTCTATCAAGTATTCATATCCCTTAAATGGGGCGCCAACGATTAGTACCTTAAAATCGTTGAAATCCATCTTCTTCATCAGATATGCTACGTCTAAGAAGTAATCCTGTCCTTTCCAGTAGTGTATACGTCCTATAACCCCAATTAAGACTACTGACTGATTCGCGCCAAATTCGCTTCGCACGCTATCTCCATGTGCACTGTCAAAAGGTTCTACTGCTACTCCATTATAAATGACGGATATCATCTTTCGCTTTGATTGAACTCCCTGAGATAAACGCGCTGCTACGGCGTTAGATACCGCTATTACTTTTGTTGACAGTGTGAGAACAAGCCAAGTCAACAGGTTGGACACACCTTTCGGGCTAATAATAATCTCATGGATATGCCATATATGCGCAACGCCTGTGATTTTAGCTGCGAATGCCCCAGGTAGCACTCCGATAGTATTGCTGTAAACTAAAGAGATGTTTTCTCGCTTAATAAGCTTGACTAACCATAACGCTGACCGCACGATGTGATAAATACATTGTAAGATTCCATGTAAATTGAAGTGCTTACGTCGAAGCACCCCAAGTTTTTGAATTATAATGTTACTACATATTGTTTGCAATTCCTCTATCAATGGCCCGTGATTATCAAGGACAATAATTGGTTCTACATCAGATGAAAGCGCCTTAATAACTTGAAGAAAAACAATATCTGAACCATATAATTCTCCTCCCTGATGAAGGAACAGAACTTTAGGGCGTCCAGAATTAACCTTGTACTTTTGCCCGGTTAATTTCATTACCTTAAACTATGTGTTTGTGTTCCCTATCTTTGTCTTTTCATCGAGACTAAGGTCGCTCCTATAACAGTTGCAACAATGATCATAACGTTGGGCTCCTCAAGCCACCTATACACAGTACCAAGGAGTAACGCAAAAAGTAACACAACTTTTCCGCTAATTTCTTGCCACGAAGCACTTCTCCCTAATGTTTTCCATAATAGTAGCCAAAGCCAGGCATATACCCCAAATCCTAGGCAACCAAGATCACCCCATATTCCAGACCAACTTGACCAAATTTGCCACGCTGCAGAGGTTCTTTCTACAAATAAATAATACATACCGGACCTAATTCCAGTTGCGAAACTAGTATTAATAGCATCTTCTGTAATCTTAGAAAGGGAAAGACCGACTTGCGCTATGAGAGACTCAGGATTTCCAATGCCTCCTTCCGCCTGTAGAGCTAGGTAGCTAAATGTGTTGCCAGGACCAAACCCAATCAGCCACGCCCAAGGAGCGTCCTGCGAATACTTGATAAAAATATTAATTACTTCTAGCTTACGCACGGTTACTATCCAAGCTGCTTGCGGATTCCATATAAGTTGTAATGCTGGATAATAAGAAGCTGCTATAGAGAGCACCAAAAATATCATTGCACCCAGCACTACTATTTTGAGATTAATGAGATTTTTATTCATTAAGACAAGCAAAACGCTGATGAGAAATGCAGCTAAAACATGCTTAGCATCCGCAAGAATAGGAACCAAAAGTAGCAGCACAGCGGCAACTATATAAAAAAGATTACGTCGACGGCGATTTACTTTGAAAATTACTCTTGAGAGAATTACCACAACGCCTATAAGCGCCACTGTACTCGCAGCACCTGCTCCTTGCCCCAGGCCCAAAAAGGTACCTTGAACAGGATCGGCTAATCCTTGGCTAAAAGCTTGCCAAAACCCTATAGGTACCTGCAAAAACGCTACAAATAAAGTTAGTTTCCATAAATGAGAAATCCCATGTTGATTTGGTGGGCTTTTCATCAAGGCGTAAATTAACAGAAAAGGCTCTACTATAATGATCCAAAATAGTAAGGGTCGTATTGGTTCGCCACCATTGACCAACCACGAAACTACTGAGAGTCCTAGTAAGAGAAGCACGCCGGTCCTTACTCGTCGAGCAATGACATGAAAATTATTTCGTTTCGTACTAGCAATAAAAGCAGCCCCAAATGCTAGTGGAAAATGAAAATAATTAATAATAGATGGAGCAAGCTCTAATGTAGATACTAAACGAGAGAAAGATGCAATAATGAAAGCAACAATGACCCAGGTATAGACAGGGAAGTTAAGGAGAGTGATTCCAGCTAAGATACCTAGCAGGATCCATGCAACTTCAGGGACAGTGACTAGAAAAAAGGCCATTGCAATAGCGGTGAATATGAGAATAAAGTTGGCAGCCCCACTGCTGTAGTCTATCAGATGCGAAAAGCGCCGACCCAAGCGGCTACCTTGTAGATTTTCCACTAAGTTCATCATAAAGCTGCAATATTTGATCTCCAATATGATCCCAGCGATGCGCTCTTAAAGTATACTCCACTGCATATTTGCTTAATGTGCTACGCCAGATAGGGTCATTCGCTAACTTTAGTAACGCTTTAGTCACGTCCTCTATAACTTGTTGAGGATTTATAGCTTTAATTTTCACTCCCGCTTCATCGGGTACTAGCTGACCAGCTCCATATAAATCTAAACATATCACAGGAGTACCTATAGCCATTGCTTCAAGTAAAACAACGGGCGGTCCATCACGTAAAGTTAATAAACAAAACACATCTGCTTCTGCAATTTGTTTTAATACTGAATCATAAGATAAGTAACCTAAAAATTGCACATATTTTTCAAGTCCTAGGTTTTTCACCAAATAACGTAACCAAGATTCCATTGGCCCTTTCCCGCCAATGAGCAATTTAGCATTTTTATATTCGCGTAGAAATTTAGCAAAAGCCTCAATTAATAAATCATATCCCTTCCAGTGAACCAGACGACCTGTTGTGTAGATTGTAAATTGCTGCCTCTCCTTACTTCTACATTTCTCACCTCTAAAATTTTCTATAATACTTGGGTCAATACCAATATGCTTTATCACAATCGCTTTTTCGCGAGCTGATAGTGGAAGAGCTAATTTCGCCTCTTCAGTATAAGCGATAATTTTCCAAGATCGTTTCCTTGTTAACACAACAAATGGATCTATCATCCTTCCATAAATTTGAAAAAGACAACGACATAATTCATAGAAGCAGTGTCGGAGTGTGTAGCGTCTAAGAAATTTCCATGGTAAACGGTGGGTACTGCCTCCAACAGGTCCCCAAATAAACGGTATTCCTAGCAGACTTATAAAACTTGGAAGCCAATCACCCGTAAATGTAATATGATGAGCAACATCGAATTTAACAATTTTATGTAAGGATCTGGCAACAAAGTAGACCCGTAATTGCCATAAATAATAATATAAATAAAGTGTAAAGATACCCCCGAGTTTTTTTAATCTTTGAAGCCATATTGGTAGATCTATATATATGAAATGAACATTTTTCAGAGCTTCTTTAGAACAACTTTCAATTGTTATTTTATTATTACTTCGGGTAATCACCCACACTTCATGCACGCGACTAATTTGCTTTACCCAGTTCCAGCCCACCCCGGGCTCAGAGCCCTTGCCGGGTTCACAGGCATATGCGGAAATGAGTACCTTTAACTTTTTGCCCATACCTTTAAATCCTTTCTGGTTAGAAATATACTTAAAATAGACAACCAAGTTTCCCGGAGGAGTTGTCCTTTTATGTCAACATTTTCACGATCACGAAGGAAATACCAGGAGGCCACATCCACAATATATAAGGCAAATAATAATTCTAAGAATTCTAAGGGTATTTCTAAGTGCTTAAAGTAGGTCCTAATTATATCATGTTCTTTTCCATCATCTATAAATTTTTTGTAAATCTGTGCTGGTGCTCTTCTGTAAACAAGGATAGCTGTCTGTGTTAAAAAGTGAAAAAGATCCCAGCCGGGAGGGCTACACTCTTCAGCGTATTCCCAGTCAAATACATAGATTTTATCTTTCAGTAAAAATGTATTCCATGGAGTAAAATCCCCATGTCGAAAACCAAAAGGTAAGCCAACATTACCAATTTTCCTCTCAATTGTCTCTATACTTAGCTTAAACAGATGAGCATAATAAAGGTTAAAAACATCAAGTAATTTAATGCGTTCTCGGAGCCTTTCCCAATAATAGCTTTCTTTAACATGAGAAAGTCTTATTTCCAAAAGCTCACAAAGAAATTTCAGATGTTTTGAAGTAATTGATAGGGGAGGAGTTTTTGTCCTACCTGGTGGTGGCTCTTGAACAAGCAAGTAATAATTGTTCCACCATCCTGCATAAAGAATACGAGGTATTATCGCAGTTGAAAAATTTTCATTTACAAGCTGGTTAAGGATTTTTTCTTCTCTTTGCACAAAAGAAATCGTTTCCTGATTCCACCCTATCTTGACGTATCCTATAATTGCACCTTTGTTATCCATTACCTGAACCAGGGGTTTATGATGTTTACCTAGGGTTCCTAAAAATACAGCGATTGTTAAATCTTCTCTACCGAATACAGTCTGTAGATGTCTTTTAAGCCACCGAGCACTTAGTTCATCCACAGAGATCCCATTCTTTGCATGTAAATACAAGCGATCCTTCAAGATCGGTTGAACCAGTCGCCACTGCAATCCTATGGAAATCATCCACTTGCCTACACGAGCGAGCGGCTTCATAGCATTATATATCTGTAATGAAGCAGCGGACGATTTAGAGTTTACAAGTGGTATAAGAACTTTAGGATGTTCCTTATTGGGGAAAATAGCATATTCATCCAACTTTGTGAATCCATTTATTGATTCCTCCTCTGAAATTAATACCATTTGGTGCCGAGACATTGTAGAAGGAGCATCGTCAACCTTGTTTCCCAAAACTAAAATGCTGGTTGTATACCGGAGGGTATCAGAGTCCTGATTCGCAAGAACATTTCCTCCGTTTTTCCTAACAAATACTTCAAGCACTATCTCACTCACTCGCCTTGCAATTATTTTGGGATCACTATCTACTTGAATAATGGCTTGTATTTTCCCTTCATATATCAATTTCGCCCATTCTTTTAGTTGAGATTCTATTTCTTCTTTGCTAAGTTCTTGCTTTCTTTCAACAATCCGTTGAGGTGAATCCCACAATAGAATTACCAAATCAGGTTTTGGAGTTAGTTTCCAAAGCAAACTTGTGCCCCACTTGCTTTGCAATCCAAAGCGAAGTGGATCAACAATCATGTCTAGGACACAGCGGTCATAGAGAATCACTCTTTGCTTGCTAGAATCAAGGATATCTTTAAGCCAATAACCCAACCAGAAATCTCCAAAATAGTAAAGTAACCTCAGCCAATGGAAATGTCCTGGATGACGCCGTGGCGGACCTGCTTCCGGAGGTTTCTTTCCTACCAACGTTCCTAGATGCGGTAATAAACCAGGTCTCCAATGCCTAATCCGTATCCGGGTGAAGACTGAAGGAAGTTCCCCCTCAAGATATGAAAGCGTTGTTGTCTTTCCTATGCCATCTGGTCCCACAATCGCGACAATAGGACCACAGGGTGAAAAATACCGTGCTATCCGGCGCTTTAGAAAGCGACTACTATTTACAAATAACTGTACAGGATGGAAAAGTGAGCGCAGCAAAAGGGCCCGCTTGACTATTGGAACAAAATCAAAAAGTCCATCAACATCTTGTTTCTCAAGCAAACTTATAAATTGATTTGCAACAGTGGAACCCATATATCTTGGAAGTTGACTTAAAGCGTTCTTCTCATATTTATTTAGAATTAACTCATGAGGTCTCTCACGGAAACGTTTCTTACCGCCACTTAAGAACACCATTAAAATTCGCTTGACAAAACTTGCCCAAGGGTCAACTTTGAATGGACCTATCTGATATAGGGGTTCGGGTTTATCTGCAAAGCTAACTACTGCCCATGAAAGACGTTCCATGGTGTGTATCTCAATATACGTTTTATAATTATCTGCAAACGCAACAATTCTTTTTCCATATAGGGAAGGCGGGCTAATTACAACAGGCCAACCTTTATTTTTAGCTAATTCAATTACTATTTTTAAAGCCTGATCTGTTTGATCCGCGTGTACAAGGATATCCAGATCTCTCCCTAATGACTCTGGATATCGCTCTAAGCCGTGCAAAACAGCATAATTGATCTCTTCATGATTCCATGCTTCGGCTATCGCTTCAGCCAATTCCAATCGTGATAACATTATAAGCTCCCAAATTTATTTTTAAGTGCTCGGCGAGCATCTTTAGTGAATCTTTGATTCCACGCTTTTAACACAGCATATCGTGGATTCAATAGGGCTGATATAGCGAAAAATAATAAGCCTTTAAAATAATGCTCACTTGAAACCGCTACCGCGAACCTACGGTAATAAAACTGGCTTAGATCATCTATTTTGCGGCGTAATTGCTTAAACACCGAGGCACTTTCATATACTCTAATAAATTCATCCCAAGTTGGGGGCTCCCTACCTTCAGCTTTGGCACGCTGTCGAGCACGAATAAAGCGTGTAAAGGTTCTCATCTTAAAAAACCGCTGCAAAGTTACACTAGATGCGTGAATCCTGTATAGAAGCAATGGCTCCGGAATTGCAAGCACAGGAGCAAGTTCCGAAAGTCGGTCAAATAACTCCAGATCCTCAGAACCATCAAATAAAGAATTGTATCCGCCTACTCTTAGAACTGCTTCCTTGCGCATGAATGCTGTAGAGTGTATCAGATGTATGATCTCGCCATTGCGACGCTTTGTATAGAATTCTTCTTCGCTTGTAGCCCCGACTTTGGATAAACCTAAAACCTTACCTTTTTCACTGATGTGATAAGCATAAGCCCCCCACGCTACTACTCTTGGATTAGTCATAGCCGCTTGCATTTGTCGTTCAAGCCGATGGGGTAAAGCAATATCATCAGCATGCATAATGGCGATCCAATCATAACGGGCTTCTTCTATTCCCCTGTTTAGTGTCTCGCTGATGCCGCGGTGCTCTTGCAAGATCACTCTGATTCTCGCATCTTTTTTTGCATACTCCTGTAAGATATCCGGGGTTCTATCTGTAGACCCATCATCTATAATTAAGAACTCAAAATGGGGATAACTTTGCTGCAGAATACTCTTAATCGCTTGTGAAACATATCTTTCAGTATTATACGCTGGCATTATGACAGAGATTGTTGCCTTCATTTTCCGTGAAACCTCCATTTGCCACCTTTAGCGCGCCATCCATCTTTTAAGGCCTCAAGGATAGCCTGAGCCAAAGCCCAATTTCTTTGAACCAAGGCTTGTAAAAGCCGAAGACATACTTTAACATGAAACAATAAAACGAATAGTACCCGTTCAGGAACAGAAAGCAAGTCCTTCATTAAGATCAGCTTATTTCTGTATATATAATAAGCCCTGGAAGGAGTTAAACCTGGGCCAAGAGAGGTACCAACTTTATGCAACACCTTAGCGTCACGAGCAACCAGCACTTTGTACCCTTTCTTCAGCGCCCTCGTGCAGATTTCCACCTCCTCTCCATATGCAAATAGTCTTTCGTCCAGCCACTTCTCTTCTTTTTCTAAGAATTGTCGCGATATCAGCATAGCTGAGCCACCAACCAACTTGGAGGACCACCATTTGGGTTTGCCGTTTAGCTCAGTATCATAATAATTGCGAAGCAGGCGCGTATATCCCCCAGCAAAATAGACACGGCGATCTGGGTAGTTGCAAATCACTGCCCCCACCAAAGCAACATCCTTTTCTATCAGTGCTGCTTCCACTAAAGACTTGAGAAAATTAGGCTCTATGACGGTATCATTATTAAGTATTATCATGAACTGTGCTCCCCTATAAAGAGCAAGTTTCAACCCTATATTGTTCCCACTGGGATATCCTATGTTTTCGGGAAGAGGGAGTATCAAAAGCTTACAATTCTTTGCCTCACTAAGCTGCTGTTGTTGTTGAATACATATAGGCAACCCTTTATCGCGTGCCCACTGCTCAATCTGGGAAACCGAGTTATCCTGCGAGCCATTATCCACTACTAAGATTTCGTAGTTCGGATAATTCTCCTCCTTTAAAATAGACTCCAAACATTCAATCGTATCACGCCAACCGTTCCAGTTTAAAATAATGATTGCTACTTTTGGTAACATTGCTTCTTGTTTAGATTGCATATATGTATTTTCTAACATATCTAACTTTTCCTTGTTTATTTAAAGATTCTGAAAATCTTCATATCTCGTCAAAAATACTCACAAAAAAACAACACTCCTATTCCATATCCTCCCTGAGCCCAATCTTCAACTATTTCTCTGTTGTCATATTGGTCTTTAATTTCCTTCCAAAACTTAGGAACTTCTCCCACACATTCTATTGAACCTGGGGCAATATCATGAAAAACTATTATTCTATTACCTAAGTGAAAATCACCCCAATCCCTGCCCATGTTTGACCGGGTTCGAAAATTATCTCTTTCGTTTTATACCGTTGCTTGATTTCTCCCCAAAGGACTTCTACTTGACATTCTGGAACATTTGGGTGGTGAACAATATCATGCAG
>Ga0105160_1001260_pt1 | contig 10491 bp, 9 predicted proteins | sample GXS110809BmetaG_FD_89591 | JGI IMG/M metagenome (GOLD analysis project Ga0105160, IMG submission 89591) | Hot spring microbial communities from Gongxiaoshe hot spring, China to study Microbial Dark Matter (Phase II) - GXS 110809B | ecosystem: Environmental > Aquatic > Thermal springs > Hot... | reverse complement strand
TCGCTACGAGGTGCATCGGATAGGGACATGGCTGCTTATCCGAGGGGTGGCGACGCCTGAGGGGCTATATGCTTTTTTGATGGCGCTTCGGGGTAGTATAGACCGCTTTCCCCAGCGGCTTCAGCAAGGTATTCCGCTGGAAATGGCGCCCCATCCGCTCGGAACCTTCTTTCGGCAGGTGTATGAGGATACCTTGTCGGTGGATTGGCAGCCTGTGGCGGTTAGTCGCGCTTTTTATGAATACTGGCGTGAAGGGAGGCTACGGATTGTTTTGCGCGGGCGCATACCGGCTCCTCTTCTGAGAGCTTCTCGCATGATCCTTAGCGCGACAGAAGAACCATTTACTTATGTGCCTCCCGACTTAGTGAAGGCGCCGGGAGCGCTGCCGCGACAAGGGGTTGGCGTTGTGTATGTGCGATGGCGACTGCCCCAGACAGAAGGTTTGTCGGATTGGATAGCTCTCTGGGCACACAGTCAAGCTGATGCGCTTTCTGTGCGAAGACCGGCAGCTCGCTTGTCAAGTGACTTGGGTACCCATTCCGAATGGATTGGAAGCATGGATAGAGACCGGCTTGCCCGTAGCCACAGAACAAGCTGTGCGCGATTTTCTTTCGCGTCCTTATCGTCCGCCAGCGCGCAGTGTAGGGGCTTTCATGGGGTGGATGCAGGCGCCGGATAATCTCTTTCTCAGTGCGTGGTGGGCATGCATTTGGGGACTTCCGGCCCTGCCTAAGGAAATTCCCTCCATTTCTCCACGACGCCTCCACAAATCCATTCGCCGCTGCACTACCGTCGCTTTCGCCATCGCTGGATAAACCTCAATCTTTTATCTACCTTCGCTGCGTGCATACCCTAATAGCATACCCAGAAAAAGCTCAACGCGACCTCTTATACGCTGCCTGTGCAGGCTCACCCTTACTGGAGATGTTGACTGGCATTCCCCGCGCATCCGATACAATAGAAAAAGACCCTCTGAATGGGCTATTTGCCCTTGGCTACATAGCCCCCGATGAGAAGCCTGTCTATGTGTATTTCCGTGCCAGCACTTTCGGCAGTCCTAATACCGAATACGAACAAATACGCGAACAAGCCTCTTTCATTCATCGACATGCGGATGCGTATTACTTTGCTCTGCTGCTGAGGGAAGCATGGTTTGAATGGGCTGATGACTACATCTCTCGGCGATTAGAACTGCCTATGCAGCCCATAGGCTATGAAAAATTGCTCTCAGCTGCGGAAAAACTGAATATCGATGCATTCCCTGAACCTGTGCGTCAAGAGCTTTCTCACTACTTTCGCCACCTCCGCAAAGAATATGATGGCATTTTACATCCGTACCGTTTTATGGATGCTCGTCTCCGTCAATACGCTGCTTTATGGCATATTCGTTTGGCGATGAATGTCCAGCGAGCTGGTCTATTCACTCAGGATATAGAATGGGACATTCGTACGCAGCCGCATGTGCATTCCTCGCATTTGGATCAAGTTTTTCTGCGGCAGCATCCGGCATACCGACTGAAAGTGGGTGAGTATGAACTGCGACTTTTCTGGGAGTTGGAAAAAGACGGGCTATTTCTGCGCATGTGGTTGCCGCCTATGCGAGAGAAAGCGGCTCGAGCGGTGCATACCCACATTCGCAAGCAAGCCCAAGCGGCGATTGGGGATCGGTTTCCGCTGGGGCGCACTCGCGGTACCCTGAAAGGCATAGACAGCTATCATGCCCGGGAAGTGAATCTCATAAGAATAGAGCTGCCCGAGATGCAGGAGCTATTGACGGTACGGTCGGCGGAGGCTTTCCAAGAGCTTACGGAGAAGCTTTCCAAGGATTTAGCTGACGCCCTTCATCTCCTTCCCCTCATAAATCAACGCCTTCAAGAGCAATGTCTGACGGTTCGCATGGAGTAAATAAGTATGAGCCATCAGCGCGATAAGATTCTACGGGAAGCGCAGCGCCTTTTTGCGCAGCGGGGATACGAGCGGGTATCTCTTCGGCAGTTGGCGATGGCGGTAGGGCTGACCCCACCGACTTTATATCACTACTTTCCGACGAAGGAAGCCGTGCTGGAGACGCTGGCGTATCAGATTGCCGAACGGTTTGAAGCCGCCACAGCGGGAATCGCTGAGAGCGATTGGACAGTTCCCCATAAGGTGGAGAGATTTTGTATAGCCCATTTGGAGACGCTATTAGCGGAGCCGGCGCAAGCGGCTATTTTTCTGCGGGAAGCGCCGCAGTTTTTGTCAGAGCCGCAGCGGAGTGCCTTTTTGGAGCGACAAAGGCGGTATGAGATGCGCTTAGAGCAGATTTTGCGTGAGGGCGTGGAAAAAAACCTCTTTCGTCCGATTGAGCCCCGCTTTATGGCGATGTCCCTGCTTGCTGCGCTCAACGCCACCGCCATCTGGTATCAACCAGGTGGAGCCCTTTCCCCTCAGCAGATTGCTCAGTCGCTGTCAGATACTTTCCTCCACGGTCTCATCCGCAGCTGGTAGAGCCCATCCAGCCCCCCGCACCTCCTGCCATACAATCTCTGGAGTATTCGGCTTGGAGGCAATGTAGTTCTCCAACTTTTCGGCAATAATCTGAAGGCGCCGCCGGTCTTTGATGAGGCTTTTGATGGCGTTAGAGAAGCTCATGGGATATTTGCAGCTTTCAGCTACCTTGAGAGCGATGAGTTCATGCGCTTCGCAGAAGTCCTTATAGTTTGGACCAAAAAAGATGGGTTTTTTATGTACGGCGGGCTCCAAAATGTTATGGATACCGCGTCCAAAGCCTCCCCCGACCCACACAGCATCCGCATAGAAGTACAAGTATGCCAGCAGTCCCGTCGTATCCAAAATCAAAGTGTCTTTATCAGTGGGCCACTCAGGATCAGAATATTGAGCGCAGCGGACGGGCCAAAGCTTGTGGGTATTTTCGATCTGTTTTTGGGTGATTTCATGAGGAACGAGTATCCAGCGGATGTTTTGCCCCCGAAGCTGCTGGTATGCCTGCGCCAAAAATCGGATATCTTCTTCCCAGACGCTACCAGCGACGACACAAAAGCTTTTTCCGATCCATTCTCGGATGCCGGAGATAGGTAGCCATTCCTCAGCGAGCTGGCGCACGCGTACTAAGCGACTGTCTCCGGCTATGGTAACGCAGGAGATGCCCGCCTGTCGAAGGCGACGAGCATCATTTTCCGTCTGGACAAAAATATGTGTCATGTAGGGTAAAAGCTGCTTTTTCCACCACCAACGGAAGCCTTTGATAGGTTCAATATGGGCAGAAAGAAGGTACATGGGGACTTTCCGAGCGTGTAGTTCGTAGATGAGGTTAGGCCACAGGTCGTATTTGACAAAAAAGACTGCGGCGGGGGATAAGCGTTTTACCCACCGCCGCACGACCCACGGTAGATCGGTCGGAAGCGGTCCTATCCAGTCGCCGAACGGATAGCTCTGCCGATACCGCTGCCAGCCTGAAGAGGAGAAAAAAGTAATCACAACAAACGGACGATGCGACAGGCGCTGGAGAATGTACTCTAATACAGGACGCCCCTGCTCAAACTCGCCCACAGAGGCGCAGTGCAGCCAAAGAACTTGACGCCCAGACGGTGGGGTAGGGGGGGAGCTCCTACGAGCACGCCACCATCGGCGAACTTTCTCGTTGAAAAGCGACACCACCGGTATAACTGCCAGCCCCAGCAGGAGAATAACGGTGTATATCAGCCGCCACCGTCTCATTCAAGAGGAGCTTTTTCGTAGAGAGGCAAACTCCACCCCGCCCGAAAACCCCACCACCAGTCCTGTCGTCTTTTTGTGTCTTTGACTGCCTTATCATATAGATAGCCGCGCAGGCTCTGCGTAAAATACTGTCCCATCTCAACTGCTATGAAGAAGTTGATAAGCCCATTATTACTGAAAAAGCGATAGCCTATACTTTCTACCAGTCCCCAGCCGCCTGTGAGCCGATCTAAGCCTTTGAGATATTCCCCTTCCAGTAAAGGGAGACGCTCACTGCGGGCTTTATCTATGAGGATGCGATGCGCAAGGTATCCCCCGCCGGCTTCTATGTATAAGCCACAGTTGGGATTGTGCTTAGGAAGGCGCCAGCGGGAGAGGATGTATCCCACGCGCAGGTTTGCCGTCCACCCGCGCTGTCTAAGGTTAGGTGTAAATACTTTCCCATTCTCATCTACGAAGGCTAAGAGTCCAGCCTGCTGAAAGCCAGGTAAATACAACCCTTCTAAAAAGCCAGCTTCTACAATCTTATCGCCGATGAGTCCCGCGCCTTGCACTGCCAAGTAAAGGCCCGAGCGCGTTTTGTAGCCGATCTCGCCCCCGATAGCACTACTGTATCCAAAGCGCTGCGCCAGATCCCTCATCGGAAACATCCCATGGTACACAACCGATGGCAGAAGAAAATGGATCGCAGAGTCCCTTATACTCTGCTGCGCCCACGCGATGAGTACTACTCCCGTCAGCCATCTCATGAAGTGCGTACCTTTGGGGCAAAGGTATAATATGCGTATTGCAGTCATCGGTGTAGGCTATGTCGGACTCGTCACTGCAGCAGGACTTGCCGAAACTGGGAACTCCGTCATCGGCTACGACATAGACCCTGAGAAACTCGCCAAGCTTCGCCGTGGAGAGTCCCCGATTTATGAGCCGGGGCTGGACCGCCTCCTCGAGCGAAACCTCCGGGAAAAGCGCCTGCATTTCACAGACTCGTTAGCAGAGGCGGTATCGGTGTCAGAACTGATATTTTTGGCGCTGCCGACCCCGCCGGGAGCTGATGGGGAAGCGGACTTATCCTTCGTTCTCTCTGCCTCACATTCCATCGCCGAAGTCCTCAAATCTCAAATACCTTCGCATGATGGCTTCTCGCCTAAGATTGTTATCACAAAAAGCACCGTTCCCGTGGGCACCGCTCGTCGCTTACAAGCGCTCTTTGATGAACTGGTGCCCGGTGCCATAAAAGTCGCTTCAAATCCTGAGTTCCTGCGGGAGGGCTATGCAGTGGAGGACTTTTTGAAGCCTGATAGGGTAGTGATCGGGGTAGCCGATCCCGCTGTGGGTGAAAAGCTTCGCCAGTTGTATGAGCCTTATACACGACAGGGCAACCCCATCTATATCATGGACTGGGAAAGCGCTGAGATGACCAAGTACGCTGCTAATGCTTTTTTAGCGATGCGCATCAGTTTTATGAACGAACTGGCGCAGTTATGCGAAAAGGTTGGCGCCGATATAGATAAGGTGCGATTGGGGATGGGGGCAGATAGTCGGATTGGGCGTAGATACCTTTTTGCTGGGGTGGGGTATGGGGGGTCTTGCTTTCCAAAAGACACGCGGGCCCTATTAGCAACGGCGCGCCAGCACGGCATGACGCTGCACCTCGTGGAAGCCACCATCGCTGTCAATGATCAGCAGCGGGCATTTTTCTGGGAAAAAGTACGCGCCTACTACAAGGGGCAGCTTCGGGGACGCACCTTCGCAATATGGGGCGTTGCTTTCAAGCCCGACACGGATGACATTCGGGAAGCGCCGGCACTGGATGTGATACGCTGGCTCTTAGAAGTAGGGGCACAGGTACGGGCATTTGATCCCGTGGCTTTGCCTTCCCTCAAGCGGGCGCATCCAGACTGGCTCGTATATTATGCCAGCAGTCCTTACGATGCCGTGCAGGGCGCAGAGGGCTTGCTCATCCTGACAGAATGGGGAGAGTTTCGTCAGCCAGACTGGGACGCACTGCTAAAAGGACTCCGAGTACCAGCTATCTTTGACGGGCGAAACCTGTATGACCTCAACCTTATGAAGAAACTCGGCGTGGATTATTTATCCATCGGTCGTCCAGCGGTATATGCGTACTCTGAGAAGGTAGCCCAACCGGGACGGTAGCCAAAGCATCCCCCCATGCAGGTTCGCATCGCGGGAGGAGGGCATTCAGAAGGGGTTACTCTGCTTCTACCGCTTGGACTTCAGGCACAAGCCGAGTGAGAAGCGCTTCAATCCCTGCTTTGAGGGTATATAAGCTGGATGGGCAGCCAGAGCAACTGCCGCGCAGACGCAGTTTCACGACCCCATCTTCAAAGCTTACAAACTCCACATCCCCGCCGTCCATCGCTATGCCAGGACGAATGTATTCTTCCAGAATCGCCTGAATCTGCCGTTGAGTCGCAGAGGGGTCAGGTGGAGTTTCGGTTAGGGGGGCAGGTAAGGGACCCTGAGGCAGGTAGGTTTTGAGAACTTCCTTGATTTGGGGAATCAGTTCATGCCAGCTTGCTTCCTCAGCTTTGGTGACGGTGACAAACGCGCGGGTAAAGAAAAGTCCTTTTACGCCCGGTATAGCCCAGAGCGCCTTAAGAAGCGGCTCATCCTCAGGGGTAGGCGCCGTATGCTCACGCGTGCCGCGCACGATAGCAGGATACTCAGGCGGCACAACAAACTTAAGACTATGGGGATTAGGGGTGATTTCGGTATAAATGAGCATACTCAAAGGTACAAAGTTTGCCCTACGAACAAAGATGCCTAAGGGCTAATAGCGAAGTTCTGCGTTGGCTTTTCCTTTTGCGCTTTACTGAGGGGCATAGGTGATCTGAGAGGGAGGGGTGGGGCCCTACCCGAGTCAAAAGTTACCTTTGTGTGCATGCGCTATCTTCTCGGCTTGAGCCTCTTGTGGGCGCAGTGGGTAGAGATTTATCGGGATAGTTTTGGGACGCCGTATATTTTCGGGCAGAGGGATGCGGATTGCGCTTACGGGCTGGCTTGGGCGCATGCGGAGGATGATTTCGGACGCATTCAATACCTCATAGCGCTCTCCAAGGGCAAGCTGGGGCGGTTGATCGGTAAATCTGGGGCGGCGATGGACTTCTTTGCACACTTCACGGGGGCGCAGGAATATGTGCGTCGGCAGTATGATAGCCTCTCTCCTCAGGTTCGGGCTGTCTTAGAGAGTTACGCCGAGGGTCTGAATGCCTTTGCGCGCATGCATCCACAAGCCGTTTTAGATAAGAGCCTTTTCCCTGTAAGTGGAGAAGATATAGTGCGAGGTTATGTGATAGTGCTCTCTGGGATGGTCGGCGCTGGACAAGCTCTCCAAAAAACCCTCGCTGGCCAGCCCGAATCGTATGAGTTTCAGGTCAGAGGAGGCTCCAACGCTATCGCCCTCAATAGCCGCAAAACAGCGGATGGAGGGACTTACTTACTAATCAATCCCCACGTACCCATAGAAGGAGTAATGCGCTGGTACGAGGCTTTTCTGCACAGCGAAGAAGGATGGCATGTATTAGGGGGCTTCTTTCCAGCGATGATAGCCCCGGGATTGGGAACTACACCGACCGCAGGCTGGGGCGTTACCTTCAACTGGCCCGATTTCGTAGACATTTACCAACTGCGGCTGCATCCTAAAAACTCTCGTCTGTACGCCATAGACGGTCGCTGGGATACCTTGCGTCAGCAGAAGGTCACCCTCTCTATACGGCTGATGGCTGATGGGCAAAGGTTTGCGCAGGGCTGGCCCGTGATGAAGCCCCCGCGTCCGCGCGGTCCAGTCCTCAAAGTCCGGAAGACCATAGAATACAGTGCCTTTGGTCCCGTAGTCCGTACCAAAAAGGGCGTTTATGCGATTCGCTTCCCCGTGGAAAAAATGTACAAAGCGCCTCAGCAGTGGTATGAGATGAGCCGGGCGCGTACCTTCTCAGCGTTTCGCGCAGCTTTGCGCCACCAAGGCATACCTCTCTTCAACATCGTCTATGCTGACCAGTCGGATACGATCTTCTACCTTTTCAACGCTACTTTACCTGAACGGCACCCGGGCTATGACTGGCAAAAGGTTCTACCGGGGGATACCTCTGCCGTGCTATGGAAGCGCTACTTAACCATAGACGAACTGCCCCAAGTGCTCATGCCCTCGTGCGGCTATGTTTTCAGTGTCAATAATAGTCCTTTTGCGACGACTTGTGCTGAATCGGCTCCTCAAGAAAAAGACTTTCCTCCTCAGCATGCATGGCACTGGAATCGCCACAATAACCGCGAGCGCCGCATGTATGAGCTATTGGAAGCTAAGCCGAAGCTTTCATGGGAGGACTTCCATGCGATAAAGTACGACCGCACTTATCCTGCGACAGGTCCGATTCGGAGTTTGTGGGCGGCTTTTGCATCACTGCCAGATACCCAAGCTTCTACTCTTCAAGAGGCTTTGCGCATCATACGAGCTTGGGATTTCACGGGCTTAGGGTATAGTCGGGCGGCTACCCTCCTTACCCTTGCAGCCGCTTATGCGCTCAAAAAAGCCGGACTGCCCGCCTATAACTGGTTAGAGGAAGGGAAGCTCCGCTTACCTACCGAGCTTCTCTGGGAAGCTTTGAACTATGCAGCTAATGAGCTCAAGCGTTTCTACCATGATATTGCGCCTCCTCTGGAAAAAGTCCAAGCCTTAGAAGTGCGACAAAAACGCTATCCACTGGATGGACTACCTGAACAGCTCGCCCCAACGTATGCGGAATGGGATGCACAAAAAGGCTTTTTAAGGGTATTGGCAGGGGACACTTACATTCAGTTTGTGCGGTTTGAGCGCGGCAAACCCTATCCTTATGTAGAGTCTGTCTTACCGCTGGGCGTGTCGGGCGACCCACATAGTGTGCATTATGATGATCAGCTTCCTCTGTATTTGGCTCGTCGGTGCAAACCGATGACCTTGGACCCTGACGAAATCAAGCAAAAAGCGCAGTTGGTGAAGCGCTTTCAGCGTTGAGCGGAGGGGATTTATGTAGATTTGCGTGGCAATGAAAATAGGCTTGGTGGATGAGCGTTCGTCGCTGGAGCGACGGGTCGCTATTATCCCCGATACAGTCAGGCGCCTGTCCGATATGGGCTTTGCCGTGTTTCTACAAAAAGGGGCTGGGAGCGGGGCTTACCATACGGATGCAGCTTATGCCGAAGTCGGTGCGCAAATCCTTCCCGACGCTGCCGCAGTAGCCGAAGCGGCTGATATCCTCCTGCGGCTGCGCATGCCCACAAAAGATGAAATCCACACTTACCCTCCGGGGAAGGTACTGGTCGGGATCCTCCAAGCATGGCGCCATGAGGCTGAACTCCAAGCCTTAGCCGAGAAAAAGTGGTCGGTCTTTGCTCTGGAGAAGCTTCCGCGCATTACGCGCGCGCAGAGCATGGATGTGCTTTCTTCCATGGCAGCCCTCGCTGGATATAAGGCGGTTTTGCTGGCAGCGGCGCACTTTGCACGGGTATTTCCGATGCTGACCACTGCGGCAGGAACGCTCACCCCTGCGCGCGTATTGGTGATAGGGGCTGGGGTAGCAGGTTTGCAGGCAATCGCTACCGCTCGTCGCCTCGGCGCACAGGTAGAGGGATATGACATTCGCCCAGCGGCAAAGGAGCAGGTAGAAAGCCTCGGCGCAAAGTTTCTCCCCCTCACCTTAGATGCCTCCGGTGAAGGCACCGGCGGTTATGCCCGAGAACTCACGCCCGAGGAGCAAGCAAAACAGCGTGAAGCGCTGGCAACTTATGTTGCACGAGCAGATATCATTATCACCACGGCGGCGGTGCCAGGGCGACCCGCACCAAAGCTCATCTCCGCAGACATGCGCCGTGCCATGAAACCCGGTAGCGTAATCGTCGACCTGGCAGCCGAAACCGGCGGCAACTGCGAAGAGACCCGCCCCGGCGAAACCCAAATACTGGACGGGATTACCCTTATCGCCCCCCTCAACCTCCCCGCAACACTTCCCATACACGCCTCTCAAATGCTCAGTCGCAACTTCATGGAGTTCCTCAGCCTTTTCCGAAAAAAAGATGGAACTCTCTCCCTCCACACCGAAGATGAGCTTCTCAAATCCACCTGCCTCCTCTGGAATGGAGAACCCCTCGCCCAACCTGCATAAGTTATGACGGATATACTTTTCGCCGTATTTGTTTTCACGCTTTCGGCGTTTTTAGGCTTCGAGCTGATTAGCAAGGTGCCACCTACCCTGCACACCCCGCTCATGTCCGGCTCTAATGCAATTTCTGGCGTCACTATCGTTGGTGCCATCGTTGTCGCCGGAGAAGCAGGTTCGCCGCTATTGACGATTATGGGCATTTTGGCGCTTATCTTGGCTACGATAAATGTAGTCGGGGGCTTTTTGGTCACTGATCGCATGCTCAGGATGTTCAAACGGCGCGGTTGATATGGAGACTTTCATTCAGGTGGCTTACCTGCTGGCATCGGTGAGCTTCATCGTCGCCATCAAGATGCTTGCCTCTCCACGCACTGCCCGCACAGGCAACCTACTGGGAGCGGTAGGCATGCTACTGGGCATGATAGCGACGCTTTTTTACCGAGAGATCGTTCGGTATGAGTGGATAGCGGTGGGGGTAGCTCTCGGGGCGGCACTGGGCGCATGGATGGCACTTGCCGTCAAAATGACCGCTATGCCGCAGATGGTCGCGATCCTGAATGGCTTCGGTGGGGCAGCTTCAGCTTTAGTCGCCGCCGCCGAAGCTGAACGCATACTTCTGAGT
>Ga0105160_1001257_pt1 | contig 10501 bp, 9 predicted proteins | sample GXS110809BmetaG_FD_89591 | JGI IMG/M metagenome (GOLD analysis project Ga0105160, IMG submission 89591) | Hot spring microbial communities from Gongxiaoshe hot spring, China to study Microbial Dark Matter (Phase II) - GXS 110809B | ecosystem: Environmental > Aquatic > Thermal springs > Hot... | reverse complement strand
GAGGAACTTAAGTCCCTCAAAGATTAAATCGTCCCTATTCCAAGCCGCTTTGCCCCCCTCCTTAAGGTTCCCCCCGCTTCGCGAGGGGAACCGAAAAGCAGTTTGGTTCCCCCTACGCAGTAGGGGGAACCAGCGGTGCGACACACGCGCTTGGCTCCCCGCTCCCACAGCGCGGGAGAGGGGCTGGGGGTGAGGGCGAAAACCGCCGACGCGCCCCCTACGAAAGTTTCGTCTCGCTTGAAACCCCAATCGGTATTATAGAGTGGTTGTTGCAAAAATGAGCTTGTCATTCCGAGCCGAAGGCGAGGAATCTCAGTATAGGTAGCAGCTTGGGTTAAAGGTATACTTTCCCGCTGAATGAAGGCGCATCTGGTGCTGGAAGACGGCAGCGTGTTCACGGGCGAGTCGCTGGGCGCGACAGGTCGAGCAACAGGCGAGCTGGTGTTCACCACCAGCATGACGGGCTATCAGGAGATTCTGACGGATCCCTCCTACGCTGGTCAGATTGTGCTGATGACCTACCCGCTGATTGGCAACTACGGCGTGAACAGCGAGGACGACGAGTCGCGTCAGGCGCAGGCGGCGGGCTTTGTGGTGCGCGAGGCGTGCGACACGCCTTCGAACTGGCGCGCGCGTCAGGCGATTCACGACTACTTAGCCGCGCGGGGCGTGGTAGCGATTAGCGGCGTGGACACCCGCGCCATTACGCTGCGTGTGCGCTATCACGGCGTGATGATGGCGACGATTACCACTGACGAGACGCCCGAAGAGGCGCTTCACCGCCTGCAGACCGCCCCACGCTACGATGAGGAAGACTTTGTGTATCGCGTGACCACCCCCCAGCCCTACAAGTGGGGACGCGACGGGATGGAACCGATGCACGCCCCCGACGACGGCTATCGCAAGCGCGTCGTGATTCTGGATTGCGGGGTGAAGTGGAACATCCCACGCCGACTGGCGAGTCTGGGCGTACGCTCCATTATCCTGCCCGCCACGACGCCCGCCGACGAGATTCTCGCCTATCAGCCCGACGGCGTGCTGCTCTCACCCGGACCGGGCGACCCCGCGCGCCTGCAACCCGTAATCGATACTGTGCGGCAGCTGCTGGGCAAGGTTCCTGTGGCAGGCATCTGTCTGGGCAATCAGCTGGTAGCGCTGGCGCTGGGCGCGCGCACTTACAAGCTCAAGTTCGGGCATCGCGGCGGCAACCATCCCGTGAAGAACCTGCTCACCGGGCGCGTGGACATCACCGCCCAAAATCACGGCTACGCAGTGGACTTAGAAAGTTTAGAAGGCACAGGGCTGGAGCTGACGCATATCAACCTGAATGACAACACAGTGGAGGGCGTACGCCACCGCGATTTGAAGGTGATTACCCTGCAGTACCACCCTGAAGCCGCGCCCGGTCCGTGGGACAGCCGCCCGTTCTTTAATGAGTTTCTGGCGATGATGGAATAGCGTTGGGCCGGGGAGGTTACTCTGTTCGGTATACTTGTCCTATGCGACGCAGCAGGACCCGGACACGGCGTTATACGGCTCTCATCACGCGCGAAGGCGACTGGTACATCGCTCGCTGTGTAGAACTGAATGTGACGACGCAGGGTCGCACACTGGACGAGGCGCGCGCGAATTTACAGGAAGCGGTCGAGCTCTACATAGAGAGTTTCGGCGAGGATGTCCCTGAAAGCGCGGCGGAAGTCGTTTTTTACCCTCTGGAGGTCGCTGTGCATGCCTAAACTGCCCGTGCTATCGGGGCAGGAACTTATACGCTTGCTTCAGAAAGCAGGCTTCGAGGTTGTCCGACAAAAAGGCAGTCATGTCAGCCTTGCTAAAGGCGAATTTCGCCCTGTTGTACCTCTCCACAGTGAACTCGCGCGCGGCACCTTGCGAGACATTCTCAATCAGTGTGGTCCCTCGCGCGACGACCTGTTTGAGTTATGAGAGATTGAGACCCAATATAGGGTCTGTCTCTGCGGGTTCTACCCCTCCTGAAACACCTTACTCAAAGATATTTTCCATATCCCATAAGTCGCCAGCAGAGTAATCAGAAACAGCAGCCACGCCATCGCGCAGGCGTGTCCGAAACGGAAAAACTCAAAGGCGTTCTGAAACAGGTAGAGCGCGTAGAACATCGTGCTATTTTCGGGTCCCCCGCGCGTGGCGACATAGGTCTGCGTGAAATACTGGAACGCGCCGATGACCCCGATAATCAGCATATATTGAATCACGGGCGCGATTTGCGGGAGGGTGACATGCCGAATCAGTTGCCAGCCGCGTGCGCCGTCGATGCGCGCCGCTTCGTACAGGTGCGTCGGCACGCCCTGCAACGCCGCCAGATAAATCACCATCACGCTCCCAATCGCCCACAAGTCCATCACGATAAAGCCCCACTTTGCGGTGGCGGGGTCGGTAAACCAGTTGATAGACGCCAGTCCGAGCCGATTCAGCCCCGCGTTCACGGGCGCAGCCAGCCCGTTCTGCGGGTTCAGCACCCACACCCACAAAAACGCCGTCGCCACTGCAGGCACCACGGAGGGCAGATAAAACAGCGCCCGATACGCCGCCTGACCCCGCAGTGAGAGGTTCAACAGCAACGCCAGACCAATCCCCAAAATGATGCTCAGGGGCACTTCAATCATGATAAACAGCGTGTTGCCGACCGATTTCCAGAAATAGTCGCGGTCGGCGAGCAGGCTCTGATAGTTCTGCAATCCCACCCAGCGCGGCGCGCCCAGCACATTATAGTCCGTGAAGCTGAAGTAGAGCGTGGCGAGGATAGGGTAGAGCGTGAACAGCAGAAATCCCGCCAGCCATGGCAGGATGAACAGATGCCCGTAGAGTGTGCGCTGCAACTCCCGATTCACGGGCTGTTCGATTCGCGCTTGAGGGAGTGAAACCTGCTTATTTCCCCGCCGTGCCGTGCGCCGTTGGGGTTGCGAACCCCAGGTTCCTTTTTGGGAGGTTCGGCTCGCTTCGCGATTCGTCGCGGTTGCGACGCTGCCACTCAGCCAAGCCGTCGCTCCCTGCCAAGATTGGCGACGGTTCGATCCACCTCAGGCGTCACGCACACGGCAGGATACAAGATTATACCCGATGGGTATAATCTTGTTATGCCTCAACCGCTGCTCGTTGCAGGAGAGCCTGTCGCGCCCGATACCGAGTTGCACTTTTCCGAGCATTTTGCCTGCCCCGATTGCGGCGTCAGTCTGGGCGAGCTGGAGCCGCGCAACTTCTCGTTCAACAGTCCCTACGGCGCATGCCCCGAATGCACCGGGCTGGGCACAAAAACCGAGTTCGACGCTGAACTGATTGCGCCTGACCGCAGTCTTTCGATACGGCAGGGCGCACTGCGCCCGTTCGTCAAACGCGACGGGGAACTCACCGACTGGCGGCTGGCGATGTTCGAGGGCGTCGCCAAACGACTCGGCTTCACCGTCGACACGCCTCTGCAGGAACTTACCCCTGAACAGTTCCACGCCCTGATGTACGGTACGAAAGGCAATGTGACCGTCGAGTTCCGCAACCGTTGGGGGCGCACGCGCTATATTGATACCGAGTTCGAGGGCGTGATTAACATCCTCAAGCGGCGGTACGAGGAGACCGAAAGCGAATACATCAAGCAGGAGCTGGAGCAGTTTATGGCGACGCGCCCGTGCCCCGTATGCGGGGGCAAACGCCTCAAGCCCGAAAGCCTCGCGGTGACGGTCGGAGGCAAGAACATCGCGGAGGTCACGGCGATGAGCATCGAGGAGGCGGCGCGCTGGTTCGCCGATTTAGAAGCGCAACTCACGCCGCGTGAGCGCGCCATCGCCGAGCGCATCCTCAAAGAGGTGCGCACGCGCCTGAACTTCCTGCTCGATGTTGGGCTAGGCTATCTGACCTTAGACCGCGCGGCGACCACGCTGTCGGGCGGCGAGGCGCAGCGCATCCGCCTCGCCACGCAAATCGGCTCTGGGCTGATGGGCGTGCTGTATGTGCTGGACGAACCCAGTATCGGGCTGCACCAGCGCGACAACCAGAAGCTCATTCACACCCTGCAACGCCTGCGCGATTTGGGCAACACCGTGCTGGTGGTCGAACACGACGAGGAGACCATCCGCGCCGCCGACTGGGTTATCGACTTAGGACCTGGCGCGGGCGAGCATGGCGGCGAGGTGGTCGTCGCGGGCACGGTGCAGGAGGTCATCAACTGCCCCGATAGCCTCACAGGACAGTATCTGTCGGGCAAGCGGCGCATCGAGGTTCCTGCCATGCGCCGTCCGCCGCACCCCGAACGCTGGCTGGTTCTCTACGGCGCGCGCGCCAACAACCTCAAAAACCTTACAGTGCGCATCCCGCTGGGGCTATTCGTGTGCATCACGGGCGTGTCGGGGTCGGGCAAAAGCACCCTGATTCAGGAGACGCTCTTCCCCCGCCTGATGTACCATGTGTACGGCGCGCGGCGCATCTGGGGCGAGCATGACCATATCGACGGACTGCAGTTTGTGGATAAGGTGATCGACATCGACCAGTCGCCGATTGGACGTACCCCGCGCAGCAACCCCGCCACCTATACGGGCGTGTTTGACCCGATTCGCGAGCTGTTTGCGAGTACGCCCGAAGCCCGCGCGCGCGGCTATCAACCCGGACGGTTCAGCTTCAATGTGAAGGGCGGACGCTGCGAAGCCTGCCGCGGCGACGGCATGATTAAAATCGAAATGCAGTTCCTGCCCGATGTGTATGTGCCCTGCGAAGTGTGCAAAGGGCTGCGCTACAACCGTGAGACGCTCGAAGTGAAGTTCAAGGACAAGACCATCGCCGATGTGCTGAACATGACGGTGGAGGAGGCGCTGGCGTTCTTCGCGCCGTTCCCTGCGATTGCTCGCAAGCTGCAGACGCTCTACGATGTGGGGCTGGACTACATTCGGCTGGGTCAGCCTGCGCCGACGCTCTCGGGCGGCGAGGCGCAGCGCGTCAAGCTCGCGACCGAACTCAGCAAACGCGCCACAGGCAACACGGTCTACATTCTGGACGAACCCACCACAGGACTGCACTTCGAGGATGTGCGCAAGCTGCTCGGCGTGCTGCACCGACTCGTGGACGCGGGCAACACGGTGATTGTCATCGAGCATAACCTTGATGTAATCAAGACAGCGGACTGGATTATCGATCTGGGGCCAGAAGGGGGCGACGCAGGCGGTTATATCGTGGCGGAAGGGACGCCCGAGGAGGTCGCCGCCTGCGAAGCCAGTTATACGGGGCAGTTTTTGCGGGCGATTCTGAAGTAGAAGAACGCCCCCTATCGCTTCCGCCGCGCCCCTGCTGTTGAGACATCGAACGCCTTGAACCCCAGCGCGAAAGCAGGCGAACTGGGCTTGAGGCGAAAGTCGCCCGCCGCGGGGTTCTCAAACAGCGGGTCGGCGATGCGCGAGTGGGCATCCTGTCCTTTCGCCTGCCATGCGGCGAAATCGTCTCCGCCGAAGCGCAGCTCGCTCCCGTCCTCACGCCAGTAGAGGTTGTAATCGAAGCGCAAGTTGGCGTCGATTCCGCCCGCGAGCCACTGCGCGCCCTTGCCCAGCACAATATTGCGCTCGAAAGTGAAGCGCAGATGGTTTTCAGGGCGTGACGCCTGAATCTGGTGGTCGCGAGCATAGGCGAAGATATTGTTGCGCACGAGGTTCTCGCGCCCGTAGTGCTGGTGGAAGCCCCCGTGCGTCGTGCGGTAGACAAGGTTGTTCTCCGCCACAATCCCTGTGCTGCCCTCGTCGAAGTAAATCCCCCAGCCGCCATAGCGGTAGCCCGCGATGTCGTGCCAGTGGTTGTTTCGAATAACTGTGCCGTGCTGAGTCCCCAGCGTGTAAATCCCGCCCATGTCGCTCAGCACGGGACCGTCGCCGTCAGAGCGTACGCCAATATGATGCACATGGTTGAACTCCACAAGGTTGCCCCCCGCGAGCGATTGACCGTAGCCCCAGGTCCAGCCGATGGAGATGCCGGTGTAGTAGAAGTCGCTGATGGTGTTGTGGACAAGTCGGTTGCTGTAGCTTTGCCCGATCCAGACGCCAATCGCGCTGGCGAACAGTTTGCCGCCGTCCTGAATAACGCAGTCCTGCACGATGTTGCCGAAGGTCTGCTCATTGGGATTATCGCGGATGCTCGGCTCGCCGATTTTGACGCCGCCCGCGCCTAAATCGCGAATATCACAACCCTCGATACGATGATACTGGCAGCCGCGCCCCAGCTCAATCCCGTAGGTTCCGACCTGCTCGATGACGCATTGGAAGAACTCACAGCGGCGCGCGCCTTCTGCGTAAATCGCGGCGGGCACGCCAAACGCTGCCTGCACGAAACCGCCCGTTTCCATCTCTGCAGGCAACGACCATTCAGTGTGGCGAAACACGACGCCCTCGAATCGGACGCCCTCCACATAACGCCCCTGTTCTGGCGCGCCGACGAGCCGCACGAGCTGGGGCAGGGTAGGGGCGATTGCCTCGACGGTCTCAATCCGTTCGCCCACGCGCGGCAGGTAATAGAGCTTCCCCTCACGACGGCTCAGATACCACTCGCCCGGCGCGTCCAGCGCCTCTGGCAGGTTCTCCAGATAGTAGAGGTCGCCCTCCTGCAACGCGAAAGTGCTGCGCTTGCCGAAACTGAGTATCCGCTCCTGTGGGTCGATCGCCTTCAACGGCAAGCGATTCTCCACCCAGCGGTTGAATACCAGCGCCTCGCCCTCCTCAAGCGCACTCAACGGCGGAATATCCCCCTCTCGATAGCGGAAGCGCATGTGTCCTTGAAACCAGTCGGGCGTGCTGTCGGGAAGCGCTTCCACCTTCAGGTAGCCGCGGTTGGGATAGCGTGCGCGCACGGCGCGTTGGCCGTTGATGAACAGTTGCCGAAAGTACCATTTGCCTTCGCGCACAGCGGGGAGGTCAGCGACCCAGACGGTTTTGCCATTCCACTCGCTCTGCTTCCAGCCCGTAATACGCTGCCCGCCGCTCAAAATCGGCTGCTCGTTTTTGTAGGCAGCGATGGTCAGCTTGCCCTGTGCTTTCTCGGTATGTTCGGGCGTGATCAGAATCGGCGCTTGCAGGAAGTAGACGCCCCCGCGCAGGCGAATCTCGGTCGGCGCAGGGTCGCTCTGGAGCAAGAGCTGCAGGGCGCGCTGAGGGGTGCGCAGCGGTCCGTCGCTCCGCGAGCGATTCGCCGTCGCCCGCTTGCCTGACCAGGCGTCGTCCCCGTCTGGAGAAACATACAGAACGCGCGTCTGCGCTACAGACTGCATCAACAATGCTCCCATCAGCCAGAGGAAGGCGATTCGGCTCACATTAGGGGGATTCACCGCGCGGATGAAAATTCCCGTTGTCTGACAAAAACCGCTCCTGTACGACGGTCTGCAGCTGCGCAAGCAGGCTTTCTGGCGATTCCAGCCCGTTCAGGGTGATGTACCGCTCAGGAGCGCGTGCGGCTTCCTGAAGGTAGCCCGCGCGAATGCGCTCGTGGAACTCGACAGCTTCTGCTTCGAAGCGGTTGGGATCGTTCGCGCGGGCGAGAGCGACTTCCACGGGCAGGTCGATGAGCACGGTCAGGTCGGGTTGCAGCCCGTTCGTGGCAATCGCGTTGAGCTGACGCAACAGTTCGATATCCAACCCGCGCCCATAGCCCTGATACATCAGCGTGGAGTCGGCGTAGCGGTCGCAGACGACCCAGATTCCGTGCTCCAGCGCGGGCAGGATGACCTCCAGCGTATGCTGACGGCGGTCAGCGAGCAGCAGGAAGAGTTCCGCGTAGGCGTCCAGCGGCTGATGCAAAATCATCGGGCGCAGCTGCTTGCCCAGCTCGCTGCCGCCCGGCTCGCGCGTGCGCACCACCGAGACTCCCTGCGCCTCCAGCCAGTCTGCGAAGCGCAGGGCGAGGGTCGTTTTTCCCGCGCCCTCGACGCCCTCGAAGGTGATGAACGGCGCGCGCGCCATCAGTCCTCCCGCTGAGTGTCGGTGTAGATGGGCAGGATGCGCACGCGGCGGTTCGGCTCCTCGCCGACGCTTTCGGAGAGCAGGCGATATTTTTCGATGAGCTGGTGTTGCAGTCGGCGCAGATAGCTGTTCTGAGGCGAGAGTTCATACGGCTCCGCCGTCGCCAGCACCCGCTCCACGCCCTCTTCCGCTTCGCGCAGGGCGCGCTCCTCCGCCGATTCGCCGTTCTGGGGCTTGTGGAACAGGTCGCGCAACGCGCTCACCAGCTGGGCGTAGGTGTTGCTGCGCACGATGGCGATTGGCAGGTTGCGCTGCAACGCCTCGCGCACTTTCGGCGGGCGTCGCTGGAAAGTGGAATGCAGCACCACCACCGCGTCCGCGTCGGAGACATCGCGCGCGACATAGGCGGGCAGGTGCAGGTCGCGCAGCGCCTTCTCTAGGCGGCTGCGGCTTACGCCGTAGGGAAACACGCGCGAGGGGGTCCCGCGCTTCGCGTCGCCGCCGACCACCGCTGTCGCACGGGCAGGCGCAGGCGCGTAAGTCGCCTCGTGGTCGTGCAACGGCAGCTCGGTCTGCGTCGCGCGAGGCAGTAGGTCGCTCCGCTGGACGACCTCGAAGCCGCCGCCGTCGGTCTGGACGCGGATTTCGGGGCGGGGCGGGTTGCCGCGCAGCATCCGATCCACCGTCTGCGCCACATCGTGATGGATAGCAAGGCGATGATAGTCCAGAATCTCAATCAGCACATCGAAAGTGGGCGGGGCTTTTCGCTCCAGCACGGTCTTCTGCGTGCCGCGGCGGCGCGCCTCCTCATCGGAGAGCGTGACGGTCTGAATGCCCCCCACCAAATCGGAGAGCGTGGGGTTCATCAGCAGGTTCTCCAGCGTCGTGCCGTGCGCCGTGCCGATGAGTTGCACGCCGCGCTCGGCAATCGTGCGGGCGGCGTAGGCTTCCAGCTCCGTGCCTATCTCGTCGATAATAATCACTTCGGGCATGTGGTTCTCGACGGCTTCGATCATCACGGCGTGCTGCAGGCTCGGCTCGGGAACCTGCATACGGCGTGCGAACCCGATGCCGGGGTGCGGGATGTCGCCGTCGCCCGCGATTTCGTTGGAGGTGTCCACCACAATCACGCGCTTGTCGTACTCGTCCGCCAGCACACGCGCCACCTCACGCAGTCGGGTCGTCTTGCCCACGCCGGGTTTGCCGAGCATCAGCACGCTCTTGCCCGACGCAATAATGTCATGGATGATATCGATAGTGCCGTAAATCGCGCGTCCGACGCGGCAGGTCAATCCGATGACCTTGCCCTGTCGGTTGCGCATCGCGGAGATTCGGTGCAGCGTGCGCGGAATGCCCGCCCGGTTGTCCTTGCCGAACTGCCCAATACGATCCGACACATACTGCAGGTCGTACTCTTCCACCTGCACGCTGTCCAGTCGAATCGTGCGCTGCATGAAGCGGGCTTCAGGCATGCGTCCGAGGTCCAGCACCACCTCCAGCAGTTGATTCAAGTCGGGCTGCTCCTCCAGCCACTGGCGGATGGCAGGCGGCAGCACCTCCAGCATCGCGTTCAGGTCGTCCGTAAAGCTCTGTTGCGCCGTTGCGCCGGTCGACGCAGGCGGATTCGTCAGGGTTTTCGCTTGCTCCGACATAGATTGTTTGAATTATACCTGTGGAGACGCCCAAACGCGCAGTGGCTGGGTATACTATTTGCCTCTGGAGGTATGGATAGCGATGGCGAATACGAAATCGGCGAAGAAGGCGTTAGTGAAATCGCTCGAGCGGCAACTGCGCAACCGCTCGACCAAGTCGGCGATTAAGACCTATACGCGGCGCACGAAGGAGCTGGCGGAGCAGGGCGATATTGAGGGAAGCATCGCGAGCCTGCGCCGCGCGATTAGTATAATCGATAAAGCCGTCAAGCGCGGGATTTTGCACAAAAACACAGGCAACCGCAAGAAGTCGCGCCTGATGATTGCGCTGAACAAGCGTCTGGCGCAACAGCAGGGCGAGACGGCGCAGGGCAGCTAAGCCCTAACCACACAATCCCCACAAGAGCTATCTACGATGCCGCGCTACGAGGGCATGACCGCGCTCGTCATGCTGGGGCTGGCGCTGATGGTTATCGGCGGTCTGGTCGCCGCCACATGCACGCTGGGCGGCGTCGCCAACTTTGCCCGCTGGGGCGACTCGTCGCTGATGTTCATCGCGACACTGGGCTACATGACGCTCTTTGCGGGCATGCTGATTATCGGCGGCGTCGCTGGCTACGGCTTGTGGAAGCATCGTAAACGCTTCGAGGGTCCCCTACGCACTATTGAGAACGCTTATGTCGTCGCCTGCACTGCCATCGACAAGCAGACGGGCGAGACCGTGTATTACTGGCGCGATTACCCCGACCCGCTGGTCTACTATGTGCGCCTGATGGAGCCGAACGGCAGGCAGGACGAGTACGAAACCGCGCGCGAGGTGTTCGAGACCGTGATGGAAGGCGCGCGCGGCGAGGCGGTCTGTCAGGGGCAGTGGCTGTGCGGTTTTCGGATGTATCGAGG
>Ga0105160_1001256_pt1 | contig 10503 bp, 10 predicted proteins | sample GXS110809BmetaG_FD_89591 | JGI IMG/M metagenome (GOLD analysis project Ga0105160, IMG submission 89591) | Hot spring microbial communities from Gongxiaoshe hot spring, China to study Microbial Dark Matter (Phase II) - GXS 110809B | ecosystem: Environmental > Aquatic > Thermal springs > Hot... | reverse complement strand
GGATAAAGGGGGGTGGGGCCATTTTACCTCTTCTCGCGAGCCCCGAACGGCGTAACTCCTATTCATATTTGCCAGAGATTCTCCCGGAGAGGGAGGAGCTTTCTCCGGTCCACCGATGTGGCTTCGAACTGCGCGAGCCGTAATAGGGTATTCTCAAAGTCGTGAGGAAATAGATGGAGATCGTTCGATTCGATGAATTTGTCCAACTGCTTGCTCAGCTGGCAAATCGGTGCGCTATCGCCGCGGGAAATAGAGGATCATCTTCCCTCAATTTCTGGCCCAGTCACCCTCAATGGCGAGCATGCCTCGATTTTAAGGACAGATGCCCCGGGAAATTCGGGACGCAGGCCTCTACTGGAGAAGGGTCTTTCCGATTACAGTGAGAAGCGGAAAAACCCTGAGCAGGAGGCCTGCAATGGATCGCCTGGCGCGCATCTGGTTGCTGCTCATTCAGATCGTGATCGGCTACGAGTGGCTGCATGGCGGCCTGGAGAAGCTGGAGACGGGCGGCAAGTTCGTCGCCGGCCTGCCCCAGACCCTGGCTCGCTTTGCCGAGAAGAATCCCTATCCCTGGATGAAGGCCTTCCTCACGGGTCCGGCCACTGCCAACGCGACCCTGTTTGGGAACCTGGTTCAGTGGGGAGAGCTGCTGACCGGTCTGGGCCTGATCGCTGGTGCCCTCTATCTTCTGTTCCTGGCTCCTCGTTTGAACGGGGTGTTGCGGCGGGTGGCGGGGATCCTGGTGGCCATTGCCCTGCTGGGTGGGATGACGATGAACGCCTTCTTCGGTCTGGCCGCAGGGCACACCAGTCCCTCCACGTCGGGCATTAACCTGGTGATGTTCTTCTCCCAGGTGATGCTTCTGGGCTTCTGGATCGGCGTGATCCTCCAGCCGGTGGAGGAGTTCGTCCTGCAGCGGCGGCCGGCCTGAGAGGAAAGGGCTCAAAGGAAAAGGGCAGGGGCTCCAGGCTCCTGCCCTTTTCCTTTATGGGGGGGCTGGCGGAGCGTGGAACACGATGATCCCCAGCCCATCACAATGGACACGAGGTCGGAGCACCCACCAGCCCTCCGGATAGGTAGCCTGGAGCGCGGCCAGCGAGGCACGGTCTTCCGGATGCACCAGATATAGTTTGGGGCCTGGCAAATGCTGGTGGGCTTCCAGGGCCTGGGGAAGATCCTCATGCCAGATCGTGTAAGGCCAGTCGAGATCTCCCAGCCACATCCCGATCAGCCGTGAGTCGAACCAGTATGGATACGCCACATAGAAGGCGTTGGTTTCCGGTCCGCCTCCCGCATAGAACCCCCGCAGGATCTCCGCAGCATCCGAGGCGTTCGGGACGATGCGACAGTAGGTCGTGGCATATTCCCGAAAGATGCGATCCGCGTTGATCCGGATCAGGACGAGGACCAGCAGCGCTGCAGCTCCCCATCCGACCCACCGCCCGCGCGGGAAGGAACCCCATCCGGCGGTCCATAGGGCGGGGACCAGCGCGGCGAGGACGAGGACGGGGGGCAGGGCGCCCGCTGCCCGCACGGTGCTTGGGTTCTCCTGAGGGAAGGGCAGGTTGTAAGCGGAAGGGAATAGCATAACGAACCCTGCCATCAGCACGGCCAGCGGGACCGGATCCCGATGGCGGAGCATCCAGAGGATAGCCGCCGCTCCGCCCAGGACCAACAGGGCGCCCATCACCGGATCCAGCATCGGTCGCAGCGGGATGGTCGCCACGTAGACCTCATCGCCGGTCCAGTGGAACATCAACAGCGCCCGACGGATGTTGTCAGCCAGGATGAGGAGGGGATTCCCTTCGATGGGCTTTTCCCAGGTGGAGACCCGCGTCATCAGCCGGTAGAAGAAGATCCCGGGGTAGTCCACGATGAACCGGAGCATCGGGGCCAGCACCGGAAGGGCGGTCAGCATCCCGATGAGGAAGTCCCTCGCCTGTCGCCGCCCCTCCTCCGTCCGCCAGCCGCGCCGCGCGAGCCACACCGTGAGGAAGGCCGCTGGCAGAGCGGCCAGCATCCCCCGGAAGGGGGAGTAGCCATACAGCCCCATGCCCAGGAAGAGCCCCATCCAGAGGAAATCTGTGCGCTTTCCGGAGCGCAGTCCCCGGATCAGGAAAGATAGCGACCAGGCGGCGAAGGTAGGCAGGAAGGGATAGCGCAGCCCCACCCGCGCGGGGATCACGGCCCATGAAGCCACCGCGCCCAGGAACATGGTCCAGATCCCTCCCCATCGCCCCCACAGGCTGGCGCCCAGGAGGTAAAGGGCGGGGAGCAACAGCACCCCGATGAAGGCCGTGCCCACCTGCAGCGTGAACTTGTGCAACGGCATTCCGAAAAGGCGGATCGTGGCGGCGGCCAGATAGAACTGAAAGGCCTCCCGGCCGGTGTTCCGGGGAAAGAAGATTCGGTGTTCGCCGTTCAGGACATCCCGCACGTCTAACAGTTTCTCCGCGTGATCGCTGTTCACGTCGAGGGGGAGGTTCCAGAGATCCCAGTAGCGGAAGCCGATCCCGAGGGCCAGGATCAGGAGGAACAGCAGATGATGCCCGCGCAGGAGGAGCCCGTCTCGCGGCAGGCGAGGGAATGGGGCGTTCCACCACGCAAAGAACCAGGCGATCACCGCCACGATCCAGGCCATCACTCCGGGCGGGCGAAACCGGTTGCCGCCGGAGTCCAGGAAAGCGATCAACATGCAGGCCAGGCTCAACCCCAACCATGGCCAGCGCACGGTGGGGGGATCCGAAGGGGTCCCCGAATGAGGATAGTCTCCCTCCAGCCAGGTGGTTCGGGTGAGGGCCCAGGCCAGAAGAAGGATGGCCCAGGCATAAAGGGCCAATCCCCAGGGATCGGGAGCGTCACGGGGACTGTGGTCCAGCTGGAGCTGGGCCAGGATGGCGAGGAGGCCGGCGCCCGCCAGCCACAGCCCACGCCCTTTCTGAGCTGGGGTTCCCTTCATCCGGCTCCCTCCCGCCGCGCGATCATAAAGAAGTAGGCGCCCTCCACCGCATTCGGGGGTTCCATGTAGAAGGGCCGCAGGATTCGTTCCACCGGCCACAGGCTCCATCGCCATGGCGCCAGGATCCAACGCCCGAAGAGTTTCTTGCACAGCAGCGACGGAAGCCCATAAGGATGGCCCCATTCCAGGAGGGCCATGGCCCCTCGCGAGAAATAGAACCACCAGCGGAGCGGACGCAGGCCGACCCGCTCCAGCCGGGCCGCCCAGATCTCCGGGGCATCACAGTGATGGTGGCGAGAGATCCGGTTGAAGAGCCGTCCGTAGGCTTCGGCCGCCCGCCGCAGGCCCAACCGGCTCAGGAGCCGATAAACCGAGAGGAACTCCACGAAACGATGGCTGGGTGAGCAGAACAGGAAATATCCCCCGGGTCGAAGGATGCGGGCCACCTCCTGCAGGACGGCCTCCACATCCGGGATATGCTCCAGCACCGAGTTGCTGATCACCGTCCCGAAGGATCCGGAGGGGAAAGGCGTGCGGGCGCCATCCGCCTGGACCACCCAGCGATAGGCCTGCCGGGCGGCGGCCTCTTTCAGCGCCTCCCATCCGGGGTCCAGCCCCACCAGGGCCTTCCCGGGAAACGCCAGGCTGGCGAAATGGCCATCCCCGCAGCCCAGATCCAGGATCGGCGTGGGCATCTCCAGGCCCTGGTAGAATCGGGCTTCCACCCCCCGCAGGAGCGCCCGGAAAGCGGGGACTTCTTTCAGGTGAGGCCAGAGAAAGTCCGGGGTCCTCATTCTCTATGTTGACCAGCAAGATAAGAACCCACGAAATTACTTAACATCTCCACTTTAATATGAGGGAAAAGGCGCTTAATGCGATCATGGAGCTCCTGATCCGTAGTCACCAGGAGATCGGCCCGTGCGCTTTCATAGAGCTCCAGTAAATATCGATCGTCCTGAGGAAGGGACTCCGATCTCTCAACGGGAGATGCGGAGCTCGGGATGACTGCCTTATTCAGATCGCGCAGCAGGCTGTGAAGCAACTTGCTGGCCTTTCGCACTTCCTGGTCTATGCTTTTCATTAGCTGATATGCCTTGGAAGCCCATGGCGTGTTCGGTTTCCAGGCAATTCGATCACAGCGTTTCTCGATCTCCAGAAGGATCCGGATCGCCTCTTGCTGGCGCTCCAGCCCTGCCTCGCCGCGAAGATGGTGAAACAGCCATTCGTCCAGGATGAAGAGACGGGAAGGCACGAGGGAAGCTCCTGAGGGGATATTTCAATCTGGGGCGCCGAAGAATATGCGAAGATCTTCCATCTCTGCTTCGATGAACGTTCGCAACCCGCCCTCAATCTGCCCGCGTTCGTTCACCTGCTGGCGGGTGAACACCGACCTGCCGTGGCGGTTCTCCGCAAAATAACAGGCCAGCTCCTCCGGCGAGAGGAGCCCCTCAGTCACTTGCGCAAGCAAGGACAAGATGAATAGCTCGCTATGAGTAGAGATCAGAAATTGGTTCTTTTTCTCCCGAAAGATACGAACGAGCGCGCGAGCCAGCCGGCGGATCGCCGTGGGGTGAAGGTGGATCTCCGGCTCTTCGATCGCGATGAGCCCCTCATCGGGGTGCAGGGCCTGGGTCAGCAAGTAGATGATTTGATTGATCCCAAACGCCTCGTTGACAAGATCCACGCCGATCCCGGTCTGTCGATCGACACTGTGCAGCCGGAACATGGATGTCCCCAGTTGAGTACGCACCCGGAAGTTCCGGTCGGCGATGGTCTCCAGAAAACGGTCCACGGCATATTCCAGATCGCTCTCTTGGACCAGCAGTGTGGCAAGCTCCCCATCTGTGACCGGGAAGGGAGTGATCGGGACGGGGCTGTAGACCGGTTGGGAAAATCCTCGACGGAGAGGCACAAAGCGGATCCGCCGAAGGGCCTCCACCGGAGCGTTCCAGACCCTCTCTATGGCTTCCGCTTCCCGGCGGAAATCCGGCTCTTGGGGCTGAACCTGAGCCATCACTCCGTTCCAGATAATAGTCAGCTTATCACCGAAGGGAACGGAGATCTGCTGCGTGCCCGGGTAAGGAAAACGAACAGAGATGGAGGCCAGAGGACGAATTTCACTTTTTTCACCGATCAGGATCTCAAATCGTCCCTCGTTTTCTTGAAGATAAACGCCATACCCTGCCTGCTGGTGCGCCTGAATCCGGAGCGCCTCTTCCCAGGGACAATCCACCAGGATCCCCACTCCGATTTCGCGCTGGACATCATGTCGGAATACGACCTCCCGAAACCCTCCTATATTGACAAATCCGTAGTTGAAAAAGCCGAAGGTCGCCGTGTTAGGCATTAAGGCAACGTTTCGAAGTGTCAGGAGAGCATACAGTAAAGATGACTTTCCGGAGCCGTTTGGGCCGTAAACCACGGTAATCGGGGCCAACTCAAGATCCGTCTCCTCAATAGATCGGAAGTTGCGGACGATCAGACGTTGAATGCACATGGCCCATCCTCCTGGGGCGATCCCCTCTAACTTCGAGCGAGCAACTCGCGGAACAGCGCTTCATACTCTGTTGCAGTCCGCTCTGTATTATAATGCTGCTCCACCCACTCCCGGGGCCGGCAGAAGGCCGGGCGGTTGGCCAGCACCTCCAGGATGGCACGGGCCAGGGCCACGCTGTCCCGTGGGGGCACCGTCAGCCCCATCCCCGTGGTTTGAGTGGGCACCCGGACCCCTGGCAGGTCGCTGGCCACTACGGGCGTTCCACAAAGCATCGCTTCCACCTGAACCAGGCCGAAGGATTCCGTGGCGTTCAGGCTGGGCAGCACCACCACATCGCAGCTGGCGAAGAACGCAGCCATCTCCTCCGGTTCCAGCACCCCCACGAAGGTCCAGTGATCCCGGTAGCGCTCGAAGAGGGGAGCCAGCCGCCGGGCGTAAGCCTCTTCCCCCAGGACGTTTTGATAAGGTCCGGCAAAGAGGACCCGGGCGTTGGGGTAAACGGCCAGGATGTGGGGGAGGGCCTCCAGAAGATATTCCACTCCTTTTTCGGCCGCCAGCCGGGCGGCCATCCCGATCACCACCCGGTTCTCCAGCCCCCAGCGGGCCCGGAAGGCGGCCACTGCCTCGGGTTGGGGGACCGGGATCTCCACCGGGGGTGGGATGATCCGAACTTTATGCAAATAGCGGGACAGGTAGGGGGAATGCCGGGCGTAGTCCTCCGTGTAGGTCACGATGGCGTCGGCGAGGCGGGCGGCCAGGTGATCCATCAGATGAACCGCGATATTGGCCAGGCGGTTGATCAGACCGGGAGGGAGCGTGACATCGCAGTGGTAGGTCAGGACGACCGGCTTCCGGAAGAGGTGCCCGCGCAGGGCGATGCCAGCGGCGTCGAACTGGGGGAGGTGAAGCCAGAGCACATCAGCCCATCGGGCCAGCCGGGTGGCCCATATCCCGATCGTGGGCATGATGACCCCCTTGCTGACCCGGAACCATACCGGCACCCGGCGGATCCGCACCCCATCCCGGACCTCCTCCAGGGGGAGGCGCCGGTCGTATTGGGAGGTCAGGATCTGGACCTCATGGCCCCGGGCGGCCAGGGCCCGGGCAGCCCGCTCGACATAAATGGTCAGCCCGCTGATGTGAGGACGGTAATAAGTTAGCGCGACCAGGATTTTCATGGGCCTCGAGTGGGGTAGGGAGTTTTCAAACGGGCGCCTTCATGCACTGGACTTTAGACAAAGCGTGCTCCAGAACTCTCCATCTCGGTGCGCTCCATCGGATAGAGCAGGTCCTTCCATCACATTTATTTTGAGCTGGGACGGGTGCCGAAGACGCATGCCCCAGCTCGAAAACCGGAAGAGAGAAGCTTAACTGCGTAACTCCGGCGGTGAAATTTTCAGGGTAGGAGTTACGCAGTTGAAAGCTCTAAAGGTGGAACGGAATGGCCCCACCCCAAAATCCTTGCCCCCAAGGGAAACGAACTGCGTAACTCCTACAGGGTTCAGGTAGGGACCGAATTCCCTGGCCTGACTCTTTCTCCCACTCGATTCACAGGTAGAAGGGACTGCCTGAGGCGATTCCCTTCTACTTGCAAGGGTCCTGGGGACAAGGCGGGATGGATCATCCAGGAAGCGGTCTACGGCCGCCAGGGAAATTTTAGCGCGCGGTGAGCGGGACACCCTCCTGCACCCATTCCACCAGCCGCGCCAGGCCCTCGCGCACGCCGATGCGGGGTCGCCAGTCCAGGTCCTGCATGGCCTTCCGGATATCGCTGATATATACCTTCTGGTCCCCAGGGCGCCATGGACCGAAGGTTGGGGGTTCCAGGGGACGACCCAGGATCTCCGACAGGAGGGGGGCGAACTCGTGCCAGACCGAGAGGGTGTTCTCCGGCCCTCCCCCGATGTTGTAAACCTGCCCGGCGGTTCGATCGATGCGCTCCACGGCGGCCCGCATCGCAGCGATCAGATCGGTCACGAACAGCAGATCCCGCACCTGCTTGCCGTCGCCGTAGATCGTGATGGGGCGCCCGGCCATCGCGGAGATCACAAAATGGGCGACCCACCCCTGGTCCTCCGTGCCGAACTGGCGAGGGCCGTAGATGCAGGACATGCGGAACACGATGGTGGGCAGCCCGTAGATCCGGGCATAGTCCCGCACGTATTGATCCGCCGCCCCCTTGGAGCAGCCATAGGGAGAATGGAAATCCAGGGGCTGGCGCTCGTCAATCCCGAACGGCCGGTCCGCATACTGATAGCGGGTGGCCTCCTCCACCACGGGCACATCTTCCATCGCGCCGTAGACCTTGTTGGTGGAGGTGTAAAGGATGATCGGGCGATGGCGGGCCTGGCGGGCCGCTTCCAGGACGTTCAGGGTGCCGAGGGCGTTGATCTCGAAGTCCGTGCGGGGGTCGATCAGGGAGGTGGTGACGGCCACCTGGGCGGCCAGGTGGAAGATGACCTCGACCTGTCGCACCACCTCGGCCACGGCCGGGAAATTCCGGATATCGCCGCGGACGAAGCGGATGCGCCCGCCGTGGCGTTCCTGGAGCCAGGCCAGGTTTCGCTCCACCCCGGGTCGGGCCAGCAGGTCGAAGATCCAGACCACCCAGCCCTCGGAGGCCAGAGCGTCCGCCAGATTGGAACCGATGAAACCGGCGCCGCCGGTGATCAACGCATGAGAGGGCATCGAAGCCTCCCCGCTATAGCCAGTTAGGATCCTCATCCAAAGGGACAGCGGAGGCTATTATAGCGCAGGACTTCTGTGGTGGTAGTCTCCCGCTTCGGGGTGGATCGAGGGGGATAGCCAGAGGGACATGCGCATCCCCCAAGAGCCTCTGGATTGAAAACGAGCAGGCATGGGGAACCACTAATGAGTAACTGTTCAGCTCTTCTCCCGCAATGCCCATACGGATACAGGCGATTTCCTCCTGGGGGCTTTTGTTCATCCCCCCTCCCTGCGGCCCAGGGGGCTGTGGAGAGGGGAGATGAAGGGGGGTGGGGCCCTTCCGGCGCTTCGCAGGAGCTCCGAACGGAATGGGGTCCGGCTGAATGGTTACCTGATGAAAACGCCCCATGAACCCAGGGGGGAATGTCAACCGCGTGGCCTCACCGATGAGACTCGACCCCCCTTCGCAGGAAGCCCAGCCGGAGGCTTCCGGTCTCCACCCAGAGCCCCAGGGCTCCCAGAAGAGAAAGATAAAAGTAAATCAGGGCGTGGGAAACCACGGAGATGCTGAAGGCCGTGGCCTGGGGAATTCCAAAGCCTCCCATCACCCAGACGGTGACCCCCTGGACCACGCCGATATATCCGGGGGTGGAGGGGACCAGCATCCCGAAGGTCAGGGCGGTCATGGTCCACAGGGCCGGCAGCCAGTCCGGATCGGTCAGGAAGATCCCCATGACCGCGTAGAGTTGAGACCCGGCGGCCACCCATGCCGCGAGGGACCATCCCAGGGCCCCTGCCAGGGCCCGGGGGGTTCGCAGGACCTCCAGGCCGCTCAGAGCCGCCCGTGCTTCCCGACGCAGGCGCTCTCGAAAGCGCCCCGGGAGCGGTTGGGTGAGCCACTCCGTCAGTCTCCATGCCCAGTCGGGGCGGAAAGCCCCAACCAGGAGGACCAGGAGCGCGGCCGCGGTCAGGCCCAGCCCGGCCCAGCTCAGGATCCGGATCCCCAGAGCCTCCGGCCGGAGGGCCATGGCCAGCCCTGCCAGTATCAGCACAGCCACCAGGTCCAGAACGTGTTCCACGATGATGGACATGGTCACCAGGCCGGGAGGGGTCTGGGGATAGCGGGCCAGCAGGAGAACCCGGGCCAGCTCCCCCATCCGGAAGGGCAGGAGATGGGTCACCAGATAGCCGACATTGAGGACGTTCCACAGGCGGTAGAAGGGCACCTCGGGAGGGTGATGCAGCAGGATCCGCCAGCGGGCCGTTCGTGCGGCCACGCTCAGGGTCAGGGCGAGGAGGGCCGGGAGCAGCCATCCGTAATTCCCGGCCTGCAGGGCCGCCCAGAGAGTCGGAAGATCCAGGCCCCGGATCGCTCCATAAAGGGCCAGGGCGCTGATCAGGAATCCCAGCAGCCATTGCCAGCTTCGCAAAGATCACCTCCGCGGGGGCCCCATTTGGGCGGATCCAAGGCCGGGGGCTTGCCCGGACATTCCACAAATCGTCTCTCGACATTATAGCAAATCCGCGCGGCGGATTCGATGCGGTGGCTTCAGGGATGGCCCCTTCCCCAGGGGTTGAGGGGATAGATGAGCGCCGGAGGCGACTGAGCCTGATCCCAAAACCCGGGAAAAGGCCCGCCACGTTTTGCGCCGCCCCGCATGTTCCCTCTCCGTTCCACAGCGAGTTGCTGCGCGGTGATTTTAGGCTTGCCTAAATTTCAGGCGTGCCCATACAATGAGCGTGAAGACGGGTTGTCTGTTCCTTATCCTTGACAGAAAGGAGCGAGCGATGGTCGGCAAATGGATCTACTACCAGATGGAGGAGGGAGCGGTCGCGCCTGCTCCGGAGGCGCCCGCGGAGGAGGTGGCCCCGGCTCCGGCTCCCGCCCCGGCCAAACCGGCTCGCAAGCCGGCGGCCAGGAAGCCGGCGAAGAAGGCGGCGGCCAAGAAGCCCGCCAAGAAGGCGGCGGCCAAGAAGCCGGCGAAGAAGGCGGCCGCTAAGAAGCCCGCCAAGAAGGCGACGGCCAAGAAGACTGCCCGGAAGTGATCCTCCCCTGCGCCCCACAGAGCCCCCCAGGATCCGGAGGCACCTGCTCAAGCGGGTGCCTCCGGGTTTTTCCCAGGAATAAGCGCTCCGAGGGAAGCCTATGCCGCTGGTCTCTGTCAGAAGGAAGCCCAGGTTCCCCTCTCTGTAGCCTTTTGGGCCGCAGAGAGGATAAGGGAAAGGGAAGAGGAAGTCGGAGTCGGAGTCTCGGTGGGTGTCTCTGTTGCAGCCGGCGATGGCGAAGGAGAAGGAGTCTCCGTCGGCATGGGAGTTTCCGTCGGCGTGGCGGAGGGCGCCGGCGTCAGGGTCGGAGTTGCCGTGGGGGAAGGAGGGGGAG
>Ga0105160_1001255_pt1 | contig 10506 bp, 11 predicted proteins | sample GXS110809BmetaG_FD_89591 | JGI IMG/M metagenome (GOLD analysis project Ga0105160, IMG submission 89591) | Hot spring microbial communities from Gongxiaoshe hot spring, China to study Microbial Dark Matter (Phase II) - GXS 110809B | ecosystem: Environmental > Aquatic > Thermal springs > Hot... | reverse complement strand
CTTAAATACTATATCCACGGTTATATAATAGAAGTTATATAATGGAAGTTATATGGTTAAGCGTTGGCTAAAGATCCCATTCTTTCCTCTACCTTTGCACAGCTTCAACCTTCTCCCTCAAGCTCTTCTCCTTATCAAACCTCTCATCTATCCTTACTAGGATCTCTACACGCTTAATGCCCTGCTCTACTATAGCATCCCTTGCAGCCTTTACTGCTCTAAAGAGAGCATCGATATCCTCAGCCTCAACTAGTGTACCCATACCTGTAACCTCATGGTACCTTATACCCTTGCTATCCTTTATAGCCTGGATCGCACTTGCAATATACATGCTCAGGCTTGTTGAAGACCCTATTGGTATTATGCTTATCTCAGCATGCACGCAACTCTTAACCATAACATTACTTCTCAGCAATCCTTAAAAGCTTGTTGTGCATCATACCATCAACTATTGACTGCCAACGTTCCAAGTTTTTATATCTAATGGAGAAAACTTTATTACTATATCCCTCCTCTACAATAGACATGGCATCAAATCCCATTGCAAGAGATAACCTGTACTTATTGACTAAGAAGCTGGGTTTATCAGCATTTGAATCAAAAGCATACATCTGCTTCTTCGAAATGGGCAATGGATTATCTGCCAAGGATATAAGCAAGAGCACAGGCATACCATTGACTAGGGTTTATGATGTTATGAAGGCGTTGGAGGAGAAGTGCCTTGTAAGGCAGGATAGGTTGAACAAGCCTGTAAAGTACTATCTTAACGATCCAGCATACTCGCTAACGCTCTTACTCAACAAGAAGAAGATGCAGATAAATGAGGAGATTGCCATGCTTGAATCATGGGTTGAGGAGTTGAAGAGGTTATCCATGAAGGATGCTGCAAATGCAAGCGTTTATTCAGAGTGGATGCTTTACGACTCTGAGAAGGATGTGTATGAGAATCTTATACCAACACTGATCAGGGATGCAAGTAGAGAGGTTATAATAGTTGGGAGGAATATAATCAATACTATTAATAAGAGGTTTGTTGAGGAGACTATAAAGGGGATTGAGAGGGGCATAATATTCAAGACCATAATAACCATTGATAGCCTTGACTCAGTGCTTACATACAATGGAGAAGAGGCTTTAGAGAAGAAGGCTCTGCTCATGAAACTCTTACAAACATGCAATATGTATAGTGATCTGGTATATGTTAGGGCTAGCGATCTCATCAACGTTGTGCCATTCGGTATATTTGATGCAGAGAGGGTAGGGTTCTCAGTCCAGTCGCCAAATAACAGCAAGTACATAGTTACACTTGTTACTGATAAGAAGGATGTGGTAGATGAGTTCTATGATGTATTTGAGGATCTATGGTCAAAATCATTGGATGTAGATTTGAACAAGTTCTCTGATAACGATGCATATAGCCTAGCTATGGATGAGTGAGTATTCATCCTATCATCGCATATTTGGTTGTAGGATGATATGCAGTAGAGATTACAATTACAAATAATTATAAGATTTAAAATAATATAGAGGCTATTATCATCAGCCTAACAGCAATGTAGAGTAGCATCATCTTCTTATAGCATCCAACATCTCTATCCTCCAAGAGATCCTTATGTGCCTGCATCACTAGTAACATACCTATTACGCTTACAAACACAAAGCTTGTATTCACATATGCAAGTGTGTAGAAGAGTACTGGCATCATGAATGTTATGTACAATGCTGAGAACTGAACCACTATTGCCCTACTCCTACCAAGTACTATTGGCATAGTTCTTGCTCCATATATCCTATCTCCTTCCATATCCCTGTAATCCTTGCTTATGTTTGCGAAGAAGTCAAATGCTGTAAGGAAGAGTAGTACGTGCAATGGAGCAGCACTAAGAGGCATCACAGTATTCCATCCAAGCAGGAAGTTAACAGCACCATAGCCTATAGCAATTGAGAGGTTTGAGATTATGAACCTGTCCTTGAACCTGAAGGGCCTTATGGAGTATGCTATGCCTAGGAAGACTGCTATGCTTATTAGAGCAAAGAACTCCATGCTTACAAGTGCTCCCAGTGCTAGTGTTATAGCATAAAGCATAGCAACTATACTATACCCTTCCCTTAGCGATATCATGCCAGATGGTATAGGTCTATCAGGCTTGTTTATTGCATCTGTATCAGCATCAGTGCACTGGTTCAATGCATTGGCAGCCATTAGGCTGAAGCATGTTGATGCAAATGCAGGCAATAGACTCTCATATATGCTAAACCCTCCAGCAAATATGTAGCCTGTGAAGAATGCTATTGCATTGCCTATCTGATCTTCTACCTTGATAAGGCGTACAAACGCTTTAATATGCCTATTCATGATATTAGTACTTTAATACCTACGTAAAAACTATTCTCTGGGAAAATTTTGTCTTATTTACCAGAAGACGATATTAGACTGTGTCTTTATATTGTATAACCTATGCTTTTCCCCTCTTAAATCGCTATTTATTCAATGCCATTGCTAATTCTGTACAAGCCTCTCATACAGCATAACTAACTTCAGATATAGATTAGACTCATCTCCTCTTCTCTAGAATTATCCTTCAGCATGCTCTTCAACTCCTCGCATAGGAATAGAAACCTCGAACCCTTCTCAGTTATGGTGTAACATACCTTCCCCCCTCCATCATCTATCTTCTCTATGAGGCCTCTCTTCAAGAGCATCTGAACATACTTGCTGGAGGTTCTAGTGTCTAGCCTTGCAGTATGCATTATCTGCGTTATAGTTCTCCTCTCCTTCAGACTGCTCAACATCATCATCATTATATCTAATCCCTCACGCTTGTAGTGCATATCATAACATATATGCAATGGAAAGAAAAATATCACTTAAACCTACTATCAGTAGGTGAAAAGCCCATTATTCCCATTCTATTATAATTTATGTATATTAGTTACCATATAGTATGTTGAGGAATATTTAAAAAGATACTGTGCATAAACCATAGAATATGCAAGGAGGAGCGAGAAGGGAGGAGGGAGATGATAAGGCTCAGAGAGGAGAAGAAGGAAAGGAGGAGGGGCAGGAGGTGCATATAGTGCTTGTATCCAAAGAGGCTAGTAGAGCATATCCTGCATTTGTACTTGCTTTGGGCAGTGTTGCAATGGGTGCTAAATGTAAGGTCTACTGTACTATGGATGCACTAGAGATAGTGAAGAAGGGAGGGGCATCAAAGATAACTCTTGCTGGGGCACCATCTTTAGAGAAGTATCTTAAGGATGCTATAGCAGCAGGGGTTAAGGTTACTGCATGTGGACCAAGCAAGGAGATGCTCATCCAGATGGGTATAAGGAAGGATACCCTAGAGGAAGGGGTTGAGTTCGAGGATGTTATAGGCTTCCTCAACGAAGCACTACCAGCAGCAAAGAAGGGAGGCATGATAGTATTTCTATGAGCATGTAGTATTTCTAGATCGTTGCAATGCATGGAGTATCATTTAACCTCGCTTACAACTGTACCCTGATCAGTCATCTCAAACTTGTAGAGATGATCAACATCAGCATCCTCAAATATCTCGCTATCATGCGTTATGATTATTATCTGCCTAAGCGTTGAGCCCTCAGCAAGTAGCCCTATGAGTTCTACTATCGATGATCTCCTCTCCTCATCCAGATGTACTGTAGGTTCATCCATTATTATAAAGTCTAACTTATAGCCTCCCATGACATAGGCTATTGCAAACCTTAAGGCTAGTGCTATAGCAACCTTCTCCCCTCCGCTCATAGATGCTAGATCTATCAGCCCTCTCCTCCCATAACATGCTATGTTAACATCATTGCTACCTTCCTCCTCAACCAACTCTATCCTTGATACATCCATTGAGAATGCCCTAGCGTATTCAGATGCCTTATCAGATATATGCTGTAATGCCCAAGACCTTAGGCTCCTTGAAACTATGCTATTTCTATGGAATGCCTTCTCCCTTATCGTCTCAAGCATACTTGTATGGTTGTATGCATGCTCGAGCACTTTAAGAGTACTCCTTAGCCTCGCTAGTTCATTGCTGAGACCATCTAACCTGCTCTTTAGACCTGCAATCTCTCTATCCTTATCCCTCTCCAGCCTCTCAACCTCCTCTAGTTTACGCTCAATCCTCAGATACCTCTCCTCTGAGAATCCCTTACATTCCTCTGCTAGGCTCACTATCTTCTCAACAAATCCCTTACTATACTCATCTATAGCATACTCATCTATCTTGTATGCTTTGGATGAGATCATGGATAATGCAATAGTTTTAGCATCATTCTCCAAGAAGACCTTTAACCTTCTGATCAATGCCTCTTCCTCCTCAACCTTCCTCCTCAACATCTCCAAATCATCCCTGCTCTTAATATCATTTCTATCAAGGAACCTTCTTGCCTTATTTATCTCCTCAAGCCTCATCTTATAATCATTTATCATTGTATTAATCTTGTCCATCTCAAGAGTAAGGTTGTATATCTTGCTACTTATGGCACTGATTTTATCAACCTCCCTACTTAGAGAGTTGACCTCCTCCTCCAATGCATAGATGCTGTTGATACTTGTCATATTACTCGTCTCTAGGAAGCCCTTAGCCTTATACAACTGCTCATTATAACCCTCTAACTCTCTTAGCATACCCTCAAGTCTTGAATATTCTACATTAAGCAGGTTAAGTTCTCTTTCAGCATCTTGTATCCTTCTCCTCAACTCATTCTTATCGAGCAGGATGTCTATCCTCTCAACCTTGCTTTTGCATACAGGACATATACCATCCTTGAACTCAAGCTTAGATGCACATTCCATCAACCCCTTCAATCTACCTATCTCATTATTACTGTTAGAGATACTAACGCTCAACTCCTGTAGCCTAGACCTCACCTTTGATAGTTCATCTGGAACATGCTTTAGCCTCTCAAGGGTAGATAAATGCATCCTTGCATTATTAAGAAGTCTCCTCTTATCATCTACTAGTTTATTCAGTGATTCAAGACTAGCCTTCTCCTGCTCATATCTGTTGATCTCCTTCTTAAGCCTATCAACCTTCTCCTCAGCACTATCTAAAGATTCCTTTACCTCCTCCTCCTGCTCAACAAGCATCAAGTATTCCTTAGCCATACTAATTATAGACTTGATCTTTTCAACCTCCTCCTCTAAGTTCTTCTTCTTATCCCTTATGTAATCAAGTAGGTTTCCTATCATTAACGTTAAGCCTTCAAACCTATCCTTTCTGCCTTTCATCTCCTCATACTCTTTCTCCAGTATAGCCTTCTCCTCTACAACCCTCCTCCTCTCCTCCTCTATCCTTGAGATCATCTGCCTCATCATCTCAATATCCTTCTCATACCTCTCAACATCCCTTGCTAGTGTATCTCTATTGGTATCATCGTATCCATACACACTCCTCAACCTTGCCCTGAAACCATCTATAACATCCCTCATCAGTGTATAAGCATTATCTAATCTATCTATCCCTATTATTCTGTTTATAAGTTCCTTGAAGTCCTTGGGTTTATACTCAATTATCCTATCTATCTCGCCTTGCTGTATTATTGCAGCAACCCTCATCTTATCATAATCTAAGCCAAGTATCCTTGCTATCTCATCACTCATAGACTCTCCAAACTGCTTCCTCTCCCCTGAAGCAAGCATCTTCCATGAGCCATTGACCAACTCATAGAGTATGCCAGACTCTAGTGTGCCTTTAGCATTGAGCCTCTTCTCAACCTTGTACCTCTTGCTATCTATTGAGAACTCTAGTATGAGGGAGGAGTGGTGTGCACCATGCCTTACAAGGTTCCTGTTGTTACGCCTTGTATGCTCACCATAGAGTGAATATGTTATACCATCTATAATCGATGATTTGCCAGAACCATTCCTGCCTATGAATACGGTAACACCTTCACCAAACCTTATGGTTGTATCCTTGTGAGATATAAAGTCTACAAGTGTTATTCTATCGATCATAAGCATGCACCTGATTATGCATCATTTATCCATTACCGATCTACTCTCCTCAAACCTCTTCCATATCATCTCTACTGCTCCATCTACATCACCATCACTAAGCAAAGGCAGCAACTCATTTATTGCAAGGTTGGCATAATCCTCATTAGCAAGCACATCCTTTGCAAGAGCAAAGAGTTCCTTATCTATATCTGGCTTAGCATTGTACAACCTACCAGCACTAGCCCTGCTTGTAATCTCAACCTCCCATGTATAGTGAAGGCATATATCGTTCAGTCTGGATAGTATGCTTGCTATCCTTGCACTATCAATACCCTTACCTTTTATCCTTACTGCTACTAAAGGTTTCTTCTTGAGCCCTTTTGCATCATCCATGACCTTCTTTATAAGATCGCCAAGCCTCTCATACTCTACAACATACTCCATATGCCTCCTTGATGATCTAACCTGTATGAAATCAACCCTTGCCTCGCTTCCAGATAGATCTACGATGCAGAAGCCCTTCTTGAACTCCCTTATACCTTCACCAGGAGTAGGGTCTATCGAGCCAGGATAGCATACTATACCATCTCCATAAGGCTTCATAGCATGGTCATGAAGGTGTCCCATGGCATAGTAGTTAAAGCCCAATGGGAGATCGTTCATGCTCAACTCATTAGCATATGGATGGAACTCCCCTAACCCTTGATGTAGCAGAAGTACCCTCCTCTTTGCATCAGCAAGGTTGATGCTCCTTAACTTTCTCCTCAAATCATCGCTCTCACTCTTCTTATGCTTATGGAAGCCTATGAGTAGCATATCCTTATGGATATGGGGCTTACCATCTCCTATGTAGGTTGCCATCCCAAGTTTGTGAAATACGTATGGGGATGGGGTATCCCTTACCCTGCTTATATCATGCTCCCCTAGCGTAAAGAAGAACCTTATACCATGCTCGTTAAGCCTCTTCAACGCTTCACCAAGTCTGAGCATTGCAGTGCCAGATGGTTTTGGTGTATGGAATATATCCCCAGCATGTATAACAGCATCAACCTTATCCTTTACTGCAGCATCTATTGCCTCATTGAACGCTTCATACACATCATCCTCCCTCTCCTTAAGGTTGAACTGCATACAGCCTAGATGTGTATCTGATACATGCAGTATCTGCATGCATATAGTAGTCTGAGGCGGGTTAATAATGTTAACCCACAGAAGATATTATTCCTTGCTTTGTACCCAAATATTATATTCCTCCTATTTGGGTATCTACCTCTACATCTACATCTACCTCTATAGCCCTGTTGAAGCACTTTACAGCCTCGTTCAACATCCCTAACTCAACCAGTACATTACCTTTGTTCCTCCACACCTTCGCATCTCTAGGATTCATCTTCAATGCTCTATCGAAGCATGCAAGAGCATCCTCAAACCTCCTCATCCTGTAAAGTGCAACCCCCTTGTTATTCCATACTCCAGCATCCCTATCATCAATCTCTATAGCCTTATCAAAGCATGCTAGAGCCTCTTCTAACCTATTCATCTCAAGCAATACAACGCCCTTGTTGTACCATGCTTTCGCATTCCCATCATCAATCTCTATAGCCTTATCAAAGCATGCTAGAGCCTCTTCTAATCTGCCCAGACCGTATAGAGCAAAGCCTTTGAGGTTCCATATCATGCTATTCCTATCATCAATCTCTATAGCCTTATCAAAGCATGCTAGAGCCTCATCAAACCTACCAGATTCTATCAGGTGGTTACCTTTGCTGTAGAGCATCTTCACATTTTCCTTGCCAGAGTTCATTTAGAGTAGTAATCTCGGGGAACTATTTAGATTTTTCCCTATAGAGAGGGAATTATAATTTATTACCCCCTGATACCTGTAATCTGCTTCCTGCTCTCTGCTATAAGATCTGTTAACGCATTGAAGGCTCTAGCAACATCCTCCATCTTAACTATTATTATGGTATCTGTATAGCAACTCACAGTATCCTCTATGTTTATCCTCCTCCTAGCAAGTTGGTTGTAGAATACAAGTGCACATCCTGGGGTCTTTATTATCTCCTCTGGGCTCTGCACTATAATAGCAGCAAGGTCATCCTCAACCTCAAGCAGATACTCATTGAATACATCCTTCATCCTCTCCAGTATTATATCATCGAATATCATGGTTACAGAGTTTATGCCCTCAGATACGCTTATGAAAGAGTCATAATGCTCCTTCAATGGTAGAGATATCTTCTCTATAGTGCTCCTACTCTTTACTATGGATATCTTTGCTACATCAGTCCTCACATTTATCTTGCTCTCTGCTATTATGCTCTCTATATCCTTGCTGGGCAGTGTGTAGTTATGTCTTATCCTCTTCAATGCTGTGATTATGCTCTCTATGCTTACATCCCTGTTTAGGATGGCATCTACACTTGGCTTGATCATCCTTGCCATTGCACTGAAGTTACCATAGCCTCTCTGCAATGCATCCTGGAAGGCAAGATCGTTGTCGATTATTGCCTTGACAGTTTTAGTTATGTTCTGTCTGACCAACATTAGTCAATATCACCTATATTGGTAATCTAGGAACAAAAAATATAAATGTAGCGTTATCTGCAGATTACACCCTATGAGGGTTGCGCTGGCATACTCTGGAGGGCTAGATACATCTGTAGCGATAAGATGGTTACAGGTTAAGTATGGTTATGATGTTGTTACCGTAACTGTAGATGTTGGGCAAGGTGATGATCTCAAGGCTATAGAGGAGAGGGCAAAGGCTATAGGTGCTGTTAAGCACTACACCATAGATGCTAGAGAGGAGTTTGCTAGGGACTATGTTATGCCATGTATAAAGGCCAATGGGCTATATGAGGGCAAGTACCCTCTTGCTACTGCATTGGCAAGACCATTGATAGCAAGTAAGGTGGTTGATGTAGCAAGGAAGGAGGGTACAGATGTACTTGCACATGGGTGTACTGGCAAGGGTAACGATCAGGTTAGGTTTGATATAACGATGAGGGCACTGATGCCATCATGTACCATAATTGCACCCATAAGGGATATGAACATGACTAGAGATGTTGAGATAGAGTTTGCTAGAAGGGAAGGTATAGAGGTAGCATCTGAAGCAAAGAGGTACAGCATAGACCAGAACCTTTGGGGAAGAGCAATAGAGGGAGGCAGTCTAGAGAGTGCAGACAAAGAGCCTGATGCAGATGCATTCAGATGGGTCAATGTTGATCCAAAACTACTGCCAGATGATTCTGGCTATATGCATATAGAGTTTGATCATGGTATACCTGTTGCAATAGATGGTGTTAGGGCAGATGATGATGGAGATGGTAGAGGCATGGTAGAGATGATAGAGTATGCAAATGAGAAGGCTGGAAGATATGGCGTAGGCATAATAGATCACATAGAGGATAGGGTTGTGGGCATAAAGTCTAGGGAGGTTTATGAGGCACCAGCAGCCTTAACCATAATAGAGGCTCATAGGGAGTTGGAGAAGTTAGTGCTAACAAGCCATCAGTTGAGGTTCAAGCAGTTGGTTGAGCAGCAGTGGAGCATGCTTGTATACTCTGGTCTCTGGCTAGAGCCATTGATGGCAGATCTCAATAGGTTCATAGACTCTACCCAAGAGTATGTCAGTGGTAAGGTAACAGTGAAGATGTACAAGGGTGCATTCAGGGTAGTTGCAAGATCATCTCCATACTCTCTCTATGATGAGGGTTTAGCAACATATAGCAAGGGCTCAACGTTCGATCAGAGCCTAGCAAGAGGGTTCGTTGAGCTCTGGGGGCTCCAGAGTATAGTTGCAAATAGGGTTAGAGGCATCCAAACCCATCATCATGAAGATAGAGTGATGCAAGGGGTGGATGAGGTGAGCATGCATGGTTAAGGTTAGATGCTTAGAGTGTGATAGGGAGTTGAATGTACCAGATGATGCTGTAGATGGCGAGATAGTTACATGTCCAGATTGTGGAGCGAACTACGAGGTTACTCATTCCGATGGCAAGATAACGCTCAAGCCTGCAGAGAGCATAGGTGAGGATTGGGGTGAGTAGCAGAGCATGAGCAATGGCAGTAATGGTACATCCATCTCAATAGTGTTCGATAGGCTGAGATGGGAGGAGAAGGAGTTGTTGGATAAGGCACTTAAACTTGGCTATAATGCAAGGCTTGTTGATGCAAAAGACCTTGTATTCAGTACAGATGGAATACTGAAGGATACCAATACCAATACTAGCAGTATCTACAAGCCAGATGGTGTAAGCCTTGGGGATATTGTGATCCAGAGGTGTATAAGCCATTATAGAGGGCTGTACATAACTGCATGCCTTGAATCCCTTGGCATACCTACAATAAATAGGTATAGTGTTGCTGAGACCTGTGGTAATAAGTTGTTATGCTCACTAGCCCTTGCTAAACATGATGTACCAACACCAAGCACATACTTTGCATTCAGTGCTGAGAAGGCTATAGATATTGCAAATGGTCTAGGCTACCCAATAGTATTCAAGCCTATAGTTGGGAGTTGGGGGAGGCTAGTAATACCTGTGAAGGAT
>Ga0105160_1001253_pt1 | contig 10517 bp, 8 predicted proteins | sample GXS110809BmetaG_FD_89591 | JGI IMG/M metagenome (GOLD analysis project Ga0105160, IMG submission 89591) | Hot spring microbial communities from Gongxiaoshe hot spring, China to study Microbial Dark Matter (Phase II) - GXS 110809B | ecosystem: Environmental > Aquatic > Thermal springs > Hot... | reverse complement strand
CTTCTGGGCCATCAAGTCCGCCATGATAGCTGTGGCTACGGAGTGCAGGTTGAACTGGGCATGGGACCAGCTCGGGGCAGCACGCACGTTCGTCCAAATTTGAGCCACGCTCAGTGTCAACACTAAGTTCCGCAACCGCACCAGGCCGACCAACGTGATCGCGTGGCGGACGGAAGCCACAGTTCCCCGACGCCCGTATAAAGCCGAGTTCACCAGCCGCAGGATGTTACCCGCTAGCACGGTATCGCGCTCGATCAGTTCCGCCAGTTCCCCGTAGGTCGCCTCGTCGTCTGCCAGTACGTGAACGAGCCTGTGTACGATCGGCGAGAATGGCGGTAGGTGATTCAACGACGCGAGTGCGCGTTCCCGATACTGGCTGGCCCAAGAGCCTGTACCACCCACATCTGTTCTATCGGCGAACCACTGGAGAACTTCAGCACCCCTTTCACCATAGGTGGTAATAGCCGTCCCGTCGCTCGAGCCGAACTGAATGCCCGAACAGCTCGCTGAGAACCTCTTCCCGAAGGACCTCCTCTTTGGCCCCGTCACGGAACACACGCCCTTGCCGTAACAGGATCACCCGTTCGATTTCGGGCAACACGTCGTCCGCCTGGTGTGTCACTACAACCAAGCCCGTGCCCCGCCTCGCAACCCCCCGCAGGAGTTCCCGCAGCAACCACGCAGCGCGCACATCCAGGTTGGCTGTGGGTTCGTCTAGCAAGAGCGTCCTCGGTTGATGGACTAGTGCCCGCGCAATCAGAACTCGGCGTGCCTCTCCGGTGGATAGTTCTTCGAGAAGCCGGTCAGCCAGATGACCGATTTCCAGCAGATCCATAACCGCCGCAGCCGCCGAACGCATCTGCTCAGTTACCCGGTGATGGCGCCAGATGCCCGGGCTCGAGAAATAGCCTGACAAGACCACGTCTCGCACCACCGAGCCTAGAAGGCATGCCTGCGGCCACTCGTCCGTCACCACTCCAAACAACGGCCGGAGCCCGAAGATGTTCCATTGCTCTCGCCCCAGGATTCGCATCCAGGAACCCGGCCGGACCACGGGGTAACATTCCCTTAGAATCGCCTTAATCAACGTCGACTTGCCCGACCCATTTGGCCCCAGGATAGCTACATGCTCACCTAGCTCGATCTTCAAGCTGACCTCTTCCAGCGCGGGGCGCAATCCTCGATAGATCGTCACGTTACGGCATTCCAGCAATGGCGGCGACTGGCCCATCTTCAACTGGGATTCCAGCGCTAGTCCTGCTTGCCTGGACATCCAGGGAACCCCCTCAGACTCCCCTGACCGGAGACCAGAACCCCAGCCTCAGTGCAAGAAAAACGTTCGATACAGCGTATCCCGCTGTCGCGGCGTGAACCCAGCGTCCTGAATGATCCGTCTCAAGTCCTGCTCAGTAGCCCGGTGGTGAGCCCCAGCTGCAGCTACGACGTTTTCTTCCAGCATCACGCTTCCCACGTCGTTCGCCCCGAAGCGCAAGGCGATCTGGCACACTTTCAGTCCTTGCGTCACCCAAGAGGCCTGAATGTTTGGGATGTTGTCCAAATACAGCCGGGACAAGGCCACCATTTTCAAATACTCGACCGCAGTGGCTTCATGTTTGACTGTACGGCCCAGCGAAGTGTTCTTCGGTTGGAACGTCCACGGGATGAAAGCGGTAAACCCGCCCGTTTCCTCCTGCAGCTGCCGTACGACCTCCAGATGGTGGATACGATGCTCCAACGTCTCGCCCGCACCGAACATCATCGTAGCCGTGGTCCGCAATCCCAACTCGTGCGCGGTCCGGTGCACCAGCAACCACTCTTCGGTGCTGCACTTCAAGCGGCTGATCCGGCGCCGAACCTCGTCATCCAAAATTTCCGCCCCACCTCCAGGGATGGAGCCCAAACCGGCATCCCGCAGGCGCGCAATCGTGTCCCGAACGGTCAGTCCGCTCACCCGCGCAATATGCAGGATCTCCGGCGCGGAAAAACAGTGGAGCCAAATCGACGGAAACCGTTGTTTGATCGAGCGCAGCAGGTCTTCGTACCAGTCAATCTTGAGCTCCGGGTGCAAGCCTCCTTGCATCAAGATCCCCGTCCCACCCGCCGCCAGAGTCTCCTCGATCTTCTGAAAGATCACTTCCTTGGGCAGCACGTAACCCTCCGGGTGACCGGGCGGCCGGTAAAAAGCGCAAAACGAACAATAGTCGATACAGATGTTCGTGTAATTGATGTTGCGATCAATGATGTAGGTGACGATTCCCTCCGGGTGCAGCTTCTTGCGTAGCGCATCGGCTGCAAACCCGAGCCCGAAGAAATCTCCCCGACGGTACAGTTCAATGGCCTCGCGTCGACTGATCATTTGGGTAACTCCTCACGAGCGGCTACCGGCTCTAGCTGCCGTACGCGCTCCAGGAATAGTTCCATCCCCTCCAACTCAGCCGGGCCGAGCTCGTAGACTACCTGCCGAGTCAGGTAAGCCCGCGCCACTGGCTTCGGTATGCCCCTGCGCGCGGACTCCTGGGCGATGATCTGCTCCAAGCGTTCCCTTCCAAACCGGTACGACCCTTCAAGCAAAACGGCGGCGCGGTGCGCAGCCTCCGCGTCCAGCTCCGGCCGCGCTGCCCAAACCGCGAAGACCATCGGGCGGTCCGTCAGCTCGTACCACTCTTGGCCGAGGTCGACCACCCGGTAAGGGATCCGAGGGGGATCCAAACGAAGCGCGGGATCGCCGATGATGACAGCGGCATCGGCGTGCTCCATCATAACTTCCAGATCCGCAGGCATAGAGATCAGTTCCGGCTCGACCCCATACCGGTCCCGCAACACTATACGCGCCAGCGCCACCGAGGTTCGGGAAGCCGCATCAGCTGCGAGGATCCGCACGTGGGTTAATGGCACCTTTGTGATCAATAGGATGCTCCGGATCGTGCCCAGGCAAGCGATCCCTAAATCCGTGATTCTGCGGAAAGGCGATCGAATCAATTCCGCTGTCGGCACCAGACCGACATCGATCGAGCCCTTGGTTAACTGCTCCGCACAATCCGAGGGCAACGACAACACAACTTCGGCGGCGCCGCGCTGAGGCCCGCGCAGCAAGCCCCAGATCAGCGGAACGGTATTCAGATATGAAACTGCGCCAATGCGGATCGGTGTTTTCATACCGAAAACAAGGGACTAGCAGAGACCGCGCTACGGCCCAGCTTATCACGCAGCTTCAAGCAGCGTCGCTCAGCCGCATCGGCCAACCCCGCCTGATCAGCGAGTGCTTAAAAGCCAGCTGCCATGGTTGACCGTTGAGTTTCACGTTCTCTGCTGCCAGATTCCTCACATGTTCGATGAGGTTCGGGCGGGCAACGTTCTCGAACACGCAGTTGACTAGGCGGATATCCTGAATCGGCGCGTGGGGATAACCGCGCAAGTAGAGTGCGTAGCGACTCTTCTGAGAGGTCAGATCTCGGACTTCAATGTCTCGCACGGTGGGTGGGTACTGGCCCCGATCCCCCTCCTCGTAATAGAGATCCACGTGAACTACCGCGTCCGCCACCTGTCCTACTTGGATCCGGCGCAAGTAAATGTGCTCAATCGTGCCCCCACGCACCGAGTTGGTCTTGATCCGCAGGACCCGGTCCAAGCGAGGGCTATCCATCACACATTCTTCGGCGAATACATAGCGGACCCCACCCGAAGTCTCGCTACCGATCGTCACGCCTCCATGACCGTCTTTCATACGGCACCGGCGGATGACGATGTTCTCCGACGGGACGTTGACCCGACGCCCGTCCCGGTTCCGTCCGGATTTAATCGCAATGCAGTCGTCACCAGTATTGAACGAACAGTTCTCGATCAACACGTCCTGCGAGCACTCGGGGTTGCAGCCATCGTTGTTAGGTCCGTGACTCTCCACGGTCACCCCGCGGACCGTTACGTTGCGACACAAGACCGGGTGAATGACCCACATGGGCGAGTTCCGAATCGTGACACCCTCAATCAGCACGTCTTGACAGCGATAAGGCTCGATGAACGACGGCCGCAGGTAACTCCCTTCGCCGAAAACGCGCTCCTTGACCGGCACGTCCCGCTCCGCCATCTCGAACAGCTTTTGCCGCGCCGGTTCCTGATGCGGTTGTCCTTCGCGCCACCCACTCTCGCGCCTGCCCTTCCACGGCCACCAATGCTCCGGCCCCGCCTGCCCGTCCAACACTCCTTTGCCCGTGACGGCGACTCGACGGGCTTCATAAGCGTAAATGAGCGGCGAGTAGTTCATGCACTCGACGCCCTCAAACCGGGTCAGCACCACAGGAAGGTAACGCTTAGGGTCCGTGACGAAGCGGATCGTAGCCCCCTCGGCCACAAACAGATTCACACCTGAGAGCAGATGAATTGGCCCGGTCAAGTACTCGCCTGCAGGAACAACTACCCGACCACCGCCTGCCTGGTGGCAAGCCAGGATCGCCTTGCGGAAGGCCTGGGTGCAATCGGTCTTACCGTCTGGACGTGCACCGAACTGAGTCACAAGAAACTCCCGGTCGGGAAATGCCGGCGGTTGGATGCGCGACAGGACGGTTTGCGCGACAGCCCAAGGGTCGGAGGCAGCACTGATGGTCAGCCGCGTCACAGACAGTGCTGCTGGGACGCTCGCACACGACCATAGAAAACGGCGTCGGCTGAGCTCGCGGTGCTGGTACATTTTCAGAGTCCTCTCGCCTTGCAGTATACTCGCTCGCACGCCGCCCACCGTGTCCCGTCGCTAGGCCCAACAACGGCTGGCTTTGTTGCCGGGCCCGCGGGCTCAACAAACGCTGGTGCCATCTGGTCAGAACAAAAGAGGTCACTGGGGCTTGGATCTGTTAGCGTACTAATCGGCGTGGGCAAGCTAAGGACCTGGCTTCCGGCCAGCCCTGGTTCGGGCGCGCCCGGTTGGGCGAGTGGCCAGGAAATTCCCAGCGGGCGGATAGACCCGCCTCCCAGGGGTCTCCTCATTCACCCTGCGAGCGACGCCCTCTGGCCAGGTTTCCATTTGGCTTGCACTGGGATGGTTCGATACCAGCACGCAGAGCACAAGCCCTAAACGCACTCAGCATGCCCTCCGAGCCCAGTGTTGTGGTAGAACTCGGCTCCACGCAATCGGTGGCGTCTATCCCGACAAGTGGGCGGAGCGCGCATCGCTTTGATCGCCAGACCGCTTGCCTCCTCTGCGCTAGCCCAACAGCCCGAGAAACGCGTCCACAATCGCACCCTGCCTGCTGCATTCGCCTAGGCAGACACCGAAACGGTATGTGGGGGACATGCTGGAGCCTGCCTCCCGCAGGTACAAACTTCGGCCAGACCTTCCTCCGCTCACCCGGAGCCACTGTCGCCACGGTCCACCCTCGCAGAGTCGCTACACCCTCCCGAGCTGCGGGCTTGAAGCTGGGCCAATAAAGCAGCGGCGGCTTGCTGGCTCGCCCGTTTCTTCGAGCTACCACGGCCAGTAGCCACCCAGCGATCGCCGATCGACACCTCGACAGTAAACTCCTTAGAATGTTCGGGGCCAGCCGTGCCGACTAGGCGGTATTGGGGCTGAGGCAGCTTCAGGGCCTGCGCAAGTTCTTGCAACCGCCCTTTGTAGTCCTCGCACTCGGTCTCCAAGCTCGCCAGCTCTTCGGCCTCGGGAACCACCCAGCGCTCCACCACCCGCCGAGCCGCTTCCAGCCCACCGTCCAAATAGACGGCTCCAATCAGCGCCTCCAAAGCGTCGGCCAAAACCGCCGGCTTGTCACGCCCTCCGCTAATGTGCTCACCGCGGCCTAGAAACAGGTACTCGCCCAGTCCCAACTTTCGGGCTACTTCTGCAAGGTGAGCCTCGCTCACTAAGCGCGCTTTTAGCTTGGACAAGTAACCCTCGCTGCGTTGGGGGAAGCGGCGCACCAGCCACTCGCTGGCCGTCAGGCCCAGCACGGCGTCGCCGAGGAATTCCAGTTGCTGGTTGTCATGCGAGGGGTGTCCCCCTCGGCCGGCCTCGTGGGCATAAGAAGGGTGGGTCAGCGCTAGGCGGAGCAATTCTTTGTCGGCAAATTCGTATCCGAGGATCGCCTCCAGCTGCTCGAGGGCTGGTAGCATCCTGCGCGGTTCAATCCCGCACTATTCCTGCTGCGGCTGTGGCGCTGCTGGTGCTTGCTGCTTGGCTTTCGCCTCCTTGAGCTGGAGGGCACGCATCCGTTCCGATTCAGCGATCTGGCGGATTTGAGGATGCAGCTGCGGGTCCTTCAAAATGTCGTCAATTGCCGCGATGGCTTCATCATAGTTGCCAGCTCCAGTGTAGGCGGCGGCCAGCCGCAGCTTGGTTGCCGGATTGGGGCTAAAGCCCACATCGATCGACTTCTTGAACCAATCGATCGCTTTCGGATAGTCTTCCCGAACCAGCTCCACCAAGCCCAGGGCTTCGTAAGCCTGAGCCCGGAAGTCCTTTTTGGCCATCTCCCATTGCTGGTCACTTACTTGTGGGTTCGGACGTGGAGCTTTCTCGATGAGTGCCAAGGCCCGGGTAGCCAGATCTGTCGCCCGCTTAAGCTTCTCTTCCTTGTCCAGATCGAATTTGCGTGTACGCTGCGCTAGCCCAGTCGCCATCATCAGCATTACAGCGAAGTTGTTCGGGTCGACTTCGAGCGTTCGTTCGCCATAGATCATCATCTGCTCGAAGTCGTTCAACTGCTGGGCTGACAGCGTGGCCATCTGCAGCGCAAAGGCTTTGAATTCCGAATCGGCAAAGTTCTGGACGAGCTCCTCTGCGGCTTTGATGCGGCTCTGGTCGTCAGGGGCTTGAAGGATCTTTTGGATGGCCTCGAGCTCTTTTTGCGACTTGATCCTGGGTTGGGGGGCAACGGGGCTATCGTAAGTTTCCTGCCCTGCCGGAGCGGGGGCAGGCTGCTGGGCGACCAATAAGGCGGCCGTACAAAGGGTGGCAACGAAACTACACACGATCCAACGTTTCATTCGCGGTGAACTCCTTAGCTCCTATCCTACCGCCCGACAGCTCCAAAACGCCAAGCGCCTGCTCATTCACGTTTGCGGCGGAAAGCCCCGGCCAGCCCCTGCCGGGCCATCTCCCGAGCTTTTTCCGAAGCCCCCTCGAGCTCCAGCGCTTGCCGGTAAAACTCATCCGCTTTGTCGGGCTCACCCGCTACGTCGTGAAGTCTGCCCAAATAGACTAGGCTCCAAGCCTTTTCCATCGGTGGGGGAGCCAGCTCCAGGACTCGCTGGAACAGCTGGACGGCCAGTTCAGGATCGTTTTCCAGCACCGCAATGCGCGCCAGCCCGTAGTACGCCCTGGCTCGCAACGTAGTATCTCGAGTCTGTTCTAGCGCCGCCTTGAACTTCTCCTTGGCAGCACTGAGCTCACGCTTGCTGTAGAGTTGCTCGGCTTCCTGCAGTGTCTTTTCTGCACCAACAGGTTCCGGGGGCCGGATCTCCACCCGACGGACCGTAGGCTTGGGGGGCTCCTCGATAAACACTAGGTTTTGCGCCCGGCGTTCCTCTTTGCGCAGGTCTATGGCTTTGACCATTTCGGGGAAGTAAAATCGCATCGCCTGCTCCTGCCGCTCGTAAGCGGGCAGCTGCTCCCAAAAATGGGGAGTCAAAATATACCCCCGGCGATAAGCCTCGTCAACCATTTGCGCCTTTTTATCCGTCGGCACTTTCTCTAGCCGGATGAGAATGGCCCGGACCAGGCAGGCTGTGGTCAGTAGCACGAAGTCCTCTTTGTAGTACTGGGGCAAATGCGGAGCGCCGAGCGCGTAATCGCCCAACGCACGAACCTTCTCCAGCTGGTCAGCCGCGCGGGCGACCACCGGTTCAAGCAGATAAAACAGGTAAAAGTACCGAATTTCCTCGAGCTGAAGCTCCGGCGAAGGTGTAATGACCACGTAGTACTCACCACGATAAGACCGGGTGTGGACCTGATTGGGGGCAGCGAGCAAGCAGAGGTAGATCTGGAACTTACGGCCTGGAACCTCACCGCTCGGATTTCGGACATAAGCGTTCAGCTCCAAGACCGCTCGCGAGACCGGCTCGTGATAGCGAGCGATGGCTTCATCAAACGCCGGCTGCGCCGCTAGCCAAAGTTTGTGAATCTCCGCCTCCTGGTAAAACTCCGCAAGAAGCGGCCCCAGGCCTTCCAGCTGCTGCACGTCCGGTGGCAACTCGTAAGAAAGCCATCGGTACTGAAACTTGGGAGGCCCGTCGACCAACAAGGCAAACGAAATATATTGGCTGAGCTCGGCTGTCCAGTCGGCTTGTCGGTGCTGGTAGTAAAATTCGCGCAGCTTTTCCACCGCTCGCAGCCGCCGCGACGCCAGGTACTGGCGGATCTGATGGCGCAGTGGGTGGTTGGAAGGCGACTCAAGGTCTGCGTCGTAGCCCGCCGCATTGATCGCGGCCATGACCGTGAACAGGGTTTCGCTCCCGTCCAGCTGACCTTGCGCCCCACTAGCTAGCCGCGCCCAGGCCAAGCCGACCAGCAGCCCTGCAAAAGTCCATCGCCGCAAGTACCGATCAGTGGGCATCCGCCGAAAAGTTCCACTCCACGCCACCTAGAATACCGCGCCCCGGCATTGGTACCCCAAAGATCTCCTCGTAGCGTGTGTTCAACAGGTTCGTGAGCCGACCATAGGGCCGCCAGCGACCTCTAGTCCGCCCGATGAACACGTCCCAGACCGCGTACGGCTCCCGGCCTATACGATCCACAACACTCCAGCGCGACCGCAGTGCCCACTCATTCCCCCACCGCACCAGCCACGCCAGCGTCCCACTGTGCTCGGGGTAGTTAAAGACATACTTAGAGATCACACCGCCGAGCGCTTCCTGATGTCCAGCAAGCGAAGCGTAGCGCAACTCGAGGCGATGCACGCGCCCCTGGAGAATCGCTCCTGCTTCCAACCCTCGGAAGCGGAGCCGGCGGATATTGGTAGCTCGCCAGATGTCCACCGGGCTGAACCGCACGTAGTCGATTCCGTTACGTTCACGGCGTTCGAAGACGGTGACCTCACCACGAACCTTCGTGGTCGGCACCCACTCGACTCCAGCCTCGTACTCCCAAGCCTGCTCGGGCTTCAGGTCGGGTGATCCCCGATTTCCAGGATCGTGATAGTAAAGATCGGTGTAAGTGGGCAAACGGAAGGATCGGCTGAGGCTAGCGCGCAAGCGCCACTGGCTACTAAGCCAGAACCCGCCGCCGACGGTGGGGCTCAGTTCCAGCCTCCCGGGGCCATACCATTCCGACCGCAAGCCCAGCGTCGAACTGAATCGTCCGATTGCTCGGACGTCCAGCCCCACAAACCCAGCCCCGCGTGCTCGCTCGTGAGAGCCCAGGTTCGTACTTCGAATCGCCTCCCATAAGCCCTCGAGACCATACTGGAGCCGGGCGTTGCGGGCCACCGGTTCCCAACTCCGAACGTAAGCTTGATAACTGGCCACGCGATGACGATTGGTAAAGACTTCAGGCCGGTCTCGATACAGCACGAACAGGTCTGTATGCCGTCGAAACGCGACCCCGACTGTGGCGCGTGATGCGAGCGGCTGGCTGAAGCCAGCAAACCACGTGCGCGTCCGCTCCCACGAATTGAAGTTCCCGTAGAACCGATCCGCGCCGAATGGCCGGTCCGCGTGCGCCAATATAAGCCTGCCGCCACCGAAGCGCCTGGGTAGTTCAGTGCGGGAGCAAAGCGCCAGGAGCCGATAATCCCGGTTAGGCATGAAGCCCGCGGAGAAGTTGCGATCCACGCATAAGAGCTCTGAGCCGTCTCGGCCTCGCCAACCCAGGACAGCTCTCTGTTGGTTGCGGCCGAAGTTCCCCAGTCCAGTCTGAAACCTGGTCTCCAAGCGAGTGGACGGGCCACGCGTGACAAAATTCACAACTCCACCGACGGCATCCGAACCATAGTACGTCGAGCCCGAGCCCCGAAGGACCTCCACTCGATCCAGTACCGACAGGGGCACCGGCAGGTCCAGATTATGGTGCCCGGTCTGCACGTCGTTCAATCGGAAACCGTCTAGCAGGATCACCGTCTGGCCGAAGGTCGCTCCCCGTATCGAAAGATCGCCTTGAATGTTGTCCGGCGCGCGCTGACGCAGATCCAACCAGGGCAATAATTGCAAGACATCCACGGGCGTGTTGGCCAGCACGTGCTCGTCGGCGGTCCAAGCCACCCGATCCACAGCGCGGTCGGATTCTTCAAGGGGCACCGGTTCAAACGTTCCCGTGACGACCACCACTTCCCGCCGCGGCTCAGAGGGAAGCTGGCCTGGTGCAGCAGGCTGCCGTTGCGTGGGCGAACCCGCCGCGCTGCAGAGCCCCAAACAACAAGCCGAGAGAAGACTGACACACCGGTTCACGATTCGCATTCCCAATTGTCCTTTGCCCATGGACACACAGCAATTGCTGGTACGGTGCTAAGCCCGTGGGTGTTGACAGCTAGTGTAACGGAGCGGGCCCGTGAGCCGTCGCGAATACCGGCGAGCTCGTAGAGATTCACTCGAAGCAGACT
>Ga0105160_1001250_pt1 | contig 10546 bp, 10 predicted proteins | sample GXS110809BmetaG_FD_89591 | JGI IMG/M metagenome (GOLD analysis project Ga0105160, IMG submission 89591) | Hot spring microbial communities from Gongxiaoshe hot spring, China to study Microbial Dark Matter (Phase II) - GXS 110809B | ecosystem: Environmental > Aquatic > Thermal springs > Hot... | reverse complement strand
CCGGAGCCCCAGGTTCCCTGCTACGGCCCCCAGGAAGAGGGACCCCAGCAGGCCGGCGCCCCCCACCAGGAGGAGGCGCCGCAGGATGGGGGGCATGGGAGCAGCTCCCAGCAGGAGTGCCAGGAGGAGCCCCGGGAGGCCCCCCAGAAGGAAGAAGACGATCCACCGTCGCATATGTTCACCTCCAGCCCTTTTGGTTTTGCACCGCCGGCCGGGCCAGCTCCGGCGGACGGCCCCAAATGCAAAAAGCCCCAGGAGGTGGGGCCATTTTCCTCCTGGGGCTTGGGGGCCGACACCCCTGGTAAGGGCAGAGCGATCTTTACCCCACCCCACCAGGGGCTGTCGAAAGACAATAACCCCCTCTGGGGGGACGCCAACCCATTCCTAAGACGGGTCAGCCTCCCCGTACAGGGGGCTGCTCATCTCTTACCGCTGGCCCTCTAACCGGAGGGCCGGCGTTTTGGAGATGCCTCCTCCCACTTGGGGGAAGGCTACCTCCCTTGCGGACCAAAGCCAGTTGCGACCTCGGCCCGCCCTTTTCCCCGGCTACTTCAGCCCAGGGCCCCTTGTAGGGGGAGTAGGCCTCTCGCCGCCGCCGGGTGGCGGAGCCTCGCCTCCTGCGGCGAGGTACCCCCTCTCGGGGGGGCAACACCACCACTCTTCGCAACCGCTAACGCTAGCGCCTCCCTCTAGGGTTGTCAACACCTTCAGTGGCGCATACTGCCCCCTTAAGGCACTCCAGGGCATCCATCGCCCGAGGATATCACCGCTCCAACCAGGATCTCGCATTCTCACCCGTCCCTCGTCCACCCCTTCAGGGTCGGCTTGGGGTCAATTTGCACCGGGACCCCCCTTAGGCAGGCGCCTCCCACAAGCCATGCTCCCGACGGCAGTGCCGGCATACCCGACTGTGTATCCGCCACGCCCTGAGGCTGCCCCCACCGCCCCGGCGGCCCACCGGGGGCGACGGCGCATGGCCGACAGGATGAGACGCTTGCTAGAGGGAGGGCAGGCACACGGCGGGAAGATCCCTATCCACCCTTCCTTGCCCCGTCGCCATGGCCGGCCGCTCCTCCGCTATCATGGCCATAGGATGCAAGTGGTGGACCTTACGACCGGCGTCGTCCTTGCCCGCCGCCTTGCCTGTGCCTGCACCTGGTGGAGGAGGCTTGTGGGCCTCCTGGGCCGCAGATGCCTGGACCCCGATGAAGGCCTCCTCATAGCCCCCTGCTCTGCCGTCCATACCTTCTTCATGCGCTTCCCCCTCGATGTCGCCTTCCTGGACCACACGGGACTGGTGCTCAAGACGGCAAGCGTTGTCCCCCCGTTCCGTATCGTGATGGGAGGCCCCCGTGCCCGCATTGCCCTGGAGCTGCCAGCCGGGACGCTGGCCAGGACAGGCGCCGCGCCGGGGCATCGACTTGCCCTGCACGCGCCGGCAGGCGCCCATGACGGCGCCCACCGGTGCAGGTGCGCCCGCGCCCTCATGGGGAACGCCTGCGAGGAAGGCCCCCATTCCTGACAGCCCCCACAGGCAAGCGGCCCGAGTCGTCAGGTGGTTCAAACAGAGGCGCCTCTCGCACCCGGCAGGTCCTCCCGCCCTGGCCTGTAGGGAGACAGGCCCCACGGTATGGGCATGCGCTCCCAATCGGGCACCTGTATGCCCCCGCATAGAGATGTGGTGGGTAAGCGCTGGGACCCGCCGGTCCCTGCCCCTGCATGCCTTGTGGCACACGGCCGTGCACATGGGGGCGCAGACCGCTGCGACATCGCATGCGCGAGCCCAAAGAAGACGGCATACCCGTAGAAAGAGGTGGTGGGTGAGAGAAGGAGAGAAGTGGTGGTCGAGGGAGAGAGAGATGGAGTGGCGATGTGCATGGGAGGGGAAACATGGAACATGAGGCCCCTATCGATGCACGGGTGACAGGGGGCATGGGTGTGGTCATGGCAGCACGCCGGTGCGATGACGGGGGGATTTTGGGGGGAGGTATAGTCATGTCAGGGTCATTTCAGGGTCAGAACATTGGGCGCTCACTTAATTAAGAAGCCGGCATGAGCAGGGCCCGGGCTTCTATCTGGCATGAGTCTAGCGCCAACGACGGGATGTGAGAGCCGCCTAGAGGAAGTGCCAATAGTACAATCTCCCCTTGCTCGTGGCATCTCTCATTTGCTTACCTGTTACGCCTACGCCTTCAGGGTCAAACCGAGTAGTCGGTAGTCATAAAGCGGCGCGCCCTAGGTCCTATCTGGGAGTCATCTTGAGCAGACTATAACCTCTGGCATGCCAAGAGCCAAAGTGCAGATGGTACAATCTTCTCATACACCTGCCATCTCCCTCTTTCTCCCCTGTCACGTCTGCGCCTTCAGGGTCAAACCGAGTAGTCGGTAGCCTGCACGAAGTAAGGGGCGACCACGGTAGGGGCCCCCGAGAGAAATTAGCGAGGAAGCCAATGGGCGCCAGAGGGAACATGGTGCGGTGGCGGGAGTCATGCCTTGCATGTAGCGTGTTCCGCAGCGGAGCGAAACGTGTAACATGTTTCGTAGGAGGTCGAATCGTGTAACATGAAACGGGGTGAGGACAGTGAAGCTGCAGGCAGTAGGACTCGATCCCGGGTTCGGCAACGTGAAGGTGGCGACTGAGAGGTCCGTCGTAGTCGTGCCCAGCCTGGTAGCCGTGCCGCGTAAGGTGGGCCTCGCCGCCAGCGGCCTGCGAGTGGCCAAGGCCACCATCGTGCGGATGCAGGGCCAGGAGTACGCAGTGGGAAGCGGTGCCCCCTTGCGTGGCGTTGCCTACGAGAGCATCGACGATATGCGCTTCGTCACCTCACCGACGATTGCGCTTATGCTCGGTGCACTGGCAAAGGCGCTTGGTGGCCAAGGGGGGCAGGTCGGCCTTATGGTAGGGCTGCCGGTGTCGGTCCTCGAGGGGAGTGGCCGAAGTGAGAACGTGACAAAGGCAGCGCGACAGCGCCTGCTAGGCTGTCATACCGTCGAAGTGGATGGTATCCCCATGACCCTGGACATCAAGCGAGTCTGGATAAGGGCACAGCCCCTGGGAGTATGGGCCGACTGGGCAGTAACGCCGGACGGCTCCTTGCTTACGGGAGCACGTAAAGCCTTGGTGGGCATTGTCGACATAGGCTTCAATACCGTCGATTTGCTGGGCATAGAAGGAGGGCAGGCCCACTTGGGAATGATGGCGGGCGCAGATCTGGGGGTACGGCTCCTGCTGGAACAGGCAGCTGGCGACCAGGACCTGCCTTACCACGAGCTGCTGCGACGGTACACTGAAGGAACGCTGACTGTGGGTGAAGAGATAGTCGCGAGATGGGCAAGCGAAGTGGCCAGCTTCATCCGGAGACGCTGGGCGGGCATACGTCCTAGCCTCACTATCATGGCGGGCGGCGGCGTAGCTCTGCTGCGGGAAAGGGGCCTGCTGGACCAGCTGCGCAGGGCGGTGCGATGTGACGTGCACATCCCCACGGACCCTATAGCAGCAGGCGCTCGCGGTCTGCAGAAGCTAGGCGCAGCCCTACTTGCCAGGCAGCAGGCCCAGGAGGAGGGAGCCGATGCCCAGGCGACGGTCCAGGAGGGTACGCATCAGCCTGCGGGTGACCCTTGACCCGGATATAGACGGCACCTTCCTGGAGCTGTTGGCAAGGACGCCAAAGGGCCGGCGAGCAAGCCTCATACGGGATCTGCTACGCTCAAGCTATGCGGAGCTGGAGAGGCAGAACCTACAGCAGTACCAGGACGATCGGCAGGACGAGTGGCTCGACTACATCGCCGCCGAGGATGATAACCTATAAGCATCCTCTCGGCAGCAATGGAGGCATCCCCCTTCCCCCATTGTACGCCTCCTCATGGTCTCCAGGGGGTCAAATCGCCCCTCCCCAGGGTCTCCAGGGGGTCAAATCGGCACCTTCCAGGGTCTCCTGAGGGTCAAGACAGGTAGCGCTAGCTCTCTATAGTCCACCCCGACTAGGTTAGCCAACACTACGCCATCTGACCCTAAAACGACCCCGAGGCGACCCATCTTGACCCCGGCAAGACCACGAAGAAGGCCACTTTGACCCTCTGGAGACCATGGGCCTCATTACCCTGGGAGGCGTGCAGCGAGGCGAGAGCATGTTGCGAGCAATGACGGCGGCACGACTCCTGACGGTAGCGGTGTTGCTCCTTGCCCTGGGGAGCATCGGCCTGGGCCTGCCGGCAAGGGCCTGGGCCGATGCTCCCCCGCCCTCCGCGGCCCAGGACAGGGGGCAGAACGGGGCGGAACCGCCAGCGGGTCAGGAGACCTATCAGCGGCGCCCTCCTTATTACTATGCGCCGGGGCCGGTGGGCGATGGAGGCCTCATAGGCTTCTTCACCGGCATCGGCGGCACCATCAGCAAGGTGGGCGAGTGCTTCAGCGACCTGCCCAAGTGCTTTCTGAACGTCTTCGTAGGGTTCATAAAGCTGATATTCGCACCGCTCGTGATGCTGGTGGAGTTCACCTTCAATGACCTCCTGGGCAACACGGGCAAGGAGATCACGGTGCATGCCCCCTTCGTGAAGGACCTGATGCAGGTGACGCGCGGCATAGCGCTGGGCCTTCTGGCCATCATCCTCCTGTGGGGCGGCGTGGCCATCATGACCAACCGCCACATGGCAAGCCCCTACCACGAGGTGGGTGAGCTTCTGCCTCGCATAGTGGCGGCCATAGCCCTCATCGCTGCCTTCCCATGGCTGGCGACCTTCCTTGTCGACCTCAACAACGTCCTGGTGCGGGCCGTGATCCAGCCGGAGCAGCTGAAGAATACGGGCGTAGAGCTGCTCGACTCCCTCGCAGTCCCCTCGATGATCATCTTCTGGATCGTGCTGTTGGTGCTGGGGGTGTTCCTTGCCGGCCAGCTGCTCATGCGCTTCGTCATCCTGGACCTGCTGCTGGTAACGGGGCCCATCGCCTTCATGCTCTGGGTCCTGCCCCAGACCCGGAAGTGGAGCAGCCTCTGGGCAGACCTCTTCCCGGCCACCGTCTTTCAGCAGGCGCTCCAGGTGTGGACGCTCGTGCTGGGCTTCCGGCTGGTGAACATCATCTGGCATGAGTCCGGAGGCGCCGCCGGGTCGCTGTACACCGTCCTGGGCAGCCCTACCGGACCGATGGGGCTGACGGCCGGGCTGGTAATAACTGCCCTCAGTGCCATCGCCGTCATGCTGGCTGCTCTAAAGGTGCCCGACCTGCTGAGCCGCGCGGTGGGCTACTGGCAGCCCGGTTGGTCTCCCGTCATCAGCACCGTCAACCTGGTGCGTAGCTTCGCACGGACAAATAGCGGGGGCAGTTAGTAGAGGCAGCTAAGGGATGAGAAGGGAGCAGGATGCCAACCCGATAGGGACGGCCTGGCAGATAGGCCAGGCGGCACGCCTGCTTGCCGGCATCCTGGGGGTGAAGGTAGGGGTGGTGCTGGCGGTGGGCGCTGCCGTGGCGGCGCTGCTGGGCGCCCTCGCCACCTTCATGGGCATCGTGGTCGTGCAGGCGGGCAGCTACTTCGGGCCCCAGGGGTTGGCAGTGCCCCCCGAGCACCTGGAGGTGATGATCGCCGTCGAGGAGCGGTACGGCATCCCCTGGCAGGTGCTGGCAGCCATCGCCAGGGAGGAATCGAGCTTCGGCCAGAACATGGGGCCGTCATCGGCAGGAGCCGTGGGCTACTGTCAGTTCATGCCGGACACGTGGACCGCCTACGGCCGCGACGAGAACGGCGACGGGGTGGCAGACCCCTACGACTACCGGGACTGCCTGCCGGCGGTGGCGCGCTTCCTCTTGGACCACGGGTGGCGCAATGACGACCTGGAGGCGCAGCGCCAGGCCCTGTACTCCTACAACCACGACTGGAGCTATGTGGACCGCATCCTGGTGGTGGCCGCCACCTACGGCTTGGGCGGCGAGTGGCAAGGGGGCCTCAAGTGGCCCGTCCCGGGCTACTATGGCATCTCCAGCTACTTCGGGCAGGTGGACGAGGCGAGAGGACCGACGCCCCACACCGGCATCGACATCCCTGCACCCATAGGAACGCCTGTGCATGCCGCGGCCGGTGGAGTGGTGCAGGCGGTGACGATGGACAGCATCTGTGGCCTGGGCATCGTCATCGCCCACAGGGAGAACGTCAGGACGGTCTACTGCCACCTGTCCGAAGCGTGGGTGGCGCCCGGGCAGGCCGTGCAGCAGGGCGAGGTCATCGGGGCCGTGGGGAACACGGGCCAGTCTACCGGGCCCCACCTGCACCTGGGGGTCATCGTGGACGGCAAGGCGGTGGACCCGCTGCTCTTCCTGGAGGTGTAGAGGATGAGGCCCAGGCTGGAGCTCGCCTTCTTCGCCCTCGCCGCCGTATGCATAGCGGCCATCGCCCTGCCATTCGTGCGCTGCGGCGGCGACGGCGGGCAGGGGGGTGCCAAGGAGGGAGGCATCCTGGCGAAGGCCGCAGAGGGGGATGTCACCCGGAGCCCTCAGAAGGTGGGAGAGGAGTTTGTGCGCCGCTACTACACCTACGAGGGCGACTATGAGGCGTGGCGGCAGAGAGCGGCGGAGCTAGCCACCGACCCCATCCGTTCCCGCATCCTCTCGCGGCAGCCCGAGCCGGAGCTGTCGGTCTACCGGCTGACGGTCACCGTCCTCAAGGTGGAGACGGTGGACCTGCGCCAGGGGGAGGGCAGGGCCGAGATGGCGGTGCGAGCAACGGCTCGGGCCGTGCCGGGCGCTCCCGGGGGCGAATGGAGCGGGCCGAGGCAGGCGGAGAGGCTGGTCGTGCTGCAGATCGTAAAGGAGGGAGAGCGATGGCTGGTATCGGACCTGATTCTGCCGGGCAGCTAGACGCAAGGGAGGTGACGACCGCCATGGAGGACACACGGTCCGTAGCGCGACAGAGAGAGGGAAAGGAGGTGAAGGCCATGCGGAGGCTGCGTGCGCTCCTGCGGGACGTTTCCGGCAAGGCGGCCATGATCAACGCCGGCGTGGGGTTCATCATCGTCCTCATGGCCCGGACCATCGCAGGGATGCTGCAGGACGCCATCCCAGGCGTCAGCGGAGGCGCCGAGGGCTCGCCGGCGTCCGAGCTCAACACGCTCTTCAACAACCTGCTCAACATCGGCACCGGCGTGGCGCTGGCCCTGTGTGCCCTCTTCATCGCCTGGGGAGCGTTCCTCTACATGACGGCCGAGGGCAACCCCGCCCGCATGGAGCGTGGCTAGAGCGAGCGGCGAGGGGAGGGCGCCATGCTGCCGCGACATGAGGTGCCGACCCACCTGGACGTGGAGGACCGTGTGTTCTTCGGCTTCATGACGGTGCGGCACGTCATGGTCATGGCCATCGGCCTCTTCTTTGCGGCAGCAGTGGTGCTCTCCCCGCCGCTGCCGCTGCCGGGCGCCCTGCGCTACCTGGTAGCGGCCGTCATAGGAGCGGCGACGCTGGCGGCGGCCTTCATAGAGCCTGACGGGCGGAAGATGGAGGACTGGCTGCTCGCCTTCGCCAGGTACCGGACGACGCCGCGGGTGCTGGTCTGGACGCCGGCCGACAACGAGTGGGCAGATGAGGAGGCGGCGCAGGGGGTGCTTGTCTTGGGCGGTAGGACCGCCGCTGGAGGGGGAGCGAGGAGCATGAGAGGAGACGATACGGCGCAGGCCGGAGGGATAAGAGGGATGCAGTCAGGCGACATCTCCCAGTTCATCCGCCAGGCCCCCGGCTACGGGCGTCTGACGGGGGGAGGCAGCTAGCGATGCCGGGCGCGGTACAGGAGCTCCTGCCCATCGCCGGCGTGCGTCAGGGCTGCATAGTGCTGAAAGGGGGAAGGGCGAGGGCGGCCCTGGAGGCGAGGCCCGTGAACTTCGTGCTCCGGCCTCCGGCCGAGCAGGAGGCGATGGTGGCCTCCTTCCGGGCGTTCCTGCACTCGCTCTCCTTCCCCTTGCAGATCGTGGTGCGCAGCATGCCGGCGCCGGTGGACGACTACCTGGCGCACCTGCGATCCCGGCAGGGGCTCCTCATGTCGCCCGTCCTCAAGCGGCTGGCAGTGGAGCACGAGGCGTTCGTACGCCGCCTGGCCCAGGAGAGGACCATCCTCGAGCGGCGCATCTACGTGGTGGTGGCGGCAGACCCCCTGCCGCCGCTGGCAGTGCCGTCGCCGTCGCTCCTCAAGGGCCTTCTGGCCTTTCGAAGGCGTGACGAGGCGGCGCGCCTGGCCGAGGAGCAGCTGGAGAGCACCCTGCGCCTGCTGGAGATGAGGGTGGAGCAGGTGCTGACCGGCCTCGTCTCGCTGGGCATCCCCTGCCGCCGCCTCTCGGGACAGGAGATGGTGCAGGTCCTGCACGACTTTCTGGGCTCGTCGGCGCCCCTGCCCCAGGACATAGCGGCGGAGCTGCTGCCGGTCCACATGGCTACCCCTGCGCTCACCAACGGGAGAGGACAGGTGAAGGGCGATGTTCTACGGGCTAGTTAAGAAGGCGCTGGGAGCGACCGAAGGCCCCCGGGCGGGCGCCGCCGCCCGCGGAGGGCGCAGCGTTGCCGACCTGGCGGCGCCCACGGCCATAGAGATAGGGCGCGACCACCTGCTGGTGGAGGGCCGCGAGCGGGTGCGCGCCTGCTACATGTCGGCCCTGCCCAGGCATGTCAGTGCCGGCTGGCTGCTGCGGCTGCTGGACATGGAGGAGCCGGTGGACGTCTCCCTGCACATCGAGCCGCTGCCGACAGGCCCCATCGTGCGCCAGCTGACGCGCAAGCTATCGGAGCTGCAGAGCTCGCGCGTGCTGGACGCCAAGGCGGGGCGGGTAGAGGAGGCCTACCGCATGGTGGCGTTCGAGGACGTGGCGCGCCTGCGGGAGGCGCTGGCCAGGGGCGACGAGCGTGCCTACTCGCTGCGCGTCTACATCCTCCTCAGGGGCAAGGGCGAGGCGGACCTGGAGATGCGCCAGCGGCAGGCGGCCGCCGCCCTGGAGGGGATGCTGGCGGCCATCCGGCCGGCCCTCTACGAGCAGTGGCAGGGGCTGCTGTCGGCAGCGCCGCTGGGGCTGGACTACCTGGGCAGGAGACGCAACGTGGACACCACCACCCTCGCCTACTCCTTCCCGTTCGCGTCCTCCCACCTGGGCACGGGCAGCGGCATCCTCTACGGCATCAACCTGCAGGGCAACTCGCTGGTGGTGCTGGACCCCTTCGGCAGGGAGCTGCCCAATGCCAACAAGGTGGTCTTCGCCAAGTCGGGGGCGGGCAAGAGCTACTTCTGCAAGGTGGAGGCGGTGCGCGCCCTGCTGCTGGGGATCGAGTACTACGTGGTCGACCCTGAGCACGAGTACCGGCGTCTGTGCGAGGCGGTAGGGGGAGAGTTCATCACCCTGTCGGGGGCGAGGGCGGCGCACATCAACCCGTTCGACCTGCCGGAGCGGCCGCTGGAGGAGGGGGAGGACGTGCTGGCCGAGCGGGTGGCGGCCCTGCAGGGGCTCGTCTCCCTGATGATCACGGCCCCCGGGGAGGTGCTGTCGTCGCGGGAGCAGGGCGCCCTGGACGTGGCCATCCGCGAGACCTATCGGCGGGCGGGCATCACCAGGGAGCCGCACACCCACCGCCGCCCGGCGCCACTGCTTGCCGACCTGTACGAGGTGCTGCGGGCGCAGGGCAACCCCTACGGGCTTGCCGACCGGCTGGTGCGCTACGTCGAGGGGGCATATGCCCACCTCTTCCGCGAGCCGACCTCGGTGGACCTGCGGCGGCCCCTGGTGGCGTTCGGCGTGCGCGACCTGGAGGAGGAGCTGCGCCCCATCGTCTTCTACCTCATCGCCGACCACGTCTGGCGGGAGGTGAGGCGCCGGCCCCGGCCGCGCATCTTCCTGGTGGACGAGGCGTGGACGCTGGCCCGCCACCGGGAAGGGGCACGCTTCCTGTCGGCACTGGCCAGGCGGGCGCGAAAGCACTACCTGGGCCTGACGGTCGTCTCGCAGGACGTGGCCGACATGCTCATGGCCGAGGAGGGGAGGGCGGTGCTGCAGAACGTGGCCGTCACCTTCCTCATGCGGCAGGACCCGGCGGTGATGGACCTGGTGGAGGAGGTGTTCAAGCTCTCGCCGCAGGAGCGGCAGTTCCTGCTGTCGTGCGACAAGGGCGAGGGCCTGATGATGGCCCTCGGGTCGCGGGCGGCGGTGAGGATCGTGGCCAGCCCGCAGGAGCACACCCTCTGCACCACCGACCCGCGGGAGCTGGCGGCCATGCAGGAGGCCGGCAGGGCGTGATGATGGGACAGGTCGGGGCGAGGCCCCTGCGGGGAGGTGCCGGGGCGAGGCCTGGAGGGAGAGTCGTGACGGCGTGGCGGAGGGCGGCAAGGCTTCTCGGGGCCATGGTCTGCGCCGCCGCAGTGCTGGGGATCGCCGCCCAGGCCCTGGGTGGGACGGCGGCAGCCATCGCCGCGGCGGCAGGCGAGCGGCATGGCCCCCTGGCGGCGCTGGCGGCGGCGGCCCTCTGGCCGCTTGCCGGCGGCGAGCTGCTGGCAGCCGGGCACACGGGCGCTGCAGGCGTCTGGCTGCGCTGGTG
>Ga0105160_1001249_pt1 | contig 10549 bp, 7 predicted proteins | sample GXS110809BmetaG_FD_89591 | JGI IMG/M metagenome (GOLD analysis project Ga0105160, IMG submission 89591) | Hot spring microbial communities from Gongxiaoshe hot spring, China to study Microbial Dark Matter (Phase II) - GXS 110809B | ecosystem: Environmental > Aquatic > Thermal springs > Hot... | reverse complement strand
GTGGGGGACCTGGGGGGGTTCGCTGCCTCCATATGGATGAGGGGTATAGACTGGGCGAACGTACCCACCACCCTCTTGGCCCAGGTGGACAGCAGCATAGGGGGTAAGACCGCGGTGAACCTGAAGGCCGGCAAGAACCTGGTGGGGAGCTTCCATCGGCCGAGGGCGGTGGTGACGGACGTCCGGTTTTTGCTCACCCTGCCGGAGGAGGAGTTCAGGCAAGGGCTGGCGGAGATGGCCAAGTACGCTCTCCTGGGCGAGAGGGGGCTCGAGGAGCTCTTGAGGGGTGAGACCGACGCCCTTCTGGAGAGGGACCTGGACGTCCTGGGAGAGGCGGTGTCGATGAGCCTTAGGTGCAAGCTCCTCTACGTGGAGGAGGACCCCGAGGAGAGGATGGGCCTGCGGGTATGCCTCAACCTGGGACACACCCTGGGACACGCGCTGGAGGCCGCCTCGGGTTACTCGCTGAGGCACGGCGAGGCGGTGGCGATAGGGCTCGGCTTCGCCCTGCACGTCTCCAGGTCCTTGGGGCTCTGCGACCGGGGCTTCGTCGAGAGGGGTCTGTCGCTGGTCGAGCAACTCGGTCTTCCCACCTCCACCTCCGTGCCCTGGGAGAGGGTTTGGCCCTACATGCTCAGGGACAAGAAGTTCGTCAGGTCGAGGTGCAACATGGTCCTCCCGACCCCCGATGGTCCGAGGCTGGTGAGGGACATCGCCCCCGAGGTCCTCCGGGAGGCCTACAGCTGGGTTTTCGCCGGGGAGGCCGATCCGATCCTCTCATCTCGCGACGGGGTAGGAGCCGAGGACCTTGAGGAAGGAGCAAAGGGCCCTCATCTCCTCCAGAGCCCTTCTAACGCGCTCCTCTGAGATGCCTCCTTCGAAGTCCACGAAGAAGATGTACTCGAAGGTGGACCCGGGCATGGGGCGGGACTGGATGTGGGTCAAGTTCAACTTCGCCTCGTAGAGGGGCTTAAGGGCCCGGAACAAGGTGCCTGGTCTGTGGGGAACGTTGAAGAGGATGGAGGTCTTGTCCTGCCTGGAGTTGGGTGCCTCCTCCGTGGAGATGAGCCAAAAGCGGGTCACGTTGCCGGGGTTGTCCTCCACGTGGGAGGCCAAGACCTCGAGCCCGTAGGTCCTGGCGGCGAGCCTCGAGCATATGGCCCCCAGTCTCCTGTTCCCTTTGACCTCGGCGGCGGCCGCGCTCGTGCTGTTGGTGGCGGCGCGCCTGGCCCTGGGTAGGTTTTTGGACAACCAGTTCCTGGACTGGGAGAGGGCCTGGGGGTGCGAGCGCACCTCTTCAATCTCCTCCAGGGACTTCGCCTCCGAGGCCAAGACCAGTTCCACCTCCATGGAGAGCTCGACCCTTATCCTCACGGAGGGAGCGGCCCGCAAGAAGGAGTCCAGAGTCTCGAGCACCGTCCCCCCTATGGAGTTCTCTATGGGGACTATGCCCCACCTGATCTCACCTCTGGAGAGGGAGGAGAAAACCTCCTCCACGCTCTCCTTGTGGAGGACCTCGACCTCGTCCCCGACCAGCCCCCTCAGGGCCTGCTCGGAGAACGAGCCCTCCGGCCCCAGGCAGGCGAAGGTCGGTCTCTCCTGGACGGCCCTGCAGTGGGAGATCAGGGCTCTGAAGACGTCCCTAACCAATCCCTGGGGGAGAGATGGGGCGAACTTAAGGGCTCGTTCGAGCACCTCCTGCTCCCTCTCCGGGAGGAAGTGGGGGGTTCCCGAATCTCTCTTGGCCTTCCCGATGGCCTTGGCCAACTCCAGCCTCTCGGCCAGAAGCTTCAGCAGCGCCTCGTCCACCGAGCTGATCCTCTCCCTGAGCTCCTCGAGGTTCCTGGAGGCCTCCATTCCCCTCATCCTTCCCGAAGGTCCAATATCTCCGAGAGGCTCCTCACGAAGCTGCCCTTCGGCAGCTCCTTGATCCTCCTCAGCGTGGCCAGGACCCCGTCCACGTACACCTGACTGCTGAAGCAAGTTACCCTTATCCGCAGGACCTCGTCCTCTCTGGCTAGGACCACCTCGTGCTCGGAGTAGGGCCCAGGGTAGGGCAACCTCTCGGAGTGGATCCTAACGCCCGCCTCCTCCCCGCCCAGCACGCCAGGGATCACCTCCTCGCTCGCCACCTTACCCTCCTTGGCGCCGATCGCCCTCGAGAGCATCAAACTGGTGCCGCTTGGGGCGTTGGCCATGCCCGCTGGATGTCTGTCGACCACGCAGGCGTATGGGTAGAAGCGGGATATCTTCGAGAGGACGGCGGCGATCAGGTTGGGACCCAGGGCGAAGTTGGGGATGGCGGCCCACCTAAGTCCCCTCTCCCTGACCTCACGCTCGAGCTGTTCCAGCTCCTTGGGGCTCAAGCCCGTGGTGCCCAGGACGCAGTCAAACCCCATCTCCAGGTATGTACCGATGTTATCCCTCACTATCCTGGACGAGGTGAAGTCCACCACCGCGTCGGGATCGCTCTCCTCCAAGGCCTTGGGCAGGTCGGAGGAGGCCCTGATCCCTATGGGGTGAACCCCGGCCAGAAGGCCGAGGTCCACCCCGTCCTCGAGGGCGAAGCCACCGCAGATCTCCATGTCGTCGGCGGCCATCAGCGCCCTCACCAGCGCCCTCCCGACGTTGCCGCTGGAGCCGGCCACGAAGACCCGCAAGGAGGTTCGCCCCCTTAGGTTCAGGCCCGGGCCTCGCGGTAGACCTCGTCGGCCGCCGCTATGGCCTCGGAGGCGCTGGTGGGCCTGCCCAGGGCGCTCAGGGCGGAGGCCAAGGCCGCTAGCGCTAGCTCGACGTTCTTTCGTTTGGAGTTGTAGCCCATGAAGCCGAACCTCCATATCTTCCCCTTCAGCTCACCGAGCCCCCCTCCTATCTCGACGTTGAACTCCGACAGCAGGTATTTTCGGACGGAGAGTTCGTCCACACCCTGAGGAACCTTTACGGTTATGAGGCTTGGAAGCCTGTATCCCTCCTGGGCGAAGATCTCAAGTCCCATGGCCTCGCACCCGGCGATGAAGGCCTTGGCGTTGAGGGCGTGCCTCCTCCAGCGCTGCTCCAGCCCCTCCTCGGCCACTATCCTCAAGGCCTCCCTGAGCCCGTAGATCATGTTGACCGGAGCCGTGTGGTGGTAGAACCTCTCCCCACCCCAGTACCTCTCCACCATGGTCAGGTCCAGATACCAGCTCTTGGGTTTGCTCCTCCTCTCGTGGATGACCTTTCTCGCCCTCTCGTTCAGGGTAACGGGCGATAGCCCTGGCGGACAGCTCAGGCACTTCTGCGTCCCGCTGTAGGCGGCGTCCACCCCCCACTCGTCCACCAGGACCGGTGCGCCGGAGAGGGAGGTTACGCAGTCCACCACCAGGAGGGCTCCTACCTCCTTGCAGATGGAGGATATCTCCTCTATCGGCTGCATGACCCCCGTGGAGGTCTCCGCGTGGACGAGGGCGATCAGCTTCGGCCTCTTGAGCCTGGAGAGGGCCTTTCTCACCTCGTCTGGCTCGACCATCCTCCCCCATGGGGCCCTCGCCAACTCCACCCTGGCCCCGCATCGCTCGGCTATGTCCACCATCCTCTCCCCGAAGAGGCCGCAGACGGCCACCACCACCTCGTCTCCTTCCTCTATCAGGTTGGAAAGGACGCAGTCCATGCCGGCGCTTCCGGTCCCCGAGACGGGTATGGTGAGCTCGTTCTTGGTCTGGAAGACGTATCGAAGCAGCGCCGAGGTCTCGTTCATTATCTCGATGAAGGCGGGATCGAGGTGGCCTACGGTGGGCATCGCCATGGCCTGCAGAACCCTGGGCTCGATGCCGTTCGGCCCAGGCCCCAGAAGCAACCTCTCCGGTACCCTTAGATCCCCAACCTTCACCTCCAGCTCCAGCAACGCAAAAGCCCCCCTTCCACGTTCTAAGATCAACTGTCCGTTTAGATCGTATTATAGCACATCGGGGAAAGCCAATTCGCGGCTTTCCCCGATGCTTATATGGTTTTGTCCCGGTTTATAGCTTACTTTGCTGGTCTTATGGCCCTGCTCTCCCTCGTCAATTTGAAGAAGAGGAGCTTGTCCTTGAGGTTGGAGCTCCCCTTAGCTAGCTCCTCGGCCTCCCTGGAGAGCGACTCCATGGCTCTCTCTATCTCAGCTATGGAGGACTTGAAGTTGTCCACCAGCTCGGCCATCCTCACCACGTCCTTGGCGAGCTGGTCTGTGGCGGCGGCCATCTCCTGGGTGGAGGCGGATTGTTCCTCCGCCACCGAGGCCACGCCAGAGGCGGCCTCGTCTATGGTGGCCATCTTGGCCTCTACCTCTTGGAGCTCCTGGCTGGAGCTGGCCATGTCCTTGGATATCTCGGAGGTCTTGACGGCGCTCGTCTCCATGTATTGCCTCGTCCTCTCGGCCTGGGAGGTCAGGTTCCTTATGATCTCCGCTATCTCCTTGGCCGCTTTGGCGGACTCCTCGGCGAGCTTCCTGACCTCCTCGGCCACCACGGCGAAGCCCCTTCCGGCCTCACCCGCCCGGGCCGCCTCTATGGCAGCGTTGAGCGCCAGCAGGTTCGTCTGGTCGGCTATGGAGGTGATGGTGGCCACGAACCCCTTTATCGACTCCACGGCCCTCATCAGGGCCCTGGTCTCCTCCATGGAGGATCGAGCTTCGTCGGCTATCTCCTGAAGCCTCTTGCTGCCCTCCAGCATGCGCTGGACCACCGAGTGGAGGAGCGCGCTGGTCTGGCGCGCCAGTTCGGCCATCTCGCCGGCCTTCCTGGCGGCGGTCTGAGCCCCGGAGGCCACCTCCTCTATGCCGGCGTTGGTCTGCTCTATCGAGGCCGAGTTAGACTCGGCCAGGGCCGAGATCTCCTCCATGCCCCTTCGCATCTCGCTTAAGGAGGCCTCCACCTGCTGGACCGCCGAGGAAAGGCTTGCTGAGGAGCTGGCCGTCGAGTCCGCCGCGGAGATCGCCGACTCCACCGCCGACCTCATGCGAGAAAGGGCCTCGCACAGGATGCGCAGGGCCGAGCCTATCTCGTCCCCTCCGGCTCCCTCGCAGTCCGCCTCCAGCTTCCCCTCCTGGAGGGCCGAGACCGAGTCGGTGAGCCTCCTCATCCCCCTCGATATCCTCGAGGCGAAGAGGTAGCTGCTTAGAGCTATCACCAGCAATATGCCTGAGAGCATGGCCAGGTTGACCTTCAGCGTCTGCCTGTATCTCGAGGTGAGCTCCCCCTTGGTGACCACGGTGGAGAAGACCCAGGTCCTTTCCACCTCTGGGAGCTTCACAGGGACGTTCACCTTAAAGGTATCCTGCTTTAGGGCCTCGGACCACTGGTATTCCCTCACCGTCTCTCCTCGCTTTATGCGGGCCATGAAGCCCTCGAAGTAGGCCTTGTCCTTCACCTCGCCGATGGGCTTGCCTATCCTGGCCTTTTCCGTGTGAGCTATCACCAGGCCCCTCTCGTCGAATACCCTTATCAGCCCCTCCTTCATGTAGCGGGATTCCTCCACCAGCTTCTGGATCGGCCTGGTGTCGAGCTCTAAGGCGAGGATCAGCCTTCCCTTGTCGCCGATGGGTATGGACCTCCCTATGGGGAAGGCCAAGAACTTATCCCCACCCGACTCTATCTGCCTGGGCTCTCCCAGCGCCAGGCCCTTGGCGCCCGAGGCCACCTTGAACTCTTGGCTTTCCTCCACCCTCTTGTCGCCCTCCAGGGGGTTGTCGAAGGCCACCTTGCCCTCGGCCTTCTTCGCCCTCACTCCCAGGACCAGCTTGCCCTCCTCCTCAAGGACGGCGATCCCCGACAGGGTTAGCTCGCACTCGGATAGGAGGTCCGAGAGGCCCTTCCTCAACGCCTCCTCGGACCTGGCCAGCTCGGGGTTCTTCTCCAGGTGCAGCCCAAGCTGCTTCATGAGCGCTATGGCCCTCTCGATCAGGACCATCACCTTGCCCGATATGGCCTCCGACCTGGCGACCCCTATCTCCTCGGCGGCCTCTAAAACCATCCTCCTCTCCCTCTCCAGGACCACGTAGGAGAAGAGGGCCGCTCCTATCACCACCGGCAACAGAATCGCCAGAAGCAGCTTGCTCCTGAGGCTCAAGCTGGACATCCGCACCCCCCCTCGACGACCTCGCCGTCTTCGGTTTCGCTCGTTAACTTTTAACCTTTAGAACCTTGGACCCATTTTACCACAGGATGGGCCCGAGGAGCATGAGCAGGAGCGCGCCCATGACGGTCAGCAGGAAGCCAGACTTGGCCATCTCGTAGTTCTTGAAGTACCCGTAGGAGTAGGCTATGGCGTTGGGAGGGGTGTTAGCCGGGAGGAAGAAGGCGAAGCAGGAGGCGAAGCCTGCTGCCATCCCCAAGAGCCTTGGCTCGATGCCCAGCTCCAGGGCTATCCCTATGGCTATGGGCACGAAGGCCGAGGAGGTGGCGGTGACGCTGCAGAAGACCAGTATGCTGAAGCTCACTATCAGCACCATTAGGGCTGCCACCACGTTGGGGTTCAGTCCGGATAGCCAACCTCCAACCCACTTGGAGAGGAGCCCTATCAGTCCTACCTTGCTCAAGCCCCCGCCCAGCGCCAATCCTCCCGCCACCAGGAAGAGAACACCCCAGTCGGCCTCCTTGGAGACCTCTCTCCAGGATAGCACTCCCACCCCCGGCAGCAGGAAGGCTATCACTATGAGCATGGAGGCCAAGTACATCCAGTCCTTTAAGACCGGAAGGAACGAGTCCATGAGCCAGAGCACCACGGAGACGGCGAAGAGCAGCAGGGTCTGGGTCTGCTTTCCCGTGAGCTTGCCCATCTTGGAGAGCTCGGCCTCCACTATCTCCCTCCCGCCCTCTATCCTGCTGACCTCGGGCTTGAACAGCAGGAGGAGTAGCTTCCAGGCTATCAGGGTCATGGCGAGGGACACGGGGACCCCCCTGGCCATCCACTGGAGGAAGGTAACCTCTATGCCGGCGAGCTCCTTGAGGAAGCCTATGGTGACGGAGGACGGCGGGGTTCCCACCGGAGTTCCCATGCCACCTATGCTCGCGGCGTAAGCTATGCCTATCATCATGGCCTTGCCGAGCTCGCTCTCGCCGGGCCTGGCCTCGACCAGGTTCAGGATGCCGAAGGCTATGGGGACCATTATGGCGGCGGCCGCGGTGTTGGGGACCCACATGGAGAGGAGAGACGTGGCCATCATCATGGCCAGGACTATCCTGTCGATTCGATCTCCCACCAGCGAGACCATTTTAAGGCTTAAGAGCCTGTCCAGCTGATACTTGGACAGGGCTATGGAGATCACGAGCCCTGCGAATATGAGGACGTTGACCTTGGAGGCCACGTAGGATAGCCCCTGGGATAGGGGCAGCACCCCCAGGACGGACTGGAGGAATATTATCACTATGCCCGTAAGAGGTATGGATATGCACTCGGTCACCCAGCAGGCTATGGCCACGAAGGTTATCCCGAGCATGTATCTGGCCTCCTGGGATAGCCCTCCCAGCGCGGGCATCTTGGTTATCCCATATGCCAGCGCCAATATGGCCAAGAAGACCCACAACCCAGACCCCCTTGAAACGCCCTTGCTCATCGGCACACCCCCAACGGCTTTCAACTCTCCAGACCTCTGAGCCAGCTCCACCGACCGGGACTGGAAAAGAGCTAAAATAGATCATAGCACAGGTGGAAGCCACCATCGCGCGCGTGGGATATGTTGTAAAAGTTAAACAATTTAGAAAAATTACGGAGGTGGTATCCTTTGAGGATGTCCTACTTTTTAAAGCACGAGGTGAGGCCCTCCCTGGGTTGCACCGAGCCGGCTTGCGTCGCCCTGGCGGTGGCGAGGGCGGCCTCCCTCCTGCGGGACAGGGACGTCGGCAGGTTGTCGAGGATCGAGCTCTACCTGAGCGAGAGCGTCTACAAGAACGGGGCTGCGGTGGGGATTCCCGGCGGGGGCGGTTTGAGGGGCAACGCGGTTGCGGCGGCGTTGGGCTTCGTGGGAGGCGATCCTTCCCTCGAGCTGGAGGTGCTGGCCAGGTGCGGTGACCCCGAGCGGGCCATGGCGCTCGCCATCCTGGAGGAGGGCAAGGTCCTCGTGAGCCTGTCGCAGGAGCACAAGGGGCTTTACGTGAAGGCTTGCGTCAGGGCCTCGGACGGCGAGGAGGCCACCTGCACGGTGCAGGGGAGTCACTCCAACGTGGTGGAGATGTCGCTGAACGGCAAGCCGGTGGTCAAAGGCGGGGACTTCTCTTGCGCCGGGGCTCTGGACAGGGAGAGGTTCGAGCTCGCCTTCTCGGGGCTCTCCTTCGGGGACCTCTTCGGCGTGCTGTCCACCATGGAGGAAGAGGACGAGCGCTTCCTGATCGATGGGGCATCCATGAACCTGGAAGTGGGGGAGCACGGCCTCGCCGAGGGGGTCGTCGCCCTTGGGTTGGGGAGGAGGACGATGGAGATGGCCCAGGGTTCTTCGGGGGTTATGGCGCTGGGCCTACGGATAAAGGCGCTTTGCTCTGCTGCCTCGGAGGTCCGCATGTCGGGCGCCTTCAAGACGGTGATGAGCAGCGCTGGCAGCGGAAACCACGGGATAACCGCCACCATCCCCGTCTACCTGGTGGGATTGGAGAGGGGTGTGGACAGGAGGTCTCTCGCCGAGGGCATAGGCCTCTCCCACCTGGTGACCAGCTACGTCAAGAGCGCCCTGGGACGTCTCTCGCCCATGTGCGGTTGTGCCGTGGCCGCAGGCTCGGGAGCTGCTTCTGGCATAGCCTACATGCTCTCGAAGGACAAGGCGAAGGCCGAGAGGGCCGCCGTGATGGTGGTGGCGAACCTCCTGGGCATGCTCTGCGACGGCGCCAAGGAGAGCTGCGCGCTCAAGGTGGGCAACGCCGCTTTCGAGGCCTTTTCGTCGGCCATGCTAGCCCTGCAGGGGGTCGAGCTCCGTCCCTTCCAGGGGGTGGTGGGGAGGACCCTCGAGGAGACGATTAGAGCCGCTGCTCTGGTGAACCGATACGGTATGGGAGCGGTGGACAAGGTGGTGCTGGACGTGCTGGCCGGCTGGTCCTCTTGAGATCGTCGCCGGCCAGCGCGCCCTGGCCCCTCCTAGCCGTGAGATTTCTCCAGGTAGTGGTATGCGGACATGGCCGCGATGGCCCCATCGGCGGCCGCCGTTATCACCTGTCTGAGGCTCTTCTTGCGCACGTCGCCGGCCGCGAATAAGCCGGGGAGGGAAGTCCTCATCTCCTCGTCCGTGATCACGTAGCCCATCTCGTCCAGCTCCACCAGGCCCTTTATCTCCTCGGTGTTGGGCTTGGTCCCTATGAAGATGAAGACGCCCGCCACGGGGATCTCCTTGACCTCTCCGCTCAGCACGTTCTTTACCCTTATGCCCTGGACCATCTCGTCCCCGAATATCTCCTCCACGACGCAGTTCCAGACGGGCTCTATCTTGGGATTAGCTAGGGCCCTGTCGGAGACGATCTTGTCGGCCCTGAACTTGTCTCGCCTGTGGACTATGTACACCTTGCTGGCGAACTTGGTCAGGTAAATGGCCTCTTCTACCGCCGAGTTGCCGCCCCCCACCACGGCCACCACCTCGTCCTGGAAGAAGGCAGCGTCGCAGACGGCGCAGTAGCTGACGCCCCTTCCCTGGAACTCCGCTTCCCCAGGCGCCCCTAGCTTCCTGTACTCAGCGCCGGTGGCCCATATGACGGCCTTCGAGGCCACCTCGCCCTCGGAGGTCTGACACCTGAACGCCTCGTCCTCCCTGGCGACCGAGAGCACCTGAGCGCCGATCAACTCCGCTCCGAAGTGGAGGGCGTGATCTCTCATGACCCTGCCCAGTACGGCGCCACCTATCCGCTTGAAGCCGGGGTAGTTCTCGAGCTCGTAGGTCACGTTTATCTGCCCGCCAGGGACCCCCTTCTCCAGGACCTTTACGCTCAGGCCAGCCCTCCTGCCGTATATCGCCGCGGTCAGCCCCGCGGGACCTCCTCCCACGACCAGAAGGTCGCAATCCCTGCCCATCGCGCATCTCCTCCCCTTTCCGCGAAGATCGAATCGACTAAGGCCGAACCCTCCTCAGCACCAGAACCCTGGGTAGGCCGCGCAGATCGTAGACCGTCTCAACTGCGCGAAGACCCATCTCGGCACCCCTCTCCGATAGGACCTCTCCGATCCCGGCAGGGCCGAGCTCCAGCAGCAGAAATCCTCCCTCGACGAGGCGCTCCCCTGCCAGCTCCAGGACCTGGAGGTAGCAGCGCGTTCCGTCGGGTCCTCCGTCCAGCGCCTCCCTGGGCTCCCTCCTGACCTCGGGCATGAGGTACTCGAGCTCCGCTGTGGGGATGTACGGTGGGTTAGAGGCTATCAGGTCGAACTCTACCGAGCTGGACAGGGACCGGTTGGAGCCGTGGACCAGCCTCACCTTCCCCATGAGCCCGTGCTCTTTGAAGTTCATCCAGGCGTTGGAGATGGCCCTCGCGGAGGTGTCCATGGCCCAAAGCCTCCAGCCCGGCCTGTGGACGAGGAAGGCCAGGCCTATGCATCCGCTACCGCATCCCCAGTCCAGGATCGTCCC
>Ga0105160_1001245_pt1 | contig 10567 bp, 10 predicted proteins | sample GXS110809BmetaG_FD_89591 | JGI IMG/M metagenome (GOLD analysis project Ga0105160, IMG submission 89591) | Hot spring microbial communities from Gongxiaoshe hot spring, China to study Microbial Dark Matter (Phase II) - GXS 110809B | ecosystem: Environmental > Aquatic > Thermal springs > Hot... | reverse complement strand
TCTATGAGGTCATCCTGCCCGACGAGAACGAACCAGACCTGGACGACATCCCCGAGCATGTGCGTGAGCAGATGAGCTTCCACCGGGTGCGCCACATGGACGAGGTGCTGCCGATTGCATTGGTGCATTCGGAGGAGCTTGAGAACCGCCTGAAAGAAGCCGAGACCGCCGCCCCTGTGTTGGAACCGGTGTGAGGGCGCTTCTGCGCAGGGAACTGCTCTGCAGGGAGGTATACTTTGTGTGTGAACCAGCGTCAAATCGCCCAGCGGTGGTACAAACAAGCGGTCCATGATCTGGAAATGGCGCGGCGCAATCTTGCAATAGAGGGATATGATGTCGCCGCATTTTTGGTGCATCAGTCGGTCGAGAAGCTGCTAAAAGCAGGTTTTGCGCTTGAAGGTAAAACAGTTCCCCGCACGCATAACCTCGACGAGATGGCAGCTCAGCTCGGATTCCCAGACAATCTGTGCGATGAGATATTAGAACTGACTAGCGATTACGCGGTAGCGCGCTATCCAGATGTTGCCAGCGGCGTGCCATATGAACTGTATTCGGAGGAGATTGCCGCGGCTAAAATTGAGATAGCTGAGAAGGTGCTTGTCTACTTCCACCAGCGATGGGGTGTGCCATGAGCCAGGATCCACTTGTAAAACAGTTTATTGAGCAGGCGCTGCCACGAATACGCGCCCAACTTAAGCCTAAGTTGGTGCTTCTATTCGGTTCGCGTGCGCGGGGCACTGCTCACGAGTATTCGGACATCGACATCATCGTTGTATCTAAGGCATTTGAGGGAATGCACTTTTTGAAGCGCATGCCCTTTATGCTGCGCCTTGTCCGTTTTCCGCGTCATATCGACTTCCTTTGCTATACACCTGCCGAGTTCGCACAGATTCAGCATATGTCCGCTATCATCAACGAGGCATTACGCGAAGGTGTCGTACTGTATCAGTCTGAGCGAGACCTTAAGGCTATCTCCTGAACCGCTTTGGCAGTGGGCAGATAATGCATCTCGCTGAGGTGATTATTTTTGCGGGCGGAAGCGCGGGCTATACTTCGTTCACCTATCTGGTTCCCGATTCGCTCCGCGCGGGCTTACAGGTGGGCGCGGGTGTACTAACGCCGTTCGGCGGGCGCATGGCGCTGGGCATCGTGTGGCACTTGTACGAAGGTGAGCCGCCCCTGCCCCCTGAACAGCTCAAACCCATCGAGGGCGTGCTGAATCAGCCCCTGCTGGACAGCGGGCTGATGCGGCTCGCTCAGCAGCTCCAGCATCACCTGCTTTGCTCACCAGCGGAAGCAATCCAGACGGTGCTGCCTGCCCTCACACGCGCGCGCTTGCACGCTATTGTGGAACTGGTGGAGCCTGTGCCGCCTCTGCGCTCGGTCAACCAGAAGATGGTGGTCGACGCGCTGCGCGCGGCAGGGGGATGCATGAGCCTCGGGTCGCTTAAGCAACGGCTGGCTGCGGCGATTCTGAACAGCGCGCTGCCCACCCTGCGCCAGAAAGGGATTGTGCGAACGAGTTATGAGTTGGAGCCTCCGCCCAGCCCTGCTCGCGACGAGGCGTGGGTGGAACTCACCGCGACGCCTGAGCAGTTAGAGCCGTTTTTCCAGCGTGAGGCGAGTCGGGCGCGCGCACAGACCGCTTTGCTTATGCGCCTGCTGCTTCATCCAGAGGGGCGCATGCCTGTTCGCGAGCTGCTGGAGCAAACGGGCGCCAGCGCAAGTAGCCTGCGCCAGCTCGAAACGCGCGGACTGGTGCGACGAATAGCGAATAGCGCATGGCGACTGGATGGCGAGCCTCCCGGCGAGCCGAAACCGACGGCAGGAACGCCGTCGCCCCATCTGGAGGGCGAGCCTCCTGGCGAGCCGAGTCCCGTCCGCACCCTCACCCCTGCCCAGCAAGAAGCGATCGACGCTATCCGTCAGGCGATTGAAGCGGGGCGCTATCACGCCTTCCTGCTGTATGGTGTGACGGGCAGCGGCAAGACGGAGGTCTATCTGCATGCCACCGCGGCAGCGTTGCGTATGGGGCGCGCTGTGCTGTTTCTGGTGCCCGAAATCGCGCTCACGGCGCAGCTGACCGCCGCCTTTCGCGAGCGGTTCGGCAACTCGGTCGCGGTGTTGCACAGTCAACTGAACCCATCGGAGCGCTATGCGCACTGGCTGCGCGTGCGGGCGGGTCATGCGCCGATTGTGGTCGGGGCGCGCTCCGCTCTCTTTGCCCCGCTCCGCTCGCTCGGATTAATCGTGCTGGACGAAGAGCATGAGCCTGCCTACAAGCAGGGGCAGACGCCGTTCTATCATGCGCGGCGACTGGCGGAGGCGCGAGCGCGAGAGCAACAAGCCGTGCTGCTGCTGGGCAGCGCGACGCCCGCCTTAGAGACCTTCTATCGCGCCCAGCAGGGCGAGCTGCAGCTGCTGCGTCTGCCAGAGCGCATCGGCGGCACGCCCCTGCCCGAAGTGGAACTGATTGACTTGCGCGACCAGCCGCGCCTCACCATTAGTACCCCGCTGCTCGAGGCGCTTCGGGAGACCACCGCGCGCGGGCAACAGGTGATTCTGTTTCTAAATCGGCGCGGGTTCGCCCCCATGCTGCTCTGCCGTGAGTGCGGGCATGTGCCGATGTGCGAGCGGTGTGCCGTGTCGCTGACCTATCATGTAGCGGGCGAGCGGGTGCTGCGTTGCCACTATTGCAATGCGCGGGTCGCTGCGCCCAGCCTGTGCCCGAATTGCCAGGGCACGCGAATCGCGCCTTATGGCATCGGCACGCAGCGTGTAGAGATGACGCTGAAGGAGCTACTTCCCCACCTGCGTACGGCACGACTGGACCGAGATGTGCTGAACCGTCGCGACCTCTATTTACAATTATTGCAGGCATTCCGGGCGGGTGAACTCGATGTGCTGGTTGGCACGCAGGTGGTGGCGCGCGGGCTGGACTTTCCGCGCGTGATGCTGGTTGGGGTGCTGAACGCCGATACGGCGCTGCACCTGCCCGATTTCCGCGCCGCCGAGCGTACTTTCCAGCTGCTGATGCAGGTCGCTGGGCGTGCAGGCAGGCGCGCGCAGCAGGGGCGCACGCTGATTCAAACCTTTAACCCCGACCATCATGCCATCCGGTTCACCCGCACACACGATTACGAGGCGTTCTATCAATACGAGCTGGAGGCACGGCGCGAGCCGCTCTATCCCCCCTTCTGCCGACTGGCAAACCTGCTGACGCGCGATGTGAACCCGCAACGCGCCTGGCGCATCTTGCAACAGATGGCGACAGCATTAGAGCCTTTGCAGGGTGATGGGTTGCTCCAGATACTTGGCCCTGCTCCCGCACCAGTGGAGCGTATCGAGGGGCATTATCGCTATCACCTCCTGTTGAAGTTTGCACCCGATAGCGAGCCTGCCGATTGGCTGCGCGATGCGCTTGCAGCGCTCGAACCGCGCGACCGTGCCTGCCTCCAGATCGATATCGACCCGATAAGCCTGATGTAGGCTATTCTACGCCACCGAAAAGCTCGCGCACAGGTCCCCCTATACAGTAGGGGAAACCGAGTAGGTTGGCTTTCGGTTGTGCGCTGGGCATCATGTCCGCACGAGGGGGCAAGCGTTCAGCTTTTTTCGGCTCGATCGGAGGCTGCACCCTCCAAAGGCTTTTTGGATTCTTTGAACACACTCACTCTAACCTGAGACGAGTTCAATCAGCCGACTCTCGTCTGGCTGGAGTTGAAGGGTGATGCGCCAGAGATGGCGGGGGGTGTAATCAAATCCCAGCGCAGGCAACAGTTCGCCCCATTCGATAACGGTGATTCCGCCGCGCTCCAGCAGTTCCTCCAGCCCCAGTGTACGGAGTTGCTCCGCCGTCTCGATGCGATAGAGGTCAAGATGGAACAGGGGCAGCCCGGCAAGGGTAGGCGGGCGACGGATGGTGTATTCGTTCACCAGCGTAAAAGTAGGGCTGCGGATGGGTTCATTGATGCCCAGCGCTCGGCATAAGCCCCGAATGAGCGTCGTCTTACCCACGCCCAGCGCGCCGCTTACCAGGATGAGCGTATCGGGCTGGAGTTGCCCAGCCAGCCACACGCCGATTGCTTCCGTTTCCTCAGGCGATTGTGTATGCCAAACCGTCCCAACGGCTATTTCACCCTCCCCTTGCTGGGGTGAGGGATTTTCACTCCGTTTCCGACTCATAGCGTTCAAAGCGAATCAGGAGCTGTTCAGGGTCGATGGGCAGCTGATATTCCCGAACGAGTTGTAGGATGCGTGCGTTCATTCGCTCGACCAGCTGCTCCATCTCTTGGTTCATGCGTTCCATACGCTCCAGCAGGCGCAGGATCACTTCCACGCCCGCCAGATTGACGCCCAGATGCTGCGTCAGGTGCTGGATGCGTCGCAGGCGAGCGATATCGGCTTCGGAATAGAGCCGTTTGCTGTTGCCGACGCGGTGCGGACGGATTAGCCCCAGTCGCTCATAGAGGCGCAGCGTCTGGGGATGCAATCCGCACATTCGCGCTGCCACGCCGATCAGATAGACCGGCTCATCCGAAGGGGGCTTTTTGCTCATGAGCTTTTCACCTCCGCTCGCAGCTGGCGGATCTGTTCGAGCAGCTCACGCTCGCGCGGGCTGAGCTGTTTGGGTATGGTGATGCGCACTCGTGCGTACAGGTCGCCGCGTGCGCCCCCAGCGAGGGGGATGCCCTTGCCCGCGAGGCGGAATTTGGTGCCGCTTTGCGTGCCGGGCGGGATTTTCATCTTAACGGCACCGGTGGGCGTGGGCACGCTCACCTCGCCGCCCAGCGCGGCAATCACATAGTCCACATCCACCTCGGTATAGAGGTCGTTGCCCTGTCGTTCGAAGCGCGGGTCGGGCGCGATTTTGATGCGCAGGTAGAGGTCGCCGCGCCGTCCATCGCTGCCGGGCAGCCCTTCGCCGGCGAGGCGCAGACGCTGCCCCTCCGCCACGCCTGCAGGGATAGTAACGGTGAGCTGGCGCGTACGTTGCACGACGCCGCTGCCGCCACAGTTGGCGCATGGCGCGCCGATGCGCCCTGTGCCGTCGCACTCCTCGCATAGCATCTCCACACCGAGCAGGCTGAAGCGTCGTCGTCCGCGCCCGCTGCACGCCGGGCAGCTCTGACGACGCTCCGGCTGCGTGCCCGTACCGCCACAACGCGGGCAGACCTCCTCGGTGTTCAGGCGAATCGTTTTGGTCGCGCCACGAATCGCTTCATCCAGAGTGATTTCTAAGGTTTGTTCAACATCGCGTGGCGCGGCGCGGAAACCCATGCGTGCGCCCCCGCCGCGCAGCAGCTGCTCGATAAAGTCGGCAAAGCTCTCGAAGCCGAAAGGTGTCTCGGTGCCCCAGTGGGCGCCGTCGAAGCCCTCCCCATACTGCTCCCGCATGCGCTGATACGCTTGCCATTGCTCGCCATAGCGATCGTAAGCGGCGCGCTTTTCCGGGTCCGAGAGCACCTGATACGCTTCGTTAATCTCCTTGAACTTCTCCTCCGCCTCCTTATCGCCGGGGTTCACATCAGGATGATACTGGCGTGCGAGTTTGCGGTACGCCGCCTTAATCTCTTTCTCGGTGGCGTTGCGCGGTACACCCAGTATCGCATAGTAGTCCTTGAACCCCCGCATCAAAACTCACCTCTTGTCTGGGTGTTCGGGTCGGACCGATCAGGTTCGTCTGACCAGTCCGACCGACTCAGCTTAGGACTCGCGGAACTCCGCGTCGATCACATCATCGCCTCCGGAGCGAGTGCTGCCGTTGGTGCCGCTGGACGGCTCCGAGGCGACCCGCTGATACATTTGCTCCGTGATTCGGTAGCTGAGTTGCTCCAGCTCGTTCATCAGCGATTGCACGCGCTCATGTTCCTGATTCTGGATGGCGCTACGCAGGTCGCGGATGAGGCTCTCGGCGCGTTCGCGGTCGCTGGCGGAGACCTTGTCGCCATGCTCACGCAGCAGCCGTTCCACCTCGTAGGTCAGGCGGTCGGCGCGGTTGAGCATTTCCGCGCGCTCGCGTGCCTGACGGTCGCGCTCGGCGTTCGCCTCCGCCTCTTTGATCATCCGCTCCACTTCCTCGCGCGTGAGGTTGGTAGAGCCAGTGATGCGGATGCTCTGCTGGCGTCCCGTGCCGAGATCCTTCGCCGTGACATTCAGGATGCCATTCGCGTCGATATCGAAGGTGACCTCGATCTGGGGCACGCCTGCGGGCGCAGGCGGAATGCCATCCAGGTGGAACACACCGAGCAAGCGGTTGTCGCGCGCCATCGGTCGCTCGCCCTGATAGACGCGCACTTCCACACTGGTCTGCCCATCCGCCGCGGTGGTGAAAATTTCCGACTTGCGCGTCGGGATGGTCGTGTTGCGTGGCACCAGCACAGTGAAGATGCCACCTTTGGTCTCGATGCCAAGCGAGAGCGGCGTCACATCGAGCAGCACGATGTCTTTGACCTCGCCTGCTAACACGCCCGCTTGGATCGCCGCGCCGACGGCGACTACCTCATCGGGATTGACCCCCTTGTGCGGCTCCTTGCCCGTGATCTGGCGCACCATCTCCTGCACCTTCGGGATACGGGTGGCACCGCCGACCAGAATCACTTCGTCCACATCAGTAGGCTTCAGCCCCGCGTCCTCCAGCGCACGGAACATCGGTCCTTTGAGCCGCTCAAACAGATCGGCGCATAGCTCTTCGAACTTGGCGCGGGTGAGCGTCATGTCAAGGTGCTTCGGACCGCTGGCGTCCGCTGTGATGAAGGGCAGGTTGATAGTGGTGGTCGTGACGCTGGAGAGTTCGATCTTCGCGCGTTCGGCGGCTTCCTTCAGACGCTGCAGCGCCTGCCGATCCTGGCGCAGGTCGATGCCATGCTCGCGTTTGAACTCGTCCGCCAGATAATCGACAATCCGCTGGTCAAAGTCGTCGCCGCCGAGGTGCGTATCGCCCGCGGTCGCCTTGACCTCAAATACGCCGTCGCCCACCTCCAGAATCGACACATCAAAAGTGCCTCCACCTAAGTCAAACACCAGGATGGTCTCGTTGCTCTTTTTGTCCAGCCCGTAAGCGAGGGCGGCGGCGGTCGGCTCATTGATGATGCGCAGCACCTTCAGCCCGGCGATCTCACCCGCGTTCTTGGTGGCGGTGCGCTGCGCGTCGTTGAAGTAGGCGGGTACGGTGATAACGGCTGCCGTGACAGGTTCGCCCAGATACGCCTCGGCGTCCGCCTTAAGCTTCTGCAGTATCATCGCCGAGATTTCCTCGGGGCGATAGGTCTTGTCCACGGCAGGGATATAGACCGCGGCGTCGCCTTTGGCGTCGGCAACCACCTTATAGGGCACGCGCTTCCGCTCTGCTTCCACCTCGTCGTAGCGTCGCCCCATAAATCGCTTGATGGAGAAAATCGTGTTCTCGGGGTTGACAATTGCTTGGCGCTTCGCCGGTGCGCCAATAAGCCGTTCACCCGTTTTGGTGAAGCCGACGACCGAAGGGCAGAGCCGTCCACCCTCCGCCGTGGGGATGACAACCGGCTCACCACCTTCCAGCACGGCAACCACCGAGTTGGTCGTTCCCAGATCGATGCCAACAACTTTTGCCATCGCTTTTCCCTCCTATTGGTGTCTAACAGCCTATACGGAACCTCCCGATGAGCGGTTCCCACTTTTTGAGTGGCTCTATTATACCTGACTTGAGGGGAATATTGTCAAGTGGGATGGAGGGCGTTCGAAAAAATTGTCAAAGCGTCTGGAGGGCGAGCCTGCCGGCGAGCCGAAACTGGAGGGCGAGTAGTGAGTGGTAAGTAGCGAGTAGAAACTGCTGGCTACGCACCATTCGCTACTTGCTATTCGCCATTCGCCCAAAATCGGCTCGGCAGGAGCCTCGCGCTCCAGTCATTGGGTAAAATAAAATGGAGGTGCACGATGCGGGTCGAACTGCTTTACTATCCAGAATGCCCCTCCCATGAGCGGGCGCTGGAACTGCTGCAGGAGGCGCTGCGAGCAGAGGGCGTCGATGCGCCTGTCGAGATGATCCGCATCGACACGCAAGCACAGGCGGAGATGCATCGCTTCATCGGCTCGCCCACGATCCGTATTAACGGCATCGAGCTGGATCCCCATCCCGAACTGCCCTACCGCCTGACCTGTCGCACCTTCATCCATGAGGACGGTCGCCTGTCGCCTCTGCCCTCGCTTTCCATGCTCCGACAGGCAATCCGTCAGGCGAAGGAGGTGAGCAACGATGGCACTTGAGATTGGTCATTCGGCTTATGACTTTTCGCTGCCAGGCGTGGATGGCAAGACCTACTCGCTGCAGGATTTCGCAGATAAGCCGGTGCTGGTGCTCTTCTTCTGGTGCAATCACTGCCCCTATGTGAAGGCTTATGAGGATCGTGTCATCGCGCTGGCGAAAGAGTTTGGAGACCGTGTGGCGTTCGTCGCCATCAACTCGAACGACCCGACCCAGTATCCGGAGGACAGTTTCGAGAAAATGAAGGAACGCGCTGAGCAAAAGGGCTATCCCTTCCCCTACCTGTTCGACGAGACGCAGAGCGTGGCGCGCGCCTATCAGGCAACGCGCACGCCAGAGTTCTTTGTGTTCGACGAGGAGCGCGAGCTGAAATATCACGGGCGATTCGACGACAACTGGGAACATCCCGATCAGGTGCAGCAGGAGTTCGTGCGCGACGCGATTATCGCTCTACTGAACAACGAAGTGCCTCACCACTCCCAGACGCCGCCGATTGGCTGTACCATCAAGTGGAAGCTTTAGGGGATGAGCAGGTAAATTCTGCGTTTGGATGTTGATTGACCCCTTCCTTTAGAGTTCCCCCGGCTGGCAGGGGGAACCCCCTTTTTCTTTAGAGGGGGGTTTGGAACGCCACCGGCAAATTTTCCGAACGCCCTCTTGACCCCTTGACATCCTGCAGAATCGGGTATAATAGCCCCTGCGTGCAGCCCGTTGGACGGGTTGCAGACGAATCCCAAAGGGGGGAGGCGAAGCGGGCGCTATGTCGCGGTCCAACTCGGCGGGCGAATGCAACTCACGGTTCGTTTGCCGTTTTGGATTCTCGCCATAGGCGCTTGACCCTTTGAGCGTCTGCGTGCCGAAACCGACCGCGCGAATAAACCCAAATCGCCTCCGGGGTCAGCACGGCTCGTGCCGTGTTGCACTCGGTTCAGCCTTCGGGCTGAAAAAAAATTGATCTATGGCTGGCTCATCAAGCCAGCAACAGGAGGCAAACAATGGCAAGTCGGGTTGGTTTGCTGGGGAGCCGACCTGCGCGGTCGGCAACAGGGCTGCTGGCGCCGCTCGCGTCGCTCTGGCGGTGGGTGCGCGAACGGGTGCTGCGCGTGCATGCGACTGCTCCCAAGCGCGCCGCCGTGCGGATGGAGCCGCCCCGATTCGATATCGACCTCGCGCCCGCGAGCCTGCGTCAGGACGATACCCGCTCACTGGGCACACACCTGCTGGTCGAGCTGTACGGTTGCGAGCCGCGCACACTGGAGCGGGTGAGCGAGGTGGCGCATGCGCTGGTGCGCGCCGCACACGCCTCCAAAGCGCAGATTGTGAGCCACTTCTTCCACGAGTTTGAACCCTACGGTGTGTCGGGCGTGGTCGTGATCGAGGAGTCGCACTACACCATCCATACCTGGCCAGAGCACCGCTATGCTGCTGTAGACCTTTTCTACTGCTCGGAAAGCGTGGAGGCGGAGCAGGCGCTGGAGGTGCTGCGCGAGACCTTCAAGCCCGAACGAGTCGAGGTGATGCTGGTGCGGCGGGGCGCGGCGCCATGCGCGCCCGGTTGACTGAGGGTGGTGAAATACACATGGCAGCAGAGGGGATCGCGCGCTCACCCGGCGAGGGTTTGCCTCGCGGGCGTGGTGAATCGGCGGCGGCGATGGTCGCGCCAGAGCCAGCCGAAGGCAGCGTGGGCATCGTTGCACCGCAGCACCTGACGCTGCCCGACGGGCTGACCCTCGCTTGTGGCGCGCGCCTTGCGCCCGTTGAGATTACCTACGAAACCTACGGCACACTCGCACCCACCCGCGACAATGTGATCCTGCTCTGCCATGCCCTGTCAGGCGGATCACACGCCGCCGGCAAGCATCATCCCGACGACCGCAAGCCCGGCTGGTGGGACCTCTATGTGGGACCGGGCAAAGCGCTGGACACGGAATGGTTCTTTGTCATCTGCGTCAATGTGCTTGCCAGCCCCTACGGCACGACCTCGCCCCTGTCGATCAACCCCGCAACGGGCGAACCCTACGGGCTGACCTTTCCGCCTGTTGCCGTCAGCGATTGGGTGGAGCTGGAGCGTGCGGTGCTGGAGCAGCTGGGCATCGAGCGGCTCTATGCGGTGGTGGGCGGCTCCACAGGAGGCATGCGCGCCTTTGAGTGGGCAGTGCGCTATCCCGAGCGCGTGCAAAAAGCCATCGTCATCGCCGCGCCCGCCCGCTCCAGCCCGATGGTGATCGCGCTCAACCATATCCAGCGCCAGACCATCCTGATGGGGCTGATGCAGGGAGGCGAGCAGGGCGCGCAGCGCGGACTGGCGCTTGCCCGCATGCTGGG
>Ga0105160_1001243_pt1 | contig 10575 bp, 10 predicted proteins | sample GXS110809BmetaG_FD_89591 | JGI IMG/M metagenome (GOLD analysis project Ga0105160, IMG submission 89591) | Hot spring microbial communities from Gongxiaoshe hot spring, China to study Microbial Dark Matter (Phase II) - GXS 110809B | ecosystem: Environmental > Aquatic > Thermal springs > Hot... | reverse complement strand
TACTACCACTAGAAACTCCACTAGTTGTTGTGCCCAAAAATGTAAAAAGTGAAATAATATTTCAAAAAATAGACAAAATATTAAAATTAAACATAATAGAACTCTTAATATCCGAACCAATCAAAATAGAAAAATATCAAAAAAATATCTCTCAAACTAAAATTTTTTCAAGAATACCGCTTATATCCATAGGATTTGAGAATTACGATATATTATCTCAGTTTACGATTGTGATTGAATTGCTATACGAAATAAAAAAATCGCTAAAAAATGCACTTATGGAAATTCCAATAGGAAATTTTAATCTCCAAACCAATAAAGACCAACTTATCCAAATGATAAGAATATCAGAAACTGATATCAGAAAATTCGTTGATTATTTTTTTCTAGGTATTTCTGGGATACCTTGGGATATAGACGAACTTTTTTACTCACTTGATAAGGTTAGTTTTCAGTTTCTAATAACAAAACTTGTAGGTAGACTATCAGAAGATGAAATATCCTCCCTAATCCTATATTTAGATAAGTCTGGCACAAGAATACTACAAAATATTTCAAAAATAACAAAAGAAAGGATTCACGCTATAAAAGGAGTAACTATAGAAAAACTTATTTCACATAAAAATCAAAATTTAAATCTTTTGAAACAAGACCTTCCTATTGAGGAGATAATCAAAATTCAATCAATAGAAGAGAGAGAGAGAAGTTTTTCTGAGATAGCCCGTTTCCACGCATCAATAGAATTAAACAAAATACTAACAAAAAATAATGACATTCCATTCTCAACATCCCTTAAAGAATTGAGAGATACATTCAAAAAGGTATTTTACAGTTTTAGAACATCAAAAGAAGTATTTTCAAAAGTATTAAAACTTTTAGATGAACTTGAGAACCCGCTTGAAATACTAAACTATATACCAAGAAATGAATTACCAAAGGCTTTAGTAGATATACCAGAAAATAATCTAACCCCTATTCTTTCTCGTCTATCACCAAAAGGTCAAAAACAACTTCTTGAAGATATTGAATTCTTTTCAAAAAACCAGAAAGATTTCTCAAAAGAAAGAGGAATATTTATTGATGCAGTTATAAAATGTTTATTTAAACAACAACTAAAAACTAAAAATATATGGCAAATACTATCAGAAATAATACCAAAACTATCACCTACTAAAATTTATTACGCTATATATGAAACCAAACTTTCTACATTTTTAATATTTACCGAAGCACTCTACAATCTACCCAAAAGAGAAGAAGTTCCAAAAGAATACAAAACCACTGAATTATACGAAGAATTTACTAAAAAACTAGAAGGTATAGCAAAAATAACACTTGAAAATTTCATAAATGGTAATCTCAATTTTACATTTGCTTACGGAGAAACAAAAATAAACGAAAGCATAATCAATTTTTCTGAACAACTATACTTCACTGTCAAAATGGACGAAATACTAGAATAATATTCAATAAATCTCAACAATTTCGTTATCAATCAACCTTGCACTACCTATAAATACAGCAACAGCAACAACAACTTTACCATTCTTAGGAATAATCTCAAGACTTTCCAATGTTTCTGGATCAACAATCTCAATATAATCTATTCTTGAGTTGACAGAGGATATTATTTTTTTCATTTCTTCTTTTATTTTTGATACATCTTTCTCACCGGACAAAATCATTTCTTTTGCTTTTCTTAGAGACCTGTATAAAACAGTAGCATCATTTCTTTCTTTTTCCGACAGGTATGTATTCCTTGAACTCATAGCAAGTCCATTGCTTTCTCTGACAATAGGCATCATAACTATTTGTATAGGAAAGTTTAAATCTCTAACCATTTTTTGAATTATTTTTGCTTGCTGATAGTCTTTTTGGCCGAAATAGGCCCTATCAGGTTGAACTATGTTAAAAAGTTTTGTTACAACGGTAGCAACTCCTTTAAAGTGTCCGGGTCTTGATAAACCACACAGATGATTTGGTAATTTTTCAAGTATTACATATGTTTCATATCCCTCTGGATACATATCCTCAACAGAAGGATAAAATAAATAATCAACTTCCTCTTTCTCTAGAAGTTCTTTATCTTTCTCAAACGGTCTTGGATATCTTTGATAATCTTCATTAGGTCCAAATTGAGTAGGATTTACAAAAATACTTACCACGGTAATGTCATTTTCCTTTTTTGATTGTCTTACCAGAGAAAGATGTCCATCGTGTAATGCCCCCATAGTTGGCACAAAACCTATTCTTTTACCACTTCTCTTCAACTCAATTATTTCTTTTTGAATAACTTCAGGTTCTCTAATAATTTTCATATTATTTTCTTTTCCTCACCTTTTATAAGTCTCTTAATGTTTGAGGAATGCCTAACAATTATAAGCATCATAACAACAAAAGAAGTTGCGATTAATACATAGTTTTGAGACAAAGTATTCTGAATAACAGAAGAAACTAAAAGATAAGAGAAAACCGATATAACAGCTACTATTGAGCTTATTGAAACAATCCTAAAAATAAGAATAGATATCCCAAAAACAACAACTCCAACCAGAGTCCCAATAGGAGTGATAACTACAAAAACTCCCAAGGAAGTAGCTACTCCTTTACCACCTCTAAAACCAACAAACGGAGAAAATATATGTCCTAATATTGAAGCAATTCCAACAAAAACATAAATCTCCGGCAGATAAAAACTTAGCAGATTATTTTTATAAACCCATATGCTAATAGCTACAGGTAAAGCACCCTTTAAAGCATCTAATATCAAAACAACAACTCCCCAAACTTTACCGACAACCCTAAAAACATTCGTTGCCCCAATATTCCCACTTCCTTCTTTAGTTATATCAATACCCTTCAGCGATGCTATAATCTTACCAAAAGGAATACTACCAAGCAAAAACGAAAAAATTATAAAAACTATATCCCAAACCATAATCCCTCACTTATCAATAACCTTTGGAACTACTATAAAGTTTAATTTCCTCTTTGGAGAATTTTCCAACATCTTTTCAACTAAACCACTATCTTTAACAAAATCTTCTCTAGGCTCGTTAACCATATCAATCGGATATGGAGAAGGTTCAACATTTTCTGTATCAAGTTCACCTATCATCTCAACGAAAGAAACTATATTTGAAAACTCTTGAGTGAAACTCTCAAGTTCTTCTTCTGAAAAACTCAACCTTGATAGTTCAGCAACCTTTTTAACAACTTCCTTAGTTATCATAGATTAAGTATATATCTAATAGAAGCACTATTTCAATTTAACCAAAAACTCAAAATAATCCTAAAAGCAACACTCTGACCAACAACATAAATTTCAATTTTTCATAACATTACTCTCTCCACTATAGATTATAACACATACTACTAAATTGCTAAAAGATGTAATATTTAATTAGAATTTGATAAATTTCAAGAGGTTATGTATGAGGAAAAAACAATTATTAACATTAGGCGTATTGATAATACTCTTTGGATGTGGTCCAAACATAAAAGAAACTAAAGAAGAAATAGAGAAGATGGACATACTACAAACTTATAGACTTGCAATAAAATACTACTCTGAAGGATTTATAAACGAATCCGAGATTTTATTTAACGAAGTGCTAAAAAAATATTCCACACTAGAAAATCCAACTAAAGAAGAGAAAAATGCTTACTTATGGGCACTCTATGAAATAAGTTTTATAGAATATTCTAGAGAAAATTACGATAATTCTATTAGATACTTAGAAAAACTTTTTTCAGAAACAGGAGAATTTGGAAATAGATTACCTCAAGTAATACTTGCTAAAAAAATTCAATCAAAAATAAAAGAAAAGAAGAGGTGATTATGATAGTATTATTTGAGGAACAAAAAGGAGTTGAAAATCTTGCTCCTTTTTCACTTGTAAGACCTATACAAGACTTAAAAAGTGGATTTTTTGCAACATACGAGAGATTAGCACATAAATACACTTCAGAAGTAAAACTCATAACAAGAAAAGAAATGATGTTTTACTTTCCAGAAATTAGAATATTATCAATTCAAGATATTTCAAGGAAAAACGAAATAATATTTCTAAACTCTTGCTACCTTTATCCAACAGAATCGTTTTCGGATACATTAAATACCATAGGAACATTTGAAGATAGAATTGTTTTTTTTCACATTAACTCCTCTGACATTGAAGCACCAGAACTACTATATGACGGTTTATACGAAAACAATATAGAAAAAATAAAAGATTCCGTAAAATCCAAAGTAGAAGAAATAAAAATAAAAGAAATAAAAAACTTTGTAAATTATCCTTGGGATTTAGTTTATCTAAATACATTCTTAATGAAAGTAGATTTTGAGATTTTGAAGAAAATTTCATTGGATATAGAATATAAAGCATTAGATAATGTTGAGATTGAAGGACCTAGGGAATTTCTATTAGTTTCAAAGAGAGCAACTATATCAAAAGGAGTATACATTGACACAAACGATGGACCTATATTCATTGACAATGAAGCAAAAATAAACCCATTGACAGTTATAACAGGCCCCGCTTACGTAGGCAAAAAAACTATAGTAAGCCAAGCAAGATTAAGAGAAGGAACTAATATAAGGAATGTGTGTAAAATATCTGGAGAAGTAGAAGAAACAATAATAGATTCTTATAGCAACAAAAACCACGAAGGATTTATAGGGCACTCCTACATAGGACAATGGGTCAACATAGGAGCAATGGCAACAAACAGCGACTTAAAAAATACATACGACGAAGTAAAAGTTTTCGTAAAACCTAACAAAGTAGTAAATACTGGACTTATAAAAGTAGGATGTTTCATAGGAGATTTTTCAAAAATAGGAATTGGAGTTTTGATAAATACAGGAACAATTATAGGAGTAGGAGCAAATGTATTTTTTGAAGGAGAACTAATAAGAAAATATGTGCCTAACTTTGCTTGGGGTGGAAAAGAACCCTATAAAAAGTTTCCATTACCTAGATTACTAAATATGATAAAAACTATGTTCGCAAGAAGAGGAAAAGAATTTGATAAATCTATTGAATATATCATAACAAACCTATATAATGAAGTAATAAGTTAAAAAATAACAAAGAAGTTAGTAATTTCTCAAAATACAAGGGGTAAAAAATGGAAAATTTCATAGGTATTGGTTATTTAAGGAGTTATATAGAAGAGGAGGATAATATGTATGATAAAGTAGATATACAGGTAAAAAGTGATGAAGAATTTGTAAATATAGTAAATAAATTTATCCAAGAAAATAAAAACTTTTTTATAAAATTCTATGGAATATCGGAAGAGATAGAAAAGCGTCTTAATATTGTTATTTCAAAAATATTTGAAAAATACGGTAGATCTGACTTGTCAGATATCATATATACCTGTGTAAAAGAATTAGTGCTAAATGCTAGTAAAGCAAACATAAAAAGAATAGTTTTTGAAGAAAACAACATAGATACCTCCGACGAAAAAAGTTTTATATCAGGGATGATAAAATTCAAAGAAGAACTATCCGAAATGAACCTCCCAAAATACATCCCTAAACTCTCACAAAAAGATCTATACATAAGTGTGGCATTTTATCATTCAGAAGATGGAGTTAGAATAGAAGTTGTAAACAATGTAAGTATGTCAGATTTTGAAAACAAAAGAATTAGAGAAAAACTAAAAAAAGCAATGTCATATGATGACATATCACAATTTTACTTAGAACAAGGAGACGAATTAGAAGGAGCAGGTTTAGGTATAGCACTCATCGTTATGCTTCTAAAAGGTGTAGGTATAGACCCCGCACTATTCAGAATTTCAGGACCAAACAATAATTATGTATTAGCAAGGATAGAAATACCCTTCACAGATAAATATGTAAGTGTAAGGAAAAAATAATCATCTATTAACCAAAAATCTACTAAGCCAAAAATCTGCTTCATTAGGAACAAGGTTCTTTGCTCTAAAGAGTAACTTTATGGCCTCATCCTTATTACCGAGAGCATATTCACACCTAGCAATGTATATTATTATTCTACCCTTTAACTCATCATCTTCGTAAACCTCTTCAAGCAAAGCCCTAAACAAGTTTCTTGCTATAGAATATTTTCTCTTACTGAAAAACTTTGATACAATTTCCCTGAACTTGCTTTCTACATCATCACTTGATAAGACTATCATATTATCTTGAGTATTGGTATAATTATAATTACTCTTTATGTTATCCTTCTCAAACCTAATCATATTATTATCTAGACTAACTTTACCAGAAGTCACAACTGTATTAGTAATATAAACTACATTTGTATTAGTAAGGACAACCAAATTGGTAATATAGTTAGTCACAACATTAGTAATAAGGCTACTATACTCTCTTGACAATACACTATCTTCTTGAAGCGACGAAGGATCTTTAAATTTTATTATATTTGTATCTCTACTAACATTCAAAACCAAACTATTATATTTACTTGAAAAGTAATAATTTGTAAGACCCTGTATAAAGGGTATAACAGCATAGAAAAAACTATTATCCTGTGGTATTACATCAAAGAAAACTGTCTGATTTGATAACAAAGAAGATAAAGGTTTCTGAGAATATAAATTTCCATTAAATCCCAAAGGCAACTTATAAACCAAATATCCATCTACATTACTTACCTGTTCCCAAGTAATAATAGTAGTATTCACTTCTTTATCAAAATCTACATACACCTTTGGCAAAGGTATAAAAACTAAAAATGCTTCAGAATAGTTTTGTTCAGGTTGAAATTCTAAGATTTCCTTATTATCTTGGTTAACAAAAATTATGTAATAGTTAGTTCCTAAATTGGGTGAAGTATCATAAAAATAGATATATCCATCCTTATATTTAAGTTTACTGACACTAAAAGTGCCCAACCTTTTGAGTAGATTTAAATTATTAGAGAAAGAAACTATATTTGAAATCAAAATAGGGCTACGATATATGGTAAAATTCAAATTTGTATCTACCGATTTCCATCTAACAAAAACATTACCATCTTCAATACCATAGGATATTACTGAAACACTTTGAGCCGATAAATATCCAAAAAAACATAATATGAGAACAACTACTACAACAATATACCTAAACTTCATAAGACAAGTATATTATCGTATATGACGGTTATTCAACTGAATATCATTAATTTTTTCTATTATTTTTATAGGTAGAGTTGGGTCTATAAAGTTATAAGTTCCGATTTGAACTAACTTAGCACCAGCCCACATAAACTCTAAAACATCATCATAAGATGAAATACCTCCAACCCCTATAACAGGAATAGAAACATTTCTACATATTTCATAAACATACCTCAAAGCAATAGGCTTTATAGCAGGACCTGAATACCCAGCAAATATATTTTTAAAAACAGGCTTACCCGTATTTATATCTATTTTCATACCTAGGATTGTATTAATAGCAGTTATTCCATCAGCACCTTCCTCTTGAGAAATTATAGCATTTCTAACGATACTGTAAGTATTAGGACTAAGTTTAACCCAAAAAGGTTTTCTGCTAACTTTCTTAACCTCTCTAACAACTTCTCTAACATTATCCTCATTACTATCAAATGTTATACCCCCCTTCTCAACATTAGGACACGAAAGATTAAGTTCAATCACACTAACACCTTCAAGTCTAGAAACTTCTTCAACTATTTCTCTAAACTCACCTACATTTTTACCTGCTACACTAACTACTATGTTAGTTTTAACAACTTTCAATATTTCCGGTAGAATCTCATCTTTAAACTTTTTCAATCCCGGGTTAGCAAGACCTATTGAATTTAACATTCCCGAAGCACATTCAACAATTCTCGGTGGTTCGTTTCCTTTCCTTTCTTCAAGAGTAATAGTTTTTAAAACAATTCCTCCCAACAAAGAAGTATCGTATATTTTTGAAATCTCAAGGCCAAACGAAGCAGTCCCCGAAGCCAAAAGAATCGGATTTTTAAATTTTATTCCGCAAACATTAGGTGAAAAGTCCAGCATACTAATCTTGGAATATATCTGTTAAAACTTGAGCATCAGCAGGTGGTGTAAAGAAAAATTCTCTATCATCAATGGGTATATTTACAGCACTATATTTCATTTCTATAGAAAGATTTTCTCTAGTTATTGTAATACCTGAGATTGATTGTATAAGACCATTCCTTAAGGCTACTAGTTTAGCATTATTAAAAGTTGTAAACACTTCTGGCTTAGCCCTCAGAGTAAATGTGTAAGTTTTATCATCATACTTATCCAAAACAACAACATATTCCCTATTATACTTCTCATAAGGATTTATAACCTCCGAAGCATATATAAGCCTACCACCCTTCTTTGAAAGAATTGGCTGTTTTATAACTGTATTATTACCCTTTATGTATATCCATATAGAACTACCATCACTTATGAGATCTATAGCAGAAGGAGAAGAAAAGTTTATCTTCATCTTATTCGGAACTTTATACTTTATGCTTCCCGAATATACTTTACTACCAAGTTTAATAGTTATAGACCCAACAAAAGAAGATATGGAATTGTAAGCATTCCGTAGTTCTCTAAAAGCAATATCCGCAGTTATACTAGCAAAAGTAAAATTAATGAATAAACTAAAAACAACAACAAAAATAATTCTACTCATATCCCCCTATTCTAAAGGATTGTAAAATTTTGTTAAAAGTTAAAACATCACAATTATTATACATTCAAAAATTCAATGCACAATATTAATTGAAAAAATACAAAACTCCTTAAAGTTATAATATTACAATTTTATAGAAAAGTTACCTCTTGTGTATAATATAGAAAGAGGTTTTTATGGTGATTGAAATAAGAAATAAAACATTTGACTTCTCTACAAAAAAATACTGTATGGGAATAATAAACATAACTCCTGATTCGTTTTACTCTGGAAGCAGAGTAAGTGTGGGAAAAGTTTTAGAGGTTGTAAACAGAATGGTAGAAGATGGAGTAGACATTATAGACATAGGTGGAGAATCGACTAGACCCGGATCTGACCCAGTTCCTGAAGAAGAAGAACTTAAAAGAGTAATACCCGCTATAAAAGAAATAAGAAAAAACTTCCCAAGCATTCCTATATCAGTAGATACATACAAATCAAAAGTAGCACAAGAAGCAATACAAAATGGAGCAGACATAATAAACGATATCTCATCAGGAACATTTGACAAAAATATGATAAAAGTAGTTGCAGAATATCAATGTCCTGTAATACTAATGCACATAAAAGGCACTCCAAAAAATATGCAACAAAACCCAGAATACAAAGATGTAGTCAGAGAAATAACTCAATTTCTAAAAAATAGGATAGAAGAATTTGAAAAAAACGGAGTAAAACCAGAAAACATAATAATAGACCCCGGGATAGGTTTTGGTAAAACATTAGAACACAATATACAAATAATTAAAAGACTAGCCGAATTGAAACAACTAAAAAAACCTATCCTAATAGGTATCTCAAGGAAATCAATGATAGGAATGCTTTTGAATGGTATACCCCCCGAAGAAAGATTAACAGGAACAATAGTTTTAAACACAATTGCACTCCTAAACGGAGCATCAATAATAAGAGTCCACGATGTAAAAGAAGGTAAACAAACCTGCCAAATCGTAGAAAATATCCTCAACAGAAAAGTTAATCATTCTCATTAATAAAAATCCTCAAAACTCAACTAAAAAATAATACTGCTCAATCTAACCATAATTTACAAGTAAGATTTCAATAATCCCTATACATATTGACAATTAATCAATATTTTTTATACCTGTATATTCTTATTATATTTTCTCCTTCACTTTAACAAACAATTCTAGTCAATATTATACAAATTTACTTATTTTTTTCATTATCCCTAAAATCTCTAGGAAAATCAAAACTTTAACCTTTCTTGACTGCTATAAAACATAAGTTAACCTACTTGTAAACCTTCTATCATAGAATGTAAAACCTAATAAAATAAAAACACAACTTTATCAGTTGAATAAAACTAAAAGAAAATTTTAAAATTCAGGATATGAAAACCTTAAGAATACTTTTAGTGATATTTACTCTATTTTTCAATAATAACCTATTTGGTAAAAGCACATACTCAATATACATATCTGAGGGAATGTCATTCTATAAACTGGGAGAATACGACAAAGCAATACAAAACTTTGAAAAAGCAATTGAACTAAACCCAAACGACCCTTTACCTTACAGAATGATAGGACTATCCTACTACCGAAAAGAACAATTAAACTACGCAATTGAATATCTATGTAAATCAATGATACTAGAAAAAGAAGATAACATAATAACTCTATCAATAATCGGTAATATATATTACAAACAGAAAAAATACAACAACTCCGTAATAGTATATGAAAGACTAATAACTATGACAAACTCTGGTTTTATAAGTTATAGACTTATGAATTCTCTAGAAAAAGTAGGTAAACTAGAAGAAGCAGTAAAAGTAGGAGAAAAATTTTTATCTTCTCCCACTTGGGAAGATTTTGATCAGAAAACATTTAAATCTTACCTAAGAACACTATATGTAAAAC
>Ga0105160_1001239_pt1 | contig 10604 bp, 13 predicted proteins | sample GXS110809BmetaG_FD_89591 | JGI IMG/M metagenome (GOLD analysis project Ga0105160, IMG submission 89591) | Hot spring microbial communities from Gongxiaoshe hot spring, China to study Microbial Dark Matter (Phase II) - GXS 110809B | ecosystem: Environmental > Aquatic > Thermal springs > Hot... | reverse complement strand
CAAAAGAAATACATTATTATTACTACACATACCCCTTACATAAATAAAATCCTTTGCCATCTCCACTCCCTTCCAATACCAACCCAGACCACCAAATGGTCTTTTGTTATTCTTATCATAATACAGAGTATAATGATACTTTATACCTGTCATAGGTTTTTTAACTTCATTTGGGAAATACCAAGGTGGAATGTAATTCGTAACAAACTCTATACTCCACTTCATCGTAGCAGTAAAATCACTCATCTTCTCATTATAAGGCTTCACCCCATACACAAAACTCAAACTCAAAACAAAAATAAAAATTAAACTACATAACAAACTCCTCAACATATAAACCTCCTTTTTAGTAATAATAATTCTCTCCTAACGAACAAGTAAGATGATAATGAGTTGTTTCATCATAAACTGAAAGATAACCACCACTCCTATCAATAGCTTCCCTTAAATCGTCTTCAAACAGATATCTACCCATATCAATTCCACCATTTCCATCATAAGAGTATACAGATATATCAACGGAGTCTATCAATACTATTTTATGTAAGAAAACTCACAATTGTTTCTAAAAACACAAAAAGAACAGTTTTTTTCAGAAGGAATAGCATAGAAATTACCTTCCTCAACTACGCTCAAAAAAGAAGTTATCTTCGTATATATTTCATTTTCCACAAAATTTCTATATTTAACCTCTCCAGTCGTGAATGAAAAAATTCCCATCACATTAACCTTTTTCCCTTTAACTCTAGAAAATAAAAAAGAATAGAAACCAACTTCATCAAACAGATCTTCATCAGGTTTATAAAAACTATTCTTATACTCAAAAACTTCAATCCTTTCATCATCAACATAAACAGCATCAATAATACCTTGTAAAACAAACTTTCCTAACCTAACCTCAGCTCTAAACTCACTATACTCTGGCAAAACTTTTAACCCTTTATTCCTTCTATCCGTTAAAAAACGGAGAATATTATCAATCTCTACTTTAAACTTACTATTCTGCTTAGTAAGTTGTTCTACACATTCTTTGATTTTAGACTCTTCTTTCAAACTATTTATTTCTTTCATCAAAGAATGTAAGTTTGTGCCTTTTATCATACTATCACTTATAATACCCTTCACTCTTTTAACTTTTCTAAGATACCAAGTGTAAGGACAAACAATTCCATTAACAAAATCAGTCTTTGAGATATATATTTTAGGTTCTTTATCAAAAAGTGAACTTTCCATCTATTTACCCACACAGAAATTCTTAAATATTCTATCCATAAGATCCTCTGTTGTAATTTCTCCAATCATTTCAGATATATAAGCCAAAGCATCTCTTACACCTATTGCTATAAACTCCTCAGACATTCTCTCGTAAGTTGACTCCAATGATTCTTTGAGAGCATTTATAGTATCCTCTATTAGTTGTCTATGCCTTTCGTTGTTAACCAAAATGTTATTAATCTCTTCACTAACATCTCCCACAATTCTATAAACTATACTTTTGGCTAGTTCTCTAATCCCCCACATCTTCTTAATAGAAACAAAAAATATATCAACAACCTCTAATCCATCCAATAAACTAGTATAATTATCTAATCTAAACTTTGACAATAACTTTTCATCACTAATCCCTTTCTCGTATTCTATTTCAAAAAACCTTTCCTCTAAAACTTTATCAACCTTGTTAAAGACTATAAAAACATTCTTATCTTTGGCAAACTCTCTAATAGTATCAATAACCTTCTTATCCCCCTCGGACAACTTACTAGAAATATCAAAAACAAGCACAATAACATCTGAAGATTTTATACTCTCAACAGTTCTTCTTATACCTTCTCTTTCTATTACATTTCTTGCTATTCTGATACCAGCAGTATCAAACAAACTAACTGGAACTCCTTCTATTGAAGTTATTTCCTTTACAACATCTCTAGTAGTTCCGGGTATATTAGACACTATTGACCTATCCTGCCCCAAAAGAGCATTCATAAGACTAGATTTTCCAACATTAGGTTTACCCGCAATGCATATCTTCAATCCCTCAGAGAAAAATTTACTACTTTTAGACTTTTCAACTATCTCCTCAAGAATTTGAATAGAAGTTTTCAGTGATGATTCAATATATTCCCAATCTCTATTAGCCAAATCCTCCTCTGGATGATCTACTAAAACCTCAAGATACGCTAAAAGGTTTAGAAGATTCTCCTTAACTTGAGAAATTTTTTCTGATAGAGCACCATCAAGTATATGTCTTGATATTTTGAGATTTGAAATGTTTTTACTCATAATTAGCGAATTTACTGCTTCCGCTTGTATGAGATCAAGTTTTCCATTTAAAACTGCTCTTTTTGTAAACTCTCCCGGTAAAGCCATTCTAAATCCTTGTTTTTTAAGCAATTCCATTATTTTACCAACTATCAAAGGATTACCGTGACAACTTATTTCAACAACATCTTCCCCAGTATAAGATTTAGGACCTCTCATAACCGCAACTAGCACATCATCAACCCTATCTCCGTTTTCATCAACAATATCTCCATAAACTAGAGTATGAGTTCTAACTTCTTTAAGAGATTTTTTACCCTTAAATATCCTATCAACACCATCAATTGCCTTATCACCCGATACCCTAATAACACTAACAGCAGAATGAACATTAGGAGTTATAGGAGCATATATCGTATCATCATCCAAAAACACTTCTCTCATATTAATAAGGTATATTAAAGAGAGTCTTAAAATTCAACTTATACAACTCTTTGCACTTGAGCACTACTCTCAACCTTTAAAACATTGTATGATTTAATATTTCTACTTCCTAGGGACTCTATTGATCTATTAGGATGGACATTGTAAATAAACACTTCATGCCCCTTAGAAGAAATTTCATAAAGAAGAAGAGCAACTTCTTTATCTAACTTCGGAGTTATTAAAATCACAGCAGTCCCCCACGGAATCTGAGAAGATATATTCTTAATAACATCCGAGAGACTAATCTTATTCTGAGGATATACTCTAGCCAACACCTCAAAAATGTTTGATATATGGGTATCACCAGAAGATATAGGTATTTCAAAAAAACCTACAGGATTCTGAACTATAAAATTCCCTTTTACCGAAATCTTTCTCCTTATTTCTCCATTCGTAATTAACCCAATTTCTTGATGATAATTATAAAGATCAAAAATTATAGTAGTAGAGAGTTCTATAGCAAATTCTTCATAAAAGTCCTGATACCGCATATCATAGTCTTGATGATATAGGTTCAGAATTATAATACTACCAGAAGATACTGAAGGAGTATAATAATTAACATAAAGTTTATTATGACGAGCAGATATTTTCCAATTTATCTTCCTTATTTCATCTCCATACTGGTATTCACGGATACCTTGTATCTTCGTCAAATCCTCAAATATAGGTAGTTTGTTTTTGATTTCCCCATAAGGTTGTAATATACTTTTATCCAACTCATTGTGTGGTAAAATCATAGGAAATACAGTAATAAAATCAACAGTATCATACTCTTTAGTTAGAAATGTATTCATAAATATATCCTTAAACTCAATCATAGTAGGACCTAAATGATGATCACCCCTCTTACTACCAAAAACCCTATAACTAAAAAGCCTCTTAGACTTGGGAGGTAAAAACATAAAAAATACCTCTTTTTGCTTATAAGACAGTTCCATACTAGTATAGTCATAAAGAAAACCAATTATAGGCATATTACCTTTATTCTCTAACCATACCCCAGCATAAGTAGAATCACCATTGAAAATTTTATTGTTTTCAATAAACCTACTTATAATAACATCTCTAACAACTCTTCTTTGATAAAACTTATTAAACCCAAAAAGAACAAGTATTGATAAAACACCAAAAACTGTTTCATAAAACGGAAAAACTATCAAAACAATAACTATTCCTAAAGTTATTAAAATATATTTCATAGTCTAACTTGTTGTTTCTTCAACAGGAACTTCAACACTTTCTAATATAGATACTAGTATATCCTCAGGTTTAATTCCCTTAAGTTTAGCCTCAGGTTTTAGGATTAATCTATGCTTTAAACAAGGTATTACAACACTTTTTATATCTTCTGGTATTACAAAATCTCTACCGTTTATAGCAGCAATAGCCTGAGCCATCTTGAATATACTCAAACTACCCCTAGGAGATGCCCCCAAAAGAAGGTTAGGATTACCTCTAGTATTATTAACAATTTCTACTATATACCTTTTCAAACTTTCCTCTATGTAAACTTTTTTAACTTCTTCTTGTATATCTGAAATATCTTTTGTAGTAGCAACAGAAGAAATAGTTTCAATAGGGTGTATCTCTTTTTGAGAAGTTAAGATTTCAATCTCTTCTTCCGGTGAAGGATACCCTAAGGAAATGTTTATCATAAATCTATCCATCTGAGCCTCTGGTAATGGAAATGTTCCTTCAAACTCAATTGGATTTTGGGTTGCTAAAACTATAAAAGGGTTAGGCAAAGAAAAACTCATACCTTCAACAGAAATTTGAGTCTCTCCCATAGCCTCAAGTAAGGCTGATTGTGTCTTTGGAGTTGCTCTGTTTATCTCATCAACCAAAAGTATATTTGACACAATAGGACCTTTTCTAAACTCAAATTTTTTAGTTTCTGGGTTATAAACTGATATACCTATTATATCCGATGGTAAAAGATCTGGAGTAGCCTGAACTCTTTTAAAGATACCACTTATACTTTTAGCAATCGCTCTCGCTAACATAGTTTTACCAACTCCCGGTATATCCTCAATAAGCACATGCCCTTTTGAATACATAGCCGCAAGAATCAATTTAACTTGCTTATTCTTACCTATTATAACCTTATTTACATTAGAAATTATGCTGGAAGTAATTTCCTTCACTCTCTTAACATCCATCCCAAACACCTCTCAACTTACAAGAATTCTAACCATTCAAAAACTTAGTTTCAATAAACCAAAATTAATCAAAAAACCTAAACCATATATCTCTCTTAAATCCCAAAAAATATCAAACACAATAAGTTAACATCCAAAAACTTTAGAACATAATTAAGAAAATATTTACCATATCAAAACTTTCAAAATCCAATCTGAAAACCTAACTAACCAAAAAAACCAATTTTCTGTAAAATTTCTTTTAACTTTAGGAAATCACTTCTTATTATTGGCATTTTATTCTGCTCATCTCTCAAAACTGCTGCTGGGTGAAAAGTCGGAAAGTATATAACTCCATCTAGTTCAACACCCTCTCCCCTAACTTTAGTTATCTTCTCCTCACCTAAGATTGCTTTTAAAGCAGTAGAACCAAGAATCAAAACAACCTTAGGCCTTATTATATCAAACTGTCTTTCTAAATACTTTTTACAACTTTTAATTTCTTCTGGAGTAGGAGTTCTGTTTTCTGGTGGACGACATTTTACAACATTCGTTATGTATACATCTTTTCTATCAATGCCTATTTCATTTAATAACTTAGTTAACAGTTGTCCTGCTCTTCCAACAAAAGGTCTACCTTGTGTATCTTCATCTCGTCCAGGACCTTCACCAACTATCATAAGTTTTGATATATAACTACCCTCTCCAGGAACTGCATTAGTCCTATTCTTGAATAAATCACAATCCCTACAGTTCTTAACTTCTAACTCCAACTTTTTCATCTCAGAAATTATAATATCAGTATTTCTTTCTGAAAGTTGACCTTGCTTAGTAAGTAGTTCCGACCTAATATTATTCCCCTTAGTGTTATCTTCAACACTTTCAATCTTTGAATAAAAAGGTTCTCCTCTCATCAATAATTCTATTTCCTTTATAATTCTCTCTATCCTATCCATACTTAGATTTTCACAAAACCTGTTTCAAAATTTCAATAAGATCGTTCTCGTCAAGTTTAACAGGATTTTCCTTTAGAGAAGTCTTAGAAACTATATTATCAATATCTCTTTCAGAAACACCATACTCAGAAAATTTTCTTAGTTTAGCTAAACTACTAATTCTTTCCAAAAACAACTTTAATCTCTCTATTCCTTCTTTAAAACCTCCACACTTTCCATATATTAAATTCCCGATATTAGAATATTTTTCCAAGAAAAACCTACTATCTGTGTCTATAAGTTTCTGGAGATTTTTTAAAACTGCTGGATAGAGAAGACTACCGCACACTACGCCGTGAGGAATTCCGAACATTCCCCCAATGACAGAAGCAAACCCATGAACTACCCCAAGCCCAACATTCGCAAGACAAACTCCCGAATAATATGAAGCAAGAGCAACATTTGAAAAATCATCATAAGTAGGGTCTTGATTAAATATTACTTTCTCAAAAGATTTACCAACAAGATAAAAAGCCTTTTCACAAAGGGAATCTGAATATAAATTAGATTTTAATGAGGTATATGCCTCAATAAGTTGAGTTAGAGCATCAAGTCCTGAAGATATTCTAACACTCACAGGAACATCATACCCTAGAGTAGGATCAATTATAGCAATATCTGGGACAAAATTATCATGCCTAAGAGACCGTTTGAAAACCCCGATTTTACCTATCACAGCATTTTTAGTTGCTTCACTTCCAGTTCCAAAAGTAGTAGGCACAGCAATCAAAAATTTTTTAATTCCAATTGGTTTTTTTGTTGCGATTCCTTCAAGATATTCCTCAACACTTCCATCCTCCATAAGCATAACAGATACCGCCTTAGCAGTATCAATAACACTACCACCTCCAATACCAATAACTACATCAATAACTCTCTCCCTATACTTGTTAACTATCAAATCAATAGAATCAACAGTAGGTTCACCCGAAACAGTCTCTATAAAAACTTTACCTTTACCGTTTATCAACCTAAATAAATTATTCCAAGTATCAGAATTAGAAAAACTCTTTGATAGAATAAATAAAAAAGAATTTCCAATTTCTTGAATAATACTTGGCAACAGGTAAATACCATTCTTACCGAAAAATAACTTTCTATTAGTTATAAAGGAAAACACCCCATCTATTTGATAATTTTCCATAAAGACAAATCTTTAGGTTCAACTACTGAAAATGAAATACCTTGTCTAGGTTTAGCCATATAAGGTTCTACAGTCTCTCTCCACTTTTTGTAATGGGGAGTATCTTTATGTGCTTTAGCAGATTCTTCTGAGTCATAAACTTCGTATAATACAAAATAGTTCGGATCATCTTTGTTTTGTAAAAAATCAAATCTCAAGTTTCCGGGTTCTTGTATAGAGTTCTTATGGTTTTCAATAGTAGCTCTTATGAAATCTTCTCTATGTTCCGGCTTAACCCAAATGTTTACAATAGTAACTATCATACTTCTTACTTTTTATATTTCTCATCAGAAACTGTTAATTTCCACCTACCTTTTTGTCTCCTTCTTTTTAAAACTCTTAGTCCCCCTTTAGTTGAAGTTCTAGCAAGAAAACCATGTTTTCTATACCTTTTAACATTACTAGGTTGATAAGTTCTTTTTGACATAATCTCCTCCTAAAGTTAAGCAGCTTCTTTAGAGAATTTTTCAAACGCGGTATCGCTAGCATCAAGGTTAGAAGAAACACTCTGAACATCATCATTATTTTCAAGTTCTTCTAGTAATTTTAAAACTTTTACAGCAGTTTCATCATCAACAGTAGCAGTAGTTTTTGGTATCATAGATATTTCTGAAACTTTTATCTCAATACCCTTATCTTTAAGAGCTTTTAAAACATCAGAGAACGTCTCAACAGAAGTATATATACTTATAACATCATCTTCTTTTTTAACATCCTCAGCACCTGCTTCAATAGCAATTTCTAATATCTGATCTTCTGAATACTTACTAGCATCTACTGAAATATATCCCTTCTTTTCAAATATCCAAGCAACACTACCAGTAGTTCCCAAACTACCACCAAACTTACTAAATATCTTTCTCATATCAGCAGCAGTTCTATTCTTATTATCAGTTAAGACATTAACAAGTATAGCAACTCCTCCAGGTCCATATCCTTCATAAACAACTTCTTCATAATTAACTCCTTCCAACTCACCAGTTCCTCTCTTTATAGCTCTTTCTATATTCTCTGTTGGCATATTAGCTTCTCTTGCTCTTTCTATAGCAACTCTAAGTCTTATATTATTTTCTGGATTACCCCCACCTATCTTAGCAGCAACTGTGATTTCTTTAGCTAACTTAGAAAACAACTGACCTCTCTTAGCATCTTGAGCACTCTTTCTATGCTTAATATTCGCCCATTTAGAGTGTCCTGACATAAAAACCCTCCGTTCCTAACTATTATAAATAAATTTTCATTATTCACTCAACTTAAAAACCATAGAAGCTTACACCTAAATATAAATCATCTCATTTACCCTTTTTGCTTAAGTAATAGGTAAAAGGAGGTTGATTTTTCTCAAAGTTCGTTAACAAGTTTGATATTATTTCTGAATTTCTTATTCTTTGGTTCACACTATATGTGTATTAAAACATTCTAGGAAGCCGTTTATGAAAAGGATTTTACTTTTAATGATTTTACTAACCATCATATTGATTATCAGTGTTTCAGGAGTAATATTGAGCACCTGAGCACAACAACAGAATAATATAGTTTATGTTTCTGCTAGCGGAAATGATGCTAATCTAGACACAAGTCCATCTTATCCTTTTAGAGTATAAACAAGGAAACACAGATAGAAGTTGCTAGTAATTGGAATAGGATTTATGTTTCAGTTGTGATATACACACCTTAGAACGGGTTAAATAGTTCAGGCTCTGGAGTTGTAATAACGAATAATAACCTTAGGATAGTAGGAGAATGTAATAGTGAATTTAGTATTATAGTAGGGTATAGTAAGTTGGATGGGACAAATGGTTTACAATCATGTTGTATTAATAAAGAATGTGACCAATGTAGTTATGGGTAATTTTGTTATAAGGAGAGGAAATGCCAATGGGGTAATCTTGATAATAAAAGAGAAGAGATATATTGTATTATTCAGCAAATAACACAATAGGTGGTAGTGTAAATAGTGTTATACACTTGTATTCTTCTATTTCTGGTTTTGTTATCTCAAACCCCTTAATAGAAGGTAGTAGTGCTCCTATCTCTATTGGAATATATGATAGGGGGAATATAACAGGAGATGTTCTTATGAATAATACATTCATCACAAATAAACTCGGGTATCTTTATAGAGAAGATTTCTGATAGATAAACAACAAATAATTCAAATTGGACGAATATAAATAATACAACTCTTATAGATAGCACAACTGGCTCTACTAAAGGTTACGAAAATGTAGTTTTAATTTGAAGTTGGGGGTTTTAATTTCTACCTTTATTTTCATAAGTAGTAATTTTCTTTTGAAGTTAAGGCTTAGGTTATGTTTGTTTTAGAAAGACAATATTATTATTCAAGTTGTGAATGCTTTGTATGAAGGTATAATCTTACTAACTAAGTTAAGAAGACATAACATAAGAAGTAGATGTTATAACAAGAGTTTGGTTAAAATGGGAGAAATTCTTAATCTGTGGACTTAAGAGTATGTGTTATAGTTTAATGGAGAGTAGAGTTGTCATAAATAGTTAAAATTTATATTGTTAGACAAGGTAGTTGCGAATATGTTTTTCTTACCTGATGTTAAGAAAAGAAAACTGAAGAGGGAGGATATTAATGTGTTTAGTATTCAATTTATCCGAATATTCTCAATATTAAACTTATAGCAGAGAAGACGGTAAGCCAAAGAGAGACGACCCAAATTAGAATGTTTATTTTTTTATTCATATCATCAAATCTCTTATTCATATCCTCAAATCTTTTATTCATATCTTCAAACCTTTTATTCATATCTTCAAATCTTTTATTCATATCTTCAAATCGTTTGTCAACCGCTTCAAATCGTTTGTTAAACATTTCAAAACCAATTTTCATTGTTTCCGCTAACACTTTTATGTCTCCTCTTAATGCTTCAAATTCTACTTTTGCTTCAGAAGTTTCAAATTTTTGGTTTGTTTTTTCTTCAAGAGTTTTGAAAATATCATCGTAAACTACTTCTACAATCTCTTCAATACTTTCATCATCAAAATTTTTAAGTGCTCTTTTTAGTTTATTTTTAACTTTTTCTCTGTCAAGAGTAATAGGCATTATAACCTCCTAGTAGAATTATAGGAAATGTTCAGGTTATAGTCAAGTTCTGTCTTTGCTTTTACTTCTCTCCCTTTCAAATTCAAAGAAACAGCATCTTTGTAATCTACGACTCTCATTTCACATTACCTTCTCTCTACAAATTAGAACGAAAACTAAAATTTAAAATGGTATCAAAATATCACTAAGCAAACGAAAAAATTAGTAACTTCACAAAAACTAGTTAAACCTAATAATTTATTATTCTTTCAATATCTTGAATCTTATCACTCGCCATCTTTTTTATTGATTCTTCCACATCAGAAGAGAAAACTCTATCATATATTGCCTTAGCTTTATACACTTCCCCTATTCTTTCAAATAAGATCCCTATATATATTAAGTTCGTGTAATAATTATTCTTGAAATCTTTAGCTATGAATTCATTCCTCTGTAATAAAAAGTTCAACATATCCTTTGTTATAGGT
>Ga0105160_1001238_pt1 | contig 10605 bp, 9 predicted proteins | sample GXS110809BmetaG_FD_89591 | JGI IMG/M metagenome (GOLD analysis project Ga0105160, IMG submission 89591) | Hot spring microbial communities from Gongxiaoshe hot spring, China to study Microbial Dark Matter (Phase II) - GXS 110809B | ecosystem: Environmental > Aquatic > Thermal springs > Hot... | reverse complement strand
GTGTGGCAGGCTACCCAGGTGCACCCTCCCAAGACCCTGTGCAAGCAAGCCGCGGCTCGCTAGTGCACAACGGCTTAAGGAGACGAGTAGCCTCACATGCCTAAGGCGGCACTCTCTGCATGAGCTTGGCTGGTTGATCCCTGTGGCTGAACCGCACTATGCTCACGCTCAGATCGAAATTCCATCAGACTCGTAACAACCCATGCCTCCGATTCTTCGAGCCACCCTCCTTTGCTCAGTCGCATTTGCCACGGCCAATGCTCCGGCCAAAGCGGCGGCGACCAAACCGAATGTGGTGCTAGTCATCACTGACGACCAGGGTTATGGCGACCTCCACTGCCACGGCAATCCGTACGTGCGGACTCCGAACCTCGACCACCTACACGCCATCTCGATCCGCTTCACCAACTTCCACGTCAGTCCCACTTGCACGCCTACGCGTGCTGCATTACTGACCGGCCGGTACCCCAACGCCACAGGTGCCTGGCACACCATCATGGGGCGTAGCCTTCTCGCTCCAGAAGAAGTGACCCTTGCCGAATGCTTTTTGGCCTCCGGCTACAGAACTGCAATTTTCGGTAAGTGGCATTTAGGTGACAATTACCCGCTCCGCCCCCAGGATCAAGGCTTCGAGGTCACGCTGGTCCATGGCGGGGGTGGGATCTGGCAGACCCCAGATTTCTTTGGGAATGACTACTTCGACGATACCTACCTACTCAACGGCCGCCCTCAGAAGTTTCGGGGCTTCTGCACCGACGTCTGGTTCAGCCAAGCCATCGAGTTCATGGCTGCCTGCCAGCGACGCGGTGAGCCCTTCTTCTGTTACATCGCCACAAACGCCCCCCATAGTCCTTATTGGGCGCCGGACCAGTACCTGGCCCTGTATCGCGACATCAAAGGCTTGCGCGACCCAGGTTTCTACGCCATGATCACGAACATCGACGATAACATGGGCAAGCTGATGGACTTTCTCGAAACCAGTGGGCTCGAGCAGAACACGATTCTGATCTTCACGACCGACAACGGCACAGCTGCGGGTCATAGCGTTTTCAACGCCGGCATGCGCGGGGCCAAAGGGAGCCCTTATGAGGGAGGTCACCGCGTGCCTTTCTTCATCCGGTGGCCCAAAGGAGGACTCGTCGGTCCGCGGGACATTGACATCTTAGCCGCCCACATCGACATCCTGCCTACTCTGATCGAGCTGTGCGAGCTCCGGCGGCCGGCGGGACCGCCGCTGCACGGTCAGTCGTTGCGGCCACTGCTTTACGAGCGCAGTCCACGGTGGCCCGAGCGTGTCATCGTGGTCGATTCACAGCGTTTGGACGAACTTGTCAAGTGGCGGCAAGCTGCGGTGATGACCCAGCGCTGGCGGTTAGTCAATCCGAGCCCGGACGGAGATCCTTCAAGGCTCGAGCTATACGACATCACTCAAGATCCAGGTCAGCAGCATAACGTTATAGCTCGCTATCCCCAAGTCGTTTCCCACCTCATGGCCGAATACGAGCGATGGTGGCAATCCGTTTCGGTCCGCGCCGAGCAATACGTGAGGATCGTCATCGGCTGCGACGCTGAAAATCCCGTCAAGCTGACCTGTCACGACTGGCACGGCGACGGAGCTGCAGAATGTTGGAATCAGGCCGCGATCCGACGAGGTCCAGCGGTCAACGGCTTTTGGGCAGTTCGCATAGCTCAGAGTGGGTGGTACCGTTTCGAACTGCGCCGTTGGCCAAAAGAGCTCGATTTACCGTTGAGCGCCCCCTACCATGACCCCGAGCCTAACCGCGAGTCCACTCCAGGACGAGCGATCCCTATCCGAAGAGCTCGACTCAAGATCGCAGCTTTCGACCGCGCGATTACGGTAGGTCCATTGGACCGGGCAGCTGTTTTCGACGTGTACCTTTCCGAAGGCCCTTACAGCCTTCAGACCTGGTTTTACGCCGCGGACGGAAGCGAGCGTGGCGCATACTACGTGTACGTCGAAAGACTCTCAGCAGAGTCAGCAACCACTGTCGGAACACACTCTAAGGGACCGCACTAAAGCCTGCGGCGATCTTCCTCCTCCGCCGTTCCATCACCTGTCAGCGGGCTCCGAACTTCGCACCCCATTCCTGATGAGTTCCTCAATAGCCTGTAGCGCTCGTGGGACAGCTTCCAAGACGGCCTCGCTAATGGTTGCCCCGATAGTCGTGCAATCGGCCGCTTCTATCCCGAGTAACGTCACCCGGGCTGGTGCTTCTAGTTGCAAACCTTGCGCGAGCTCAAGGACCTCTTTCAACCCTGCCCCGTGCGGCATCACAGCACGCACGTTCGCCAGGTCATCGGCTCCTAAGATCCACAGATGACCTGGCTCGGCACGACCGGTTTGGATAGCGTCCACCACAATCAAGTGGTCTACCCCAACCACGTAATCCAGCAATGCGAAACCTGCTTCCTCGGTCAGAACCACGTCCAGTTCTGGAAATCGCTGTCGCGCCGCGCGCCCAATCTCGAGGCCTACACGGTCGTCCGCTAACAAGTCGTTGCCCAAAGCGAGTAGGCGAATGCGTGGGACCTCAAGCGCGTTCGATCGTCCCATCGCCGTTACGTCGCAGGCTCGCCAGAACCATCCCTTTCGGGTCCCTGACTTGGAGCCAAAGCGGCATGCTACCCGGTAACGAGTGAGTAGCGCACCCGAGGCATGGGTCGTAAGCCCGGAAGGCCATCTCCACCATGTTCAGCAAGCCCTCCGGGACGTCACGGCCACGGATCAGGCTGCGCGCCGCACGGTCAATGCTCATCGATATCCGCGCTGCATTGTTTTGAGTCGCTACGATGAGATTGGCGCTTTGAATGATTCCGCTGGAGTCGGAGCGGTAATGGTGGATCAGTGTGCCGCGCGGCGCCTCGACTACGCCGATGCCTTCTTCGGGAATAGCGTCGGGGATCTTGCGGACTTCGTCAGAAACAATCTCCGGATCGTCAGCGAGTTCCTTCATCCGCTCGGCAGCGTAGAGCATTTCGATCAGCCGTGCCCAATGATTGGCCAACGTGTGATGGACTGGCCGTCCGAGCGTCGAAAAGTATTCCTCGAAAGCTTCCTGAGCACGAGGAGTCGCCAACCGGTCACTGACATTCAGACGGGCCAGAGGCGCCACGGCGTAAACCCCGCTTTCTTTGCCCTCCAGGAATCCGCGCCAACCCAAGGGCTTTAAGTAACAGAACTTCATGTATGTGAAAGGCTCTACATGCTCAGCAATGTAGTCAAGGTATTGCTGAGCAGGGAAGCGTGCATACTCGGTGCCGTCAGGTCCCACCACACGCAACCAGCCGTCGTAAAAGTTCAGCCGGTTGGCTTCATCGACTAGCCCCATATAGTAGGTGCGATGGGTGAAGGCTTCTGAACGAATCAGCTCCACATACTCGCTGTTTTCGAGTACGAGTTTGCGGAACAAGCCCAGAGTGAATTGGGCGAAATCGATGGCCTCTGAAGCCACCTCCTGGAACCGAGCCTGCTCGTCCCGGCTAAGCGGTTTTGCCACCCCACCTGGCAACCCCAGCACTGGATGCGCCGGCTTGCCTCCCACCAGTGCTAGGAGCTCGCGCAGCTTGCGCCGCATCGCAATCACGTGCCGCGCGGTAGCCTCGCCCACTCGCCCTATGACTCCAAGCACGTTGCGTTCACCCCGGGGCGCCTGTGGCCCAACGATGAAGTCCGGGCCACCGAGAAAATAGAAGTGCAGCGCGTGATCTTCCACCATGAAGGTCACGTAGGCCAGCTCTCGGATCTTCCGGGCTGCCGCCGGAGGCGCAACGCGGTAAAGTTCGTCTAGCGCCTTAGTAGCCGCCATGTGATGCGCCGTCGGGCACACACCGCAAATCCGGGACGTGATCTGAGGCATCTCTTCGGCGGGGCGGCCCTGTACAAATTTCTCGAACCCACGAAGCTCGGGTACCTGGAAGTAAGCCCGATCGACTTCGCCCGACTCGTTCAGAAAGATTTCGATTCGCCCGTGGCCTTCCAGTCGCGTGATCGGGTCGATACGGATTCGGCCCGCCTTTGCCTGTTCCGCCATCACTCGCCTCCCTGCACCGCGCACCTAGCTCTGAGCCTTGCGGCTTCCGATCAGCGAAGGCAAACTGTATCGGTAAAAGGTCCCCGCAGGATCCGGAATCCCTCGAAAGATGTTCTCTAGCTCCTTCTCATCCTGGCTGGCGACGATCGAGGCTAGTCCACTCAGCGCCTTTGCACCGAAGTCCCGCACTCGGCCCGTCGGCCCGAAGCAGCCTGTACATGGCATGTTGCCGTGGATGCAGCGGGCGCCGCAGCCGCTGCGAGTCGCAGGGCCGAGGCACAAGAACCCCTGCGCCAGCATGCACCGCTCAGGGTCGATCCAGGCTTGGTGTGGCCGCTTGAATTCGCGAACGACCAAACTGTCCGGCTTGCTGGCTTGCCGCGGGCAGTCCTGACAAAGAGCATGATCGGGTGCTAGAACGGAGCCTCGCTCCGGTAACGTGCCGTTGAGCAACCGCTGCACGGCGTCCGCCAACAAGGCAGGCGTGGGAGGGCAACCCGGGAGCGCGTAGTCGACTTCTACGACCTGAGCCAGCGTCCGCACCCCTTCCCAGAATTCAGGCAGCTCCAGCTGTCGTCCGCCATCCGACCAACGGCAAGATGGCTTGATTCCTTCCGGATTGACCACGCTCGGTACGCGCACATACACCTGCTCTAAGATTTCTTCACGATCGAACAGGTTCGCGAGACCAGGGATCCCTCCCAGCTGCGCGCACGCCCCCACAGCGAACACCAGCTGCGCCTTCCGGCGCAGCAGCCGGACCATCTCTTCTTGCTCGCTCGTACGAATCGCGCCATTGATGAACGCAGCCGCAAGCGATCCGTCGGGCAGAGCTTCCACATCCTCTCTCTTCCAATCCAAAGCCACCGGCCAGAAAACGATTTCCACCGCCTCCAGCACTGGCAGCACATCCTCACCCAAATCCAGAACGGCTTCCTCGCACCCGCCACACGAAGCGCACCAGTAGAAGGCGACCTTCGGTTTCATAACTCCACCGTCTCGACGCTGGCTGGCTCTTTCGAGCATTCTTTTTGTCCATGCAGCTGCGCAAGTTTTACCGGCAGCCTGTTGAAACCTCGAAATGGTCCTAACGCCCTGACCTGCTCGACCATCTCGTTGATCACAGCTCGCAGGCGTTCTCCTTCGGAAGCCGAGATCCACTCCAAGCGGAACCGGCTCGGCTCGACGCCCAATTGTTCAAGCAGCCGGCGCAGTAGAACATACCGGCGCAGGGCTTTGTAATTACCCTCCTGATAATGGCAATCGCCGGGGTGGCAGCCGCCGATGAGCACTCCGTCAGCACCCTTCGCGAACGCCTCCAGCACAAACTGGGGATCCACGCGCCCGGAACACATCACCCGCACCACCCGGACGTTCGGCGCATAGTGCAAACGCGAGGTGCCGGCGAGATCCGCAGCCAAATATGTACACCAGTTACAAAAGAAGCCCACAATTTTCGGCTCGAACCCGTTGCTTGATTCAGCCCGGTTGTCCGCCAATTGCTTCATGCTCGCGCTCCTCGAACTCTCATCGGCTTGCCGCCATCCTCACCCACCTGCCACGCCAGCCAGGATCCCTTCGATCTCCGCCACAATTTGCTCGTCCTCGAACAGGTGCTGCCGTATGGACCCGGAAGGACAAGCTGCCACGCAAGTGCCACAGCCTTTGCAGAGCGCGGGATTGATCTCTGCATGGGGTCGTCCGTCGCCACCCACAATCGAAATTGCTGAATACGGGCAAAGGCTCACGCAGGTCCGGCAGGCCGAGCAGTGGTCAGCCAGAACGTAAGCGGTGTTGGGTTCCTGCTCGATTGAGCCTCTGTCAATCAGCGCCAATGCCTCAGCTGCGGCTGCGCCTGCTTGAGCGACTGTGTCTGGGATGTCTTTCGGCCCCTGGCAGCAGCCCGCTACGAAGACACCTTCGGCAAAAGTGCTCACCGGGGCTAACTTTGGATGTCGCTCTAAGAAAAAGCCCTCCGCCGAGCAACTAACGCGGAACAGCCGACGCAGCTCCTCCGCATCGCTGCGTGGCTCAAGCCCGACAGCCAGGACCACCATGTCTACGGGGATCCGCCGGACGATTCCCAGCAGAGTATCTTCCACGCGCAAGACCAGCTTGCCTTCTTCGCTCGGATCCAGTGCCCAGTCACTCACGCCCGCTACGCGGCCACGGATGAAGTGCACTCCTTCCTCAAGCAGCCGTTGATAGAACTCTTCGAAGCCTTTGCCCGGCGTACGCATGTCGATGTAGAAGTTGAACACCTCCGCGCCCGTACGTTCCCGGATCAAGTGCGCCAGTTTGAGGGAATACATGCAGCAAACGCGCGAGCACCAAGGATTGTGCCGGCGGTCCCTGGAGCCCACGCAATGGATAATACCTACCGACTGCGGACGGCGCCCATCGCGGAGAACGATTTCCCCTCCGGTAGGGCCAGAAGCGTTGACCAGGCGTTCCACTTCGAGTGAAGTGTAAACGTTCGGGTAAATGCCGTAGCCGTACTCGGGCATCCGCCGCGGGTCGAAGGTTTGGAAACCAGTAGCCAGGATCACACTTCCGACCCGCACGCGCTCCACCTTGGGTACTGCCTGTAGATCGATCGCTCCGCGCTCACCACACGCTTCGACACAAGTTTTCTTGCACTTGCCCGATTTGAACTGGATGCAGGTCGCAGGATCGATGACCGGGACTTGCGGAACGGCTTGGGGAAAAGGCAGGTAAATTGGCTTGCGCTTGCTTAAACCTAAGTTGAATTCATCGGGGAACCGGGCGTCCTTGTACACACACGCCTCGATGCACTTCAAACAGCCCGAACACAAATCCTCGCGAACGTAGCGAGGCCAGCGGGTAATTTCGACCTCGTAGTTGCCCACATAGCCTTCCACCCGCGTCACCTCTGCAAGCGTCCAGAGGGTGATATTCGGGTGAGCCTGCACCGCGGACATCTTGGGGGTCAGAATGCAGGCGGCGCAGTCCAACGTGGGGAAGGTCTTATCGAACATGGCCATGTGGCCACCGATGGACGGCTGCCGTTCCACCAAGTACACGCGCTTACCCGCATTGGCTAAAGTCAGCGCGGCATGAATCCCTGCAATGCCTCCGCCCACCACTAGCACGTCGGGATGAATGCTCACCCGAGCCTGCTCCAGTGGCTCGTGCCAAACTACCCGACGCACCGCGGCCCGGACCAGCTCGCAGGCTTTTTCTGTAGCTCGTTCCCGGTCTGGATGCACCCAGGAGACATGCTCCCGGATGTTAACCATGTGCACTAAGTAAGGGTTCAGCCCTCCAGCAGCAGCCGCATGCCGGAACGTTTCCTCGTGGAGATGAGGGGAGCAGGACGCCACGACGATGCGGTTGAGGGCGTAGTCGCGGATATCCTGCCGAATCAGCTCCTGCCCAGGGTCGGAGCACATGTAGTTGTAGTCCCGCGCGACCACCACCCCAGGCAATCCTCTAGCCAGCTGGGCGACTTGCCGGACATCCACCACCGCAGCGATGTTGACCCCGCAGTGGCATACATACACACCCACCCGCACATCCGAAGGCAACTTCTGGCCTCGCTCAGACATATGCCTCAACCGGTCGCTCCTTTACAAACCACCGCTCGACCAAGTCCCGGCCCGCGATTAAATGTCTCAGACCGAGCTTTTCGAGCTCTGCACCGAGACACCAGCCCAGCACCTGCGTGAAATACAGGACCGGCAGATCGAAAGGCTCGCCGGTTTGCCGCTCCATCTCGTTCTGGAAAACATCAAGATTGAACTGGCAGAGCGGGCACATCGTGACGATTGCTTCTGCTCCTCGACGCACAGCTTCCTTCAGCAAGATGTAGTTCAGCCGCAAGCCGACCTCGTGAATCGTCCCGGTCAATGAACCGCCACAGCAGCGGGTTCTCAGCGAGTAGTCGACCACGGGTACATTCACGGCTTCCATCAACTCGTCTAACCGAGTGGGTCGGATTGGCCGGTCGACTTCGCCGTAGGGCCGGACAGCCTGGCAGCCGTAGTAGCAAGCCACACGGCCGCCTCGCCAGTGCCGTTGTACACGCTTTCGGATCGCCTCCGGCCCGACGTCCTCCCACAGCACTTCTAAAGGGTGGCGGACCTGCACGCCGATCTGAACGGGCAGGCCCGCCTTGCGGAGGGAGGCTTCCACCCGGGAGCGAATTTCCGGATACCGAGAAATGTAGTCTTCGGTTTTCCGCAATACCAAATAGCAAGCGCTGCAAGGCGCCACCAGGTCGACCCCAGGAGCCTGCTGCTGAGCGAGCGCCAGAACCCGAGCCGAGAGAACGCAAGCCGCCCCCTCGTCAATGGCCATGTAGGACGTTGCCCCGCAGCAGTTCCAGTCCTCCAGTTCGACCAGCTCCAACCCCAGCTGGCGGAAACACTCCCGCAAACTTTCGTCGTATGCCACCCCGGTGCCCCGTAGCGAACATCCTGGATAGTAGAGGTAACGTCGTAAAGCCATCAGCGTCCCTCCCGGGCAGCAGCAAACATTGTTCTCAGCTGGTCGGCTTGCCGAATCTGCTCGGTCCGCATCGAGAGCCGGCCCGCTCGCAATAACCTCCAACCAGAACGTGCCAACCGGACCAGAGCCCACGGGTCCGACTTGAGCGCCATGCGCAGAACTAGCCAAAACTCCGAGTTCCGTCCTCGGCGCTGAACCATACGGTAGAACTCCTGGGCCAGTACTGGTGTGGGAAGGCCCTTTGGATGGACCTTGCGGCGGATGGCTTCCCGCTTGAGGGTGTACATCAAGTCTGTGATGCGAATCCCCCGGGGGCAATGGACCGCACACGCATAGCATGAGGCACACAGCCAAATGGTCTGGCAGCTCAGCGCGTCTCGGTAAAACCCTTCACGGACCAGAGCGATCACGCGACGTGGCGTGAAATCCATATAGATGGAAAGAGGGCAAGCCCCTGAACACGTACCACACTGCAAGCACTCCCAAAATGCCTCACACCCAGGTTGCCGCCTGAGCCACTCCGTCCACTCAGGATCTGCCTCGCGCTGGTACCGCAAGGTCCGCGTGACTGCCATAGGGCCTCCCGTAGCCAGCAGCCGTCAGGCTACCGCCGATCCTCATATTGGCCCTTGCAAGCGAGGTTCCAGCTCGGACCCTCTTGAATTGCTTGCAAACGCTGGCCAAATCCTCGCTCCTTGCCGACTCGTTTGCGTCAAAGCACTCAGCCTTATTTCCCCATCAATACTCGAGCTCCACCGACAGATGCGTCGCGTGGCTCAGCACTGGGGCCTGTGTCGCCAAAATCGCTGCAAGGCTCACCGGCAGTGTTCAAGGACGCAACACACGGGTCGAGCTTTCATGCACGTCTCCGCTTACACTCCCCTTTCGAGTCCCCTCAATTGAGGACCATGCCAACAGCTTACGCAGAATTTTCCGACGTCGACGGTGGCTTGCATGGGCTAAGCTTTTCTAGCGTGCTTTTAGACCCACCATCATCTGGGTTCAATTACCCAGCGGCCAACCCACAGGGTTTGGCGTAAGGGGAGCTTCGGCGGCTCCACTCTGAGCCGGTGGGTCCCTTCAGGTGGCCTTTTACAAATCCGCATGCACAGCCCTCGGCTTGCCGCGAGTGGTTCGCACGAACGCCCACTAACCTGTAGGGCCAGCCTCATCGGGCGATATCCTGGTCGCGTGAGAGCTTTGGTGTTCTCCGCAGGGGGAATGTTCGGTGCCTGGCAGGCCGGCGTGTGGTCAGTTCTCGAAGGCGTCTACCAACCAGAGCTAGTGGTTGGGGCGTCGGTCGGGGCTCTGCACGCTTGGGCAGTCGCCGCACGCGTGCCTGCCACGGACCTGATCGAACGCTGGCGCGCACTCCGAGAGTTCTCACTCTTTACCGGAGCGCACTCTCACCACAGCGCCCAGCAGCAGCTCAACCACCTCTGCCAAGAGCTGGCCGAGCATAGGCGACCGGAGCTCCCGCTAGGCATCGTCTGCACAGAGTGGCCGGCACTCCGGCCTCGCTTGTTTTGCGGGCCTGACTTGTCCTGGAAGCATCTAGTTGCCTCCTGCGCGGTACCGTTCTTGTTACCTCCTTGCGAGATTGATGGGCAACGATACGTGGATGGAGGCTTCATGGGAGCTCTGCCGCTGTGGGCAGCCTATGAGATGGGCGCTACTTCCATTCTGGCCATCCACGTGCTGCCGATCTTACCTTGGCCTATGCAGCTGCCTCTGAGGTGTCTCCGGTTACTGCGTAGCCGCCGCTCCTGGGTCTCCCGAGTGTCGGTACCCACGATGTTGATTGGTCCACCTCGCCGGTTAGGTTCCTGGGTCGAATCTTTGGTCTGGAACCCCATCACCATCCGCCGCTGGATCGAGCAGGGGATAGAAGAAGGGCGGCGATGGCTAGCGGCAGTGCAACGATTTGCGGCCTCTGGCAACCATGCAGGACCGACTCTTCGTGCTGGCAGGGCTGCTGACCCCCTCGCCGGGAGCCCTTAAGAACACTCCCGCCCGCCACCACCATCATCACAACAACCCGTGGTTGAGGCTAGCTGCGGACAACGCAAAGACCCTTCGCCGC
>Ga0105160_1001237_pt1 | contig 10610 bp, 5 predicted proteins | sample GXS110809BmetaG_FD_89591 | JGI IMG/M metagenome (GOLD analysis project Ga0105160, IMG submission 89591) | Hot spring microbial communities from Gongxiaoshe hot spring, China to study Microbial Dark Matter (Phase II) - GXS 110809B | ecosystem: Environmental > Aquatic > Thermal springs > Hot... | reverse complement strand
TCCCAAGACTGAACCTGTTGGCGCGTCTGTCGCGTCGGAACCGATTGACCGAAACGCACCACCAAGGCAGTCTCCGGACGTCCGGTGCATCCGCCTCACTCCGACCACCCACCGTCGCACCTCCTCCTAGCCGAGGTCGCCAGAAGGCAGGATATGGCTATCGTGAGCGTGAGGCCGCGCCTCTTTATAGTCCCCACGGCTTCACCTTCCGCTCAGGGCCCTTGAAGTCAGGAGCACTCCGCTTGGCCCTGCGCCCCCTGTGTGTTGGCATTCGACGCTTGCGGTGAGGTTTCGAACGAGACGCGATTCTTTCAGGTACTGCGTGGCTAGGCCAGTGTTACAACGGTGAACACTACAGCCCGCCACAACCACTGCCCGCGGGCCTACGATTGCCGAGGGACCTATATCAATAACCTAGGGGCCTGCGCCTCTCTAAGCACCGGCCCCAATTACGGTGTAGCCCACTTACGGGTACAGCCCGCGAACTTTCACCGCATCCGCAACTCGCTGGATCGCCAACATAAGGGCCGCAAGGCGCATCGAGACGCTCCTTTGAGACCGCAGTTCTACTACCTCCCAGAACGCTCGCTTCAGGACCTGCTCTAGCCGTTCGTGGACTTCATGCAGGTCCCAGCTCATGTGCTGCTGGTTCTGTACCCACTCGAAATAAGACACGGTGACACCACCCGCGTTACACAAGATGTCGGGAATGATGAATACACCTTTACCCTCCAAGATCGTGTCGGCCTCCCGCGTCAAGGGCCCGTTGGCCGCTTCTGCAATCACCTTCGCTCGTACGCGCTTCGCATTGTCGCCGTTAATGGCGTTCTCGAGCGCCGCCGGAATCAACACCTCGCACTCCAGAGCCAACAGATCCTCGGAGGAAATTGGCTCTCCGCCTGGAAAACCAGCTACAGAACCCGTCTTCCTTTTGTACTCAACCAACTGGGGAATGTCCAGCCCCTTGTCGCTGTACACTCCCCCACGAGTGTCGCTGACAGCAATCACCTTGGCTTGATGAGAATGCAACAGTAGGGCGGCCACCGAACCTGTCTTTCCAAAACCTTGCAGGACCACCTGCGCCCCTTTCATCGGTATCCGCAGGTGCTCCAGCGCGCATTCCAACGTGTAAAACACTCCCCGGCCCGTGGCTTCATCGCGGCCGGCACATCCTCCCACGGATAGAGGTTTACCAGTCACCACACCCCAGACAGGATACCCATTGGCCCGCATCATGCTGTAGCTGTCCATGATCCAGGCCATCATCTGCGGGTTGGTGTACACGTCGGGCGCCGGAATATCTTTCTCAGGCCCGATTAAAGGGAGGATGCTCGCCGTGTACCGGCGAGTCAAACGCTCTAATTCACTCGGCGACATTTCCTTGGGGTTACACGTTACCCCACCCTTGCCACCCCCGAACGGGACGTTCACCACGGCACATTTCCAGGTCATCGCAGTCGCCAACGCTTTCACCTCGTCCAGCGTTACCTGGGGGTGGTAACGGATACCTCCTTTTGCCGGGCCGCGGGCAGTGCTGTGCTGCACCCTGTAGCCCGTGAAGCACCGCACCTCCCCGTTGTCCATTCGGACTGGGAGCGCCACGATGAGCACGCGCTCGGGATACTTGATCATCGCCCGGATCGACTCCGGCAAATCCAAAGCGTCTGCTGCTGCGTCGAAGTTCTCAAGCGCTGTCTCGTAAGGGTTGTTCCGATCGTTCGGGACAGCAACCTCTGCCACGTTCAACCTTCCTTAACGAGATTTTGAGACCTCTTGAGTTGAGATCATAACTCGACGGGCTCCCGCACCCGCGCGCTGCCTACCTTCCTCCGGAAAGGCTGCCAAAAAAGTTGATGGCCGGCCGGTCACTCCGACCGGCCGGCCAGGAAAGACCCAATGATGGGAAACCTAGAACTGGAAGCGGATACCCATGCGGAACTGCCGTTCTGCACTAGCGCTGGTGATGCACATGAAGTTATTCAGCGCCTTCAGGCTGCCGTCAGGATTCAGCTGCATGGAAGCAGCACCACTGTTGGGGTTGCCCCAGCGCGGAGTGTTGGTGCCATTGCGGGCCTCTAGCCGCACCTCCATCCGGACCCGTTCGGTCACCGCGAACTCCTTGTAAACCGCAGGGTCGATCCGCCAAAAGCCCGGACCGTACACGGCATTCCGACCCATCGTGCCTGGCCGGTAGACCGGGTTCTTCGGATCGAAGGTGAACAACGGGTCACGGAACGACATCGGGTCATAGTACGGCTGACCAGGCCCCTTGCCACCTAGCTTGCGCAGTGGCCCCACCTGATCCGCAGTCTGCGTGCAGCCAATGCACAGCAGCGACGACCAGCTACCCGTCACCGTGAAGGGTGTGCCGCTGTAAGCAAAGAACATGCCGTTGATCTTCCAGCCGCCTAGGACCTTGTCCCAAATCCCGCTCAGCGGCAAAGCCCGGCCAGCACCCACGGGGATTTCGTACACCCAGCCGATGCTGAAGCTGTGACGGCGATCCTCGCTGGATGGTGCGTAGTTGCGCGGGATCATCGGCTCCCAATGCCACAACGCAAAGCCGGCCCACCCGTTGTCCTCCGCCATATTCATGTACCGGCCCCAGGTATAAGCACCCTTCAAGAACAGCCCGTGGCTGAACGCCTTGTTGATCGTCACCTGTAGGGAGTTGTAGGTGCCGTAACCGATGCCGTCCCACATGTTGGCAGCGTTGGTTCGCCCATAAAGCTTTGCCAGTGGCAGGTTCCGAGTGTCTCCACCCAAACCCGGCCCGACCGTGTTGATATTCCGATCGAGCATCTGGTGGATCGTCCGAGTGGCTACGTAACCAGCCGAGACCACCATGCTAAACGGCAACCGCCGCTCCACGATGAAGTTCCACGACTGGATATAACCACGGTGCAACATTCCACCCCACGGGCTCCGCGGACCCATGTCCAAGTTGAGCGGCAACTCCAGCGTACCCTTGCTGATGTCGGGCGTAGGCACATCGGGGATTCCCTTTTCCAGCGTATTGAACCAACCATACGTCGAGTCGCGGAATTCCGCACCTTGCGTACCCGCGTCCCACGTGCCCGTCAACGTCGCTGGGTACAGACCCCGCAGGGGTCGCCCGAACGGCAACGGATCGTACGTAATCCCGTAACCGCTCCGGACCACCCAGTTCTCGCCTACGCGGTAAGCAAACCCAACCCGAGGTGCGAACAGCTTCTTGCTCACCTCAATCCCCGCGTTCCACGGCACATTGCCGATCCCGCCGAGGTAAACGATGTTAGTGTACGGATCCCACCGCTCGATGCCCCGGTCACCTCGGTTCAACAACGGGAAGTATTCATAGCGCAACCCTAGGTTCAGCGTCAGTCGACGGGTCACCTGCCAACGGTCGCGGAAATACCAAGCATACTGCCACTCCCGCGTCTTCATCAGGAAGAACTGAATCGACTTGCTGTAGCTGGTCACCAAGCCTAGCAAAGCCGTGGCGTAGCTGTTCAGCACACGCCCAGGCTGGCCTGGAATGATCGTGGGCCCAGTGCCGAACGTAATAGCACCCCGCGGGTTCGCCGTTTCTGGCTGCCAGTGGTTCATCTCCAGCCGCCGCGGCTCGAACCCCCAACGGAATTCATGCGCACCATGAATCTTCGTGAAGTTAACGGGTGCCGTGTACGTCCGCTCGCGGCGCTCCAGCGGCAACCAGGTTTCGCACAACCCCCAGGTGCTGAAACCGGTACTGAAGCAGGGAACGCCACTGTACCTCATGTCGTTGGCGTACTGGCGCCCACCGTTCGTCCCCGGAATCTTGAACACGTCGAGGCCCCAGTTCTTGCCCTGCCCGATGCCCAACACATCCTGATCGTGGCGCTGATAGCCGAACACGGCGTCGAACAAGAATGTCGGCGAAACCGTGTAAGTGATCCCAAAGCTAGGCATATTCACTCGTACATCGCCGACACCCGCCGTACCGATGTTCGGTCCCACCATCTCGCCGAAAATGTGCTTACCGCTGACCGGAGCCCCCATCCGGCTCAGCTTGCCCCACACCACGATCTTGGCATTCGGATGCCAGTTCATCTTGAAGTCATAGTTGCGACGGTTAAACTTCAGCGTCCCCGAAGCAAAGAAGTTCCCGGACAAGTTGTTTTGCGGGTCGATCGGAGACACCTGGTTCGGCACCGGAATGCGCTTTTGGATCTCATTAAAGATTGGGTGAATGCGGCTCTCCGGAACTCGGTTGCCCGGGAACGGCTGACGCGTCCGTGGGTCATTGCCCACCATCGTCGCCGGATCGTAAACTACCGAGAATGCCGCTCCGCAAACTGTACAACCCGGCCAGGTGCTGAAATCACCCCTGCGGAACGTCTCCGGAGGCACCGACCAGTTGCCAGAGCCGCCCTGACGGTAATAGGTTCCTTCAAAGCTGAAGAAGTAGAACAACCGATCTCGCTTGACCGGCCCTCCAATCGTGCCTCCAAATTGGTTGAAGATATCCTTCGGCTTCCGGAAGCCGCGGGGACGGAAGTAGGGTTCCGCTAACCAGTGCTGGTTGTTGTGGAACCAAAACGCCGATCCTCGCAACTCGTTCGTGCCCGACTTGGTCACCACCGTGATCGCCGCACCGCCAGCCAGCCCTTGCTCTGCGTCGAACGCGTTTGTCGAGATGTTCACCGCTTCGATGCTCTCCACCGGTTGCACGTAGGCGGTGTGGTGCGGCAGCCAAACGAAAATGTTGGCGGCGCCATCCGTGACTGTGGTGTTCATGTTGCGCGGCGTGCCGTTGACTCGTGTGGTCAGCGCCCTGGCAGGCGTATCTACGATGGCGTTCTGGAAGGCCGATGGCGTAGTCCCAGGAAGGAGATCCAGCAAGCTCTGGTAGTTCCGGTAATACGGCAGAGGCAACTGCGTCAAGGCAACCGTCGTAATTTCGTGACGAACTTCGCTCTTGTCCGTCTGCAATTGAATCGCCTCAGCCGCAACTGTCACCTCCTCAGCAAGCGGCCCAACCTCTAGCTGCAAATCCACACGCGTCACAGCACTGACTGAGACCTCCACGTTCTCCCGGGTCAATGGCCGGAAGCCCGTCGCTGTCACCCGAATCTGATACGTACCGGGCAGGACGTTGACAAACGAATACCGCCCTTCCTGATCTGTGGTTGTCTCGCGGCTCAAACCGGTGGCCTTGCTGGTCAGTGTCACCGTCGCGTTAGGTACCACCGCTCCGGTCGGGTCCTGAATAATGCCCACTACCGATCCGTACAGGACCTGAGCTTGAAGGCTAGGCGGTGTCAGGGCGGCAACCAACCAGCAGGCCAACAGCAATCCCGCGATCCCCAAATAGGTATTACGGCTCACTTTCATCCGAATCCCCCTTTCCGAGATCGACCACCCGTTTGGATGCAGTCCGTAAACCGATTACCACAGAACAGGTCCAGAGTCAAGCCCCCGCAAAGCCCTGGGAAGCCTCACAGCTTGCTGGTGGCCACGTCGGAACGCCTGAGCTCACCTCCAACTGCTCGAATGCATTCCACCCAGCGGGCCCGCACGGCTCAGACAGGAACACATGCCTCCAACCGCCTCGACCCACCGAGCAGCGCGCAGCACTTCGACCAAACCAGAGGCAATCGCTGGCGACGGCTGGTCTGAACGTTGCCTACAACCCTGAAGACAGCGGTGCTTCACGCGTTAGCCCGTCGCAAGCATTAATCGAAATAGCTATAACCGGTAGACCAGACGAGCCGTTGACGAACTCGCGCCTGCCGCCTACAATATTGGGTGGAAAATAGGATCAGAGTTCGCGAGGGGCGGGAGTAGCTCAATGGTAGAGTGACAGCCTTCCAAGCTGTTGGTTGCGGGTTCGATTCCCGTCTCCCGCTCCAGCATCCTGCTGTTTGTCTTCCAAACCGCGCTGGCGTAGCTCAGCTGGTAGAGCGGCTGACTTGTAATCAGCAGGTCGTGGGTTCGAATCCCTCCGCCAGCTCCATGATTCTAAAGGACTTCCTCCCACGGACCGGGTCGGCATGTGGCACTCCGTGTGGTACCGGTGAACCGGGGCTCCCCAACAGGCAAAAGGCGGGCCTGCCACGCCAGCTCACTCCATCAGCACACAAACCCGCCTTCTTGTCAGCACGAGGGTGGAGCGCCGCTAGTGAGCCACGAACCGGAGTGAACCCGCTTGGAAGCCCACGCGTCGCACGGTACGACTTGGGTCCCTAAGAAACCCGCGCAGCAAACCGTCGCGAGTAACGCGTCACAGTGCTGTGCCTTTCTCCTCGGTCCCAACGTAGCCTTCGTGTTACCGTACGCGGCGGCCCTAAAGCCCAAGCGTTGTTCCCCGTCATAGCACGTGTAAGCTGCGCCAGCTTAAGGCCTCCGTCTCTATCCCGTCATAGCTTTCTACCGCCTAGGGCGTCAATCACTTCCTGCGACGACGCCCGGCGTCACAATTCAAGAGCACCTTACCCCCCACCTTTCGCTAGCTTGTAGGCTGGCTTCCGCTCATCCTGGCCCGGGCAATGTGGTAGGCGAGAGCGGCAAGGCTGCCTGCACCCACATCCAGGCCCTTCTGCCTAGCGTCCAACCGTGCGGTGCCGCAAGCTCTTGGCCGCGCCCAGGCGGACGAACTCCCATACTCGACCGACCCCACCTCAGCTCTCAATACCATCCCTTCCCAGTTAACGGAGCGCCTAAGGACTCAGCACACTTGTCCAAGACCTCATCTGAGAGGTAGCGCAAGTGAGGGTCTGTCGCTAGCTTCCACAGGTGCTCGTAAGACAAGAACGTACAACATTGCGCCAGCGGCCTCCCCGGTAGCAGCGCAAAAACGGGGCGGTTCATTTCACGCCTCACGTTCTCGCGTTCGGACGCTGGCGCCACGATATGCAACTTGATTCTCGTGTTGGGCCGAAGGGCCAGGAGGTCCGCCATCCGCAGGAGGGCACTACGCACTAGTGAAGAGCGTCCCACACCGAATGCCCTCTTGATCGCATGGGCTTTTAACCACACCACATCCAAGCCCTCCAGCACTGCGAGTACCTCGTCACCGTAATCCAGTGGTAACCGATCGAGCAGCTCATCAATCGCGCCCTTGCCTGCTCGGAGTACCCTGCCACGGTCTTCCCTTGGCACCCACACACCCATGCCCATCCGACGGCCAATGATCGCCACCAACGCTTGCATCTCAATTGGTTCCAGCGCCTCATCAAAAACCGTCGATTCCGCGACCATGTCTAGAGGCACAGGAGGGAGCTCCATCCGACCTGCGCTGGGCAGAGACGGCTTGATGCTGCTTGAACCCGCCCGCTTCCATAGCAGAGTCTCTAGAAACTGCCCGTCCTCTTGACTAAGTGGAAACAGGCTCTCCCTAAAGGGTCCTGTCCAACCACTTGAACGACGGTCCCGACCACTGGTAAATGACAGCCTATCCCAAACTTCATCCTCGTAAATTGCAATCGCATTTTCGAGCGGCAAACACACCAAAGCTTTCACCCGGAATCGGACAATGAAGGGATCCGTCCCCGGAACAAAGATAGGCGTGTGGTCTATGAACGGCCCGTGGATCACCTCGAGAACTCCAGTCCATCGGGAGACCTTCGTGACATAGCAGATAAGTCGGTCACGAGTCACAACCCTTCGGGCGCGAGGCTCGACAGCCCTCCGAAACCCCATCACGGAACAACCTGCCTCGTTGAAGGCCTTCCAAGTCTCTGGAGAAAACAAGGCCAGGTAATACCGCATCCTGATACCCACAGCCGTCTTCATTAGCCGCGCGCGCCTCTCGGACCGATTTGGACAGCCAGAGGGTGCGGCCCGGCAGTTTCGTCAGTATTATCACACTAGCTGTGCCGGAAGCGGTACGCGTGCCCCGGCCCTCCGCCGTTGATGCCCGGGCCATATCCAGCCTTCACCAGGATTGGCCACAGCAGGTGACCGATCTGCCCATGCGTAGGAGAATCGCCTATTAAATTCGGTACGCCAAAACCCACCCGGCCCCGTGAATCCAGTGCGCGTCTAACTCGGCTAGCTCCACGCCCCACGGCGCTGTGCCTGCGTACGACACGCACCCGTTGGGCCACCGCGCCTACCCCTACGAACCTCTCATCTTCCTCTATGCCTAAGTAACGTCCTGTAAGGCTCCGCTGGATGCCGCCTCACTAGGAGTTCAGCGATCGGATGCCGCCACGCCTCTCTCATCAATTTGCGTTCGACCTAATTTGCGTTCGACCTCCCGCGGGTGCTTGAGTCGATGAGCTAAGACGCCCCTACTTTGGTGCCGTCCCCTGAACCAGTTTCCGGTTAGCCGCACCACAGCCGACTCGAGGCCACGCACTCACCGGTTTGAACAAGGCGGTTACTGAGCAAGGGCCTTCCAATATCCGGTTCCTTATAGCTATCGCGCGGCTCACCACGTGCCACACCTATGGCTAGCAGCTGCCTCTCCCGCAGCGGCGCTCCAGAACCATGCGCAAAACGAGCGGCTGACTTCTCAGGGGTGAAACAGCCCTCTGGTGTCCCGCCCCGACGGAGTTTCAAACCAGCGTCGCAGGGGAGCAACGGTTGGTAGCGCGTGGCCAACCCCCAGGTTCCCAAAAAAATGGGGTTCGTCAACCTGTAGCGAGGCCCCTGACATGCCAGCCAAACGGATTGAGCTCGGGCAGTCGCCGGATGCTCTTTGGCAAGGCTCCGTAGCGCCGCGAGCTGTGGATCGCTAAAACCAGTTCCGGTCTAATCAGCGAACCATGGCCAGCCGGGCCAACGACCAGACTTCCTCTGCTTCCACCCCCGAAGGAACGCACGCTACGCCACTGACAAGCTAGATGCGCAGGCACATAATGCCGTCCCACCGGCGATCTGGTCTGCCTACGGTGCTTGGCTTCACGCGCTCCCCCAGCGAAGTCGAACGAGCCGGCGGCATAAGGAAACTGCAGGGACAAAAACATCTAACGCCAAAATCCAGCTATGCGGGATCCCCTGCAAGCCTTGAATCAGCCCCCGCAATTGCCCGGCTAGTGCTGCAGTGCTATCGCTGTCGCCGCTGTGATTGGCGGCGATCCGCACACTCTCCACAAAAGAAGACCCCACCAGTGCCGCATACAAAGCGATGGCCAGAGATTCTTCCCCCGTCCATCCACCTCCCAGCCGTGCAACAGCTTCGGTGTGGTCTTCAAAAACCACATCCGACAACTCGACGGCGCGGCTCACTGCTCGCAGCACTTCTCCATGTCCTGGATACTCGCGGAGGATCTCACATCCCTGATGAATGCCTGCGAGCAAGCTCCTCCGGGTATCTTCCTCCGTAGCGTCTCTTTCCACCAAAGCGTGTACCATCGCGGCCATCAAACCAGCGCTCAAATACCCGCTGGGATGACCATGCGTCAGAGCAGCCGTCTTGGCCCCCAAGCTGAATGCTGCTCGAGCTCCCCCCGGCAACCCCACTAGGCCAACCGGCGCCACCCGCATCACACCGCCACAACCTTTCGAGTTGTTGATCGGCCGACCGATGGATCCGTTCCCTCCGGACTGAAGTGCACTCAAGCACGTCCAACCTGGCCCACGCCGCTCCCGTAATTCTGGTTGTCGCGCCAACCAACCCACCGGACCATCCGGACGGAGTGGGGTATCTCTGCACTGAGTCCACAACCAATCGAGATATGCCTCCCGGACATGCGAAACTGCCTCAGACCAACGCCCGGTTGACTCCCAAGCCGCGAGCAGGCCCTCCAAGGTGAACAGCGTCATCTGCGTGTCATCGGAAACCAGCAGCTTACCCTGGGTCCACACTGGTTCCTGTAATCCTCGAGGGCCGTAGAGTTGTTGGATTTCCTCCCACCGGAGGGACTCTACAGGGAATCCGAAAGCGTCGCCGACGGCGCCGCCCAATAAGCATGCCACCACCCGTTCGGCTGGTTCCAAGAACTCCCAAGCTTGAACCAATCGAGCGCTGCGGCGGTCAGATGGTTTTACCCATTGAGCTAGGGAGCCGTCCAGCCACCGGTATAGGGATCCGACCGGGCTGTCTAGTTCAGTCGCCAGTCGGACCAGTGCGAGAACACTCAGGTTGGCGTCCGGCCAGCCATGTATCACCAAAGGCTGCCCTGCCTTACATCGCCTCCACAATCGCAGCCAGGCGTAGGTCCAAAAACTTTCAAAGGCTTCCGAATCGATCTGACCGCATCTAGCGGGAAGCGGAATCCAGAGTATGCCCGCGCGCTCCAACCTGGCTGCAAGGTCACTGGGCGCAAACCAACCACCGAACAGAGCGGATTCGTCGACGACCGATAGCACAAAACCGCTCTCTCGCCCTAGCCGTTCAACTACGGAAGCCAGCTGTAACGGCCCCTCCTCACGGACTTCGAGTGGTCGTACCTCGATTCCAGAACTGCAAACTGAAACGCGAAAGCTGACCAACCAGCTGGCCCCCTGCTGGTCGCGAACAACTGTCAGTTAGCGCCCTTCGTATCCGACCGCGCCGCAGGATTGGCGCTTCCAGGCGACGAGCTACCCGAGCCGCTTCCGTATTGCGCGTCGTAAAGCTTGATGATGTCTTGGGTGATATCGATGGCGTTGGACGCGTACAGCACCGGCGTTTGAGGCGAGCTGACGTCCAGGATTAACAT
>Ga0105160_1001236_pt1 | contig 10616 bp, 3 predicted proteins | sample GXS110809BmetaG_FD_89591 | JGI IMG/M metagenome (GOLD analysis project Ga0105160, IMG submission 89591) | Hot spring microbial communities from Gongxiaoshe hot spring, China to study Microbial Dark Matter (Phase II) - GXS 110809B | ecosystem: Environmental > Aquatic > Thermal springs > Hot... | reverse complement strand
GGTCGCCGCACGCGCATCGACTTCGACATGTTGCTGCCCGTCAGGGATTGACAGGGAACCCTTATCCCACAGGTTGAGTCATATCAGGGAGGCTAAAAAAGTATGCGGTTTCGGCAGGCGTATCGGGGCAAACAGGCAGGGTTTACGCTGGTGGAGTTGCTGGTGGTGATTGCCATCACCGCGATTCTGCTCGGCTTGCTGCTCATCCCGCTGGTGCAGGGGTTCCGCCTGACACGGCAGGGACAGATTCAGGCACAGGCGCAGGATACTGCGCGCCTCGCCCTGAACCAGTTCACGAATGACCTCCGACGCGCCGCGTATGTGTTCGACAGCGCGGATCGCGTCATCATCCTCCCCGTGCTGAACCAGCAGGGGCAGGTGGTCAATGTCCCGATGCGCCACGCGATTATCGACATGGTCGCGCCTGCCTACGGCGACCCTGCGCAGGAGTCGAACGACCCGACTTCGGACATCCCGATTGGTCCGAATGGCGAGCCGGACGCCGAAATCGCCGTGCCCGTGTCCCCTGGACGCACCGTCATCCGCTACTTCATCGGGCTGATGGACAACAACAACCCCTATTTCAATCCCGACGAGGTGCGCCTGGCGGCGGCGACGCAGCCCGAAAACTATGCCGTGCTGTATCGCGCCGAGTTCCGCCTCTATGTGCGGCAGGGCAACCGCTGGGTGCTGAACCCCGAACTGTTCGACGACATCAGCGATTTCTATGACCCGAACTTCTTCTACGGCGATAAGCGCGTCGCGTGGCGCAAAGTCGCCAAGCCCATCGTGCCCCTCGGACAGGTGGACATGGTGAATGTAACCTACGATAACAACGGCAATCCCATCGTGGAGCCGTTGATGCAGCTCACGCCTGCGCTGGCAGTGAACCAGATGGGCGCGCCGATCGAGACCGACACGCTGAGCGACGAAGGCGCGGGCGCGCCGCCCCTGCAAATCCGATTTCCGCAGGGATTGTGGGATGTGAACTCCGAGACCTTCCGACTCGTGGCGTTCCGCAGCCGTCCCGACGCGCTGCAGCGCAACGAGCCGCTGCGCTATTTCTATGTCGCGCAGAACGGCGACGGCGAGTGGTATCTTCGCTACTATCGCGCCACGCCCGACGGTCAGGAATACGACCAGTGGGTTGCGAACCTGACGCGCATCCGGCAAATGATTCACACAGGGCAACCCATGACGGGCTGGTTCAACAATAGCCTCGACTACTTCAACAACGCCGAGCCGATGGCGTTCTACATCAACACAGAGGCGGGGCTCATCGACATGGCGCTGCCGTGGTGGTTCAACTACCCTGTGCAAGGCGTGAGTTTCAAAACGGGCGCGTATCTGACGCCGTTCAACGACACCAGCCCTGAGCCGAACACCGTCAACGGACGCTACAACGCCGCTTATCGTAGCGACCCGAACAACGCGCCCAACATCCGTCGCTATGTGTCGTTGCTCGACCTTGACCATGACGGCGCGCTCGATAGCCCGGCGAACCACCTGACCCTGCCGACGGCGTCGATTGTGCCCGGCTCGGAGGTCGTGATTGGACCCGACCAGCGCCCCGGACCGAACTACGGACGCCCAATCCGCTATCAGCGCGTCTCCTCCGCGACGGCGACGCCCGGTCCGAACCAGTACCGCATTCTCTATCAGGATGCTGCGCCGTATCAGGAGGTGCTGACGAACTACGGCTTCGCGCCGCAGCTGCTGCGCGGCTACATCGAGTTCTACAGCGACCCGAACATTCCGCTGCCGCCCGACGCCCAGATTTTCGTGACCTTCTTCTATCGGTTCAACCTGAACGGCGACAGCTATGTGGCGGACTATCAGACGCGACGATTGATGAACCTCAAAATGGGGCTGAAGTTTTACGGCGCACAGCAACCCGTGAACTATTCGCTCACGACGCAGCTCGAAGCGCCCAACATCGTGCAGGTGCGCGGGAGGTAAGGAGACAGGGACTATGGCACGCAGACACACAGAACGTGGTCAGACGCTGGTGATTGCCCTGCTGGTCAGCTTCGTGCTGCTGATTCTGGGCGGGGTGTTCATCACCGTGATTGCCCGCAATATCATCAATGTACGGCAGGCGCGGGAACGGCTCAGCGCGGACTACTTCGCCGAGTCGGGACTGCAGTACGCCATCGACCAGCTCGTGCGCAGCGAGTTCGGCGCGGACTGGCGTCCCATCCCAGATAATGTCGCCACGCCCGCCGACCCTGACTACTTCTGGCTCAAGCCTTACAACCCCGCCGATGGTACAGGCGGCTTCACGCGCATCAACCTGCAGAATGGGCGCGCTCTGATTCGCGTCTCCTATCAGCCTTCAGGTCCCGTTCACCGACAGCCCGTGATTAAAATCGAGTCGATTGGGCGCGTGGGGGTGATTGACCCGAACGACCCGACCACCTTCAGCCTCGCCGACCGCTCCAGCCGCGCCGAGCGAACCGCGTATATGCAAATCGGCACAATTGACTACCTGCGCTTCGTGATGAACAAGGAGCAGCGCGGAACGCTGATGGATTTGGGCGCGGAAGATATCGGCATCGGCGTTCCCTATCGAATGATTTTAGGCGAGCCGGGCAGCGGCGGCGGCTCGATTTTCGTGAACGGCAACCTGCGCTTCAGCGGGAATGTGGAAATCGCGATTAACCCCGACCTGGGCGAGCGCGTCTATGTGGCGGGCGAAGTGGTGCATAACACGGGCGCACAGGTGGAGCTGCGCGTCGGCTCGAACACTTACAACCTCCAGCCCAGCAGCGCGTCTAACTTCACCACCGTGAACGGGTTGTATCGCGACGGGCGACCGCTCACCGCCGCCGACGGCTATCCCCGCGCGATTGCCTACCTGGAGCCGCCCTGCATGGACACTGAAGACCCCGCCACGGGCATTCCGCGCTACGCCGCCGCCACGCAGGAATCGGGCATCTGGCGGCAGCGTCCGAACGGCGTGTGGTTCAACACGGGTCAGTACGGCTTCGGACGCGGCATCTACATCAATAATGCGCTCGACATCCAGCAGGAGAGTCGCGGCTTTCTGGGCGGCTACACCCTGCGCGGCGACTGGGTGAACCCGGGCAAATCGCGCTTCTGGAACGGACCCTTCTACGAGCCGCCGGGCGCGTTCATCGAACTTGTGGAGGTGCTGGACGCGAATGGCAGAATCCGTGCGCAGGGCTTCCGCATTACGCGCAATCAAGCGGAGCCGCGCGATGTCTGGTACAGCCCCCTCACCGGGCTGCCCACGAACCTCAAGACGATGAACTTCTTCTTCCGCAACCCGAACGACCCGAACGACCCGACGCTCACGAACGAAATCACGCAGGGCGACCGCAGCTTCGATGTGCCCTTCAACGGCGTGATTTACGCGGAAGGTAATGTGCGCATCAAGGGGCGTATTCCCTCAGGCAGGCAGATTACGATTGTGACCAACGGCACGGCGTACATTGAGGGCAACATCGTCAAGGGCGATGAACGCTCTGCGCTCGCGATTATCGCCAAAGACTATGTGTGCGTGAACACCACACAGTTCCTGCAGCGCACCTTCGACAGCCCGGCGAACGCGCAGGGCGACCCGACGAACTTCGAAGCGCCCTACTTTTTCGAGGTGTTGCCCGACCAGCCAATGCGGTTGCTGTTCAGCTTCGGCGTGGATCCGACGCAATATACGGGCAACTTCGGCGGGCTACGGCTCTACCTGCGCCACGCCGCCAGCGGCGCAGGCTCGTTCATCAACCTGTTGGTGAACCCCTCCGAGTTTGTGGATTCCTTCTACCGGTTCAACATCCCGGGCTTCCCGACGGTGATGTATCCGTTGGGGCGCAGCACGCTGCAGGTGTATCCGAACTATGAGAAAATCGCGTTCCCGCTGACGCCGCCGCCTGTGGGTTCGAACTACGCGCTCGCGCCTGATCGAGGCGTCCCGAACCTGCTCCAGCTGCAACTGCAGTCGATTGCGAATCTGGGCAACTTCCAGCTGCCGACGGACAACACGCCGTATCGCCTCAGCGCGGCGGCGGTTCAACCGCTGGACATTCGTATCGAAGCCGCGCTGTTCGCTCAGGAGGGGAGCTTCTTCGTGATTCCGGGCTACTGGTTCAACACCGACCCTCAGGACACGCGGGCGAATTTTGAAGCGCGCGGTGTGCGCCCTGCGGGCGTCGCTTCACCCGAATTCCCCTTCTACGGCGAGCCGCTGGACATCAAGATTACCATCGTCGGCTCGATTGCCGAAAACTTTACCGCGTCGCTGGGCGATCAGACCGAATGGCTGCGCAAGTGGGGCTGGATCCCCAGACGCTACGGCAGCTCGAACTTCGAGATTCCCGTGCAACACCAGACGCATTTCCACGACGCGGCGCAACAGTATGCTGTGAACCTGTTCATGCGCCACGACCCCGTGTTCCGCAACCCGAACCTTGTGGGGCGCGTGGCGTATGACAATACTCAGGACCCGTCGGGGCAGCATCCGGGCAGGCTCTTGCCGCCCATCCCGCGACTGCCCGTGTGTCCGAAACCGATTTATGCAGGCGATATCCGGCCGTAAGGCGGGGGCACAGGCTATGAGATGGATGAAGTGGATTCTGGTAGGCGCAATGAGTACGGCGGCGTTCCACGCGCTGGCGGACGGGCGCGGCTACGAGCCGCGTACCGTGACCATCAACGCGGGCGTGGTCGCCTTCAGCTCAAACGATAACTTCGTGCGGGATGTGTATACCTTCTACGCGATGGAGCGGCGCACCGACCTCAAACCACTGGGCTTAGTCTTTCGGAACCCCTTCGCTCCCAGCCGTCTGGATCCCGCCGACCCGAACTCGCCGCCTGCCGCGCGCAATACGGCTGCGTACTGGCTGGTGGATGTCAGCCGTTTGAGCGATAACCAACTCGCGCGCTATCAGATTCTGCTCATCAGTCGAACGAACTGGGGCGGGATGACCGCCGAAATCCGCGAGAAGCTGCGCCGTTTCGTGGACGGCGGCGGCACGCTCTGGATTGACTACCCGCAGCAGGGCGCAACGGGCGAACTCTGGTTCCCCCGCGTCGCTCCCGTCTCCAACACGGCGCCGATTAACATCGTGAACCTGAACCATCCGCTGCTGCGAGGCTATTATACGCTCACGCCGGCTGAAGTGGCGAGTCTGGGCTTGCGTGGGCGAGGCTTCGGCGGCGGCGCGCTCGATATCAGCGCGAACCTGCCTGTACTGCAAATCGTGACGGCGGTGAACGCTAACACACCCGTTATCGCCGCGGCGACCTACGGGTCGGGACGGATTATCGTCAGCGCGGCGGGGATTGCAGCGGCGATTAACGCCCCGATGATTCGCGGCGACGGCTCCGTGACCCCGCAGGCGCGCGAGTATCGCATCGAAGCCGTGCCCGACCTCGAACTTAAGTTCGCCTACAATCTCATCCGCTGGGCGGGCGCAGGCAGCAGCGACGCCTTCAACCAGCGACGCGCCAACGCCGTCGCCGACCAGTACGGCGCGCCCTTAGCCGTGCGCTGGCGCGACCGCAACACGACTTACAGCCTGCAAAACGGGACGCCGGTGGTGTATGGCGGATTGGTGTTCGTCGTCAGCAATAATCGACTCCTCTGCTACGACGCCGTGCCTAAACGCGACCTCGACGGCGACGGACGCACGGACGACGGCAAACTCGACCTCGAACAGGGCGAAAGCTTCGATTTAGTGTGGGAAGTGAACCTTGGTGGTCAGTCCTCGCCGCCCGTGGTGGTGGAGACCCAGCAGGGCTTGCAGGTCGTGGTGGTCGTAGGCACAGAAGTACGGGGCTACTGGGCGCTGCCACGCGACGCGCAGGGGCGCATCCCGCAGGTGGGGCAGCTGGTGTGGAGCGTGAACTCGCCCGCGCCCGCGGCGTCCACGCCGACCACCGCCGACGGGCAAATCCCCGCGCCTATCCTGATTGATAATACTTTCCTGCTGGTTCCCTCGAACCATCAAGCAGGTTCGCAAAGCTCGGCGGGCTTCTACGCGGTGCTGCTGAGCAACCCGCCGCAGGTCATACGCAGTCAAGGCGTGTTCCCCAGCGAGTGGTTCCAACCGCGCACGGGCAACGCAGGCAACTGGCTACTGCCCCCCGTCGCGGGCTATGTCCCCAACTACGGACAAGGCGGCGGCAACGATATCGTAGTCTACTTTGGCGCACGACGCGACCTCAGCGGGACAGGCGCGCAGCAACTCGAAGGCGTTCAATCGTTCTGGCTCGGCGCGAAAGGCGAGGTGCTGACCCCCGCGATTAACACCGCCGGGGTCTATCAGAACTACCTGCGCTCGCGCCTGACGGGACGCGGACGCTACTATGTGCCTGAAGATGGTCCCAGCAACCCTCTCCACCCGCGCGTGTACCGAATCAACAACACCACAGGCGCAATCGAGGACATCACGAACCAGTGCATCTTCAACCCACCCGCGGAGCAGGGGCGCGTCGTCTATAACGGCGATGTTTCAGGCTACACCTTCGTCATCGACTACTACATCGACTGGGCGTATGCGAGCAACTTCAACCTGATGTTCCGCACCTTTGCGAGCCTGCCGGCTTACACCGAAACGAGCTCGGTTCCGCCACAGAAGCTGCGCGGCTACACGCTCGCGCCCAACGGGACGCTCTATATCACGACAGGCACTGACAGCACAGACGCGAACACTGCCAACGGCAATATTATTGCGCTGCAGGAGCAGATGCCGCCCACGCAGCAGCAGACGCGCGGCGGCTCCAAACTGCTCTGGCGCTGGCAGTCGCACGGCGGCTACCAGCAGATTGTGCCCGGACCGGAGCGCACCGACCCCGTGATTGTGCCGCCCACCAATATCTATCGCGAGCCGAACGAATACTTCATGCGGTTTGTGGGGCGGTTCCTGCGCTTCAGCCACGACTTCGCGCCGAACGCGAACGCCGAACCGCAACGCCAGTGGATGAACTTCACTTTCAAGGGCGCGCCGATTTACTACGACGGAGCGGTCTACGCCGTTGCGGAGGGGCAGGCGCGTGTGGGACCGTTCGGGTTCCCCTACACCGTGCTGATTGCCCTCGACGCCGAGCCAGAACAGTTCACGCTCAATCTGGGCGCGCCGATTGCCGCCACAGGCGATATCCGAATGACCCAGCGCGACTATGCCCGCTCGGGTCCCAACCCCAGCACGAACATCACATCGACGCTGACCTATTCGCCTAACAGTCCGAACCCTGACATCAAGGTCGATGTAAACACTGGGCAGATTCGCATCACCAGCTTCGCGCAGGCGGGCGGCGGCGGACAACTCAACCTCATCGAGAATGTGCTGAGCCTGACGCAGCCTGTGCTGGTGAACATCGGAGGTACCGCGCCGCTGTGGATCGACCCCGAAGCGGTTCCGGGCAGCTGGAACAACCTGCGCTGGTATGCCGTGTTTCTGGGGCAGCAAGCGCAGGCAAACCCTGTTATCGTGGGCGATGTGATTTACATCCCCTGCCAGATTACCATCCCCACAGGCAGCGGGCTGGAAACCTTTGGCGGCATTCTCGGCGTCGCAACCGACCCGTATCGCCTGCAGCCCGACCTCGCCCAACGCAAAGCCCAGGCGGGAACCGTGCCGCGCGTCGACCCCGCCAACCCGCTGAAGTATCAGTCGATTATTCGCTGGCCCTTCATCGACGACCTGATTACCGATCTGGAGGAAGATCCCGATCCCGGCGCGTTCCTGCGCGAGCTGTTCCGCCGCTTCGCGAACGGCTTCCAGATGGGCACAGGACTCTCGCCCATCGCTGTCGGCGAGGGCTTGCTCGTAATCAGCTCAGGCGAGGGCTTACAGGCGTATAGTCGCCAGAGTACGATAATCGCCGACGAGAGCCGTGTGCTGGAAGTGGACACCGCCGGGCGCGTCGTCTGGTCAACCGAAAACACGCAGCTGGACTTCTATACTGGCTCCATCGTGCCCAGCAAGGCGCGCTATCCCATCACGCCCAACGCCCGCGTGTATCGCTATGGCGAGAATGAACTGCTAATCGTCGAGCCAGAGCGCAATCGCGTGGCGATTATCGACCGCGCAGGCGCAGAAATCCGCACCATCACGAGCTTCATCCCCGACCGCGTGGTGTTGCGCGGCGCTGACAATCAGGCAGTGCAGATTATCGACCTGCGCGACGAGGCGTGGGCGCAGGCGAACGGCTTGCCCGGCTCGAACTATGTCAGCGGCGCGCCCGATACCCTGCGCAACCCGACCGATGTGACGGTCTGGACGGAGTATGTGCCCGCGAGCCGCAATCCCTACGCCGTGCGCCAGCCGCTCGAATACTGGATTCATTACACGATTACCGACGCAGGCAACGCGCGGGTGGTAGATATTGTAGACCGATATGTTGCCGACCCGAACACCTTTACCGTAGGCGCGCCGGTGCAGCACCCGCAACTCGGCGCGATGCTGGGCGTCCTCTACTGGATGACGCCCACGCAACGGCTGGAGCGCGCCTACCGCTATGTGTCGGCGCAGCGGTTCGAATACTGGGACGGACGCACCACCCGAATCGGCTTCGCGACGCTGGTGCAGAACGCCGCTGTGAGCGCGTTCGAAGCCGCCAGCGCGGGCGGACCGACCCCCCAGGAGCCGTTCACTCCTGAGGCGGGCATGATTACGCTCCAACTCATCGTCAACGGGCGCGACCAAACGCTTTACATCCGCCAGATGCGCCTGCCCGACGGACGCATCGTGCCCATCCTCGCGCCTGTATCCATCGACACTGCCAAGCGCAGCGCGAGCGGACAAGGCAACGCGGGGCTATATTTGCTCGTGACCACCAGCACGGGCGTCTACGAACTCCAGGTACCCACAACGGGAACCGTCGGCGACACACTGCCCGTTACATGGATGCTCACGAACGAGGTCTACACGAATTCCATCCGCCGTCGGCTGAACGGCAACGACCTCGCTGAGGACGGCAGCGGCAATCTGCTGCGTCCGATTCTCTTCAAGCCGCGGCAGGCGCGCTATCTCGACAACGGCAATGTGCTGATTGTGAACGCCTACAGCGGGACAACGCTCGTGCGCTCAGGCAATAACATCGAGACGCGCGAGTTCCCCGGCGAGGTGTTCGAACTCAAAGCGAGCGATTATCGCGAGGAACAGGCGAATCTGGGCTTCGGCAACAGCTCGATCCTCTGGAGTACACTGGATCGACCAGAGCTAAGCGGTTCATATCAGCTACGCAAGCCCAGCTCAGCAGACAGGGGAGGTTTCTAAGATGATGGTGGGGCTAACACACACTCGGAGGCGTTGGATGAAGCGGACACTCATCGGGATGGTTTTAGGCGCGGCGACCTTAGCGACGGCGCTCGCGCAGGATAGCTGGTCAACCCATCGCGGCAGCAACCAGCGCACCGGAACGACCACGAACGCGCGCAATAGCGTCGCGAACTTCCTGCTGGCATGGACGCTGCCCGATATGGACTCCGTCCGCATGCCTGTAGTGGTGGACAACGACAACGCTGCCCTGACCAGCTCCACGCCCGCGGGCGCGTGGAAAACCCCCTCCGCCGCGGAACAGGCAAGCGATCCCTACCTGGATAATCCCAATACCGCTGTGCCCTACCAGTATGCCGAGTGTGTGCGCGAGCCGCTCGACCCGAGCGAGCCGCTGCCCACCGTCGCACGGTTCACCTGGCGTAGCGGGCAGCTCACGCCAGGCTACTACCGCATCTTCGTCTATGTGCCCAGCAGCGACACGCGCGTTGGCGGCGTCACCGCGCAGTACGCCCGTCAGGCGGAGTATCTGGTCGTCGACTCCACAGGAACCGCCGCCACGCTCTACCTGAACCAGACGCTGGGCGGCTGGCAGCCGCTGGGCGACCGCGTGTTCTACTACGACGGCAGCACGCAGATTGTCGTCACCCTCAATAACCTCCTGCGCCGCGATAATATTGATTATCCGCTTGCCAACACGCCGATTGTGGCGGCGGACGCAATTCGGTTCGTGCCGGACTATGGCACCGTGCAGGCGTCGCCTGTTGCGATTCGCAGCCCACTGGACCCGGGCAACCATCTGGTCTATATCGCGAACGGCAACGGCACAATTACCTGCGTGGAGAACCCTGTGGGTACTCGCGGCGCGCGTGTGCGCTGGACGCTGCGCGTGCCCGACCTGCCCAATCAGGAAGCAGGGCAGATTTACGACAACGAAGACGCGAACTTCACGGCGGGGCTGTTCACGCCCAACGACGCCCTCACAGACCGCTATGAACGCCTCTATCACGAAATCGCGCCCACCAACGACGCAGGCAACATCCAGCGCGCCTTCTGGAAGATTCAGGTGCCCACCACAGGGCAATACTATGTGTTCGCATGGTTCCCGTCGGACGACCAGAACGCGCGTCAGGCACAATATGTGATTGAGCATGAGGGCGGTTCGCTGCGCCTGCGCATCGATCAACGCTTCGGCGGACGCTGGGTGCTGCTGAACAAGATTCCTGTGGAGATGCGTAGCGGGCGCACCTATGAGATCGAAGTGAACAACTTCTCCCCTGAGGATGTGGCGGCGGGGGCGCAGCGCGTGATTGCCGACGCGATTCGCGTGGTGAGCGCAGACGGGCTGAACAACGCGGTGTTCTCCACGCCTGC
>Ga0105160_1001234_pt1 | contig 10630 bp, 9 predicted proteins | sample GXS110809BmetaG_FD_89591 | JGI IMG/M metagenome (GOLD analysis project Ga0105160, IMG submission 89591) | Hot spring microbial communities from Gongxiaoshe hot spring, China to study Microbial Dark Matter (Phase II) - GXS 110809B | ecosystem: Environmental > Aquatic > Thermal springs > Hot... | reverse complement strand
CCGAATAACAGGGAATGGATGAATGCTATCGTCCCATCTTAGGTGCTCAGGCTCGCTGGTCGTTAGCACAGTGACCGTGTGTCCCCGCTCCGTTAATGCTTTGGCAATAGTCGGCACATAAGTGGCAGGACCACCTATGTCAGGTGGGAAAATGCCTGTTGTGATTAGGATTCTCATATTTGTCAACTCATTCTCAAATTTAACACCAATGCGCTGCACTTTGGTCTGAGGGACGGTGGTTGCCGCTCAGACCAAGCGTATGAGGGAACATTTGTCCGGACCCAAAGTTTCATGACTCAGCCACCACAGGTTCATGAGAGCCACACTTATTTTTCCACATTGCACCTTTCTCGTTAACCCTCTTCCATGTCCGCTGCCTCAAATAATTTTTGACCGCGAACCTGTGATTATGGTTCACAAAACTGTTAAGCCTTTGAGTTTTAGTTGCAATGAGGAGCCAATTTTACACGACCAATTTGTTTGTCTGCCTCACAGTTTCCCCGTTGACCAAAGCATTAAAATTTTCGTTCGTTCAGGAGCACGCCCTTCCAGATAGCCTAAAAGATGTAGATGCGGTAGTTTCTGAAACCCCTCACTGGTCCCCAAATTGCCCATATGCTTCCTGCGGTGAAATCGCCGACGATGAGTCCGATGAAGAAAGGCATGAAATCGCGATGTGCTCTACTGCCACCAAATTTCAAAATTAGCGCCTTCGCAAGCCAACTGATCAGGAATGCGAACCAGAAGTAGTTCATCGCGTAACTTACAGCCAATGCGTAGCCTGCATGGTGCAATGGGAAAGAACCGATAGCCAAACGAATCGCCCATAAACCCCAAACGATGCCAGCACCAGCAAGCATTGCAATCCGTCTCGGGTTCAAAACTTGTTGCGGCGCTTGCAGCCAACTTGCCAGTTGGTTGAACGCTTCCCAACCGACCCAAGACTTGAATCCGATACATCGCGCTGCTGCCCCTTCACGATAGCAAACATGCAAGTTTGCCCAATAAGTTACAGGGATGGAAAACAAATAAGTGACAAACACGAGCAATGCCATCGCCCTTTGCGATATTCCGAAAATTTGAGCGAACTTGAAGGCTTCAAGCATTCCGGGCATCGGGTGGCAGCGGTAGCCGCGATTGAACCAGTGAGTTAACGAAATCGCTGTCAACTCGCGCGGGGAAAATCTGCTCGTCCCAAACAAGTCTGCAACGATGTTTCGCGGTTGAGCGTAAACGATCTCGTGGGGCGCTCCGAGTTCTGCTCGCACCCTCGTGATGGCGATACTGAACAGGAAAAACACTGACCAAAAAACTGTCAACATCAACGGTCCCATACCCATGAGTTTCGTGAACAAAACGAGCAACGGTGTTGTGACGAGCAAGCCAAGCCACGCATAGCGAAAACGCAGCGGTTCATTAAGGTCGTTTAGGGTGCGAGGTGCGGGGTGCGAAATTGGTAAGGTAGCGAGCAAAGTCTCCTTGAGCCAATGTCTTGACGCCCAAATTGCCATCACGCCCAAAATGAGCCATGCCCCCGATGCTTGTTGCCCAAAGAACGGAAATCCGGGAATTTGCTCCCAACCGAAAACTGCGCCAAGCACTTGTTCTGCCAGTCTCAGGACGAAGAAGAACCAACAAGAGAAACTCAAGTCAAGGGGCAAAAAGTATGCCAAACCGATAGCGAACGGATACATGGAAATTTGGAACGGATTCATCGCGTCCCATGGTCGCCCTGTGATGTATTGACGCATATCGTGAAGTTTGATGTAGCGGCTAAATTGTGGCACTTGCGGGTAAATTTCGTGCAAGCCATTCATCAAGGCAATAATGCACGGAAGGATGAAACCGTAAACGAACGCCGGACGAAGGTAAAGCCTTCGCCACGCGTCGGGTTGAACCATCGCTGCCGGCAACTGAACGATGGGGTAAACCAACTTCTCGTGTTCCATCCACTGTCTCCTGACAAGGGCAACAAAACAAAGCATCCAAATGCCGAGCACGACAACAAAGATGCCCCAAACTGTCAATGGCACGAGCCACTCACGCAGGATAAGCCACGAGTAAGGCGAACTGTCGCCTTGATAAAAACCTGTCAAGGTCGCTCGGTCACTGACAGCAAGCCACGAAGGGATGTAACTGAGGAAAAGTTCGCGCCAGCGATTGGACGGTGAATCAAACCAGAAAGCGTGGTTCATTTGTCCGAAAAGGTTTTGCAGCATGTCGTGTCCTGAAAGCGTTTCTGAGATGAAGACCATGACATAAATGACGATAAGTTCACCAATTGTCAATGCGTATTTCGGTGCAAGCCACTGCACTAATCCATTAAGCAAGACGAGCACGAGCAAAATGAAAACGGGCGTGATGAAGATGGGTAAGCAACTCCCGTCAAGGCTATACCAGCGAACTTCAACGACCGTAACCCAGAAAGTGTTGACGATGATGGCGAACAATCCGATCAACAGCGACCGCCAAGTTATAGCGCGAGCGGTTATTGCCTTGACCGTCGGCGGCGTTATGTCAGTCCGTTCTTCCACCATTCAATTTCACCATCCCCAATTCCACTTCCCCACGCGATTCAAATGCGTGACGCTTCAAAGCATCAATGGGCGTGTCCATGTGGTTCAGGCAAGGAAGGCAATTTAGGGGCGGGAATATTTACGACGATGCCCGTCAACCGCCATAGACGGACTTTGCCGTCTTCCATCGCTGTTACCAAAGTTTTCCCGTCAGGAGTGAAAGCAACGCCGCGAACATCACCCCAAACATCGGCGCCTGCCTGTCTTCCAGTGTTTATCCGGATCGTGCGCAGCCTACGGGCGATTTTGTGCTCATCGGTGCGGGTGACATCGTAAATCCAAGCAGCGTTATCACCTGCGCCTGCAGCGACGATTTTACCATCCGGGCTGAAAGCGACATCCCAAACCGTTCCTTCAATCCCGCTTCCCCAAGCAACCCAAGTCCCTTTTCGCCAATCAATCACCCTGACACCTTTGCTTGCGTAAGTTCCAATTGCCAACAACTTTCCGTTCGGGGAAAACTCCATGTCATAAGGGTCATAAGCGCTAAATGTCGGGTGCCTGTATTTCGGTTTGCCAGCCTCCACATCCCAAATTACAATTGAGCCATCAGTGCTCCCCGATGCGAGCAAGTTCTTTTCAATCGGATGGAAAGCCAAGGCTGTAACTGCATCGGAATGTCCCCAAAGCGTCTTCAATAACTCACCAGTTGTCAAGTCCCAAATTTTGATGGTTGTGTCCCTGCTGCCAGTGGCGAGGAGTTTGCCGTCAGCGGAAACTGCAATCGCTTGAACCCAACCTGTATGCCAGTCAACGGTATGGTCGGCATCCCATTGCTTGACCAATTGCCCAGTTTTCACCAACCACATTCGGACGCTCATGTCAGCGGATGCGGAAATAAGGTGTTCGCCATCGGGGGTGAATTGAAGCCTGAGGATGTTCCTCGTGTGCCCAGTCAAGGTTCGGATATGTCTCCCTTCAGGCAATTCCCACAACTTGATGGTGAAATCTTTCGCCGCCGTCGCCAGAATTTTGCCGTCCGGTGACAACGCTATCGTCGTAATCGGCAAATCATGGGCGTCAATAGTTTTGACTGGCATCACAACCAAGTCGCCAATGGCTTCGCGGTAGGGTTGGACAAAAGCCCAAAGTAAGACTACGCTAACTATGACAGCAAGAACCAAAATGACAAACCGTTCACGAGGCGTTGTCATACTTCATCGCCCTCCTTGCGTTTTCGCCATATCAAGTTTAGCGTCTCCTTTTCCGGTGGCGACTTCAATGTGGTGGAATGCTTCAAAATTGACAGTCAGATTTTTCCCGAAACTTGGGCTCAAACGCTTGAAGGAGGTGCAAGCAGTGGGGAAGGCAAATTACAAAATCGCTGTTGTCCCGGGCGACGGAATTGGTCCTGAGGTAGTGCGGGAAGGCTTGAAGGTTTTGGAAATTGCCTGCAAGGCGGAAAATGTGGTTTACGAAACTGCGACTTTTGACATCGGTGGCGAACGGTTCTTGCGAACCGGCGAAACTTTGCCGGACAGCATTTTGGAAGAACTCAAGCAATTTGACGCAATTTACTTCGGCGCCATCGGTCACCCTGATGTCCCGCCGGGAGTTTTGGAGCGTGGCATTTTGCTCAAACTCCGCTTTGCCCTTGATTTGTTCGTCAACCTGCGACCGGTCAAACTTTACCCCGGCATTGAATCTCCTCTCAAGGACAAAACCCCTGACGACATTGACTTCGTTGTCATCCGTGAAAACACCGAAGATGTTTATGCCCTTGACGGAACTGCATTTCAGCCGAGCACAGAAAACGAAGTTGCGATTCAACCGGCAATCTACACGCGCAGGGGCACAGAGCGCATCATCCGATACGCTTTTGAACTTGCCATCAAACGGGCGAGGGAAAGGGGAAAACCGGCAAAGGTCACACTTGTTGACAAAGCGAATGTGATGACGGTTGGACATGGTTTGTGGCGGCGCGTCTTTGAGGAAGTGGCAAGAGAGTTTCCTGAGGTTGAAACGGAAGCCCTTTATGTTGACGCTGCGGCGATGGAGTTCGTGCTGCATCCCGAACGCTTTCAAGTTGTAGTCACAACCAACCTTTTCGGCGACATCTTGACAGATTTGGGGGCAGCGATTCAAGGCGGAATCGGAATTGCTCCATCAGGAAACATTCACCCCGGCAAAGTTTCAATGTTTGAGCCCGTTCACGGCTCCGCCCCGGCAATTGCAGGCAAGGGGCTTGCTTGTCCGCTCGCTGCCATCCTTACCGCTGCGTTGATGATGGAACATTTGGGCGAGATGAAGGTCGCTCAAAGAATTGAAAATGCCGTCGCTGAGGCGCTTCAAACTGGCAAAATTCGTTCGCTTGAAGCAGGCAAAATGGGTCTGAGCACACAGGAAGTCGGCGATTTGGTCGCATCGTTCGTTTGACCTGCAATTTACGCAATGCCCTCAACGGCGGAAAGCGTTCATGTGCAAAGCAGGCATGAGTTTTTGTTCGCCAGCAATGGGCTTGACTTCTGTTACGAACCCGACAACCGAAGAGGTCTCCAACCGTTCGCGGCGCAAATGTTCAATCTCAAACTCTTTGACCTTGCGCTGTGCTCTTTGCGTTTGTTCAAGGAAAGCCTTTGCTTCAGCCACGGACGGAGTGCGAGTTGCTTTGGCTTGAGTTCGTTGGGAGAGGGCTTGAACTGCTGCTGAATGGAGGAGCGACGGAGCAACTTTTCGGAACAAGGATGGGTCGCTAAAGACATCAAGCCATTCAATCTTCCCGTTCACTGCTACGATCATCCCGCAAACTTTCGGGTCACGGAACAGTTGGGTTTGGATTGCCTGAATGTATGCTTGGGTTTGTTTTTGAATTTGAGGATCTGTCAAGACCCGACGGTAACTTTGGGAAGGAGACATTGGTGTCGCTGCAGGGAGTCGGTGCTGGACTCGTTCGTTTAAATGCCAGACGAGTTGTTGACTCTTCTCAACTTGAGCGCTTTTGCGAACTTCTGCCGCAACTACGCCCATTGCCGGCGCAAATTTCTCCCCAAGTTCCTGTGGGGTCCACCGTCCCGGCTCAACACAGTAAACTCGCACCTTTGCAACCTTTTTGGGAGGAACGACAAAATCGTGTTCAACGATTCGGTCTTGTTTGCCGCCGAGAATAACTTCGCCGCCGATCAAGAGAAGGGGCTTGACGGATTTGTTCTCCACGAGGACTTCGGGGACCGTAGCATTTGGTAACTCTCGGATTGAAACCAAGTTCCTTTGGTGCGCTTCCTTAAGGGTGAGAAAATCCGTTTTTGGAGGCGGAGTGAGAATTCGCACAGGGAAGACAACCAAATTTTGGTGAACAATTGGCTGACCGACTTCCCAGCGAGCCTTAGGTTGCGCGAAGCAGACGCGAACTGCCCATTGCCCGAAAACTAAAGCAAGCAGCAATAGCACCAAAGCGACACGACGGATCATATTGCCTCGCCTCCCAGCATATGATTGGCGCACAAGCGCGCCAACCTTTTGACGAAAACGCCGCCCCATTTGTTCCCTTTACAGACTAAGGGGCAAAAGCCTGCCCTTCCTAAGAGGCGATTCTTTCATGGCAACACCTTGATCCGGATGTTCCTGAACCAAAGAGGTGTGCCGTGATGTTGAAGGGCTAACGGACCTTCGGGCGCGACACCGGGCAACTCTGCGTCCTCAATGACCCATTCACCGTTGAGCCAAACGCTCACTTTGTTGCCGACCATTCGGATCTCCATGTAGTTCCATTCGCCCGTTGGGGCATCCATTCGCTTTTTCGGCGAGATGTTGTAACCCCAAATTTGTCCTGAACCCATTTGGTGCTCCCAAATATTGACTTGCGCTCGTCCTGCAGCGTCGCCGCGCAAGTAAATTCCGCTGTCGCCTCCTTTTTCAATCCGCCATTCCAGCCGCAAAACGAAATTGCGAAAACTTTCTCGGGTCCAAAGGTGATTTCCTTTACCGGTGTAGTGCAAAACGCCGTCCGGCTGAATTAGCCACTCGCTAGCGCCTTCCGTCTTCCACGCTGACAAATCTTTGCCGTTGAAGAGCCATTTGAACCCTATCTCTTTGACGCGAGGGTTTCGGAACTCAACATAATCGCCGTGATTTTGCAAACCGATGTAGCCGCGTTTCGGTCGTTTGGCTGTCTCAGGATTTGCGCTTAAATCAACATCGTGGACCAAGACCCCGTTGAAATAAACCTGAACTCTGTCACCAATTGCACGGATTTCGTAACTGTTCCATTCGCCCGACTTGACGGGATTTGCTTTTGGTGCCACAAGCCCGTAAATTGCGCCGCAGTTCGTTGGTCCAATTTGACCGCCGTCGTCAAGAATTTGGATTTCAAAGCCGTTGACCCAAGGGTCAGCGACGGGCAGCGCTCGGAAAAAGACACCGCTGTTGCCTCCTTTTTTGATGCGCCACTCAACGCGGAAGATGAAATCGTCAAACTCCCATTTGGTCTTCAACCAACCCCCGCCTTTGCCAGTGCAGACAATCAAACCGTCCTTGACCTGCCAAGCATCTTTGTCACCAATGATGTCCCAGCCGTCAAAGTTTTTGCCGTTGAAAAGCGGCATGAACCCTTCCCGTTCCTCTTCGGGGGAAAGGGTTTGAGCAGCAATAGGCAAACTCAAAAGCACCAAACTTACAATCGTCAGCCAACGCATCTCTTCCGACCTCCTTTCACTAAACTTGCGTTCGTGACCAACTTAAATTCGCGACATGACGCACGCATTGCAAATGAAGCCACAGGGAGGGCGAACCGCCGGTGAGCCATGTTTGGGTTCGGCGGGAGCCTCACCCTCCCATGAAATGCTACTGATTCACGGCATCGTCGGGACTTAACTTAGTTAGTGCCTCTACCCGTAAATTGCCGACGCAACCGAGTTGGCAATTGATTTGCGCAAAGTCGCGATATTGCGTTTGTCGTCGGGGTGAACTCGGTTCGTGAGCAAGACGAGGAAAACTTTCGCGAAAGGGTCAATTGCGACCGAAGTCCCCGTGTAGCCTGTGTGACCGAAAACGCCGACCGGAAACTTTTCGCCCTTCATTTGTGGCGAGTACGGCGATTGAATGTCAAAGCCAAGTCCTCTCTGGACACCTTCAACGGGACAGTGGTTCGTTCTCATCGCCCTAACAACTTCAGGTTCAAAAACCCTAACTCCGTCAAGTTCGCCTTCGCGGAGCAGCATTTGGCAAAAGCGAGCCAAATCGGAAGCAGTTGAGAACAAGCCAGCATGTCCGGCAATTCCGCCAAGGGCATAAGCGTTTGGGTCATGAACGATGCCTTGACTCATCTGTCCATCTCGCCACTCCGTTGCAGCGCACCGGTTGTGCCAACTCTTCGGTGGGTTGAAGCGAGTCCACCGCATTTGCAGAGGAGTGTAAATGTGTCGGCGACAAAACTCGTTCAAGTCATGTCCGCTGACTCGCTTGACAATTTCCCCAAGCAGTATGAAGCCCAAATCACTGTAGATGAAAACCTTTCCGGGTGGTGCTTTCAGGCGGGTCCGGCAAATATCAGCAATTATCGCCTCAGGTTGACCTTTCAAGCCCATTTGCAGGTAATTTTTGAAGGCTGGTAAGCCCGAAGTGTGTGTCAAAAGGTGAAGCAAGGTCACCTTGCTCTTATGTCCTCCGGAAAATTCAGGTAGGTATCGCTTGACAGGTGCGTGAATGTCCAATTTGCCTTGCTGCCAGAGCAAACAAATTGCGGGTGCAGTTGCTGCAACTTTGGTAACTGAGGCGAGGTCAAAAATCGTGTCAATTCGCATCGGTTGAGGCGAGGGGACTTCACGGCGATTCCCAAATGATGCAAGGTAGAGGACCTTCTCGTCTGTGCCGATGCAAATGACGGCGCCGGGGGTTTGCCCATCCGCGATCGCGGTTTGAACGATTTTCTCAAGTTCCCTTCGTAACCCCTTCGTCCACCAACGCATCCAATTTTGCCCCCTCAATTTACCCGAATCAAAAGCGCTCAATGCTTTGAACTACTTCCGAGCGACGATTATAGTTTTCTGAACAGGGGCTTCAGGGGAGTGGACGATGCAGTTGTCAGTGACTATGCTCTCACGAAGCATAGTTTTAGGGCTCACGGTCACATTTGACCACAGAATTGAACCTTCAACGGTCGCTCCACTGCCGATAAAGCAACCTTCACCGATAACTGCTCCGCCACCAACGAAGGCGTTGTCTTCCACGACGGTATTGGCGCCAATGGCACACGGCGGTTCCAATCGTGCGCTTTCCGCAATTTGCGTTGTTGGGTGGACTAAAACGCCGGGGCGAATTTCCGTCAGCGAGCAATCGTGAATCGGTGCTCTCCTCTCAAGCGCTGATTTGTTGGCGTCCCAGTAATTGCCAATGTGACCGATATCGTTCCAGTAGCCTTCACTTGCGAAGCCGTAAATTGGCGCACCCTCAGCGACAAGTTCAGGGAAAAGTTGCTTGCCGAAGTCGTAAACGCTGCCATACGGGATCCTGTCAAGGACTTCAGGTTCAAGTAAGTAAACGCCTGAATTGACAAGTGCCCGTCCGCCGCTCCAATCTTTCGGCTTTTCAACGAAGCCTACAATCCGACCATCACTGTCAAGTTGGGCGACGCCGAACTCCCTCGGGTCATCAACCCAAGCCAGCGAAATGGTAACGAGGGCGTTTCGCTCTTTGTGAAAGCGAATCATTTCCTGCAAGTCCAAGTCAATCAATTCGTCGCAGCCGATGACCAAAATTGTGTCGTTAGGCTCTTTGAGGAAGTCAGCCATAAGGCGAACCGCACCGGCAGTCCCGTGTGGTTTGTCTTCCCTTAGGTAAGTGATGGAGACACCCAAGCGAGAACCGTCACCGAAGTAACCCTCAATAGCGTCGCCCTTGTAGTGAAGGTTAACGGCAAGTTCTGTAATGCCTGCCTTCTTGAGCCAGCGAACGATGTTTTCCATGATTGGAACGGTTAGAACCGGGACAAGTGCCTTTGGGCGGGCATAAGTTAGTGGACGCAAACGAGTCCCCTCTCCTGCTGCCATAATCATCCCACGCATTTCCCTACCTCCTATCTCAGTTTGTGAATGTCACCGAAATCGTTAATCCTCGCGAATCCTTGCGTAGTTGATGACATCCCGAACGCCGGGCATCCGCTTGATCCTTTCAATGAGCCGGTTAACTCTCGCTTCAACGCTCTCCCCAGAGACATCGCCTTTGGCGCGACGAATCCAACCGTAGATTGAGATGTTTCCGCCAACGCTCACAACTTCCATCCTTGAAATGTCAAGCCCCGCTCGGTTGAATTCACGCCTAACTTGCATTGCCAATTGCTTCTCAGCGGCGATATCGCGAGGCATAACGGTTCACCTCCACAATGCCATTGCTATTACCGCTAACCCTTTCGGTTGCTTTGAACCAAAAGTTTGTTCAACAACTTTCACTTTCGCTTGCCATTCAGCCTGATTTTTGGGCGTTGTCATAACTGTCGCTCTCATTGCATACTCGCCAACGCGGGTGCACCTGAACTTGACAGTTATTGGTTGAGGGTCGGCAGAGACAGGTAAGACGAATTCGTAAAATTGCCCCTGTTGCTTAACTTGGCTCGGAAGGGGGCTCATCCCGATTAGTTGGAAATCGGAAAGCAATCGCCTGTCCAATCTCAACCTGACAGGTTTGTTCGCAGTCGCTTTCACCAGCATCCGGACCTCCAGTGAATCTCCAACCAAAACTTGAGAAGGTGCAGTTGCTGCCACTAAAATTCTCGGCGGAACTGGTCTTGACAGAAATGCTACTAACAACACGCTGAGCGTGAACAAAAACGAAGCAGCCATCTGCCAACGGGCTGAAGGTGAGAGGACTGGATGGATTCGCCTTGCAATTAACTTGGGGGTAAAATGTGGGCAATTTAAGTCTGTTGATGCGTAAACTATAGGATGCCCTTTCGCTTTCGGGCACGGTTTTCCGTTGCCCGGAAAAGCCCGGCAAAAACCGCACTGGGTCAATTTTTCGCCACAAAAAACGCACCGAGGGAAATCCGGATGGGTCTCATCCATCCATTCTCCACAGCGCGGACAAATCACCGTCCGCACATTTATCCCTCCTTCTTTTCGCTT
>Ga0105160_1001233_pt1 | contig 10631 bp, 7 predicted proteins | sample GXS110809BmetaG_FD_89591 | JGI IMG/M metagenome (GOLD analysis project Ga0105160, IMG submission 89591) | Hot spring microbial communities from Gongxiaoshe hot spring, China to study Microbial Dark Matter (Phase II) - GXS 110809B | ecosystem: Environmental > Aquatic > Thermal springs > Hot... | reverse complement strand
GTGTTGACACCGATGCCGATGCTTAATGGTGAACCGGTAACTCGTTCCCATTCCCAGTTCACTGCGCTCAACTCTTCAAGCATCTGTATGGCGCAAAGAACTGCCCTTTGTGCGTGGTCTGTTTGGTCGGCTGCGACGCCGAACAGAACCATTATTCCGTCGCCCAAAAACTTGTCAACGACTCCGTCGTAAAGGCGAACGATCTCGGTCATGCGGTTGAAATATGTCTCAAGGAGCGTGACGACTTCGTATGGCGGTAAACTTGCTGCGATTGGGGTGAAGTTCCGGATGTCGGAAAAAAGCACGGTTATTTCCCTTCTCTCCCCAGTTCGGAATCTTTCTGGCGAGAAGGCGAGGGTCTCTACAATGGGCTGAGCCACATAAACCCTAATCCGCTGCAAGGCAGACCATTGAATCTCCACCAACAAACCAGTTGCGGAAATGAAAGCCATCGCCAGTGAAGCGAAAAGGAACAGGGGCGGTAAAATCAAGCCTTGTCGCAACAAAAGCAAAGTGAAAGCGTAAGCGGTGATAACCAGACCTATGGCGGCTATGAGGCTGCGTTGGAACGGCAGTAACAGAACCGACAGACAAATCAAAACACTGAACACAGAGGCAATCAACAATTGCAACCAAGGCGGTGCATAGCGGACAGTTTCTCCTGTCAAGAGGGAGTTGATTGCCGCTGCGTGGATTTCAATGCCGTATGCTAATGGGTCGGTTGAGGTAGGTAAACGGTCCAACAAGCCCGAAGCAGCCATTCCGACTAAAACGAGTTTGCCCTGAACCGTCTTGGGGTCAAAATCGCCTTCAAGAACTTTTGCGAAGGAAACGGAAGGGAACTCAATTCGTTCAGGCGAAAAGGGAGGTAACACGGGGATGTCCCAATCACTACCGAGGCGAATGGTTCGGTTCCGCCAGCGAATTTGGCTGGGACTCATTTGGGGCATTCCCGACCAAGCAATTGCCGCAGCGAGGCTGAGGGAAGGGAAAGCACCACTTTTGTCACCAGCCAGTTCAATAGCCAAAGGCAAAGTCCTGCAAACGCCATCTTGGTCTGGGAAGGGGTAAACGAAGCCCAAGCCCGAACATGCTGAAAGCAAAGGTTCAGGTGGTAAAGCGATACCAGTCGCCTTCAGCGGGAGGGGGAAATTGATGGGCAACTTGAAACGCTCTGCTAAATCCGTCTTCTCTGACGCTAAATTGACTCCCAAAACGACCTTGCCGAATTTTCGCATTGCATCGGCGAGCACCTTATCGGAAGGGGTTGGCTCAACGAACAGGGTATCAAAAGCGACGACTTTAGCACCTGCTTCCTTAAGTCTGTCAAGCAAACGGGCGTAAACGGTTCGGTCAAAAGGGAATCGCCCCAATTTCCGCAAACTTTCATCGTCAATGACGACGAGCAACAAATCTGGATGATTGGAAGGGCGAAACCGTCTCAAAAAACCATCGGTAACCCTTGCATTCAGCCAGTAAATCGGCGTGAAGTTAACCCCGATGAAACTCAACAACGCTGACAAAACGCCAAGGAGAACGAACCTTTTGCTATCTTTCATCCTTTGCATCATCGCCACCATTTTCAGTTTAGCAACGGTGGGGTTTTCTGGCATAATAAACTCAGCAGGCACAAAGGAGGTGCCTTAAGATGAGATTGGGTTCTCTGGCGCTTTTGCTTGGATTAGTCGCTTTGACGCTTTTGATTTTCGGTTCCATAGAAACCTTGCGAATTGCCCCACTCATAGCGAAGGTGGTTGAAGTTAAAGGCGATGCGGTTGCAGTGTTGCCACCCAAAGCGGGACGAAAACAACCCGTAGAGCGTCCCCTTAAAGTTGGCTCCTTAGTTCTTGCTGGAACCACCGTGAAAACTGGCAAGGACAGTTTCGTTGTCCTGCACTGGGTTGACGAGTTGGAGATGCGGATAGGTCCAGAAACTCAGATGAAAGTCACACGCTCATCTTACAACAAAGCGACGAAGGCTATTGACGCTTTGTTCATGTTGAATTTGGGCAAAGTGTTTGTGAACTTGAAGCGCAAACTGACTCCCCGTTCTCGCCTTGAACTTGAGACTCCCGCTATTACCGCTGCCGTGAGAGGGACAGCATACGAGGTTGAGGTTAAACCCGATGGAGAGACGATTTTGCAAGTTGAACGAGGAACTGTATCGGTCAAAACTGCAAGAGGGCAGGAATTGCAATTGACGGCGGGACAAGCCATTGTGGCGAAGCCTAACGGTGATGTTACTTTCGTCAAGTGAATCGTGAGGTGTTGAGAACTTGAGCGTTGGTTAATGTTTGCCCTTCAAGTCAATGTCAGCGGATTCCAAAGCGTCTTTCCCCTCTTGCCCATCTTGTGTAGGGGCAACTGCACTCCACCAGAGGAGCAGTAGCGCACCAATTGTCAAAGCAGTGTCTGCAATGTTGAAAATCGGCCACACTCGCAAATCAATAAAGTCGGTAACTGCTCCAAATCTCAGTCGGTCAATCAAATTCCCAATCGCACCACCAAGCATCATCCCCGTTGCAACGGCAACTCGTCTTTTGTCAAAACCTTGTCGCCCCAGCCACAAAAGAATTGCGCTAACGGACAAGGCGATGACAATAAGCAACATTGTCGCGTTCGGGAACAAACCGAAGGCTGCACCGGGGTTTTGGGTGTGAGTGAAGTGGAGTGCATTGGGTAGAATTGGAACACTTGCACCCAATGGTAGCCAAGTCCGAATGAGCGATTTGCTTGCTTGGTCCACGAAAAGTGTAATCAACGCTGCCGCAAAAAACCATTGCCGATGACGGCGCAAATACAGCACCTCCATATCGGTTGCAAATTAAGAGCCATTGACAGATTTTGACTCGCTTTCTTCGTTTGCGTGAGTGTTCTTGGGATTAACCTGAGCCACAAGCCGTTCCCTTCGTTCTGCTATCAGGGACAGAGCGATGGTAATTGCCAACACAATTGCCACAAACCCCAAAGCGACCCATGTTGGGATTTTGTAGAATTCGCTCAGTAGCATTTTCACGCCAATGAAAACCAAGATGACTGCCAATCCTTCGTCCAAGTATCGGAACAGCCTAATCATGCCTTCAAGCAAAAAGTAAAGTGCTCTCAGACCCAATATGGCGCAAATGTTGGAGGTAAACACGATGAATGGGTCGCGAGTTATGGCGAAGATAGCAGGGATGGAGTCAACGGCGAAAACGATATCGGTGCTCTCTACGACGAGCAAAACGAGCGTCAAAGGTGTTGCAAGTAACTTGCCGTTTGAACGGACGAAAAATTTTTGCCCATGATAACTTGATGTAAACGGCAAGAACCTGCGAGCCAATTGAAGGACAGGGTTTCGCTCGGGGTCAATTTCCTCTTCCTTACGCGTCAACAACTTGATGCCCGAAACGATGACAATGATGCCAAAGATGTAGATGACCCAGTGGAACTTTTTGAGCAAGGCAGTTCCTGCAAGGATGAAGGTAAGTCTAAAGACAATTGCCCCCAAGACGCCCCAAAAGAGGACTCTGTGGCGATACTCTGGGGGAACAGCGAAGTAGTTGAAAATGACAGCAAAGACAAAAATGTTGTCGGCTGACAGTGCTTTTTCCACCAAGTAACCAGTGAAAAACTCAAGCGCCTTTTGATGACCGAGCCAAACCCATACCACTCCGTTGAAAATGAGAGCAACAGCGATCCAAACGATACTCCAAATTGCCGCTTCCTTGAAGGAAGGGACATGGGCTTTCCTGTGAAAAACTCCCAAGTCCACTCCCAACATGATAAAAACAGCCGCCAAAAAAACAAACCATGCCCATATCGGTTCCGACATCGTTTGCTTTTCGCCCTCCTTGCTATCGTCAAGAAGACTTCTTTGCTTCCTCGCAGTGCACTTTCAATTTTGACGCATTGATGCTACAATAACCTCGGCGAAAGCAAAGGAGGTGTTTAAAGATGAGACGGGCGTGGTGCTTGACAATTGTTTTTGTTGCCGCTTTCGCGACGCTTGGTATGGCACAAGTGAGCATCGTCAGTCCCCGCGAAGGCGAAACCGTTCGTTCCCGCTGGCTGATTATCAAAGTTGAGAAGCCAACTCAGGAAGGACATGTGATGATTTGGTTTGACGGGAAATTCGTCACCGCCATAACCCATCCCTTTGAGTTCCGCATAGACTTGGCCGAGCAAAAAATTTTCTCCGGAACACACACATTGAGAGTAGCAGGTTTTAACAGGTTGGGGCAAAAGGAAGGCGAAGCGCAAGTTCAATTTCAAGTGAACTTGGCTGGCGAAGCGGAAAGTGTCCAATTGGTCTTTAAACCGAGAACAGGAGAACTCACCTTTTACACACTTCAAGCAACTTCTGAGGCAACCGTTGACATCCCTGCGAAAGCCATCCGCCAGAAAGTTCCTCAGTTGAGCACGAAATTAATTCTCCGTTGGTTCCAAACCGTCCGCGACATTACTTCTGACCGTCAATATCGGATGATGCGAGTTGTTGAAGATGGGGTTTTGGAGCGAGAAGTTCCAATCACTATGGGTGGAGGGTTGGCGATGGGAGGACCTATGGGCGGTATGGGAGCAATGGGGATGCTTGGCGGTGAAATGGGTGAGATGGGCTTCGGAATGCCTGGACCGATGGGAATGATGGGAGCGCCAGGTGCACCTACCATGCCAGGTGCGCCCTCACTAACAACTGCACTCACAAGAATCCGCCTTCGTCCAACCGACAACCAGAAAGTCAGTTTGTTCGTGCTTTTCCCGAACGGCAATATCGTCACAGGTGAGGAAATGCCGAATGTCGTCAAATTCACCACGGGTTCGTTGGACATAAGTGTGCCTGAAAGGGAACTGAAGATTGGCGAACGATGGGTGGGGTTCATTACTTTGCCGCGAAATTTGGAGAACTTGACAATCATTGGTGCAGCGATGACGGGAATGGGAATGGGCGGAATGCCCATGATGGGTGGCGCTCCAGGGGAAGAATACTCTGAAGCACCTGGAATGCCGGGGATGATGGGCAGACCAATGGGTGGACCAATGATGCCTGGAGGTCCGATGATGGGGATGCCAGGGCGACCTGGGATGCCCGGTGCTCCCATGATGCCAGGGATGCCAATGCAACCTGGAGCACCAACAGTGCCCGGAATGCCAGGAGCAAGTCAAGAACCAGAAGCGTTCCTTGCCGACGCCCCAGTTGTCACGATCCCCGCTGCCCACAGATTTGACGGTTTTGAATTTTGGAATGACCGACTTTGTGCGCGAATTGTTAGCGAGTTCAAAGCAAAGGTTGAATTTGACTTAGCACCGACGACCGGGATGGGACAAATGGGACCCGGTGGCATGTATGGTGCACCAGGGATGCCTGGGATGATGGGCGGACAGATGATGCCTGGTGGACCAATGATGCCTGGAGGTCCAATGATGCCCGGCGCCCCAGGGATGGGCGGGATGCCCGGGAACGCACCTGTAGGTCCAGGTGGACAACCCATGCAAGTCCAACCCAAACTCACAGGTGATGCAGAAGGTTCACGAACTTTGCTCTTTGACATTGAGAACGGTCAGGTAGTTTATGTCAAGGTGACAATGAAAGCGACTTTTGACACTGACCTTTTGACCGTTTTCCCGTTTGTTCAAGCCCAATTTACCCAAGCACAACAACTTGCTGGAGTTCCCGGAGCACCTGGTGGACCGACCATGCCCGGTGGTGCAATGGGTGGAGTGCCAGGTGGTATGTGGGGCGGCTTCGGGATGCCAGGTGGAGTAGGTTTTGGTCCGGGTGGAACATGGGGCGGACCAATGGGCGGCTTCGGGATGCCAGGTGGCATAGGTTTCGGCCCAGGCGGAGTGTGGGGTGGGCAACCAATGGGTGGCTTTGGAATGCTTGGCGGGGTAGGTTTCGGTCCGGGTGGTATGTGGGGCGGACCAATGGGCGGCTTCGGGATGCCTGGCGGTGAAGGGGGATTTTATGGAGGCATGCCTTATGGCGGTCTTTATGGAGGCATCGGCGGAGGAGCACCAACAACTCCTACTATCTTCGGGAGATTTGGCACAGGAACTTTTGGTCCTACTACACCTGGAGGGTTTGGAATGCCAGGAGCACCTGGTATGCCTGGAATGCCTCAACAACCCACTTTCCGCAACCATCCAGCAAAATTGGTCTACTCGCTCAACTTGGAGAACTCCCTCACCCACTCTGGGAGATTGGACCAGCAGTTGAAAATCTTGGGTGAAGCACGATAGTTCAGGTTCACCTCCTAAGGTAAATCGGTAAACTTAGGCATTCAAGGATGCAGTGGGGACGGCTTATAGCCGTCCCTTAACTTTTTCTCACCTACCTGCCGCGCATTGTTGGTTGCCTTCCCACTGGAACGAAATTGCATATGTAGTGCGTCTAAAAATCAGGAAATCTTGAGGCGAGGACAGGTGACAAATCTTGAGGATTCCTGTCACCGTCCGATTGGTCATCTTGACAATTTTGGCAATTGCTGCTTTGTGGTGGCGCAGCCAACTGTTGACGGTTCAACGGACTGTCATCGCGAATTTGCCTGCAGGCACAGACAGGCTTGCAGTAACTGATTTGGACGACGATGGTGAATCCGAAGTTGTGGCTTATTGCACGCCTACACCATTGAAAACGAACCCAGCAACTTTCTATCTTCACCACCTTAGCGAAGCAGGCACATGGTTTGTCCGCTTTCCTCTGATGACAAACCCTAAGGTGGAAAAATTGCCCTACTCTTTCCGCCTGCCGCTCCCTGCGTTTTTGCCCCCGCTGCGGAGATTGCTTGTTGAAAAAGTAACCAACTCCTCTAAGCCCAACGAATTGGGATGGTTGAAGGTTCGTAACGGAAAGTTCGTTTTTGAACCCCTGTTTCCTTGCCTCAATCGCATCCACTGCTATTTAGTGGTCGCTGGCAACCTCGTCAACATTTCTGTCAATCTTGAACCGAGATTTCACGATATCCCAGCAAAGCACCTTAGTTTTCGCATCACGCCAGATGGCGATTGGCAACCTGTCAATTTCATTGGTTGGAAGAGCGGAAGGGTTTACTGGTATGGAATGGAATACTTTGGCGACTTTGATGGAGACGGGATTGTAGACCTATTGAAGTTCTCCTCATCGTGGGGCAAGATGCCTCGGTTTGAGGTTTACTGGGGCGATGGCAAAAGGACTACAACTTTGCTGGAAAGTCACACTCATTCATCGGAGATTGTCGTTGATGACTTGGATGAAGATGGCAAGTGGGAAGTTGTCCTACTTGGCAAAATTTGGAAACTTTCGCCGGAACAAAAGGGTTTCGTAACAAGTGGGGATTTGCCCTTAAAGAGACCCACTTTACCCACTCAACGGAGTAACTTGCCTAAACCTTCACAAAGCAGCAAAACTGCTCCAACACCGTCGTCTTTGCCTCTCATCCTTCCTTCACCCTTGCCACCAGCGGTTTTAGACAAAATTGCTCCTGTAGACCTTGATGGGGATGGTCACAAGGAGTTAATGGTGTTCTGGCGAGAACCGATCCTCACTGACATCCCACCTTTTCCGATTCCTCGCGTGATAGCCGTTCAAGTGCTTTGGTGGGATGGGCAAAACTGGAAGGTAAGCGAATTCAAGCCACCAGAAACACGAATTTCCTCTCAACCGTCAGCGGTCTTTGAAATCAATGGACAGCGATATGTCATCGCAAATGAGACTTACCGTCGCATCCGTCTTCGCTTCCCCATCGTTTCGTTGAGACCATTGCGTTTGCAGTTTTGGGAGACAAAGACGATAACCCATGTCGCCATCTTTCGCTTACCCGAAGGCAAAAAAGCCTTTGACCTAAGGCTTTGGAGAAAAATTGCTGAACTTCCTCTCACACCGAGTTTAGTTGGTGATTGGGACGGAGATGGAAAAGTGGAAATGCTGATGCGGAGGAAATTTTGGGATAACAGCGGTTTTTACTTCAACGAACCGAAGCCGATCAGCGAAACTCTTTACCTTGCTCGTTTTGATGGCAAAAAAGTCAAGTTAGCGAAGTTGCCTCCCCCGAAACTTTTAGGCGCGAGTTCTCGTGTTTCAAGCATTGCCATTGTCAAGGGACGGAAAGACGCTGCAATTTTTGCGCTGTGGGACAGGTCTTACGAAAGCGTGTTGGAGAGGGTTAAGTGGCGGTAGCCCTAATCGCTTACAATCACCTTCCCAAGCCCAGTTGCCTCAACAATCTCTCTCGCCTTTCGCTTCTCCTTCTCCGTTAACCTCCTACTCAGGTTCGGTTCGTCCCATGCTTTCCAATCGGGCACATAGTTGAGCATCAGGTGAAAGGTTACATTGGGCAAATTTTGTGCAACCCAGAAGACCACAGGCTTCAAGCAGCAATCAATATGTTCGGGTATGACGAGGTGTCGGACAACTAAACTGGCAATTTCGTTTGCTTTGACCAAGTTGCGCTGAACTATGCTGACATAATCCTTTGCTCTGCCAATGCGCTGCGCACATTCTTCGTTGCCGAACTTGAAATCGGCGATGAACAAATCAACGATGCCGTCAAGCAACTTCATCGCTTCATCGGAAACAAACAAGTTCGTGTTCCAAACCAAAGGAAGGTTCGCTTCAAGCACTTTCAACCCCTCAAGGATTGCCAGCAAGTTAACCGTCGGCTCGCCGCCGACGAAATGGACATTGACAGCACCTTGACTCTTTCTGAGTTCAACGAGTTGGGTAAAACGAGATGGCACGAATCTCACTCCGATCTGCGTTTGAGCAACCCCTTCCCACGCTTGACAAAACTTGCAACTCATGTTGCAGCCTGAAACGAAAATTTCATGGGTTGGGATAGCAAATGGTTCTTCGCTGACTAACAGCCCTTCCCGAAATATCCACGCATCTTTTGTCAAGCCACATTTCCCTGCTTCCCCGCTTAGCCTGTCAACTTGGCAACGCAGCGGGCAAAGCGTGCAGGCTCTGTAAATGCGGTGAACCAGTTCCAACTTCAGGTCAAGCAGCGAACTTTGCCCTTCTTGAGGGAGAATCTGCGCCTTTCGTGCTTTACCAGCGTGAAGCGATTTGACAAGTTTGTCGTGAAGTTCCCACAATTTCTCGGTGGGAAGTGACGAGAAGTCCCCAGCAGCGGTCAAAATCTTGCTTTGCTGCCAAAAAGGCAACCGCTTTTTGCGAACAACGGCGAGATAGTGAGCAAGAGACACTCTTCTCCCTCCAACTCACAGGCGCAAAATTCAAGTTCTGACTGGAGCGATGAAAACCAACAAAGCAGCATCGCTTATATCTTGCCACCGTCGCAAAACAAAGCGACAATGAAGCATTAAGCCAAGTTGCTGACACTTTCCGAACCCATCGTTACAAGTGGCAAAATTTCGCCGAAAGGAGCGATGGCAGACTATGGACGAGCGTTTGAAAATTCGTTTGGACTTGTGGCAGTTGGAAGTCTTTTGCGCTGTAGTGGAATTGAGAAGTTTCTCGCGCGCTGCGGAAGCGCTGTTCGTTAGCCAGCCGACGGTGACATCACACATCGTGGCTTTGGAAAAACGATTGGGTGTGAAATTGCTTGATAGAACGACCAGAAAGGTCAAACCGACTCCCGCAGGTGAACTCCTTTACAAACACGCAAAAGCGTTGTTGATGGAGCATGAAGCCATGTTGCAGGAACTTTCACAATTTCAAGGTGGCTTGATGGGTCGGTTGGTTCTCGGCGCGAGCACGATTCCAGCCCATTACTTGCTGCCACCACTTATGGCTAAATTCTGCCGCCAGTTCCCACAAGCCCGTCTAATCATGCGTGTCAGCGACAGTGGTCAAGTTTTGGAAAATGTGATTAATGGTGAGTTGGAGATGGGCGTAATCGGAATGAGACAGGATGTGCCCAATTTGAAGTTCATACCCTTGTGGGGTGACGAAATTGTGCTCATCGTTCACCCAGAACACGAATGGGCAAAGCGAAGTTTCGTGCCGATTAAAGAACTGGCAACTCAACCCTTTGTCTTCCGAGAAGAAGGTTCGGGAACTCGCAGAATTTTTGAGCAATTTCTCTTTCAAAACGGGTTTTCACCCCGCCAATTGACAGTCGTTGCGGAAGTCGGGAGCACGGAAGCAGTCAAGCAATTTGTTGCCTCTGGCGGCGGTGTTGGGTTCGTTTCGGTTCGGGCTGTAATGGACGAAGAGCGAGAGCGGTTAAAAGTTGTCAGATTGCGAGAAGGGCGAATCACGCGCCAATTCTTCGGCATCGTCCCCACAGACAGAACAAACTCGCCTTTGTGCAACTTGTTTGTTCGTTTCTTGAAAGAGCAAGTGATTTAGTGACTCAAATGCCTGCACTTTTTTCGCCACTCCGCCGTTGCTTCGTGGCTTACTACAAACCGATTACGAATTGGTTCGCTTTTTTCGCTTGATTTCCAAAAGCCGTGATGTCGTTTGAGTCACTTGTCCGCTTGACGGGGTTTGTTTTGCAGGGGTTGGTTTCGTTGAAGGTTCGCTCGGCTCACTTTGCTTTGCAGGGTTGATAGTCGTTGCAATAGTTGTCCTTTGGCGAACGCGCTGCTTGACAGAAAGCAATCGGCTTCCAGTTTCCGCTGCTGGGACAGGGCGACGAACTGTCAATCGCTGCCAAATTTCTGCCAACCGCTTTGCCAACGCAGTCACAACTTCAGGGACACCG
>Ga0105160_1001232_pt1 | contig 10638 bp, 10 predicted proteins | sample GXS110809BmetaG_FD_89591 | JGI IMG/M metagenome (GOLD analysis project Ga0105160, IMG submission 89591) | Hot spring microbial communities from Gongxiaoshe hot spring, China to study Microbial Dark Matter (Phase II) - GXS 110809B | ecosystem: Environmental > Aquatic > Thermal springs > Hot... | reverse complement strand
TCCTTCACTCATAGCCCTAAAGGGATGGATTTTGTCCTGAGAGGAGGTTGCGGAGGGGCAGAAATAAGGCATGAACGAGGGGAAATTGTTGTGAGGCTTAAACCCCCACCAAATCCGCAAGCGCCTTTGGTAGTTTTAAGGTGGAATGGAAGCGTTAGCTTGGTCAATGTTCAGGACATGGATAGCCTTATGTTGTGGTATTGAACATTGGCAAAAAGGAGGGAGCGAAGATGGGCGGGAAATTGCGATTTTTAACCCCGTTGCTTGCGATTTTTGGATGGATTTTCGTTATTTCGCTATCTCTCGGTAAGGTAATCGCCAAAACCGAACCACCCCCAAAAGTTGTGATCATCAGGTGGCCTGCTTGTGAAGACCTAAGCAATTGTGGTGATTGCGAGTTAATGTTGAAACCAGTTTACCTTCTGCCAGTTTGTGAACAAAAGAACTGTCAGTTGATGAATGCAATACCTCCTGTAAACCAACTTCCTTCCAGTATGGGGTTACAAGGTTTTTGCAAAGGCAAAGGGCAATTGGCACTGCATCGTCGTAAAACCTGGTCTGATTGCAATCAGGATGGAAATCCTGACTGTGAATGTTGGACTTGGTATTGGCGTGACAAAAATGACCCCAGCAGGTGGTATATCGGTATTTCCTGCGATGAGGAAGAAGTCCCTCAATAAGGTAGGTGGTTGCTTGTGCTCCAGCACAATTGGTTGAAAGTGACTGTGCTCATACTGCTTCCAATAAACGCTTGGTTAGGGGTCTTCTATTATCTGCATTGGCAAAGGCAAAAAGCCTTCCGTGAATCTTTAAAACAGGCCGAAATTGAAAGGGGTAAAGTTGTCCTCTACTTGAGGGAGAAGAGAGGAAAAGTATTCAGAGAAGGGCAAAGAATGCCCTACCCATTCCCTTTTCCAACCCGCATCATTGGGATACAGCCACCACTCGGAAGAGGATATCCCATCCTTTTCCTCAACATCTCGTGGATCGCTTCATACGAAGTTTGGGAACCTGCCTTAAAAGAGGCTCTTGAGATACCCAACCTATGGATTGTTCTGCTTTACCGAAAACCCAGATTTGCAGGTTGGGAGCACATCATCAAAATGCTAAAACAAGTTCACTCTCACCGCGTTTCAGTATTGATCGGTGGCGAAGAGGAAATGATGAAGGCTTTTGACTCAAACCCAAGCAGAATTTTACTCATTCTGTGCGACGGACAGGGAATAATTCGTTTCGTGGAGTATTATCCTGACTTGAGATTGTCCGCTCATTGGGAGGAAGAAGTTACTGATTGGAGACCTAAGTTACATCAAGCCGTTAAGAAGGTGTTAGACAAGTTCTTCCAAGAAGGCAGATAGGTGTCAAACGAAAAGTTCGTTTCTCTGGTCACTTTTGGTGTCTCAAAGCCAATCTGTGATTCGCTCAAAAGTCGCTTCAACGGTGTAAGGGTCAGTGCGGCGCCAAACTGTTACGCCCCTTGATGCCCGCTCTGCGTCCTCAAGCCGTTTGTAGCGAATTTGCACATGAATTGGACTTGACAGTTTGAATGGTTTCATTTCCGGCAAACGGGCGACGGCTCTCCTAACAGCCTCGTAGATTTCTCTTTCAACCCGTTTCGGGTGTTTGCTTACTGCTGCGTTCCAGCCAAATCCTTGCTTCGTCGTTACCGTTTCAATCCAAGGCATCAATTGCTTTGCTTCGGCAACGCCTTTATCGTCACTGGCGACGAAAATCACAGGCACATTGAGTTCTCCAGCAACTGCTGCGTCTAGTCCAATTTCGCCCATTTCAATACCATTAACCTTGACCCACTGATAAGTTCGCGAACTGTAGGTGTGAGCAATCACGCCGTCCTCGGTGTTGTCCTTCGGGTGATAGCCGATGAGCAAAACTCCTGAAAAAGTTTCATCCATACCGGGGAATCGGTGTGGAAATCCAACTCCGAGCGCAATGTCAACTCGCTCGTCAAGGGCATCATAGTCCATGTTCAAACTTCCACCGTGACAATCCCAGACGATCACTCGCTCCGCTCCAGCGTCAAAAAGCGCCCTTGCTGCAGCGTTCGCTTCACGGACAGCCTCAGCGCAAGCGAAGGCGAAATTGCGCGATTCGTTCAAAGTTACCCCCGGCGCTCCCACAACACAAGCCAGACCTTCGCAATCCACTGCAACGACGAACTTCATCTCTCCATCACCTCTTGAAAGCCGATTGAGTCAAAAGTAGACCAACCATCCAGAGAGGTAAACATCAATTCAAGGCAGCAAATTTACGACCTTAATCACAGCGTCAGGTTTCGCTAACGGCGAAACAGTTTCATCAGGCAAGTAAATGCGAACGCTTCGGTAGCCAAGCCCGAAAGGTTGACTTGACATTGAAACAGGTTCTCTGAAAACCTCAAGATGCCTGTCCTTCAGGTTCAAAAGCCAAAATTCTGGGATGCCCGCTTTGGCGTAAAGACTTCCCTTGACAGTTCTGTCGTAGTCAATTGAAGACAGAGCAACTTCAACAATGAGGACAGCGGTCTTAGGATGGGCTTGGGCATAGTCACGGGGTGAACCTGTCACGACCACAACATCGGGCTCAGGTTCGTAATGCTCACCTAAGTCCAAAGGTTTTTGGTCACGGACATAGTAACCCTCGCCAAACACCCTTTCTAACTCCCGCACCGTTAATTCCACAGCGGTTGCATGTCCAGCCTCTTGAGGGCTCATCAAAATCACCTCGCCGTCAATCAACTCAACCCTCTGCCCATCAAAAAACCCCATCTCTGCCATCTTGTAATATTCAGCCTTGCTGAATTTCCGACGCTGAACTGACGGAATTGTTTTCACTTTCTCTTCCACCATGACCATTGTTCATCATCTCCTTTCGCTTTAAGGCAATAGGTCAGCCACCTTGACTTGGGCGTCAGGTTTCGCTATAGGCGAAATTGATTCATCGGGCAGGTAGATGCGGATGCTTTTGTATCCGAAGCCAAAAGGTTGGTCGGACATGGGAATCGGTTCGCGGAAAACCTCAAGCCTTCGCTCCCTCAAATTCAAAAGCCAGAATTCTTGGATGCCCGCTTTGGCGTAAAGGCTCCCCTTGACCGTTCTGTCGTAATCAACGGATGAAAGCGCAACCTCAACTATGAGCACTGCGGTCTTGGGGTGAACGGTGGCGTAATCCCGTCTTTGTCCTACAACGACTGCGACATCGGGTTCGGGTTCATAAGTTTCGCCCAAATCTAAAGGTTGCTGAACACGGACGACAAAACCTTCGGAGAAAATCTTTTGAAGTGCGTCTGCTGTCAACCCGACCGCTGTAGCGTGTCCTGCCTCCTGTGGGCTCATCAAAATCACCTCGCCATCTATCAACTCAACCCTCTGCCCATTGAAAAACCCCATCTCCGCCATCTTGTAGTATTCGGCTTTTGTGAACTTGCGTCGCTGAACCGCTGGAATCGTCTTTACCTTCTCCTCTATCGTGACCATTTCGGTCACCTCCCGACCAAAAATTTGTCGCAATCCAAAGACAAACATTGCACTTCTAAGAGGCACAATTTTCACAGTCACCCTTTAGCGCAAATGTTTCGGTTGCAGTTCTTTCCAATCATGCAACCACAGGCTTGAGCCCGTAGTTGTTGACGAAATTTCTTAGCGCCTCTTTAGACATCAGACAATTGTTGCGAGCGAGTAAAAAGCAGCGTTGGGATGATTATGGCTTGGACGAAAGTGAAGGCGTGCTGCGATTGTGGGAAACCACTTTTGGCAAAGCCTATGGGTTGACAAAAATTTGCCTTCTTGAGATGCGCCTTGAACCGTACCCTATCCGGCTCAAGGAGTTAGCCTATTTCGTTGCATACAAGGCAATGGAATTGGAGCGCAAAGGGAAGTTTGTGGAAGGGCTTGAAATCCGTTCGGCGTTGATGCGGTGTGCTAAGTTGATGCGGGAGCAGGAAAAAGCAAAACTACCAAAATTGGTTGCTCCTGCCATCGCTCACATTGCCACAGTGCGCCCCAAAGGCGAGTCCCTGCCCGAGCCAACCGAGAAACAGGAGAGGGGTAAGTTAATTCGGATTCGCTTTATCAACTACCTTAAGCAACTCGGTCAAAACGAAGCAGCAAAGTGGACACAGGCGGAATTGCAAGCAAATCAAAGGGTGAGGGAAGGGTTGATGAAACAGGTCCAGAAGTCGCTTATCTTGGATGAACTCGCTTTCGTTTGGTCAATGAACTTGACATTTTTGAGTGCAGTCGCAATCTTGCTGGCGATGTGGGTTGGGGCAGGGTTCGTGTTGAGGGTTGAAAGGATGGCGATGCGCAAAAAACAAATCGGTGCGAGGGAACAACGACCGCTTCGGCTGGGTGCAATTTTGCTCTTTGCAATTTGGTTGATGGCGATAGTTTGGCTTTGGAAGGTTTCCGCGATCAAGTATGTTTGGAGTGTTTACGAAGTTACCGAGGACCTTTTAGGCATAGAAAAATTCATCATCCCGCCGCAAATTTGGCAGGCATTTCTGCTGACTTTGGTTGCGATAGGTTCACTGACTTTTGCTTTCGCAATGGGACTATTGGGCAGCCGAAAGGGTATTCCCATGTCCCGTGCCATCGTTCAAGGTATTTGGCGCTGGTCATTGTTGACAGCGGCGACAATTTTCTTGCTTTACGCAGCCACTCTGATTGTCACTTCGGTTTGGGAGGGTCGGGTTTACCTTCCCATTTGACCAACGACAAACCCCTGCGTCTAAAAGAAACGGCAAAACTTGCCGAACGAAGTTAAATTGCACGGAGGTGCATGGAAATGCTTAGGCGAATGGCAATTGCAGCATTGCTGGCAGGGGCGATGGTGGGCTTGACATTTGCTCAACCACCTGCGGGAGGGCGTCGTGGTCAGGGGGGTCAGCCTCCGGGACCACCTGTAGGTGCCCCAATGATGTTTGCGAGGGGCGGTCCAATGTTGATGCTTGGTCTCCTCCGTAACCCTCAAGTCCAACAGGAGTTGAAACTCACTGAAGAGCAACGCACGAAGTTGGAGCAGTTGGGTGAGCAATTGCGCGAGAAGTTCCGAGGGCTTGGTCAAGAGTTGCGTAACCTTTCGCCCGAAGAGCGCGAGAAGCGACTTGAATCTCTCAATGCCGAAGTTGAGAAGGAACTGGCGAAGATTTTGAATGAGCAGCAACTCAAGCGGCTTAGGCAGATCTCATTGCAAGTTGAAGGACTCGCTGCACTTGGACGCCCAAGCATCGCAAAGGAAGTCGGGATAACTGAGGAGCAGCAGGCAAAAATCCGAGAAATCCTTCGCGAGGCAGCCGAAAAGAGAAGGGCAATTTTCCAGCAAGGACCGACTGGTGACCCACAGGCTCGCTTCCAAGAGATGCAGAAAATCCGCCAGTGGGTTGACGAGCAGATTGAGAAACTCTTGACCGAGCGACAGAAAAAGCGATGGCGCGAGTTGATCGGTGAACCGTTCAAATTTGAGTTCCAACCTTTCGGTGGCGGTCGTCCACGACAGTGATTTGAACCTACAACTCAAAAAATAACGCCGCAGGGACAAACCCTGCGGCGTTTTGTTTTCTGCTTTTTCGCTCTAACTTCTCTGGGCTTGAAATTAACGCCGCCAATTTTCGCTCAGGTAGTCAAAGTAGAACAGTGCGTTTTCAACAGGGACATTGCTCGGAATGTGATTACCGACAGCAAAGACAAAGCCGGGGCAACTTTTTGCAAGTTTTAGAGTCTCATCAACCTCAGCCTTAATCTGCTCTTTCGTGCCAAATGTGAGAGTTCGGCAATCAACTTTGCTGCCGACGATTACATGGGTTTTGCCGTAGCGTTCAACGACATATTCAAGCGAAACCAACGGCTCAAAAATGAACCCATCGGCACCCGCTTCGGCTATGTCATCAACGAACATCGTCCAATCGCCATCGGAACAAAACAGCACAATTTTCCCCGCTTCATGTAGCACTTCCCAGAGCCTCTTGTATCGTGGGAAAATTGCGCTTCGGTAAAAATCTGGGTGCATGAACGGACCTTGCGTCCAAACCATGTCGTCGTGGCATATGAAGACCTCAATTGATGTCTTTGCCCATGCCCGAAAATGGTGCAGCGAGAGTTCAAAGAAACTGTCAAGCACCTTGTCAAATCTTTTCTTATCCGCTGCTGCCAGCAAGAGCATTTCCCAACCGAAGGCTTGAATTGCACCTGAGACAAGGGTTTTGTAGTAGCCACCGGGACAAACCTGATTTGGGTAAGAAGCCTGAACCGATTTGTGCCAGTTTTCATAGTATCGCACAAGTTCGTCAAAATCGGGCAAACCGTATTCCTCAACGGCATCAAACTCAAGCACTTGGTCAACATCTTCAAACGGGCAGTAAATGGTTTCGCGTTTGTCAATTCCGCCTTCAAGGAACTCGGCATGTCCCATGTCGGTGACCCTACCTCGCTTCTCCCAACCAACCGGACCGTCATTCGTGAGCCAGAGCAAGTCAAACTGCCAAGCGTCGTAAAAGGCACGCCAAGCACTTTCGTCCTTTGTGGGATCAAACCCTGTTATTTCACGGATGAGAGCGTAATTGGAGCAATATTCGGTATGGGCAACCCTTTCAGCAAATTCAAGCCTTAAAGTTTTCATCCCAATTTCGTAACTCAAGCCACGCTGCCCCCTGTCGCAGCAAAAACTTCAGACTTCATCTTCAGGTCCTGCTCCTACAACTCGCTCTCTCAACCGCAAAGGGTGACGACGGCAGAGCGCTTTGAAATCGCACGAACGACAACTCTCGTTCAAATTGAAGGGCAAAACTGTGAAGTCAGATTGAGCAATTTTGTGCAAGTATTGTCTCGCATACTCTCTGGCAAAAGAAATCGCATCTAAGAGAGTGAGCGTTTGTTTGCCCTTAACTTTCTCACTCAAATGACACCTTATGCTGTAATCCCCCTTTGATGTGAATTTCAGGAACAAAGCCTCATTGACTGCGCCACCTTCTCGCTGCAAAGCGAAAGCGTAGAGGGGAAGTTGGAACGCAACGCCCTTTCGGATATGGGTTTGGGACGGTGTTCCCCCCGTTTTGTAATCAACAACTCGCTGCTCACCTTTGGGGTTGCAATCAACTCGGTCAGGTCTCATCACCAACTTCAACTCGCTCAATTCTGGCGGAATGTCGCCCAATGCCGATGCTGGCAGCGAAATCTCTTCTTCAACTTTCACGGGCGTCCACTTTCCCGCTTGAACCTTCTCCGCTTTCCATACGGAAGGCAAAACCATTTCAATTCGCTGCCATAACAACTGCTGAACCTGCTGCGGTGCTTGCTTAATCTGTAGGTGATTCTCAAGCACACTTTGAGCCGCTTGACGCAAAAATTGCTCGTCGGGAAACTTGCCGCTTTCTTGGAAAACTTTCAAAAACTCGGCGACAATCTTGTGCCACAAATCGCCAATGGTTGCTGGGTCAACGAAATAGGTCACCTCGTAGGGACGGCACAATCGGAGCACATTTCGGGCAAAAAATCGGTAAGGGCAATGACCGTAATCTTCCAACGCTGTCACTGTAAGCCTTTGTTCTCTCCAACGGGCAATCAACGATTCTGGGGCAATCTCCAACCCCTTTCCATCCCACCTTCCTTCCTGTGGTTCTGTCCATCTCTTCCATTCCACCAAAAGCCGTTCCCTCAAGTTCTCGTCGCGCAAATTAGCGCTCACCAACGCTTTGTCAAATTCAGATAGAGCAGTGTGACCTGTGAAAGCGTAAAACATCGCTGTGGTTTTTGCCTCATGGAGATTTATCGCTTGGTCTACCCCTTCAGGCAAAGCCCTTTGCTCTACGGTCTGGTCGGACGAATCCCTGCCCTCTATAGGCAGTTTGGGCAAAACGACATCTGCTAAGTCGCGCTCTTCCTTAAGCCAAGTGTAACCTGCTGCTTTCAATGCATCCTCAATTTCGTCAAGGAACAAGGAACGAGCAATGGGTTTGCCATCAGGGTCGGTTCGTGGGTGTGTTAGGACTAAGCAATCAGTTGCGATCCCGAGCATTTCGGCGAAAAGCATTCGCTGCTCTTGAGCAAAGGAAGTCGCGAAGTCAAGACTTCTATCCTTTGGACGGCGACGGAAGCGAAGCGATGTTTTCAACCCCAACTTTTTCGTCAAGTCCTCGCGGTGCTTATCGGTCAGCAATTCAAACATTGCCGGGGAAGGCGGGAAACGACCATCCGACATGCCAAGCAAGATGACAACGGGAGCAACTTGCCCACGAGCATCACTTACAGATACCACACGAACGGCGTCCCTAAATTCCTTGACATCTTCTATGCAGGCTTCAGCCAAGAATTCAACGAACTCATCTCCAGAAACTTTCGCCGTCCAAGCCTTTAAAGCGTTTAATTGCCTGCGAAGGTTTTGCAGGGCTCTCTCGTCCCTATCGTCAATTGGGCAGATAAACTGAATGACTCTCTGCCAGCAGCGAGCGTGTTCGCTGACAGTAGCGCTTACGGGAAGTTGGTCAACAGCGTCAAAGAACTCAGCAACAGACTTGACAAATGTTCCATTACTGAACTTGGCTTGCAGCAGTTCAACCCATCGTTTGCTGCCACTTTCGGAAAGCCTTTGCCTCACAAAGGAGAGCAGATCGCTATGTATCTCTTTCGGCAACAAAGGTTTGTCGGGTGTTGAAGGGTGACGCAAGTAAGGCGACGGCAAAACTTGCCACAAATTTTCCCCTTCCCAGTTTGAACGGCGAGCGTTCCAAATTGAAGAAATCAAATTTGTCAAGCCTGTATGCGGTCTCACAGACTTATCCGAAATGACGAACGGTAAGTCATACCTTGCACTAACCGCTTCCAGAGCGGGCAAGTAAGGCTCCAACGATTGGGCGATTAACAAGGCATCACTGAACCGCTTCAATCTTCCAGTCCGACGCCAATGAACCAACAACCTCACTGCCATTTCAACCTCTTGTTCCTCGCCAGCGGTCGCGACATAAACGATTCGGTCAGTCGGTTTCAGTTCGCTTTCAGGTTTAGGCTGATGCCATCGGAAGAGTAGGGTAGGGAGCGACTGGAATTCTTCGGGCAATGTGTTTTGCAAATAGCAAACTTCAGCATTGAATTCGCCTTTCAACCGATTAATCAGCGGTTGTGAGTAACCGTATGCACTTCGGTTTTCAGGGTTCGCAAGGATGAAAAAGTAGACTGTCAAACCATCGGGGTTCATACTCTCCAACAACGCTCTCAAAAAATCCCAACGGGCAGAAGTCAATGCGGTGAAACCGTAAACGAGCACAGTTTGCGTTTTAGGTATTGCGTCAGTTTTCCGCTGCAGGCACTTTTTTGCGCTCTTCAATGCGTCTCCCAAACTCCACAAACCTTGCGTGTGCAAAACTTCTTTCCACGCTTGCCACCACTGAACTAAGACCTGAATCGTTTCATCGTCGGACAAAGCACTCTGAACGGTTTCGGGTGAAAGGTCATGGAGTTCAAGTTCTTCAACAGCGCTCAGGAAAGCATCAACGATGCCAGCACGCTCCCACTCGTTTGGAAGGTTCAAGCCAGAGCGAGCAACGATTGCTGCAAGTTTTTGCTCTACAGGTTGGGCGAGCCTGACAAGTTCACGAGTGCACGAAGCAGCCAAACGGTAGGCAAGGAAGTCAAGAACCGAAACGCTATCGCCTGAGACACCTTTTGTTGCCTCAGCGATGACCGAAAGCCAGTAGGAACGCATCGCAGTTGTAGGGACAAGCAACAAAGGAGAAGCATTTTGTTGTTGAGCGTTGCACCAGATTGACAATGCCTTTTCTTGCAGCGCCGACCAATGGGGCGAGCAAAAGACCGTCACCTTCACAAGTTCTCACCCCTTTGCGACAACTGGCGGTTAAGCCAACGAGCGTAAATTCGTCCAACTAATCCAACGACCACGCCCGCAAACGCGAAAATCAGCAAATTGCCTATGAGCACATCAACTCGGTGTAGCCCGACAAAATCTCTGTCAAGGTCAATTCTGATTCGCCAAAGGTAGAAACGCCAGAGTGCGTAAATGAGTAGGCAAATGCAGCCTATAAGCAAACCTGTCAAGCCACCAAGTTGCCATCGTTTTTGGTGAGTCAATTTTCTTGCCCATAGCAGTCCACCTACGATGCTGGCAGTGAAACCGATAACCGCAAGCGCACTCAGCCACTTATCAAAGGCGTCAACCGTGACGATTTCTCGCATCAATTCGGGTTGCATGCAGTGCTCACCTCAGCGCACGACAATCATGCATGGAACTTCAGGCAGTGGTCTCGTTGTCCCGAAAGTTTGCAACTCGCCCTCAGGTGTCCGAACAATCAAGACAGAATTGCGACCACCGTCAAAAAAGATGGCACGATGGATTGGCAAATGTCGCTTTAACCACCAAGAAGTTTCTCGCAAGGACACACGCCCTTCAAAAACTGCCAGCCATGCAGTTTCCCCTTCCTTGTCAATTGCTACAACCGTTCGTTCCCTTTTAGCGTGTGTTATGTCAAGGCGAAAACCTTGCGCAAAAGCCAATCGCCACGCTTCTGGATCGCCATCTTTAATGAGCCAACCACCGCCACCGACAAGATGGCGAATTTGCGACATCTTTTGGAGCAACTTCCCTGCCGTCAAATCAGTTTCGCCTATGAGAAACTTCATGTCCCAAGTTGTAGCG
>Ga0105160_1001231_pt1 | contig 10645 bp, 7 predicted proteins | sample GXS110809BmetaG_FD_89591 | JGI IMG/M metagenome (GOLD analysis project Ga0105160, IMG submission 89591) | Hot spring microbial communities from Gongxiaoshe hot spring, China to study Microbial Dark Matter (Phase II) - GXS 110809B | ecosystem: Environmental > Aquatic > Thermal springs > Hot... | reverse complement strand
TCCTCCTCATTGCCACGGACCGTTTCAATCACTTTGCGGTAGCGGCGAACGGCTTCACCCCACCTCCATCCAACAGGGACGACAACAGGCTGGGAAGGGATGTGGGCGGGGGTAAACTTTTCCCTTTCACCTAACGCCTTAGGCTTAGGGGGCTGAACGTTTCCTAAGTCAGGCTCCTCCTGGGTAAGGTAGAGGGTTAAGTTGAAGGCCAAAGACAAGAGCTTGTGGTAGGAACGGACAATCTCGTCATGAAGCCCCTCCTTGTGAGGAGAAGAGAAGTAGTGACGAACCTCCTGTAGAATCAGGTTTTTTATAGCCTTGACGAGATGAGTACCAGAAGGGAGAGGAAGGGCAATGTTCATTATGTGGGTTGGAGCTTCCAGGTTTGCCTGGTTAGCCGGAGATTCGCCTTCACCACTACCAATTTCGGAAACGAAGAAGGAGAAGGTAAATAACACCTGATGTGGAGGGTCATGGTCCGGAGGCAGGCCGTAAGTGACACCAAACCCGTGAACCAGGACACGCTTTGCAGAAACCCCCTTTGAATAGGAAAGGTAGACAGTAGCAGGAATAGGTTTAGGGAGCATTATCAGGGGTGCCGGGTCTGGGATTCTAAGGAGAGCGTCTATGGGAACCAAATCGAGCTGGGTTTCCGCCAGCTCTTCCACCAAGATTTCATCAAACACATAAACAGACTTGCACGCCCTCCACCGGGAGAAGTAGATGAACTCAAAGGAGGCAACCTTAGCCGTGTAGAGTAGCGCATTAAAGATTTCTTTCATCTTCTTTAGCTCGCTACTTTCGAAGAAGGGGTTTTGGGCTTCAAGGTTGACTATGCGGGCAGAAACAAAGTTCAACTGGTTAACAACAGGAATGATCTCTTTGTGGCCCGCACGGAAGAGGGCTTCTACGACATCCAAGTAAGTGATGGGCTTTTTGCGCAAGAAAGTTTCGGTTCCCCAAGAAAGAACCCTACGAAGATCAGGATGGCTCTTGTAGGAATCTAAGTTAGACGCAACGGCCTTGTAGAACGACTCAACCCTAGAACCCATCTCCCTCTGCTTCTCCCTGATTGCCTTGCTACTCAACATCTCTTATCACCTCAAGGGGGATTATAGCCAAACAACATTGACTTGTCAAGAGGGAGAAGCCGGGTATAAGAGATATTGACCTTTAGAGAAAAAGTGCTATATTGGTATTTGCGTGTGAGGCGGGCCTGGCTGGGCTCAAGCTCTAACGGGGAGGGTTGGCCGAGTGGTTGAAGGCGGCGGTCTTGAAAACCGCTAGGAGTCTGGACGGCTCCTCGGGGGTTCGAATCCCTCACCCTCCGCCAATATTCTTATGGAGAGGTGGCCGAGTGGTCGAAGGCGGCACCCTGCTAAGGTGCTGTGCCACTAGTTGGCACCGCAGGTTCGAATCCTGCCCTCTCCGCCATGTACACAAAAACAAACAAAAAGCACTCTCCAGGCAAATGTATCAGGGTAGAGAAGAAACACCCGAGAAAGCCCAGGCCAACCGAAGTAGCTCTACCCAGCGTCTCTGGAGAGTGCCTTTCCTTTTAAGAACAAGTGGTAGGTAGAGTGGCTACCCACCACGGATTTGATTATAGCAAACCTATGAGGTAATGTCAACAAGGTCGAACCAGAAAATAGGAAAGGAAAAAACGACCAGCTTTGATAGTGCCAGAGCTGGTCGTTTCGTTTGGTGTGCAGGACTCAGAGGAGATTGTACCTGGAGAGGGCCTGACGCACCCCAGCAACGGGGTCCCTGAAAGCCTCCTCAAGGGTGTCTATGAAGTCCAAGAGGCGATCGGAGTAACCAGAGAGGCGTACAATCTGCCCGTCAATCTCAGGAAAGGCAGAAACCATGTAGCCCCCTACGTTGATGACGTAAGCACGGCGCTCCGGGTGAGAAGAAAGCCACTTCGTCAAAGGAGAGTACGAATCGTCGTGGGCCTGCTCATCGGTGATGATGATGACCCTCTTGGCTCCCTCAGCCTGCTGGAGGGAAACTGATAGGGCCTTCCCCAGATAGGTGCCGTTAGCCCGAGAAACGAGGTAGTCGTAAAGCTCAGAAAGTGAGTAGGGATTAACAGTCCTCCCCCCATTGGAGAGCCTGTCAATCCTATATACGTCGTTGGAGAAGGCGTAAACGGTAGCGCCCCGTAGGAAGAGAGAGTAAGCCAACGAAGTAGCCACAAGGAGAAGCGTGGCCTTGGAGTTGGCGCTAATCGGGCTGACCATAGAGCCAGAGTAGTCCAGGAGAACCACAGTATCCAAAGCCAGCCTCTCAGGTACAAACATGGCAGACTTGTGAATGGCCTCCTCCAGAGTACGAACGATGGGAGGGGGAAGGGTAGAGGAGGAATCTGCTTCTTTTGCGTAGATGATGGGCAGGACGTAGTGGTAAGGGAGGATGAAAGGATCGCTGACCGTTTCCGTGATGCCACGGACGACGGCGCTCACAACTTCGGGATCGTTGAGAAGGCCGTGCTTAAGAAGGTTGTTAAGGTTGCGAAGAAGAGAGAGCCCCCGAAGGTGCGGAACAGCTTCCCTCCACGCCTCAGCAGTAGAACCCTTAAGGCTCAGGATACGTTCCCAGGTAGGACGCTCATTGAACATGAGGTTGCGAACGTACACGGTAGCCTTCTCCCACTCCTCGGGTAAGCGCCTACGGGTGTTAGAGTTCTGCCAGGACAGGTATCGGTAGACCATGGAGTGGGCCTCGTCCTTGGGCTTCGGGTGGGTAAGGCGAACGGCATCGGCCTGGGAAACGTCACAGTTCCGGCAAGCGTACTTGACCAGGGCGAATGGGCTGAGGCTGTTCATCCTGTTGGCTACCGCCCTCTTGAGGGAAGACTTTACCTTCCACCCGTTAGCCAGGGTGTAGGCCAGGGTTTCAAGGTGTTCATCGCCCCGTACCCATACTCCACGGGAGGCCCGAGTAGCCTCCTCCTTGGGTCCACTCCAGAACAAGTGGGCTACCATAGCGCTAGGGCCAGAACGAAGACCCAGAACCCTACGGGCGTAGATGGCTAGGTCGGCCACGTAAGACGGGTTCCTAGAAATCACCTCTTCAACGAGGGAGTAGAAGCGGCCCTTGCGCTCTTCATCACCCTCGTAGTAAGAGTCCCCGGAGAAGAGGGAAGCACCTACGAGAACAAAAAGCTCAAGCTCGGGGGTCATGAAGTACCCAGGACCTCCCTCGTAGGTGGTGGTCTCCGGAACATAGCCTGGAGATACCGTGTTCCTCTTGCTCTTGTTGAAACCCATAACCCTATGCCTCCTTTCTTCCACAAGATTACTGCTTCGCTAAATAGCGGCAGTAATCATCGTCTACATAGTAGAACAAGGAAATAAAAAAGTCAAGGGGTTGGGTTAGCTATTCATAAAAAGAAAAATCCCCAGGCAAACAAAGGGCTGGGACAGAAAACCTCTTACCCACTTTAAGTGGAAGAGCGTGGTGTTCACACACCCGAAGTAACCCAACCCAGCGGCTCTGGGGAATGGTGATGCTTGGGGAAACTCAGGTTAGGGTTTGTCTCCACCCAGGAAGTAACCCTAACCAACACCTCCAAGCACAACCCCATGGTAGCAAATAGGCCACCCTATGTCAAGTGGTCTTCACCCGGAGCCTTGGTAAGGAAGGAAGGAAGGCGCAAGGAAGGGATATTTTGAGAACCTGTGTCCAACTGACCGCTCTCACCCAAAATACCCAAAGATTCTTCCTCCTCCTCAGAGTAGGAATCGTCCAGAGGGGTGCTGGGAGAGGTGAGCGCAAGACGGAGAACAGACTGACGCATCTCCTCAAGGGCTTCTGGCTGGCTGGAAAGATGCTCAGCAAGTTTGGCTAAGCCTTGAAACTTTTCCGTTCCGTAGGCTACCCAGGCCCCAGACTGCTGTATCAGCCCAAAATCCTTGGCGATCTCAAGCAGATGGGAAACCTTATCAAACCCCTTGCCGTAGTACAGGTCCACCTGGAAGCTCCTTGGGGGACCAAATTTACTCTTTTCGACTTTCACATTAACCTTGTGCCCTACCACTTTTTCATCCTTACCTGACCCCTGCTTAATCAGGCTACTACGGCGAACAGAAAGACGGAGTGAGGCAAAGTGCTTGATCGCATGTCCTCCAGGGGTAACCTCGTTAAGGCCGTACCTGGGAGCAGAGGCCCCTACCTGCTCACGCACCTGATTAATGAAGATGATGGTCACGTTGTTGCGGGTGAGGTAAGCATTGAGAAAACGGGTGAACTGGGTCATGTAGCGGGCAAGCAAGGCCACATGCTGGTCTTCAGTAGAACCATCTAGCTCCCTTTGGAAAACAAGCGCCGGGACGCTGTCTAACACTATAAGGTCCATAACCCCCTCAGAAACCACGTCCCGGATCAGGTTCAGGGCCACTTCGCCACTAGGAGGTTGGGCCACGTAGAAACCCTCACGCTCTACACCCATAGATAATGCATGGTCCAGACTGAGAGAGTTTTCGGCATCAACGTAGAGGACACTTTTCCCCGCCTTTTGGAAAGCGGCGGCCACGGCAAGGGCGAGGGTGGTCTTTCCACCGGAAGCTGGTCCGTAAAACTCAATAGCCCTGCCAACAGGTATTCCTCCGAGGTTTGTGGCTATATCCAGACCCACTATTCCGGTGGGGATAGCTTGGGGAACAAGATACCTCTCTCCTTCCTCTAGAGAAAAGAAAAAGAAGTCCTCACCGTGGTTCTTCTTCAACTTCTGAGCGATCTTCTCAAGGGCCTGAAGCTTCTTCGGATCGGGCATGTCAACCTCCCCGCAACCAGAGTATCACGGGGCTAGAGGGTTTGACAAGTACCGAAGCCTGGGAGGTGTTCCCAGGCTTTTCGGAAAAGAAAGTAGGCAAATAAAGTTGTGTGTTCTCAGTTAGAAGAAGTTCTCAAGACTGAGGAGTAGAAATCAACAAACACCTTTGCGGTTTTCTCCGAGTAGCCGTGATCGGAAACGAGGCGGGAAAGAATGCGCTCATAAGTCCTATCCGCCTCTTCAGAGATACCTCTGGTGGTGAGGGCCGCACGGAGAATGGGGCGGTTGTCCTCAGAAATCTTTTTGAGGATGGCCTTCTCCAGCTTGGGGTGAGAACGCCAGTCAATAGGCTCTCCCCGCTCGGCCTTAGAGCCAAGGAAGATAAGCAGTTCCGTCCTGAAGGCGGCGGCCTCGGAGGGGGAGCTTATGCCCATCAGGGACTCTATGGACTCCAGGAAACGGAGGTCAGGTTGTTCCCACTCCCCGGTAACCGGGTTGAAAACTCGCTCGTTGGTCTTGTGAGCCCTGGCAATCTCCTTGTAACGGTTGAAGTAGTCTTGGGCAACGGAGGAGAAATCGGAAACCACAACCTCACTCATGAGAGATTCGGCATACTCTTTGTACATTGACCCGGCGATAGAGAGGAGAAGGGAAACCGATTCCTCCTCCACTACCTCAGTAAGGTTTTCCCTGAGAACTTGCATCAGATCAGGCGTTGCCACATACCCCTTTTTGACCTGGAGAAGGCTTATCTGGTCCACCATCCAGCGGGGAGAAATTCCGGAACGGCCATCGGCATCAGCAAACTTCTTCTTAGCCATGGAAACGGCGTACTCAGAGAGGCCGTAAACTTTTTCCCCAGCGTACATTTTCAGGCGAAGCTGGGCCGGGTACTCGCCGTCGTTAGGCTCAGCTAACCTGGACACTACAGCCACGATGGAGGCAAACTTGAGCGCCCAGGGGTCAATGTCATACTCCTTGATATTGGGGATCATCAAGCGGTAGACATTCTCCTCGTCTTTCCAGTTAAGGTTGTACCTCCACTCGACCACACGGGTACGGTCCCGTATAGCCTCGTTACCTGGCTCATTACAAAACTTGTTGTACTCAGAATAGTTGGTGTGGGCGATGATTACGGTGTCTACGAAGACCAAGGCGTGGCGTCCGGGCTTGACGTGCCTCTCCTGTGCAAGCGTGAGAAGGGCGTTCAAAAGCTCCCGCTTGGCCTTGTACAACTCAATCATCTCAAGGATGCCCCGGTTGGCCTGGAAGACGGCCCCGTTGAAGCTCCATCCAAGGGGGTGCCCCTCAGCCTCGTCGTATTTCTGCAACCTGAGGTAGTTAGGACCGCCAACCAGGTCAGATATGTCCTGGGAATTGGGGTCTCCAGGGGCAAAAGTGGCTATCCCGGTACGGCTCCCCTCATCTAGGTAGATGCGCTTCACAGGTACATCCAGGATAGTCTTCCCCTCCTTAAGCATCTCGTCAACGTAGTAGCGGGAAACTGGGGAGAGTGAACCTTCGACAACAATCCCGTACTCTTTCTGTAGCTTCTCCCTGCTTTCCTGGGAGAGAAGGAGGAGAGGGGATTCGTGAAGGGGAGAAAACGATATGGCCCAGAGCTGTCCCTCTTCCGTCCGGGAATAGGCTTCCAGGGCACGCTTAAGCCAGTAGACAGTCGTGCTTTTGGCCGTACCCACGGGACCGAGGAGGAGGATAATCCTCCTCTTCACATCATTGCCCATGGCGGCAGACTCGAGTATGGACATAAGTTCAGAAAGTTGCTCGTCCACACCAAAAAGCTTGCCCTCAAAAAACTTGTACTTTCCGTCCTCGTATCCAAAACTACGCACGGCGTCTACCAAATACTTGTGAGCGGGGCGTGCGTGCAGGTGGGGGTTTTCGGAAAAGACTTTGGAGAGCCACTCTCCAAAAGTCATCTCCTTTACCCCAGCAAGCTCCTTTGACTTTTCCTCCTCAAGCCGGATGAGGTCTCCAATAAATGTTTCTTTCATCTTACCCTCCTCCAAGAAGCAGGCGGGTTAGGAAGTATAAGCAGAAGGTCGGTAGAGTATCCTCTCCTGGTCATGTTCATAAAACGCCTTATCAGCAAGGATATTTCAAAAGCGTAGCCAAAGTCAAGAGTTGTGTCAGAGGTAAGGGCAATAGTTGGTCTGCCAGAAAGGGGAAGTCCAGAGGAACTTTCCAGGGTAGACACTTTTACCTTTGGAAGCGAAGGGGACTTAGCTCCTGAGTAGTTAGAATATCGTTCCAGGTAAGGCATAAGGTAAGAGTTGGTGTTAACCTCAAACTGCCTTTCGTGGTGGAAGTAAACATTTACAACCATATTAGAAGGCTCCGTGGAAGCCGGGGATACACGGATGTAAACGTTGTGCTTTTCTATCTCTTCTGGAGAACGGCCAAGGGAAGCGGCCAAAGACTTCCATGGGGGGCTCTTATAGATTATCCACTGGAAGTCAGGGCCGTATGACATGTCTATAGCGTAGACGTCCGGGGGCTCGTAAAGCCGTCCAAGTAGCTTGTGGTGGGTATAGGAGCTTATAGCTTTCTCCAGATCGGAAGCGCTATAGGGGTCATAACCTTCCTCTAAACAAAATGCGGCGAGGTCAACAAGAAAATGATAGTACCAGCCAGCGCCTTGACGGTAGGACTCCCTTATGATCAGCCCGGTGTAGTAAGCTATTTCCTCCTTTTCAAGAGAAGCGAGGTAGTTGTATATCCTGTAAAAGTCCTCGTGGTCCCCAGTAGGGGGAAGAATAGGGGAAAGGTTCCTGTCAGGATGGAAAGGAGGAGGGGCGTTCAAGCGGGCGAACCCGAACCAAAACTCAGGAGTGGAGTATTTTGAAAAGAGACCGTAATCGCTAAAGGTAAGGACTTCTTTGGCTACGTCAACCCCAAGGTACTCAAGGTAGCGCATGAAAAGAAGTCCAACGCCATAAGGGTTGGGGTATATGTCAAGAACTTCTTCCCCAGAAACATGTACCGGATAGACGTGGAAAGGGCGGGTAACTTTTGACGACAAAATAGCGTAGTCCACCTTCCACTCATCGGGGACTGGGGCAACAGAAAGAACCTTTGTATGGGTCCAAGAGGCAAAGCCCTCATGGACAAACGCTAAACGAGTTTCCTGGCTATAAGTGTGTTCGTATATAGTAGACTCCATGCGAAGGATATCGTTTACCCAGTCCGGGAATAAAGACCTTTCTATGAAAAAGGAAACCAAATCGGTATCTATGGCATCAAGGTAAGTTTCCTTTGGAGTCTTAATGGAAGAAGCTTGCATCTTGTGCCTTATGCGCACGGACCCAGGCTCCTCGGGAAAAATCTCGGCCAAGAGGTGGTCGTACTCGTTTACCTCTTCCTCCTCCAAATCATTGAGAATAAGCTTTTTCATCTTCCTGCCAGAGGAAGACGGGATGATGGCGAGGGCCAGGTCTATAGCACTCTCAACCTCTAACGGACCGTACTCCTTCTCGTACTCCTCCACCCGGTCAGAGTAAGAACGAAGAATAATATCAAGTCCTTTTTCCGCCTTTTTGTTGAAAGGAGAGTTTTTGAATATGTGCCCGTGGCCGTAAACGTGGGGAACGGTAAGGCTTTTGAGGGAATCAGAATACTCTTTGGCTACATAAGCCAGGGCAGGGTCCAGGTTGAAGACGATTTCGTATATCCTGGAGCCCTGCTCGTGGGAAGACTGCTGTTTTATGAAAGAGCGGCCCCGTGACCAATGTTGAGGAACGTAAGGAAGCAACTGGGCCGCAAGGCGGTTTATGACTCTTGAGGGCACTTCCTCAAAAACTACCTCCCTAGAGTCAACCCCAAAGTCTTTGGCTATTTCCAAAAACTCCTTCAAGTAGTCTTTCCAGGAAGGCATCTTAGCTATAAGAGTAGCACGGACGGGACTAATCAGTCAACAGGTACTATCCAGAGGGTAATCGCCGCCAAGGTAGTCCTTGGCGTAATAAGGACAAAAGATGGGCTCGCCGTTGCCAACCAATCGCTGAGTGATAGAAAAGCTGACCAAGCAAAGCTCTCCCAACGGACCCAGGGAAACGAGGAAGCCAAAGTAGTAAGAAGGGTCGTAGTACCAGGAGTTAGCGGGAACAGAGTTTTGGGGAAACTGCTTAGAAAAAAGAGAGAAAAGGGGTTCTTCGGAGGGAGGAAAAATAGGAGCTTCCTCCAGGCCAGCCGCCTTAGCGTAGGAGTAGAGGGAGCGGGAGGCTAAGGACTTGTTGGGTTTTTCGGGGTCGTAGCTGAAGAGTGATCTCCTAAGAGAACCAAGGGCAGATGAGATTTCATCACGGCCAAAGACAAAGGTTCCAGACTTGGGAAAAAAGTTGGTGTTGAAATGGTGAATGAAGGGCTCACCGTCCTCATCCTCCATGATGAGGTAGGGAAGGGGGTTTGAAGGGTGAAAAAACTGGGCTACCCGAATCTCGTCGTCCTCTTCTACCTCCTCATTGCCGGAAAAAACTCCAAGGGGAGAAAGGTAGGGCCAAAGCTCATGATCCTTTAGCAACATCTTGTTCACCATAAAGGCTCACCACCTGAACCGGAACCCCGGTGCGCAAGGACCTAAAGTAGTCCCTACGGAGAGAAGAAAGGTCCAGACCCGTTTCGTATATGAAGTCGTAAAACATCTCTAGCTCAATAATCCTCCTCATTAGGACCATAAGAAACGACGGGCGGAAGGGACTAACCTTCTTAGACGAAGCGTCTAGTTCCTCAGCTATTGCCTCCGGCTCAATGTAAAGAGAAAAAACCAGGTAGGCACGGTAGGACCAGTAGACGAACAAAAAGAGGTAGAGGAGGAGAGGAAGAGCAAGGGCGGAAACAGCTAACCAGACCCAGACACCCACGCTCCCTCACCTCCTCAAAAAGCACCAAGGTTGCTAGTTGCTGGCGACAGCATCGCTAGCTCCAGTAGCGGGCTGGTGTTGATTAGGGAAGAACTCCTCGTAATCAAAGATAGAATCCCTCAGGCTACGCATCGATTTAAGCAACCTCCTGTAAGTATACGAGATGCGGGCCATGTCAATATCCCCGTAAGGAGTAGGAGAATGCTCGTAAGAAACAGACAGAGTCCTTCTGATTTTTGAGGTTATTTCTTTGCATAGGTTCAACGATTTATCAAACTTGTTCCTGTCCTTAATCTTGGGGTTGATTTGATCAGACAGGCTTTGGACGGCGCTAAAGTAATCCTCTAACCTGAGTAGGAAAGAAAAGAGAGCGTGGAGGAACCTGGTACGCTCGTACCCACTCTTCTCCCCGCCAAAAGCCACCTTCCGGGAATGCCTTACCAAGTCCTCAGAAAACCGGATAAGTGCGTTTATACCCAAATGGTGTTCTATGTGCCTGGCAACGGCAGAGGCTAAAAAGGAAGCTATAACCGTTCTTGCCCTAATGACCGAAGCGTGGGTTTTTTCATCTGAGGACTCAGAAACCTCATCAAGGATGCTTTCAATGCTCTCCACCGTAGAAAGCGTTCTCATAGCTCATCTCCTCCATCAACTATCAAGCTACCAAGAACCCGGCTTCTTGGAGTTGGGCAACGAGCTTAGAGCCGGGCACAAGGCAAGGATAGCAAAAGGAAAACAAAAATGTCAACAGTAGGGTCGTTGAAAAAGATTTACACAAGAGGTTCAATAAATAATAAGGTGGAAGGAAAGTTTGTCAAGAAAGAGGGCAAGGAGTCATCACTAAAACCTGTGCCTAGTAATGGTAGAGGTTTTTCTGGGCGGCGCTCACCATACACCAAACATAATACTAAGCAACATAGTTCCAGCTAAAAGAAACTTCGTTAGTTTGCGATACTTCATGGAAAAACAACCTTTTCTCACCAGAAGG